>Ga0209415_10001175_pt1 | contig 49754 bp, 43 predicted proteins | sample PeaSoiSIISIP2007_FD_187696 | JGI IMG/M metagenome (GOLD analysis project Ga0209415, IMG submission 187696) | Peat soil microbial communities from Weissenstadt, Germany - SII-SIP-2007 (SPAdes) (version 2) | ecosystem: Environmental > Terrestrial > Soil > Wetlands > Peat | place: Germany... | reverse complement strand
GGCCTGATCGGCGCGCTGCTGCCCGGCGACACCTCGCTGCCCTCGATTGGTGGCACGCTCATCGACGGGCAGACGCTGACAGCCGCCAACGGTAGTTGGTCGGGAACCGCCCCGATCTCCTACAGCTACCAATGGCAGCAATGCAACGCCAAAGGCGAATCGTGCAAAGAAATCAACGGCGCGACCGCGGGGACCCTGGGCCTGATCTCGAGCCTGGTCGGCTCGACCGTGAGGGTCGTCGTCACCGCCACCAACTCCGGGGGCTCTACCCAGGCGACCTCGCCGGCGACCGGGCTGATCGCGGCCCTGCTCCCAGGCAACACCTCGCTGCCGTCGATCTCGGGCGTGGCCGAAGACGGCCAGAAAATGACCGGATCGAACGCAAGCTGGTCGGGCACGACGCCCATGAGCTTCGGCTACCAGTGGCAGCAGTGCAACGCCAAAGGCGAAGAATGCAAAGCGATCACCAAAGAAGGAACCGGTGAAACGCTCGGCGTGGTCTCGAGCCTCGTCAAATCGACGATCAGGCTGGTCGTGACCGCGACCAACTCCGGCGGCTCCTCGCAAGCGACCTCCGCACCGACGAGCTCGGTGCTGGCAGCGCTGCCCCTAAACAAAGTGATCCCAACCGTCAGCGGCACCCTCGAAGTCGGCAAAGAACTCCTCGCGCACCCCGAAACCTGGACCGGCACGGCGCCGATCAAATACACCTACCAGTGGCAGCTGTGCGGCGCGCTCGGCCTCGTGGGCGAATGCAGCAACATTGCCGGCGCGACGGAAGAAAAGTTCCTTCTCGGGCTGCTCGACGCGGCTCTCACGCTGCGTGTCGGCGTAACCGCGCACAACGAACGTGGCGCGTCGGAAACGGTGTACTCGAAGGTCACCGGTCTGGTCGCGCCACTGAAACTGTCGCCGACGAAAGGTGCGGCGGGAACGAACGTGGTTCTGCAGGGAGCGGGCGTGAGCACGGCGAAGACCGTCAACTTCGGCTCCCAGGAAGTCGCGCCCGAAGTCAAGTCGCCGACCGAAGTCGTGGCAGAAGCGCCGCCCGGCAGCGGAACGGTCCCGGTCACCGTGTCGACGTCTGAAGGCACCACGCACGAAACCCCGTCTGACCAGTTCACATACAGCCCATAGTCCGGGTGGGGGCAAGACCCGGCCGAGCGGATAGGAGAGACACCAAGTGCGAAAGCCAATCCTCGCCCTCGCGACCGCGCTGCTCGCCACCGCCGCGTTCGCCGCGAGCGGCGCCCAGGCGGAGCTGCCGGTGATCTACAACGGCCTCCTCGGCTACGCCCACGTGAGCTCGAGCGAATCGCCCCCTGGCGCGAACAACTGGTCCTGCAAGCCCTCGGCCGCGCATCCGCGACCGGTGGTCCTCGTCCACGGCACGTTCATCGACATGTCGGCCAGCTGGCAGGCGCTGTCGCCGCTGCTGGTGAACGACGGATACTGCGTGTTCGCGCTCAACTACGGCTCGAGCAACGGCAGCGGCGCGCTGGGCATCTACGCCACCGGCGAAATCGCGGCCTCGGCGGGCGAACTGTCGAGCTTCGTCGAGGAGGTCCTCGCCGCCACCGGCGCCAGCCAGGTGGACATCGTCGGCCACTCGCAGGGCGGCATGATGCCGCGCTACTACATGAAGTTCGACGGCGGAGCGAGCAAGGTGCACACGCTGATCGGGCTCGCACCGTCCAATCACGGCACGACGGTCAACGGCCTGTTTACGATCGCCGAACACATCCCCGGCGCGACCGCCTTCTTCGGGCTGTGCCAGGCGTGCGAAGAACAGGCGTCCGGATCGTCGTTCATCGCGAACCTGAACGCCGGTGGCGACACGCTGCCGGGAGTCAGCTACACGGTGATCGAGTCCGCCTATGACGAGGTGGTCACGCCGTACACCTCCGCGTTCCTGTCGGGGCCGGGCGTCACCAACATCACGCTCCAGAACCAGTGCTTCCTGGACCTCGGCGAGCACCTGTCGATGCCCTACGACCACATAGTCGACGCGGACGTGCTGACCGCGCTCGACCCGGCGCATCCACAGCATCCTCCGTGCACGCCGGTGCTGCCGATCACCGGCGGCTGAGCGCATGGATCGCTAGGACGGCAGGCCGCCGAGCGCGGGGGCGGCTCGACCGAGCAGGCCCAACGGGCCTACCATTGCTGTGCAGCAGCGCAGGCGACTAGATGGGGGCGCATCGATGGATCAGCTCGCAGGCCCCTCCCCCGGCCCCGCACCCGCCGGGGCGCGGCGGCCGCGCTTCGTTGCGCTCAAGCGGACGGCGATGGCCGCCGCCACAGCGTTCCTGGCGATCAACATCTGGACGGGCGCTCCGCTGATCGCCCTGTGGGTGGGCTCGCAGGTGGTCGGCGAGACCGTGTTGAGCATGAAGGCGGTGTTCGTGGTCGTCGTGGTCCTGGCCGTGCTGGTGTTCGCGATGGCATTCGCGCTCGCCTGGCTGAACGACGCCTATGCCCGGCTGACCGGTCAGCCCAACCGCGAGCGCCGGCTGACGTGGCTGCGCAGCATGAACGTGGAAGAGGACGACGACATGCTCGTGGGCATGCGGGTCAGCGCGCTGGAGCGCATCGTGGTGGCGAGCGTGTACATGGCCGTGGCGGTGTTCCTGGTGTGGTTCTTCTTCTTCGCCGGCTCGCCGCTCCCGGGCTGAGGCCCTCGGCGCCCCGCCATGGATGCAGTTCGGTTAGCGTCTGGATCGGCCGAGAGAGCCAGCTCGGCGGGAACCTCAGAAAGGACCGAACACACGATGCCGACCGTCCGCGAAGCGACGTTCGACCTGTTCCGTGCCCACGGCATGACGACCATCTTCGGCAACCCGGGCTCCACCGAGCTGCCGATGCTGAGGGACTTCCCGGACGACTTCAGCTACGTGCTCGGCCTTCAGGAGCTGGTCGTGGTGGGAATGGCGGACGGGTTCGCCCAGGCGAGCGGCCGCACCACCCACGTGAACCTGCATACGGCTCCCGGCGTGGGCAACGCGGTGGGCGGCATCTCGAACGCGTTGGCGAACAAGTCCCCGCTGCTGATCACGGCCGGGCAGCAGGTGCGGGCACAGGTGACGATGGAGGCCAACCTCACCAACCGCGACGCGATCCTGGGCCCGCAGCCATACGTCAAGTGGAGCCACGAGCCGCCGCGCGCGCAGGACGTGCCGCAGGCGCTCGCCCGCGCGATCCACCACGCCTCGCTGCCGCCACGGGGTCCCGCGTTCGTGTCGATTCCGATGGACGACTGGGGAGCGGAGGCGGACGCGGATCTTCAGAGGAGCGCGCTTGCGCGCGCCGTGAGGGGTCGCGCGATGCCGGACCCGGTCGCACTGGAGGATCTCGCGCAGATGCTCGGCCAGGCGCGCAACCCCGTGCTGATCGCCGGGCCGGACATCGACGCGAGCGGCGGTTGGGACGCGGCGGTGGCGCTCGTGGAGAAGCAGCGGCTGGGGGTCTGGGCGACGCCGGCCCCGGGCGGCGGGCGGCTCGGCTTCCCCGAGGACCATGCGAACTTCCTCGGCATCCTTCCGCCCGCGATCGGCCCGGCGTCGGAAACGCTGAAGGGACACGACCTCGTGCTGGTGGCGGGCTCCTCGGTGTTCCCCTACTACCCCTACATCCCCGGCCCGCTACTGCCGGAGGGAACCTCGCTGGTGCAGCTCACGAGCGATCCGGGCGAGGCCGCGCGCGCGCCGATGGGCAGCGCGATCGTGGGGGACGTGGCGCTCGCCCTGCAGCGCCTGCTCGAGCTGCTGCCCCCCTCCGAGCGGGCGGCGCCCGAGCCGCGGGCGCTCCCCGGCGAGCCGGCCGCGACCGAGCCGATCAGCGGCTCGGCGGCGATGGCCGCGCTGGCGGAGGTCTGGCCCGAGGACGGGATCGCGGTCGTGGAGACGCCGTCGAGCACGGTTGCGCTGCGCAACCGACTGCGGCTGTCGCGGCCCGGGAGCTACTACTTCAGCGCCAGCGGCGGCCTCGGGTTCGGCATCGCGGCGGCGGTCGGCGTGCAGCTCGCCCAACCGGAGCGACCGGTGGTGTGCGTGCTGGGCGAGGGCTCGGCCCAGTACGGCATCACCGCGCTGTGGTCTGCTGCCGCATACCGGGTCCCGGTCACGTTCCTGGTGCTGCGCAACGAGGAGTACATGATCCTCAAGTGGTTCGCCGAGTTCGAGCAAGCCGGCGGCGTCCCCGGGCTGGACCTGCTCGGCCTCGACGTCGCCGCGGTGGCCGAGGCCTACGGGGTGCCCTCGCAGGAGGTGAGCACCGGCGAGGAGCTGGCGGAGGCGATGCGGGCCGCGATTGCCGTGCAGGACGGCCCGCGGCTGGTGCAGGTGCCGGTGGCCTCGGGAATGTGGCTGGACTGACGTGGCGCTGCTGGAAGCCGACGCCACGCGCATCGCGCCCGCGGGCGCCACGCCCGCGCCGGACCGGGCGCCCGACTGGGTGGCGGCGGGAACGCCCGAGCCGCTGCGCAGCGAGCTGATCGCGGCGCTCGGCGCCGAGCGCGTGGCCACGCGCGCGCTGGACCTGGTGCGCTACGCCTCCGACGCGAGCCCCTACCGAGCGATCCCGGCGGCGGTCGCGTTGCCGCGCGACACCGACGATGTGCTCGCGCTGTTCGCGCTCGCGCGCCGTACGGGCACGCCGCTGGTCTTCCGCGCCGGTGGCACGAGCCTCAGCGGTCAGTCCCAGACCGACGGCGTGCTCGTGGACGTCCGCCGGCACTGGCAGCGGGTGAGCATCGAAGAGGACGGCGCGCTCGTGCGCACACAGCCGGGCACCGTGCTCGGCCACATCAACCGCAGGCTCGCCGCCCACCGGCGCAGGCTCGGCCCGGACCCCGCGAGCACCGACATCGCGTGCGTGGGCGGGGTGATCGCCAACAACTCCGGCGGCATGCGCTGCGGCGTGCGCGCCGACTCCTACCAGACCGTGCGGGCGATGACCTTCGTGCTGCCGAGCGGCGCCGTGATCGACACCGCTGCTGAGAATGCGGAGGCGAGGTTCGCCGCAGCGGCGCCCGAGCTCGCCGCGGGCCTCCTGCAGATCCGCGACGAGCTGCGCGCCGACGGCGAGCTCGCCGAGCGCGTCGCGCGCAAGTTCCAGATCAAGAACACGACCGGCTACCGGCTGTGCGCGTTCCTGGACGCAGACACCCCACTCGAGATCTTCAGGCGCCTGATCGTGGGGTCGGAGGGGACGCTGGCGTTCGTCGCAGAGGCGGTTTTCGAGACCGTGCCGCTCGGTGCCCACACGACCACTGCGCTCGCGCTCTTCGACGACATCGACGCGGCCGTGGAGGCGGTGCCGCCACTGGTGGCCGCGGGTGCGACCGCTACCGAGCTGATGGTCGCGCCGACGCTGATCGCGGCCGCCTGGAACATGCCGGGCACGCCCGAGCGCTGGAAGGAGCTCGCCCCCGAGAACGCGGCCGTGCTGGTGGAGTTCCGCGCCGAAGAGCAGGCCGAGCTCGACCAGCCCGAACGCGATGCGATGGACATCCTTTCGGCGCGGCAGCTGGTGGACCCGCCGCGCTTCACGCGCGAGCGCTCCGAGACGGAGATGCTCTGGCACGTGCGCGAGGGGATGCAGGGCCTGCTCGCCGCGATCCGCGCGCCAGGCGTGCAGATGATCATCGAGGACGTCTGCGTTCCGCCGCTGCGCGTGGGCGAGGCGGCCAAGGACCTGCAGCGACTGCTCGGCGAGCACGGGTTCCTGCCCGGCGTCGCCGGGCACGCCTCGGCCGGCAACCTGCACTTCCTGCTGACCCCCAACTTCGGCGAGCAGTCCGACCTCGACCGCTACGAGGCGTTCATGCAGGAGCTGGTGGACCTGATCGTCGACAAGTACGACGGCTCGCTGAAGGCCGAGCACGGCACGGGCATCAACATGGCGCCCTACGTGGAGCGCGAGTGGGGCGCGAAGGCGACCGAGCTGATGTGGCGCGTCAGGCAGCTCGCCGATCCGCAGGGGATCCTCGCCCCCGGGGTGCTGCTCACCCACGACCCGGGGGCGCACCTGCGCAACCTCAAGTCGACTCCGGAGATCGAGCCGGTGGCCACACAGTGCATCGAGTGCGGCTTCTGCGAGCCCGTCTGTCCGAGCCGCGAGCTGACGACCACGCCGCGTCAGCGGATCGTGCTGCGGCGTGAGATGGCTCGCCAGCCGCCGGGATCGTCCGTGCTGAGAGCGCTGCTCGAGCAGTACGACTACGACGCGGTCCAGACCTGCGCCGTCGACGGTACCTGCAGCCTCGCCTGCCCCGTGGGGATTGACACCGGCGCCCTGGTCAAGGACCTGCGTGCGCGCGAGCACACCGAGCGCGGCGAGCGCGTCGCGCTGGAGCTCGCGCGCCACTGGGCCGGCGTGGAGCGCGCCGCGCGCGCCGGCCTGAGGGTGGGGCTGGCCGCGGAAGGGATGCCGCTGCGCGCGCTCAGCCGCCTGGCGCGCGAGGCCGTCTCGCACGAGCTGATCCCGGCCTGGGGCGAGGCGATGCCGGGCCCGGCGAAGGCGAGCCTGCCGCCCACCACGCGCACCGGCGCCGCCGCGGTCTACTTCCCGGCGTGCGTGAACCGCATCTTCGGCAACGAACGCGCGGACCCCGACGGTCCGACGCTGCCGGAGGCTCTGCTCGCGGTGTCCGAGCGGGCGGGAATGCGCCTGTGGATACCGCCGGATGTGGCCGGCCACTGCTGCGCGACGCCGTGGAGCTCGAAGGGGTACCGCCGGGGCCACAGCCACATGTCCCAGAGCGTCGCCGCGGCGATCCTGCGCTGGACCGATGGGGGCAGGCTGCCGCTCGTGGTCGACGCGAGCTCCTGCACTCACGGCCTGCTCGGGGACGTGGCGGCGGAGCTCGACGAGGACACGCGAGCGCGCTTCGCAGGCGTGAACATCGTCGACTCGATCACCTGGGTGCACGACGAGCTGCTCGGGCGCCTGCGGGTGGACGCGAGGGTCGACACGGTCGCGGTGCACGCGCCATGCGCGGCCGTACACCTCGGCCTGCAGGAGAAGCTCCGTGCGATCGCGGAGGCGCTGGCCGACGAGGTGCTGCTTCCCCTCGCCAGCACCTGCTGCGGCACCGCCGGCGACCGTGGGCTGCTGCACCCCGAGCTGCCGTCCGCCGCGCTGCGCCCCCTCGCCGAGGAGCTCGGCGATCGGCCGCTGAGCGCGTGCGTGTGCAGCAACCGCACGTGCGAGATCGGCCTGCAGCAGGTCACCGGCCGCCCCTACAGCTCGTTCGTCCTGCTGCTCGAGCAGCTCACGCGTTGAGCCACGTGGCTGGGGGCGATCACAGCCCCAGCCGCTCGGGCACCTCGGTCATCGACCACACGATCTCCGCGCCGCTCGCCCGCAGCGCGCGCTCGTCGCTGTCGGCCGCGTAGCCCAGCACGCGCATCCCGGCCGCCACCCCGGCGGTGGCGCCCGAGGGCGTGTCCTCGACGACCACGCTGCGCGCGGCCTGCGCCCCCATCGCGGCGGCCGCGTGCAGGAACAGGTCGGGATGGGGCTTGCCGCGAGGCACGGTCTCCGCCGAGAATCGCGCCCCCTCGGGAAACAGCTCGGCGAGCCCGGTCAGCCCGAGCGAGAGGCGCGTCTTGGACAGGCGGCCCTGCGAGGCCACGCATACCGCGATGCCCGCCGCGCGCACTCGCCGCACCGCATCGCCGGCGCCGGGCACGGCGGTCAGCTCCTCGCTGAAGGCCGCGTCGCGTTCGCGTTCGTAGCGCTCGGCCCAGCCGTCGGCAAGCGCGTGGCCGAGCGCGTCCTGCACGCGCAGCACGATCTCGCCGAGCAGCAGCCCCTGGTATTCGCGGCGCGCCTGCCGCAGCGTCGTCGGCAGGCCCTCCGCGGTGAGCATCCCGGCGAGCACGCGGTTGGAGATCGCCTCGCTGTCCACGAGCACGCCGTCGCAGTCGAAGATCACCAGCCGGTCCTCCATCGGGCCCTGCCGCTGCCGGCTCAGACCTGCGCGTCGCGCACGTGCGTCTGGAAGAAGGCCAGCATCCGCCGCCAGCCGTCCTCGGCAGCCTGCTCGTCGTAGCCGACCATCATCGGCGAGGGCATCCGCGCAAGCCACCCCTGCCAGCCGTCGACCTGGGAGAAGAACGAGTGGCCGGCCCCCTCGTAGGTCTTGACGTCGTGGGGCACGCCGAGCGCGGAGAGATGGTCCTCCAGCTGCCTGGCCACCTTGCGCCCGACGAGCCGGTCCCGCGCTCCGTAGCTGCCCACCACCGGACACAGGCCGTCGAGCACGGAGCGCTCGGAGGGCACCACGCCGTAGTTGACGGCGGCGGCGGAGAACCCGGGTTGCGTGCCGGCGATCAGCGCAAAGCCGCCGCCCTGGCAGAAGCCGGCCACGGCGATCCGCTCGCCGTCCACCTCCTTGCGCGCGGCGAGCGCCTCGCGCACTCGGTGGATGTCGGCGACCTCGCGCGCGACGCTGCCGCTGAGCATGTCCACGATCACTCGGCTCAGGCACACGATCCGGCGACCGTGCGAGTAGAGGTCGGGAGCGAGCGCCGCGTAGCCGGCGCGTGCGAAGCGGCCCGACAGGCGGCGGATGTCGTCGTTGAGGCCGAAGGACTCGTGCAGGACGACGACTCCCGGATGCGGCCCCTCGCCGTCGGGAAGGAACAGCTCGGCGCGCAGGCGCGCACCGTCGGTGGCGGTCACTTCCAGCACCTCGCCGTGCGCGCCCATCGCGCTGGACGATAGCCCACGGCCCATGCTCATAAGATCCACGTGGGCGCCGCCCGGCGCCGAGCAACGCCAGGCCCGCAACGGCCGGCTCGAGGAGGAGAACAGAGATGAGCGATCGCAACCGCCGCCTGGTCCTTGCAGAGCGCCCCACGGGGATGGTCGATGAGCGCACCACGCGCATGGAGGAGACTGACGTGCCCACGCCCGCGGAGGGTGAGGCTCTGGCTCGCGTGCGCTACATCTCGATCGACCCCACGATCCGTACCTGGATGGATGACGCCCCTGGCTACCTGCCGCCCATCGGGATCGACGAGGTGGTGCGCGCCGGCGGCGTCGCCGAGGTCGTGCACAGCAACGACGAGCGGTACACGCCCGGCGACATGCTGTTCGGATTCACGGGCTGGCAGGAGTACGTGCTCGCCAGCGAGGCAGGCGGCTACCAGAGCCTTCCCGACGGCGTCCCGCCGACCATGGCGCTCAGCCTGTTCGGCGTCACCGGGATGACCGCCTACTTCGGCCTGCTCGACGTGGGCCGCGTGAAGGAGGGTGACGTGGTGGTCGTCTCGGGCGCCGCCGGCGCGACCGGCTCGACGGTCGGGCAGATCGCGAAGATCAAGGGCGCGGCGAAGGTGATCGGCATCGCCGGCGGTCCGCAGAAGTGCGGCTGGATCGTCGATGAGCTGGGCTTCGACGAGGCGATCGACTACAAGAGCGACAACGTGGCCGCGCGTCTGCGCGATGCGGCGCCCGATGGCATCGACCTGTACTTCGACAACGTCGGCGGGGAGATCCTCGACGCCTGCCTGGCGAACCTCGCGCTGCGCGGGCGGATCGTGCTGTGCGGCGCGATCTCCGGCTACAACGACCGCGGCGCGGCGAAAGGCCCGGCGAACTACGCCAACCTGATCATCAAGCGCGGCCGGATGGAGGGCTTCCTGATCCTCGACTACCTCGACCGCTTCCCCGCAGCGCAGGCCGAGATGGCCGGCTGGCTGGCCGCCGGCAAGATCAAATCCTCGGAGCACATCGTCGAGGGCCTCGAGCACGCGCCCGATGCGCTGAACCTGCTGTTCACCGGCGGCAACACGGGCAAGGTGATCGTCAAGGTCTGACGGTCCCCGCGCCGGGCGGGGCTAGCACTTCAGCCGCACCGGCAGCGTCTTGAGCTGGTTGATGAACAGCGACTCGAGCATCGCGGGCGACCCGTCGATCGCGATCTCGGGGTAGCGGGCGAGCGTCTCCTCGATCAGGATCTTCAGCTCCAGGCGGGCGAGCGCGGTGCCCAGGCAGAAGTGCCGCCCGCCGGCGCCGAAGGCCTGGTGCTCGGCCTTGCGGCGCAGATCGAAACGGTCGGGGTCCTGATAGCGCGTCTCGTCGCGGTTCGAGGACGCGTACCACATCACGACCTTCTCACCCTCGCGGATCTTCTGACCGTGCAACTCCGTATCGCAGGTCGCGGTGCGACGGAAATGCGCAAAGGCGGGAAACATGCGCAGCGACTCCTCCACCGCGTCGGGCACGAGCGAGGGGTCATCCAGCAGCAGCTTCTTCTGCTCGGGGTCTTCCATCAGCGCGCGCATGCCGCTGCAATAGGTCGCCTTCGTGCTGTCGTTACCCGCCGCCATCAACAGGAAGAAGCCCATCACGATCTCGTGTTCCTCGAGCTTCTCGCCGTCGAGCTCGGCGTGCACGAGCACGCTCGTCAGATCGTCGGTGGGGTTCTCCCGTCGCTCGGCGATCAGCGTGCGACAGCGCTCGAAGATCTCCGGGATGTCTTTCTCGACCGCGCCCTGGGGGCCGTCGGGGTTGATGTCGGGATCGCCCGCGCCGAGCGTCGAGTTCATCAGGCGAGCCCAGATCGCGTCGTCCTCCTCGGCGATCCCCATGAAGCTGCCGATCACCCGCGATACGGCGGGCTGAGCCACGTCGTTGACCAGGTCGCAGGTCTCCCGGCCCTGCAGGCGGTCCAGCACCCTGATCACGATCTCCCTGATCGCGTCCTCGTGGTCGGCGATCCGCTTCGGCGTGAAGCCCCTCTGGAAGAGCGCCTTCAGGCGGTCGTGCTTGGGCGGATCCATGCCGATGAACATCGCGCGCGCGAGCTCGATCGGGAAGCCGGCCGCCGCTACCACCACGCCGCCCAGTTCCGAGGAGTAGGTCTGCCAGTCGCGACTGACCGTGTACACGTCGTCGGCGGTGGTCACCGACCAGAAGCCCGCTTCGTCGGGAAATTCTTCGAAGCTCTCCGTCCAGTGGATCGGGCACTTCGCGCGCATCTCCCTGAACGCCTCGTGCGGGGGACCGTCGAGCCACAGCTCCCGCTCCGTCAGTTCTACGCTCTCGATGTCCCGACCGACCGTCGCCATCAAAGACCTCCCGAATCGCCCTCCGCAGGATCGCCGTAATGATACTGGCCAGCTGGCCAGTTCGTGGCCCAGAGTGCGGCCGCCCGCGACTGCGCCGCCGCCCGCCCACGGCTCCCGGCGCGGGCGGCCGCGCCGCTGTACGCTTGTCCCCCGTCGCGTGCAACGAGGAGGGAACATGTCCGAGGAGCCGGTGAAGTACCTGCTGTCCGAGCGCGACATCCCAACCCGCTGGGTCAACCTGCTGGTGGACCTGCCCGGCGAGCCGCTGCCGCCGCTCTCGCCGCAGACGCTGCAGCCCGCCGGGCCGCCCGACCTCACGCCGATCTTCCCGATGGGGCTGATCGAACAGGAGGTCTCCGCCGAGCCCTTCGTCGAGATCCCCGAGGAGGTTCGCGAGGCCTACAAGCTGTGGCGACCCACGCCGCTCTACCGCGCACGGCGGCTCGAGCGCGAGCTCGACACCCCGGCGCACATCTACTACAAGTACGAGGGCGTCTCGCCGGCCGGCTCGCACAAGCCGAACACCGCCGTGCCCCAGGCCTACGAGAACGCACGCGCGGGCATCACGCGGCTGAGCACCGAGACGGGAGCCGGGCAATGGGGCTCCTCGCTGGCGTTCGCCTGCTCGCTGTTCGGCCTGGAGTGCGAGGTCTTCATGGTGGGCTCCTCCTACGACCAGAAGCCGTACCGCCGCTCGATGATGCAGACCTGGGGAGCGACGGTGCACCGCTCGCCGAGCACGCTCACCGACGCCGGACGCGCCCAGCAGGCGCACCCCACCGGCTCGCTTGGCATCGCCATCTCCGAGGCGGTCGAGATCGCGGCCGGTCGCCAGGACACCAACTACGCGCTTGGCTCGGTGCTCGGCCACGTGCTGCTGCACCAGACCGTGATCGGCCAGGAGGCGATGGCCCAGATGGAGATGGCCGGCGAGGAGCCGGACGTGGTGATCGCGTGCGTGGGCGGCGGCTCGAACTTCGGCGGCCTGACGTTCCCGTTCGTGCGCCGGGTGCTCCACGGCGAGGCGAATACGCGCTTCCTCGCGGCTGAGCCCTCGGCCTGCCCGACGCTGACCCGCGGCGCCTACCGCTATGACTTCGGCGACACCGCCGGCCTCACGCCGCTGATGCCTATGTACACGCTCGGACACGATTTCGTGCCGCCACCCGTGCACGCCGGCGGGCTGCGCTACCACGGCGACTCGCCGATCGTCTGCGGGCTCGTACGGACCGGCGTGGTCGAGGCACGCGCCTACCGCCAGAACGAGACGTTCGCGGCCGCGGTGCGGTTCGCGCGCAGCGAGGGGATCATCCCCGCGCCCGAGCCGGCGCACGCGATCCGCGCGGTGATCGAGGAGGCCGAGGCAGCACGGCAGGCGGGCGAGGCGCGCGTGATCCTGTTCGGGCTCTGCGGCCACGGCCACTTCGACCTGTCGGCCTACGACGCCCACCTCGCGGGCACGCTCGAGGACCCCGAGTTCTCCGAGCAGGACATGGACGAGGCGCTGGCGCGGCTGCCGCAGGCGCCGGCGATCGCCTGAGAGGAGGCTGTATGAGCGACAAGTGGACAAGCGAGCAGATCCCCGACCAGAGCGGCCGCACCGCGATCGTCACCGGCGCAAACAGCGGCCTGGGCCTGAGCACCGCGCGCGAGCTGGCGCGCCACGGCGCCGCCGTCGTGCTCGCCTGCCGCGACACCGAGAAGGGCGCTGGCGCCCTGCGCACGATCGAGGCGGCCGCGCCTGACGCGCGCGTGGAGCTCGCCGAGCTCGACCTCGCGAGCCTGGCCTCGGTCGAGGCGTTCGCGATCGGCTACCGAGCGTCCCATGGCGACGGCCTGGACCTGCTCGTCAACAACGCCGGCGTGATGGCCCCGCCGCGGCGCGAGACGGCCGACGGCTTCGAGCTGCAGCTCGGCACCAACCTGCTCGGGCACTTCGCGCTGACCGGCCGGCTGATCGGCATGATGCAGGGCCGCGAGGATGCGCGCGTGGTGACGCTCAGCAGCAACGCCCACAAGATGGGCAGGATCAACTTCGACGATCTCCAGTCCGAGCGCGGCTACCGGCGCTGGAACGCCTACGGCCAGTCCAAGCTCGGCGACCTGCTGTTCGCGCTCGAGCTGGACCGCCGCCTGCGCGCGTCCGGCTCGCAGGTCAAGAGCCTCGCCGCCCACCCCGGGTACGCCGCCACCAACCTGCAGACCGCGGCCGCGCCCGCCGTCGATCGACTCGTCATGCAGGTCACCAACCTGTTCATGGCCCAGAGCGCCGACATGGGCGCGCTGCCCACGCTCTACGCGGCCACCGAGCCGGGCCTGCAGGGCGGCACCTATGTGGGACCCGACGGCATCGGCGAGTTCCGCGGTCACCCGCACGCGGTCTCCCCGAACCGTGCGGCGCGCGACGAGCAGGTCGCGGCGCGGCTGTGGGAGCTCTGCGAGGAGCTCACCGCCGTGCGCTTCGAGCTCGATGCCGCCGCGAGAAGCTGACGCGGCGTCGCCCCGGGTGCGACCGCGGCTGCGTGGAAGCGCGACTGATCGGTCCGACCGCGGGAGCGCCAGACTGCCTACTTAGTGACGCCGCCCTCCGCACAGCCGAACGTCCCCGGCCGCGGGATCGTTGCCTCATACAGCCCGCGCTTCTGGATGCTCGTCCTGCTGATCGGCGTTGGCGCGGGCCTCGGCGGGGTGGTGCTGATGGAGCTGCTGCGTGGCGTGCAGCATCTCGCCTGGTCCTACTCCGGGAAGCGCATCGAACCGGTGACGTTCCTGATCGCGGTGGAACACACCTCGGCCGCGCGGCGGGTGCTGGTGCTGGCGATCGGCGGCGTGGTCGCCGGCGTCGGCGCGATCCTGCTCGCGCGGCGGGCCGCCGGCAGTGAGGTGTCCGAGGCGCTCTGGCTGCGCGGTGCGCGCCTGCCGCTGGTGGGCAGCCTGGCCCGTGCAGCGCACTCGATAGTGATCGTCGGGCTCGGCGCCTCGCTCGGGCGCGAGGGCGCCCCCCAGCAGGCCGGAGCGGCGCTCGCGAGCGCGCTCAGCGACTGGGCGCAGCTGCCGGAATGGCAGCGGCGGCTGCTGGTCGCCTGCGGCGCGGGCGCCGGGATGGCCGCCGTGTACAACGTGCCGCTCGGTGGCGCGTTGTTCGCTCTGGAGGTGCTCCTCGGCACGCTCGCCCTGCCGCTCGTGCTGCCGGCTCTCGCCACCGCGCTGATCGCGACCGCGGTCGCCTGGGTGGCGCTCCCGACGGCCGCAACCTACGTGATCCCCCCGTACGGCGTGAGCGGATCGCAGATCGCCTGGGCGGTGGTGGTCGGCCCGATCGCGGGCCTGGCCGCCGTGGCCTACATACGCGTGATCGCCCGAGCCCATTCGCTGCGACCGGCGGGCCGCGCCCGCCTGACCGCGCCGATCCTCGTGTTCACCGCGCTCGGCGTGCTCGCGATCGCCTACCCCCAGGTGCTCGGCAACGGAAAGAACGTAGTGCAGCTCGCGCTCGTCGGGCGGCTCAGCCTGACCTTGCTGGCGGTGCTGTTCGTGCTCAAGCCGCTCGCCACCGCGGCGTGCCTCGGCAGCGGCGCGCCCGGCGGCCTGTTCACGCCGACGCTCGCCTACGGAGTGCTGCTCGGCGGGCTGCTTGGCCACGCCTGGTCGGCGATCTGGCCGGGCGCACCCGAAGGCAGCTACGCGCTGATCGGCGGCGCGGCCGTGCTCGCCGCATCGATGCAGGGCCCGCTCGCCGCGGTGGTGCTGCTGCTGGAGCTCACACGACGCGCCGACGGCCTGATGGTCCCGGTGCTGCTCGCCGTTGTCGAGGCCACCGTGATCGCCCGCCTGATGGGTGCCCAGTCGATCTACTCGGCGCGGCTCTCAGTTCAGCGCACGCCGGCCGCAGCCGAACGCGAGCCCGAGGGCATCGGCGACCGCGCGATCGAAGCAGCCCTGGGGTCACCGGGCGGCCCCTCGGCCGATGCGGCGCCGACGACGGGAGGATGATCGCAGCGGGCGATCGCCGGTCTCATACGAAGCGTTCGAGCACGCGCCCGATCGCGCGCGTCCCGAACTCCACCGCATCCACGGGCAGGCGCTCGTTCTCGGCGTGGATCAGCTGCATGAAGGGCATGTCTGCGGGGAGCTGCATCGGCAGGAAGCCGTAGGTCTGGATGCCGAGCCGGGAGAAGAAGCGCCCGTCGGTCACCCCAGGAAGCAGCAGCGGGATCGGCTTGGCCGAGGGATCGAGCTCGCGCAGCGTGCCGGCGAGCGTGTCGAACAGCGCCAGGTCGGGCTGCGCGGCGCCCTCGTCGTAGCGGATCACCTCGAGCTCGATCTCGACGCCGGCGAGCGCGCGCAGCTCCGCGAAGACGTCGTCGGGGCTCTGGCCGGGCAGCAGCCGGCAGTCGATCTCGACGGACACCTCGCCGGGTATCACGTTGATCTTCTCGCCTCCCGCCACGATCGTGACGCTCGCGGTGTTGTGCAGCAGCGGGTCAAAGACGCGCCCGCGCTCGCCGAGCACGTCGAGCAAGCGGTCGGTCAAGGCGGGCTTGAGCAGGCCGCGCAACGGCAGTCCAAGCGGGGCGGGCACCTCGTCTGCGATCGCACCCACCATCGTGTCCACGACTGGCGTCACGTGCACCGGCAGGCGACGGCGATCGAGCCCGCGCAGCAGAGCCCCGAGCTTGCCCATCGCGCTGCCTCGCACCGGCATCGAGCCGTGGCCGGCCGCCCCGCGAAACGCAGCGCGCGTCCAGCAGACCTGCTTCTCGGCCACCATGATCGGATAGAAGCGCCGCCCGGCGAGCTGCATGGTGAAGCCGCCGAACTCGCCGATCGAGTGGCGCACCCCGGCGAACAGCTCCGGATGCTCGCGCACGAGGAACTCGGCCCCGTGGTCGCTGCCGGCCTCCTCGTCGGCGAGCACGCACAGGATCACATCCCCCGGCGGCTGCACGTCGCTGGCCGTGGCGCGCATGAAGGCGGCGAGCATCATCGCTACGCCCCCCTTCATGTCGAGGGCTCCGCGCCCCCAGACGTATCCGTCGTGCACCTCGCCGCCGAACGGGGGATGTAGCCACTCCCCGCGCGCGGCCACCACGTCGATGTGACCCTGCAGCAACAGCGGCGGTGCGGCGCCGCGGCCGGCCAGGCGCGCGAGCAGGTTGGGGCGGCCGCTGGCGTCGGCGAGCGTCCGCACCTCGCAGCCGAGGTCTCCCAGCAGGCCGGCGATCCAGGCGATGCACTCGCCCTCCGCGCCTGGCGGGTTGGACGTATCGAAGCGCAGCAGCTGCTGCAGCAGCTGCAGCGGCCGGTCCTGCAGCTGCGGCTCGCGCGTGCTCATCGCTGACAGTCTCCCCGATCCGCGCGCGCCGGGTGAGCCGCTCCACCTCCGTCCGGTCCAAGCCCGAGCGGTGCACGAGAGGGCACCGGAAGGCCACCCGCGCAGCCCCGGGAGCCGGTTTGCAGCGGTGGTTGACTCGCGCGCGAGGTGGTACTACTGAGTCATGGCCCGCGCGATGTGGACCGGAGCGATCAGCTTCGGGATGGTCACCGTACCCGTAAAGCTCTACAGCGCACTCGACCGCAAGGCCGTGCGCTTCCACCAGCTCTCGGGCAAGACCGGCGCGCGGATCGCGCAGAAGCGGATCGATCCGCAGACGGGTGAGGAGGTGCCCTACGAGGACGTGGTCAAGGGCTATGAGATCGCGAAGGACCGCTACGTGGTGATCGAGCCCGGCGAGCTCGACGCGCTCGAGCCGAAGAAGACCAAGACGATCGAGATCGAGGACTTCGTCGAGCTCTCCCAGATCGACCCGGTCTACTACGACCACCCCTACTATCTGGCGCCCGGCCCCGGCGGGGTGAAGCCCTACCGGCTGCTGCTCGAGGCGATGCGCGCGACCGGCAAGGTGGCGATAGCGCGCGTGGTGATCCGCTCCAAGGAGCAGCTCGTCGCCCTGCGGCCGATGGGCGAGGCGCTGGGCATGGCCACGATGATCTTCTCCGACGAAGTGATCCCGCCTGAGCGCCTGGACGAGATCAAGGAGGCGGCCGAGGTCAAGACGACCAAGCGCGAGCTGGACATGGCCGAGCAGCTCGTAGGGTCGCTGGCCGGGGACTTCGAGCCCGACAAGTACCGCGACAGCTACCGCCAGGAGGTCCTCGAGCTGATCGAACGCAAGGCTCAGGGCAAGGCGATCGCGGTACAGCCCGCGCCGGAGGAGGTCGCCGAGCCGGCACCCGATCTGATGAGCGCGCTGAAGGCGAGCCTCGATGCGGTGCACGCGCGGGAAGCCCAGGAGGGAGCGCCGGCGCGCAAGAAACCGGCGCGCAAGCCCGCACGCAAGGCCGCGGCGAAGAAGGCCCCGGCCGGCAAGGGCTCGCGGACCTCCGCCAAGGGCTAGGTGCCCGCCCGCCGCAAGGGGGCCCCCGACGCCGAGGGGGGCTCGCCCCGGCTGAAGGGCTACAGCGCCAAACGCGACTTCGAGCGCACACCCGAGCCGGTTCCCCGCGGCCGGCGAGCGCGAGCGCGCGCACCGCGCTTCGTGATCCACGAGCATCACGCGCGCAGGCTGCACTGGGACCTGCGCCTCGAGCACGACGGGGTGCTGGCGTCGTGGGCGCTGCCGCGCGGGCTGCCGCCGGAGCCGGGCGAGAACCGCTTCGCCGCTCACACCGAGGACCATCCGCTCGACTACGTGGACTTCCAGGGGGAGATACCCGCCGGACAGTACGGCGCGGGCGAGATGTCGATCTGGGATGCGGGCACCTTCGAGCTTCTGAAGTGGGAACCGCGCAAGGTGGAGGTCGCGCTGCACGGGAAGCGGGTGAACGCCCGCTACGCGCTGTTCAGCATCGACAAGGGCGCCGAGGACAAGGACTGGATGATCCACCGCATGGATCCGCCCGACGATCCTGCGCGCGAGCCGATGCCGAGCAGCATCGTTCCGATGCTCGCCCGCAGCGGGGAGCTGCCGGAGGACGAGCGCGGATGGGCCTTCGAGATCAAGTGGGACGGGGTGCGGGCGATCGCCTACTGCGAGCCCGGACGGGTGCGCCTGCAGAGCCGCAACCTGAACGACATCACCGCGAGCTATCCGGAGCTCGGCCGCCTGGCGCGGGCACTGGGCGCGCGCAGCGCTGTGCTGGACGGAGAGATCGTCGCGTTCGACGCACGGGGCCGGCCGAGCTTCGAGACGCTGCAGCAGCGCATGCACGTCTCCTCGGCCTCCCAGGCGGGCAGGCTCGCCCGGCAGAGCCCAGCCACCTACGTGATCTTCGATCTGCTCTGGCTCGACGGACGCTCGCTGATGGCCCTCCCCTACAGGCAGCGGCGCGAGCTGCTCGCGGGCCTCGGGCTGGCTGGCGCGAGCTGGCAGACGCCGGAGAACATGCTCGGCGGCGGCACCGAGCTGCTGGGCGCAACCGCCGCGCAGGGTCTCGAGGGGATCATCGCCAAGCGGCTCGACTCCGACTACCAGCCGGGGTTGCGCACGCGAAGCTGGCTGAAGGTCAAGAGCTTCGGGCGTCAGGAGTTCGTGGTCGGTGGCTGGATGCCGGGCAAGGGACGGCGCGCAGGCGGCGTCGGCGCGCTGTTGCTCGGCGTGTACGAGCGCGGCGGCACCCTGCGCTACGTGGGCCGCGTCGGCAGCGGCTTCAGCGAGCCCGAGCTCGACCGCTTGCAGGCCCTGCTCGCCCCACTGCAACGCGACACCTCTCCGTTCAACGCCGGAGCACGTCCGCCGCGGGACGCGCGCTTCTGCGAGCCGGAGCTCGTTGTCGAGGTGCAGTTCAGCGAGTGGACACGGTCGGGCAGCGTGCGCCAGCCCTCCTACAAGGGTCTGCGCGAGGACAAGCCCGCCGCCGAGGTCGTGCGCGAGGATCTCGCCGTCGCGCAGGAGAAGCCGTCACCGACTCGGCAGGCGCCCACGGTGTCGATCCGCCGCAGGGGCTCCGGCGGCGTCGCCGAGGTCGAGGGCCGGGAGCTGAAGCTCTCGAACCTGGCGAAGGTCCTCTACCCCGAGAGCGGCTTTACCAAGGGCGAGCTGATCGCGTACTACGCGGCGGTCGCGCCGGTCCTGCTCGGCCATCTTCAGGGCCGCCCGCTCACCGTCACCCGCTGGCCCGACGGCGTGCTCGGCAAGTCGTTCTTCCAGAAGCAGGCACCCGCGCACCGTCCCGACTGGGTGCGTACGGCCACCGTCCCGAGCGGGCGCAAGTCGATTGACTACACCCTGGCCGACGATCTGCCGACGCTCCTCTGGCTGGCCAACCTCGCCGCCATCGAGCTGCACACGCCGCTCGCCAGGGCGCCGGAGATGCGACGGCCGACCGCCCTCGTGTTCGACCTCGACCCCGGCGCGCCGGCGAGCGTGATCGAGTGCTGCCGGGTCGCGCTGAAGCTGCAGGGCATGTTCGAGCACCTCGGTCTGCAGAGCCACGCAAAGACGTCGGGCTCGAAGGGCCTGCAGGTCTATGTGCCGCTCAACTCCCCGGGCGTCGCCTACGAGCACACGAAGCCCTTCGCGCGCACCGTCGCCGAACTGCTCGAGCACGATGACCCCGACCTGGTGGTCTCGCGCATGGCGAAGGCCAGGCGCGCCGGCAAGGTGCTGATCGACTGGAGCCAGAACGACCGCAACAAGACGACGATCTGCGCCTACTCCCTGCGGCCCGCAGCCAGACCCACGGCGTCCACGCCGGTGGCATGGGAGGAGGTGCGGGGCGCCCTGCTCTCGGGGCGGGCGGAAGACCTCGCCTTCGAGGCCGGCGAGGTGCTCCGCAGGGTCGCCGAGCGTGGCGACCTGTTTGCGCCCGTTCTCTCGCTCGTGCAGGAGCTGCCCGCGTTCGGATAGCCGCCGCTCAGCCTCCCCAGTGGCGCTTGGCCTCCTCCTCCATCTTCTCCAGGCGGGTGTAGTAGTCGGCGAACTCGTTGAGATGAGCGAGCGCGATCTTGCCGGTGAACAGCGGATCGTCGTCGGTGACGTTGGTGGCCAGGTCCGCGAGGCCGTGCTCGAGCTCGACGTCCATGCCCATACGGAACTGCTCGACGTCGAAGGGCGCGCTGTCCCAGGCGATGCCGATCTGTTCGCCCACGCGGCGCGCCTGCTCGGCGGTAAAGCGCTTGGACTCCGTCATGTGAGGCCCTTTCTCTGGACTGCCGAGGTGAGGATGCCAGCCGCCTCCTACTCGAACGCAGGCGCTGTCCAGCCGGGCATCACGTCGGGCAGGCCGTCGCTGACCCGATCTGGGAACGACGCGGCGCGCTTCTCGAGAAACGCGGTGACGCCCTCGACAGCGTCCGCGGACTGGCCGCGCGCGACCATCCCGCGCGAGTCGGCGCGGTGAGCGAGCATCGGGTGCTCGGCGCCGAGCATGCGCCACATCAGCCGCCGCGCGAGCGCCACCGAGACGGGTGCCGTGTTGTCGGCAATCTCGCGCGCGAGCGCCCGCGCCGCCGCCAGCAGCTCGCCGGGCGGGTGCAGGCTGCGCACCAGCCCGTCCTCGAGCGCCTCGCGGGCGGAAAACACACGACCGGTGGCAACCCACTCCATCGCGCGGCTGATGCCGACGACGCGCGGCAGGAACCAGCTCGAGCAGGCCTCGGGGATGATCCCCCGGCGCGCGAACACGAAGCCCATCTTCGCGTCGTCGGCGGCGAGGCGGACGTCCATCGGCAGCGTCATCGTCGCGCCCACCCCGACCGCCGGGCCGTTGATCGCGGCGATCACGGGCTTGGTGCTCTCGAAGATCCGCAGCGTGAACTCGCCCCCGTTGTCCCGCGCCGGGCCGTCGTGCTCGCGCTTGCGGTAGTCGAAGGTGTCGCCGCCACCGCCGAGGTCCGCGCCCGCGCAGAACCCGCGCCCGGCGCCCGTGACGATGATCGCCCGCACCTCGTCGTCGGCGTCCGCGCCGTCGAATGCCGCGATCAACTCGCGGCCCATCGTGGCAGTCCACGCGTTCAGGCGATCCGGGCGGTTCAGCGTGATCGTGAGGATGTTCTCGGTCACCTCGGTGGTGATCTGCTCGAAGTCGGTCATGCGGGCATCCTCTCAGGTCTCCGCGCTCAGGTCCGCCGCCGTCAGCTGGCGGCCGTATGGACCCCGGCCGGTCGCGCAGACGGCGCCGCACCGCGCCGCGAGCGCAAGCGCCTGCGGGACGGCCATGCCTGCGGCAAGGCCATAGGTGAGGCCCGCGGCGAAGGAGTCACCGCATCCGTAGGCGTCGACGGGCGGCCCCTCCAACGCCACGGGCTCCCAGCGGCCGCTCGCCGTGGGCGAGCGGTAGCTGCCGCCGCGCCCGCCCTCGGTCATGACGACCAGCGCCGCGTCCGCCTGCTCGCGCGCGGCGGCCCGCTGCTCGATCGCATCGTCGGCGCTCATCACCAGCGCGTCCAGCGCAACGCCCGTCGCAAGGACGGCGCCGGCACGCGGGCTCGCCACGAGCACGCGTGCCGCGGCGCGAGCAGCGCGCAGCGCTGTCTCGTCGCCCGCGGTGAAGTACACGCCGTCCACGCCGCGCAGATCCTGCCAACCGACCGCGGCGGAGTCCCCGCGCGGCTCGAGGCGCGCGCCGAGCGTGGTGATCGTGCGCTCGCCCGCGTCGTCCAGCAGCGTGATCGCGCGGCGTGTCGGCGCGGACAGCCGTGCCGCGTGGACCCTCACGCCGAGCTCGCCCAGGCGCTCGACCGAGCGCCTGCCGTGGTCGTCGTCGCCGAGCGCGCTCAACAGCGTGGCCTCGCCCGCCAAGCGCGCGAGCTGCACCGCGGCCACCGCGCCGCCACCGGCCGGCTCCTCGAACGGCTCGACCGCGTGAACCACCTCGCCGGCGCGCGGCACGTGGCCCACGCGGGCGAACTGCACCCACTCGACGTGGCCCACCACCGCAACCCTCGGCCGCCCCAATCCCACGCGCCGCAGTCTCACACACGCGGCCTCCGGCGACGCGCTGAGAGCACGCGCGGCCTGCGGGCGAGCCCGTCATGATCAGCTCACCCGACGCGCTCGCCACGGCGCCACTGGAGGCCACATGACGACCGACCGACCCACGCCCGCCCAGATCCGCGACCTCATTCCCTTCGCCGCGCTGATCGGCATCGAGCTGCTGGAGGTCGGGCCCGACGCTGTGCGCGGCCGCCTGCAATGGAGCCCGGAGCGCTGCACGACGGGCGAGCTGCTTCACGGCGGCGCGCTGATGACGCTTGCCGACAGCTGTGGCGCGGTGTGCGCGTTCCTGAACCTGCCCGAGGGCGCCACGGGCACCGCCACGATCGAGTCCAAGACCAACTTCATGCGCGGCGTGCGCGAGGGCGCGGTCACGGCGAGCACACGGCCGCTACACCGCGGGCGCACGATGATCGTCCTCGAGACAGAGCTCGCGCGGGACGACGGCTCGCTCGCCGCGAAGGTCACCCAGACCCAGGCGTTTCACTACCCCCGTGGCTGAGCCGCCGCGCACGTGGCCCGCCCGAGCCGCCACACCGAGCGCGGGGCATGCGACTCGCGAGCTGACCCGCCGCCCGCCGCCGCCAGCCCACCGCGGCGGTCCGCCCGGCAATAGGATTCCCGCGATGGCCGACCCGCTGCTCTCGGAGGACCCCACCCCGCACGTCCGACGGCTCACGCTCAACCGCGCCGAGCAGCTGAACGCGATGACCTCCGAGCTGTGTGAGGCGCTGCACGAGGAGCTGCGCCGGATCGGCGGCGAACGCTCGTGCCGGGCGGTGATCCTGACGGGCGCCGGCCGCGGCTTCTGTGCGGGCCTGGACCTGCACGGCTACGGGGCTGCGCCCGGCAACGACGGCAGCGACGAGTCTCGCGACCGCCTGGGCAACCAGGAGCACATGTCGCGTCTGATCCTCGAGCTGCGCGCGCTGCCCCAGCCGGTGATCGCCGCCGTCAACGGGCCCGCCGCCGGGTTCGGGCTCGCGCTGGCGCTCGCCTGCGACATCCGCTACGCGGCTGCCGAGGCTGTGTTCAGGGCGGCGTTCGTGAACATCGGCGTGTCCAACTGCGACATGGGCACCAGCTGGCTGCTGCCGAGGCTGATCGGTGCCTCGCGCTCGCACGAGCTGATGCTCACCGGTCGCCGGGTGGACGCCGAGGAGGCGTTGCGCATCGGCCTCGTGGCCGACCTCGTGGCCGCCGACGCGCTCGCCGACCGTGCGCTTGCCGCGGCGGAGCAGATCGCGGCGCTGGCGCCGTGGGGCGTGCGCCTGACCAAGCGCGGGATGTGGGCTGCGCTGGAGATCCCCTCCGAGCAGACGGCGGTCGAATACGAGGACCGTCAGCAGATCATGGCCACGTTCGGCCGGGCGGTACCCGAGGCGATCGGCGCCTTCCTCGACAAGCGCGCGGCCGAGTTCGCCGACTGACGCTCCCGACTGTGAACGACCTGTTCGAGGTGTCCGGCAAGACGGCCCTGGTCACAGGCGGCTCGCGCGGGATCGGGCTGATGATCGCCCGCGCGCTCGTGCAGGCGGGTGTGCGCGTGATCGTGTCCTCGCGCAAGGAGGACGACGTCAAGGCCGCCGCGCGCCTGCTCTCTGAGTTCGGCGACTGCGAGGCGATCCCCGGCGACGTCTCGCGGCCGGAGGGCGCGGCTGCGCTCGCAGCCGCCACGCGGGAGCGCTTCCCGGCGCTGGACATCCTCGTCAACAACGCCGGTGCCACCTGGGGCGCACCGCTGGAGGACTTCGCGGCAGGCGGCTGGGACAGGGTCGCCCACACGAACGTCGAGGGCGTCTTCCATCTGACCGTGGCGCTCCTTCCAGCGCTGCGGGCGGCCGGCGAAGCCGAGGATCCCGCGCGCGTGATCAACATCGGCTCGATCGACGGCCTGCGCACGCCAAGCGTGGAGAACTACAGCTACAGCGCGAGCAAGGCGGCGGTGCACATGCTCACACGCCACCTCGCCAAGCGCCTCGCGCAAGAGCACGTGACCGTCAACGCGATCGCCCCGGGACCGTTCGAGAGCAAGATGATGGCGTTCATCCTGGACAACCCCGAGACGCGGGAGATGGTCGAAGAGAGCGTGCCGCTGGGCCGCATCGGCCGGCCCGACGACATCGCCGGGCTGACCCTGTTCCTGGCCTCCAGGGCCGGCTCCTACATGACCGGCACGGTGATTCCCCTCGACGGCGGGATCACCGGCTGCGGCTAACCCGGGAACCACTCGCTCAGCGCTTGACCAGGACCCTGTGGCCGGCACGCACGATGAACGAGCGGTGGCGCACCAGGTCTGTGACCTTGACCTTGTCGCGGGTGACGAGAATCAGGGTTCCTTCACACGTGTCTTCGGTCAGCCATTCGGTCCCCTGCACAGCGCCGGCGGCGTAGTTGCCCTTCGTGGAGAAGGTGCCGTGGGCGTTGGCCCACAGCCTGCGCGTGTGCCCATGTCGGGCGCTCGTGCGGGCGCGACGGGCGGCTCGGTGCGCGCCGTTGCAGATCGTGACGTGGCCGCCGGTCAGGATCGCGATCACCACACCGTTGCGCCGCTGCGTGAGGGTGAACTCCCCGGCGAAGAATTCTGCGCTCTCGCTGCCGCCGTGCGGCAGCGCGGTCGTCACGAGCACCCTGCCGGCGGTCGCATCGACCACCGTGCCGACGGGGATCTGGCGCAGGCCGGAGAGCAGCTCGAAGCCGCTGCTGTGCGGCAGCCGCACGTACACCTTGCCCGAAACGGGCTGCACGTTGCCGCTTATGCCAAGCACGGGGGGCGCCACCGTGACGGTGCTCAGCACGGCCTCGCCGCCAACCGGCAGCCCGTTCGCGGCGGGCGGTTCGTGCGCCTGCGTTTCTGTCTTTTCTTCGTGGGGCATCGGTTCTTCATGCGGCTTTTCTTCGTGCGGCGGTTCGCCTTCCCCGGTCTTGACGAACACCCACGCGGCGCCCAAGCCCCCGTTGTCGCCGAGGCCTCCGATCAGCGCGGTGGACCCGTCAGCGGAGAGCGCCACCGGGTAGCCGAACAGGCCTTCCCCGACCTCGCCTGCGCCGGTGAGCTTGACTCCCTGCTGAACCCAGGCGGACCCCGAGCGGGCGAACACCCAGGCGGCGCCCGTTCCGGCGGCATCGCCGAGGCCACCGATCAGCGCGATGGACCCGTCACCCGAGAGCGCGACGCCGTGGCCGAACGAGCCCGCGCCCACCTCGCCGCCGCCGGTGAGCTTGGGACCCTGCTCCGCCCACGTCGAGCCCGAGCGCGTGAACACCCACGCGGCACCCGTGCCTTCCGCGTCGGCATTGCCTCCCACCAGCGCGGTGGAGCCGTCTTCGGACAGCGCGACCGAGGATCCGAGCTCGGCTTTGCCGCTCTCTTCGCCGCCGGTGAGCTTGGGACCCTGTTGCGCCCACGTGGAGCCGGAGCGCGTGAACACCCAGGCGGCGCCCGCTCGGCGTTCGTCCTCGATGCCGCCGATCAGAGCCGTGTCCCCGCTGGCCGAGAGCGCCACGGTGCGACCGAAGTAGCCGGCTCCGGCCTCCCCGCCCCCGGTCAGCACGCCCTGCTGCGTCCACGAAGAGCCGGCGCGGGTGAACACCCAGGCGGCGCCCACAAAGGCGTTGTCGGCGAAGGCGCCGATGAGCGCGGTGCCACCGTCGGCGGAGAGCGCCACGCCGCGACCGAACTCTCCGGCCCCAACCTCGCCCGCGCCTGCCAGGCGTGCCTGCGCCGTCCAGGTTGAGCCCGAGCGCGTGAACACCCACGCTGCGCCCGTGTTCGAGCCGTTGCCCGGGTCGCCGATCAACGCCGTGCTGCCGTCCGCCGACAGGGCCACCCCGCGGCCGAAGTAGTGCGAGCCTTCGGTCTTGCCGACCGTTAGCTTTGCCTGCTGCGTCCAGGTGGAGCCGCTGCGCGTGAACACCCACGCGGCGCCTATTTCGGAGCCGTCGCGTGGCCCACCGACGAGCGCGGTGTTGCCGTCTGCGGAGAGGGCCACGCTGCGACCGAAACGGACTTCGCCTTTCTCACCGATCGGAACGAGCTTTGCACCCTGCTGTACGAACCCGACGATCGCCGCCTGGCTCGGGCGGACGTCGCCGGCGGCGAGACCGCCCGCTCCCGTCCACGACAGCAGCGCAAGCACAACCAGCAGCTGCACGGCGAGGATCAGGCGCGCGGATATGCCAGCGCCTCTCGGGCGATGGGCCGTGGTCAACCTGCGGCCTGTCCGTTCGGGCATGTACGTCCTTTCTCCGGCAGCCGTCTCTGCGCTGAGCGCCGGGACGGTGTCCCCCCGCGTCCGATCGAACGGTCGGTGTCGAAAGGGTACCGGTTATCTCGTGCAATCAGCGCACGGTGCACCCGAGTGCAGGTTTCTGCGTTTCGCGGGACGCGCTCAACTCACGCTCGCACGCCCGAGCACAGCCGCGCCGGCCCGCCGGCGGCGAGCGGGGCGCCAGCGCTCCTTCGGCTAGCATCGGCGCGCCGCGCTGAGCCGGGGAGATCGCGGGGGTGACATGGACGCGAAGCACAGATCACAGCGAAAGGCCGCGGCGCTTCTGATCGTGGCGGCCCTCGCCGGCGGCCTCGGGGTGCTCGCCTATGCCACTCACCTGCTGCGGCGCAGCGAGTTTCAGACGATCGACGCGCGCTTCTCGATCAGGGGCGCACGGGGTGCTCCCGGCGACGTCGTGTTGGTCCTCATCGACGACCGGACCTTCGCCGAATTGACGCGACTGGGCCTGCACTCGGAGTTTCCCTTTCCCCGCCGTTACGAGGCGCAGGTCGTCGACAACCTCCGCCGCGCCGGAGCGGCCACGATCGCACTCGACATCGAATTCGCACACGAAACCGACGAACGTGACGACCTCGCGCTGTTCGAAGCGCTGGGACGAGCGAACGGACGCACGGTGCTGGCTGCCACGATGATCGCGCCCGGCGGGCGCACCGAAGTCCTCGGCGGGCCCGAACACCTGCGCGAAGTGGGTGCGCGCGCGGCGGAGGCGATCCTCCACAACGACAGCGACGGCGCCGTGCGACGCTTCGACTACGGCCACAACGGCCTGCAGAGCTTCCCGGTGGTGACGGCAGAAGTCGCCACCGGTCGACGGATTCGGCCATCCCTGTTCGAAGACGGCAGCCTGCCGATCGACTTCGCCGGACCACCTTCCACGTTCACCGCGATCTCCTTCTCCGACGTGCTGCAGGGGAAGTTCCCGCCGGGCCTGTTCCGGGGCAAGACGGTGATCGTCGGCGCCTCCGCTCCCGTGCTCCAGGACGTCCACACGACGGCCACCAGCGGCTCGAGCGTGATGCCCGGGCCGGAAATCCTGGCCAATGCGACCGTCACGCTGCTACGCGGCGTGCCGCTGCGAACGGCACCGGGCTGGCTGAACGTCCTGCTGATTCTGGGCCTGGGGGCAGCGGTGCCGTTGGGGAGCATGCGCGTACGCCGGTGGCGCTCGCTGTTGGACGCGGTGGCACTGGCGGCGGTCTTCACCGTGGCCGTCCAGATCGCGTTCAACAGCGGCGTGATCCTCAGCTACGTCTATCCGATGCTCGCGCTGGCGCTCGCCACGCTGGGCACGCTCGGGGTGCTCTACGTGCGGGAGACGATCGAACGCGAACGCGTGCGAGACCTGTTCTCTCGCTTCGTCCCGCGGGACGTGGTCGAGCAGGTGCTCGCGAGCGCCGACGAGAATCTCCGGCTGGGCGGTGTGGAACGCGACTGCACCGTGCTGTTCTCCGACCTGCGCGGATTCACCAGCTTCTCGGAGTCCCAGCCGGCTGCACGGGTGATCGACGTCGTCAACCACTATCTCAACGAGATGACCGAGGCGATCCTCGACGCCGGAGGGACGCTGATCGCCTACATGGGGGATGGCATCATGGCGATCTTCGGTGCCCCGCTCGAACAGGAGGACCACGCCGATCGGGCGGTGATCGCGGCGCGCGAGATGATCGGGCCGCGCCTGGATCGCTTCAACGCCTGGCTCGCCGAGCAAGGCTTCGGGCACAGCTTCGACATGGGGGTCGGACTGCACAGCGGTCCGGTGATGGCGGGGAACGTGGGCTCCGAGCAGCGGATGGAGTACACCGCGATCGGCGACACGACCAACACGGCCTCGCGCTTGGAGAGCCTGACCAAGGACAGCGACGTGATGCTGTTCGTGTCGGCCTCCACGCGCGAGCGCACGCACAGCCAGCGCGACCTGCTGTCGCCCGTCGGCGAGGTCGAGATCCGCGGCAGGGTGGGCCGGCTCTCGGTCTTCACGCTCTCGCCCGAGGGCGTGCCCGGCGAGCCAAGCGAGCGCCCCGCGACGGCGTCCTGACGAGCGCTCCGGCGCTCTTGCGATGGTAGGCTCCGGCGCGCGGTCGGCCAGCGGCAGACGACGCGGCCGAGGGCGCCACGTCGGGTCACTGAGGGAGGCAGGATGCAGCGCAGGCGAATCGGACGTGACGGCGTGGAGCGCCTCGGGAGGATCGAGGCGCTGCGGGACCTCTCGGTGGGGCAGCGGCGGATGCTCGCGGAGATCGTCGACGAAACCACTGCGGAGGTCGGAGAGACGCTCATTCGCCAGGGCGATCCGGGCTACGAGTTCCTCATGCTCGAGGAGGGCAGCGCCGAGGTCGTCCAAGACGGAGAGCGGATCAACGTGATGGGCCCCGGCGACTTCTTCGGCGAGCTGGCCGTGCTCGAGGACGGGCTTCCCCGTACCGCCTCGGTCATCGCCGTTACGGACCTGCGTGCGATCGTCTTCACGGCCCACTTCATGCGCGAGATGCGCGAGCGGATGCCGGCTGTGGGTGAGCAGATCGATCGCGCGGCCGCCGAGCGGCGCGAGCGAGACCTGCGCACAAGATCGTGAGCCATCGCCGGGAGCACATCCGCCGCAAGCGCCCGCAACGGAGCTGAGCCTCGGTGCGGGTACACCTCTGCGGCGTGCGCGGCTCGACCCCGGCGCCAGGAGCAGAGTTCGTACGTTACGGGGGCCACACCTCGTGCGTCGCGATCACTCTGGACGGTCGTGTTGCACCGAGCCTGATCCTCGACTCGGGCACGGGCATCCGAGGTGTCACCGCGCTCCTCGGAGGCCACGCGTTCGTCGGCACGATCCTGCTCACGCACCTGCACTGGGATCACGTTCAGGGGCTCCCCTTCTTCGTCGCCGGCGACCGCGAGGATTCACAGGCGCGGCTGCTGCTTCCCGAGCAGCAGGACGGCGCGGACGCGGTCAACGTGCTGGCTCGCGCGATGTCGCCGCCGCATTTCCCCATGAGACCACCGGACCTGCGCGGCGCCTGGAGCTTTCAGACGCTCGCGCCCGGCGAGTGGCACGGCGAGGGCCTCACGGTGCTCGCGCGTGAGGTCCCGCACAAGGGCGGTCGCACCTTCGGCTTTCGCGTCAGCGACGGCCGCTCGACGCTCACCTACATCCCTGACCATTGCCCCACGGCGCTCGGCGACGGCCCGGACGGCTGCGGCGTGTACCACGAGGCGGCGCTCGAGCTGACGGCGGGGACCGACGTGCTGCTACACGACGCCCAGCTGCTGCCCGAGGAGCTGGCCCGCGACGGCTGCTTCGGACATGCCTCGGCCGAGTACCCCGTCGCGCTCGCCAGGCACGCGGGGGTCGGTCGGGTGCTGCTCTTCCATCACCGGCCCGACCGCACCGACGCGGAGCTCGACGAGCTCGCCGCCCGGTTCGCGGGCGAGTCGTCGGTGGGCCTCGCCCGACAGGGCGAGGCGTTCGAGCTGTGAGGCCGCCCCGATCGCGGGTGGCCGCGGCGGGAGCACCCGACGCGGTGGTGGTGGGCTCCGGACCGAACGGGCTGGCCGGCGCGCTGATCCTTGCCCGCGCCGGCCTGGCGGTGAAGGTCTACGAGGGTGCCGACACTGCGGGCGGCGGCTGTCGCACCCAAGAGCTCACGCTACCCGGCTACCTGCACGACGTCTGCTCGACCGTCCACCCGCTGCTCGCGGCCTCGCCCTTCTTCGCTGAGGCCGGCCTGACGGGGCTCAGGCTGCGCACGCCCGAGGTCGCCTTCGCCCACCCGCTCGACGGACGGCGCGCGGCCACAGCCGTGGGCTCGGTCGAGCAGACGGCCGGCTCGCTCGGCGCGGACGCGCGCGCCTACCGGCGCCTGTTCGCGCCGCTGCTGGACGATGCCGCGCTGATCCTGCCGGCGGTGCTCGCGCCGATGCTTGCGCCGCCCGCCCACCCGCTCGCGCTGGCCCGCTTCGGCGCGCGCGGCCTGTGGCCGCTCAGCACGCTCGCGCGCGCGTTTCGCACAGAGCAGGCGCGCGCGCTGCTCGCGGGGCTCGCCGCCCACTCGATGCGTCCCCTCGGCGCCCCCGGCACGGCCGCGTTCGCGCTGCTGCTGGGGATGCTCGCGCACGCGGTCGGATGGCCGGTGGTCGAGGGCGGCAGCGCCCGCATCACCGACGCGCTCGTGCGCGAGCTGCTCGCAGCCGGAGGCGAGGTCCACACCGGTCACCCCGTCGCGGCGCTCGCCGAGCTGCCCGCGTCCTCGCTCACGCTGCTCGACGTGACGCCGCGCGCGCTGCTGGAGCTCGCCGGCGAGAGCCTGCCGCGGCGCCGGCGGCGCGCGCTTGGCCGCTTCCGCTACGGGCCGGGCGTGTGCAAGGTCGACTGGGCGCTGGCCGGGCCGGTGCCGTGGGCGGCCGAGCCCTGCCGGCGGACCGCCACGATCCACATCGGCGGCACGCTGGAGGAGATCGCGCACAGCGAGTCGCAGGTCGCCGCCGGAGTGCATCCCGAGCGGCCGTTCTGCATCGCCGTCCAGGCCTGCGCGAGCGACCCCACGCGCGCACCCCCGGGCGGTCACACCTTCTACGCCTACTGCCACGTGCCGGCGGGCTCAAGCTACGAGATGACAGCACACATCGAGGCTCAGATCGAGCGCTTCGCACCGGGCTTCAAGGACCTCGTGCTGGAGCGCCGCTGCACGACGGCCGCGCAGATCGAGGCCCACAACCCCAACTACGTGGGCGGCGACATCAACGGCGGCGCGGCCACCCTACGCCAGACGATCCTGCGACCGACGGCCAGCTTGCACCCATACCGAACGGCGATCCCGGGCGTCTACCTGTGCTCGTCGGCGACTCCCCCGGGCGGCGGCGTGCACGGGATGTGCGGCCGGGGGGCCGCGCACGCCGCACTCGCCGACCTCGCGGGGCGCTGAGGCACCGGTCCGCCGCGCCCGCCGATTGTGCGAACATCGGCCGCGTGCGCAGGGCGAACGTGTTCAGCGACGAGTGCCCGCTCGATGGCGAGGAGCCGGACGGCTACCGCACCGGCGGCGCGCGGGTCGGCGATGCCGTCGGCGGGCAGACGCTCGCGGTAAGGCTCTACGAGCTACCCCCTGGACAGAGCGCGTGCCCCTATCACTACGAGTACGAGGAGGAGTGGCTCCTCGTACTGGAGGGCTCCGTGCTGGTGCGCACGCCCGACGGTGAGGAGGAGCTGCGCCGTGGCGAGCTGGTGTGCTTTGCGCCCGGGCCAGCGGGCGCGCACAAGGCCAGCAACGTCGGCGGGCAGACCGCGCGGATGCTGATGTTCTCCAATGCGCGCGAGCCGGCCGTGGCGGTCTACCCCGACAGCGACAAGATCGGGGTCTGGCCGGGGAACCCCGCAGATCAGGTGATGCTGAGGCGCAGCGACGGCCGCGTGGACTACTGGGACGGCGAGCGCGGGTGAGCGCGGTTGGCCCTCAGGCCTGCAGCCTGACGCCGTCGGCGCTCGAGTAGAGCGCTCGCCCCGAGAGGCCTCCCGGCTCGCGCTCTGAGGGCCCGTCGCTTGGCAGCCCGCGCGGCGTGGCCCGCAGCTCGCCCGGGGCCACCTCGCGCTCGCACCGCGCGCAGCGCACCTGCACGCGGACGTCGTGGCCGCAGTCGTCGTGCAGCACGCGCACCGGGCCACGGCCGTGCGGCCACTTCCAGCGGTCTCCCCACTGCATCAGGGCGAGCAGCGCTGGGATCAGGTCGGCGCCCTTCTCGGTCAGGTGGTACTCCTCGCGCCGAGGGCGCTCCTGGTAGGGCCGGGCCTGCAACAGGCCCTCCGACACGAGCGCGCCGAGGCGGTCCGAGAGGACGTTCGCCGAGATTCCCAGGTCCTGCTCGATCTCCGAGAAGCGCCGCACGCCGTAGGCGACGTCGCGCAGGATCAGCGGCGCCCACCACTCGCCGGCAGCGTCGAGCGTCCTGGCGATCGAACACGGATAGTCGCCCAGCGATGTTCGCTTCACGTCCGGAAGTGTATCGCTTGCATAAGAGGAGTCACTCGTGTAGGGTCGCCCCCAGTCGCTCCTATGAAGCAAGTGACTCGCCATCGATGTCCCGGCAACGGCCGGGAGGAGGTCTCATGAAATGCCCATGCTCGACGCATACATCCCCAGTGGCGCCCTCTCGCCGGATGCGGAGGAACGGCTGCTCGCCGACCTGACCGATCTGCTGATCACGCACGAGGGCGCCGATCCGACCAACGAGCAGGTCCGCTCGATCGCCTGGCTGTTCGTGCACCGCCCCGAGTCGGTCTACGTGGCGGGCGCGCGCGCCGGTGCGCCGCGCTACCGCTTCATCGCGTCGGTGCCCGAGGGTCAGTACGACCCGGAGCGCCGCCAGGCGATGGTGGCGAGCATCACCGAGGCGGTGCTCGACGCCGAGCAGGGAGCCTACGAGCGCGACCCGACCCGCGTCTGGGTCTTTACGCCGGAGATCCCCGACGGCAGCTGGGGTGCGATCGGGCAGATCGTCACGCTCGCGGACATCGCCACGTTCGCCACCGGCGACGCCGAGCGGGGTCGCGAGTACGCGCATAGCCGCCTGGCCGCGCGGCGGGCGGCGCCTGCACCCGCCTGAGCGAGGCGCGGGGGCGAGGAGCGGCGCTGAGCAACCGGGCGGCGCGACGACTACTCGCGCGCGTACATATCCTCGATCTGGGCGGCGAACTTCTGCGCGATCGGCTTGCGCCGGAGCTTCATCGTGGCCGTCAGCTCGTCACCGCCCGGCTGCCACTCCTCGGGCAGGATCGTGTGGCGCTTGATCTGTTCGACGCGGCTCAGGCTCGCGTTGGCGCGCTCGACCCCGCCGAGCACCTCGGCCTGCACGGCGGGGTGCTCAGCCAGCCGCGCAGGCGCGGTGTCGGCGATCCCCCGCGCAACCGCGAAGCTCGCCGCCGCCACCGGGTCGAGCACGATCAGGGCGGTGTTGTAGGGACGCCGGTCGCCGATAGCGACCGCGCTGCCGATCAGCGAGCACGTCGCCTTGAGCTTGTTCTCGATGTTCGCCGGCGACATGTTCTTGCCGCCCGCGTTGATGATCAGCTCCTTCTTGCGGTCCACGATCGTCACGTAGCCGTCGTCGTCGATCGTGGCGATGTCGCCGCTGCGCAGCCAGCCCTCGGCGTCGATCGTCTCGGCGGTCCGCTCGGGGTCCTTGCGATAACCGCGCATCACGGTCGGTCCGCGCGCAAGCAGCTCGCCGTCGCCGCCGAGCGAGAGCTCGATGCCCGGTAGCGCCCGGCCAACCGTGCCGATCCGGATCGCGTCCTGCGGGTTGACCGTCGCGACGAGCGAGAGCTCGCTCATGCCCCACAGCTCGCAGATCGGCAGGCCGAGCGCGGCGAAGAACTCGAGCACCTCAGGCGCGATCGGCGCGGCACCCGAGATCAGGTAGTCGACCTGATCGAGACCGATCTGCCGGCGCAGCCCGGCGAATATCTCCTGCTCTCCGCGCTCGCGCGCCCGGAGCAGCTCGGGCGCGGGCGCGGTCCCGGCCTGCTCGGCCGCCACGACCGCGCCGGCCGCGCGCAGCGCCTCGGTGATCGCCGTGCGGCGCTGCTCGTCCGGCTCTGCCGCGAATCCGGCCTGCAGCGCGGCGCGCATCTTCTCCCATACCCGCGGCACCGCGCCCCAGGCGGTCGGGTGCACCTCGACCAGCGCGGCGAGCACCTGCGAGAGGTCACTGACGAACGTGATCGAGGAGCCCGACAGGAGGCTCGAGTAGTGCGAGGCGCAGCGGTCGGCGAGATGCGCCATCGGCAGGTAGGAGATCAGCCGTCCCGCGGGCCGCAGCGGGAGCACGGCGTCGAGCATGCGCGCCTGCCAGAGCAGGTTCCGATGCGTGAGCTCGACCGCCTTCGGCGGGCCGGTCGTGCCCGAGGTGTAGATCAGCGTGGCTACGTCCTCTGCGCCCACAGTGCGCAGCGAGTGGCGCAGATCGAACGCGCCACGGCCGTCCGCTTCGAGGTCCGCCAGCAGCCGGGCCCCAGGCCGGGCGTCGTCCACGACGCACACCAGCTGCAGACCCGGTAGGCGCTCGGCGACCGCCAGCACGAGCTCCGCGTGCTGGGACTCGGTCACCGCCACCCTGCACTCGGCGTGACCCAGCAGGTACTCGACCTGCTCCGCCGAGGAGGTGTTGTAGATCGAGAAGGGAATCGCCCCGAGGTGCATCGCGGCGGTGTCCACGATCACGGCCTCGGGCCGGTTGGCGAGCATCAGCGCGACCGTCTCGCCACGCGCCACGCCGGCCGCGCACAGGCCCCCGGCCACGCGGGCCACGCGGTCGGAGTACTCCGACCAGCTGATCTCCATGGACCCCCCGAGCGTGCGCAGGGCGACGCTCTCGGAATGACGCTCGCAGGTGCGCTGAAACGACTCGCACATGGTGCCGGCGTCGAGCGCCAGGCCCTCGCGCCCCGCTGCCGAGGCCGAGTCCTCTCCGGCCGGCCACTCCGTCACCGCGCCCATCCTGCTCCCTCCCAGATCGTCGGACCGCCGGGCGCTCCCGACCGTGTGGGAGCAGCCCGGGTCGGGCGCGATCATAGCTCCGGCGGGGCCCGCCGGCGCCGCCGCCTGCGTCAAGCTGGATCCCGTGACCAACCTGGCCGAGATCCGGCGTGTGCTGGGGCACCGCGACTACCGCTTCCTGTGGCTGGCGCAGTCCGCGAGCGTCGTGGGCGACAACATCGTGCTCGTCGCGCTCGCGCTGTTCATCGTGGGCAGGACCGGGAGCGCCACGGATCTCGGGTTCGTGCTGGCCGCCTATGCCTTCTCGCTGGTCGCGTTCCTGCTGTTCGGGGGCGTCTGGTCGGACCGCCTGCCGCGCCACCACGTGATGATCGCGACCGACCTCGTTCGCTTCGTCCTGCACGGGCTGCTCGCCGCGCTGATCTTCGCCGACACCGTGCAGATCTGGCAGGTCGTCGTGATCGAGATGCTGTTCGGGAGCGCCGAGGCGTTCTTCCGTCCGGCCGCCAACGGCCTGCTCCCGCAGACGGTGCCGGAGGAGGACATCCAGCAGGCCACCGCGATCACCACCATGTCCAACAACGTCGCCGAATTCGTGGGCCCCGCGCTCGCCACGGTGATCGTGCTCGGCGCCGGCGCCGGCTGGGCGTTCGCGCTGGACGCGGCCACGTTCGTGCTCAGCGCCGCGTTCCTCACGCGCGTACACCCACGCCGCCGCGGCACCGCCCCAGCGCTCGAGGGCGCGGGTGGCGTTGAGAGCGCTCACAGCGAGCCGGCCAGGGCGTCGGTCTGGGCGGAAATCCGGGAGGGCTCGCGCGAGGTGCGCGCGCACGTCTGGGTGTGGGCCACGCTCGCCTCGTTCTGCGTTGCGCTCTTCTTCGGGCTCGCACCGTGGTTCGTGCTGGGACCCGTGGTCGCGCGCGAACAGTACGGGCACATCGCCGTCTACGGGCTGGTGGAGGCCGCGCTCGGCCTCGGCACGATCCTCGGATCCCTGGTGGGCATCGGCTGGCGCCCGCGCTTTCCGATGCGCATGGCGATGCTCGCGATGCTGCTGTGGCCGTTCGCGGCGATCCTCTACGCGGCCGGGGTGACGCTCCTGCTTGTGGTACCGGTCACGGTCGTGGCCGGTACCGGCATTGCCCTCTTCGACGTGTGGTGGCTGACGGCGCTGGCGGAGCGCATCCCGCCCGAGAAGCTCTCGCGCGTCACCTCCTACGACTGGATGGTCTCGCTCGGCCTTCTACCCCTCGGCTATGCCCTGGCCGGGCCGCTCGCCGGCGCCCTGGGCGCAGTTCCGGTCGTGCTCGGCGGTGCGGCGCTCGCGATCGTCGCGTTCGCCGCGGGCCTGCTGCCCCGCGAGACCCGAGGGCTCGAACGCCTCAGCAGCCGCTCGCTGGGCGCCGCCGAGGAGCGCCGCCCGGCGCTGGCGGCGCATCACCGCCCGTGAGCGCGGCGCGGGCTCTCACGCGCTGAGCGCGTCCTGACGTCCGCCCGCCGCGGCCGCGTCGCCGACCGCCGCCAGCTCCCACACGCGTCCGGCCGCCGTCGAGCGGTCCCTGACCCCGAGCTTGCGAAAGCTGTGCTCGAGATGCTTGCCGACGGTGCGGTCGCTGATCCCGAGCTCGGCCGCGATGTGCTGGTTGGAGCGGCCGAGCGCCACCAGGCGGACGACCTCGGCCTCGCGCGCGGTCAGCCCGGCGCCGACGAGCACCTCAAGCATCGGCGTCGACGCGGTGCCCGGGCGCGATCGCAGCAGCGAGTCGTGGGCGAGCGCGTTGAGGTAGGCCTGGATCAGGAAGGGGCGGGCCCCGTTGGCGAAGTCCCGCTCGGCGTCGGAGTAGTCGCGGCTCGACCGGCTGAGCGCGATCGCGAGCACCCTGTTGGGGTTGGCGGGCAGCGTGAAGGCCATCTGGTACTCCACGCCTAGTGGGGCGTAGACCTCGCGGTAGAGCGGGAGCGCGTGCAGCTCGTCCTGGCCGATCACGTCGGAGAAGCGATAGGCGCGGCCATCGAGCGTGCGCATGTGGTGGCGCAACAGCGGGTTTTCATGCGCGTGGCGCTCCCACGTGGACACCAGCTGCGTGACCTCGGGCACCATCAGCGTGATGATCTGGTCGGGCGTGGGCCCGACGTCGTTGAGCGAGACGAACTCGGACGGCAGCACGCGGTGCAGCGAGTCGAGCAGGCCGTGGCGGAGCTCCTCTAGGTCGAGCAGGCCGCACACGTCGCCGATCAACTCGAGCAGCGCGCCTTCCTTGACATCGCGGTGGTGGCCATCTCGACCAGCTGGCATACGCACACATGACGTATACCGGGTCTTGGCTGGACGCGCGAGAGGGTGACACCGACACCACCCGGTGTCTATATCTGCCGGCTTGCGTCACGGGGCGGCGCCACGGACGCCCGCGTGAGATATCCAGCGAGCCCCGGGGGGCCTCGCGCGATCGGACCTGCGCAGCGCCTGGCCGCCGACTCTCGCGGCGAGCGCCCGTGGCGCTCTGTGCATAAGCTGTCGGCGCCGTGGACTTCCTCCTCGCCCGGGACGACCTGCATCGCTGCCGCTTCCAGGAGACCGAGCCGCCCGAGCTCGAGCCCGGCCAGGCCCTGCTCGCGGTGGACCGCTTCGGCCTCACCTCCAACAACATCACCTACGCGATGTTCGGCGAGGCGATGTCCTACTGGAGCTTCTTCCCGGCCGATGAGGGCTGGGGCCGGATGCCCGTATGGGGATTCGCGGAGGTGAGCGCGAGCCGCTGCGAGGGCCTCGAGCCGGGAACCCGCCTGTTCGGCTACCTGCCGCCCTCAACCGAGCTGCTGGTGTCCCCCGAGCGGGTGGACGGCCACGGCTTCGTGGACGCCTCTGCGCACCGCGCGCGGCTGCCGCGTGCGTACAACGCGTACGTCCGGGTGGAGTCCGATCCCGTCTACGACGCCGACCACGAGGACGCCCAGATGCTGCTGCGCCCGCTGTTCTTCACCTCGTGGCTGATCGACGACTTTCTGGAGGAAGCCAAGCTCTTCGGTGCTGACACAGTGATCCTCTCGAGCGCCTCGAGCAAGACCGCGAGCGCCCTCGCCTACCTGCTCTCGCTCCGCGACCCGATCGAGGTGGTGGGCCTCACATCCGCGCGCAGCACAGCCTTCGCCGGAGATCTCGGCGTCTACGATCACATCGTCGCCTATGACGACCTCGGCTCGCTGCCGCGTGGACGGGCGGTCTATGTGGACATGGCCGGCGATGCCGCCGTGCGCGCCGCCGTCCACCGCCACTTCGGTGACGAGCTCGCCCACTCGGCCGTGGTGGGGGCCACCCATCACGACCAGATGGGCGCCGTGCCCGAGTCGCTGCCGGGACCTCGGCCGACGTTCTTCTTCGCACCCGACAGGGCCACCAAGCGCTCGGCCGACTGGGGCGGACGCGGTCTCGAGGAGCGCCTGGCGGGCGCCTGGCGGCCGTACGTCAAATGGACCGAGGGCTGGCTGCAGGTCATCCACGGCGAGGGACCGCAGGCACTCGAAAGCGCCTACCTCGACCTGCTGGACGGTCGCATCGACCCCGCCACCGCGCACGTGCTGACGCTCTGAGCGACCGCGCGAGCGCGCTTCGCCGCGCGCGGGCGCCGGTCGCATCGTGCGAACATGTCGCCGCTCGCGGCCGCGCGCCGCAGCGCCTACACAGCCTCGGACCAAGGAGCCCACAGATGCCCGATATCGAGTTCCCGACGAGCGCCGGAACCTCACCCGGCTACCTGGCCGTGCCCGCCGGGGAGCGCGGTCTGGCCACGATCGTCCTGCAGGAGTGGTGGGGCATGGACGACAGCGTCCGCTCGATTTGCGACCGCTTTGCGGACGCCGGCCTCTTCGCGCTGGCGCCCGATCTGTTCCGGGGCGAGAACACGACCGAGCCGAGCGAGGCCCAGCAGAAACTGATGGCGCTGTCGATGAGCGAGGCCGAGCAGGACATGTGCGCCGCCGCCGACTACCTACAGGCCCAGCCGGGCTTCGAAGGCAACGGCGTGGGCTCGGTCGGCTTCTGCCTGGGCGGTGGGCTGTCGGTGTGGGCCGCGGCGACCTGTCCGAACATCACCGCGGCGGTCACCTACTACTACGTGATGCCACATGGCAAGCCCGATTTCACGAAGATCAAAGGCCCCGTGCTCGGGCACTTCGGCACCGCTGACGAATTCATCCCAACCCACGACGCCGAGGGCCTCGAGCGCGAGCTGCGCGAGGCGGGCGTGGATACGACCTTCCACTACTACGAGGGCGCAGGGCACGCATTTGCCAACGATCACAACCGTCTCGGCACCCATGACGCGGAGCTGACGAGCCTCGCCTGGGAGCGCACCGTGAGCTTCCTGCGCTCGGCCCTGGCCGGCTGAGCGCGGCCAGGCCGAGCCGGGCCGGCGAGCTCACGGCGGCGGGACACGGCGCCGGGGCCCGGCCGGCGCGGTGGGCTGATCGGCGCAGGCGCCGGCGTGCGCTGCGCGTGCCGCGCTCGGCGCGCGGCCCCACCCGTGTGCGCGCACAGCCGGCGGACGGCAGCGCGCGATCGGGGGGGGCCGCACGGCGCGAGTGGTGTGCGATAGGAAAGGATGAGGCCCGATGGACAGGGACTACGAGCTGCAGACCCACCAGGCGGAGGACCGCCACTGGTGGTATCGCGGACGGCGGACGGTGATCGAGGACGTGCTCGGCGGACTGGGTCTCCCGCCCGCAGCGCGCATCCTCGACGCGGGCTGCGGGAGCGGACGCAACATGGTCGAGCTGGCACGTCACGGCACGGTCACGGGCGTGGAGCTCTCGCCGACCAGCGTGGAGCTCGCTCGTGCGCGCGACTGCGGCGAGGTGATCGAAGGCTCGATGCTCGAGATGCCCTTCCCCGACGCCAGCTTCGACCTGGCGGTGAGCCTCGACGTGATCGAGCATCTGGAGGACGACCTCGCGGCTCTACGCGAGCTGCGCCGGGCGGTGGCGCCGGGCGGCGCGCTGCTGGTGACGGTCCCGGCCTATCAGTGGCTGTGGAGCGGGCACGACGTGATCAACCACCACCACCGCCGCTACACGCGCCGCTCGATGCAGCGGGTCGCCGAACAGGCTGGCTGGCGCCAGGTGCGCACGACCTACTTCAACTTCTTGCTGCTTCCCGTGGCGATCGTGCTCAGGGTGCTCGACCGCGTCAGCACCAAGACGACCGAGTCGAGCCTCGACCTGTGGGTTCCGCCAGAGCCCGTGAACTGGCTGCTGGAGCGCCCGCTGGCCGTCGAGGCGGCCGTGATCGCGCGCGGCGGGCGCATCCCGGCCGGCCTCTCGCTGCTGGCCGTGTTCCGCTGAGCTGGTGGCCGCCCGGCCTGGTGGGCCGTCCCCGCGTTCGGCCACGCCGCGCCCGGTGGCGCGTACACGCGTCGCTTAGACGTCGCCGTCAGCGGCCACGGCCGGGGTCTCGTGCGGGTGCATGCGAAACGTCCAGGCGCGGTTTGCGAAGAACGTGGTCACGGTCACCACGGCCGTGGCGCACACCTGGCTGACCAGCTTGTCCAGGTGGACCTCGGTCACGAACAGGAACAGCATGCCCTCGTTGATAGCCAGCCCGCAGCTCTGCACGATCGCCCAGCGAACCGGCGTGAGGGCGTCGCCCACGTGCTCACGGAAGGTCCAGGCGCGGTTGAGCAGATAGCCGTTGGTGGCGCCCGCGATGAACCCCACCGCAGAGGCCGCGAGGTACCAGACCCCGAACACCTTCAGCAGCAAGGTGTAGACGATGAACGTGATCAGCGTGTTGGAGATGCCCACGATCCCGAACTTCAGGAACTGGACGGCCACCGGCGAGCGCGATCGCAAGCGACCGGCGGCGCCCGCTAGGCTTGAGCGTGAGGTACGCGACTCGATTGGCTCGGAAGGCATCTCAGGACAGGATGAACGATAGATTCATCTGCGGCTGGCCATGCTCGTCGAGCAACCGCCCTGGCGAGCGCCGCTGAGGCCATGCGGCCCGGAAAGCGAACATGACGGACACACCACTACGCACCCCCACGCTGCTCAGCGTCGTCGCCCCGGTGTACGACGAGCAGGAGCTGATCGAGGAGTTCGTCGCGCGCGCCACCGCCGCGGTCGCCGACTACGAGTTCGAGCTCGTGCTCGTCAACGACGGCAGCAAAGACGCGACCCCCGAATTGCTCGACCGCCTGGCAGCGGCCGACCCGCGGGTGCGCGTCATCCACCTGTCACGCAACTTCGGCCATCAGGCCGCGCTGACAGCGGGCCTCGAGCACGCGGTCGGGGACGTGGTGACGATGATTGATGCCGACCTGCAGGACCCGCCCGAGCTGATCCCCGAGATGATCGCCCAGTGGAGCCAGGGCTCGGACGTGGTGTACGCGGTGCGCAAGCAGCGCGAGGGCGAGACGGCCTTCAAGCTCGCGACCGCCTCCTGGTTCTACAAGCTTTTCGACAAGCTCGCGCAGGTTGACCTCGAGCCCAACTCGGGCGACTTCCGGCTGCTCGACCGACGCGCCCTGGATGCGCTGCTGGCGATGACCGAGCGCTCGCGCTTCCTGCGTGGCATGACCGTGTGGGTGGGGTTCACTCAGAGCGCCGTCTCCTATCAACGCGACCCCCGCCACGCCGGCGAGACCAAGTACACGCTGCGCAAGATGCTGCGCTTCTCCCTGGACGCGATCGCGTCCTTCTCCCATCTGCCGCTCCAGCTGGCGACCTACGCCGGGCTGCTGTCGGCGGGTCTCGCGTTCATCGCGATCCCGGTCGTGATCGCCCTGCGCGTCGCCGACTCCTACCTTCCCGGCTTCAGCTCGATCACGATCGCGATCCTGCTCCTCGGCGGCATCCAGCTGATCGCGATCGGCGTGATCGGCGAGTATGTGGGCCGCATCTACGACGAGGTCAAGCACCGGCCGTTGTACATCGTGCGCGAGGAGCGCAACCGGCCGAGTGCCTCCGGACGCTTCGTCGAGGCACCCTCCGGCCGCGCCGGGCTGCCCGCGCGCACCCCGGAGCGAATCGTCTAGCGCGACAAGCGCGCCGCGAAGGTGTTGTGATGCGAGGATGCGCGCGCAGCGCCGCAGCCCTCACCGGCAGGCACCGCTGCGCGGCCGGCCGGCCGCGCTAGCGCTGACGCTCGCCTGCTCGCTCGCAGCGATCGCCGCGAACGCGGACGCGGCGCGGGGAGAAGCGTGCCCCGGCGCGGAATCGGCGCCCTGTCCCTACGTGTCCGCGCGCGTGATCGGCAGGCGCGCGGAGGGCGTCCTGCGCTTCCCGGAGGCCGTCGCCGTCGATCCCCAGGGGGACGTGTTCGTGGCCGACCAGCTCAGCTACGTGGTGCAGAAGCTCAGCGCGGAAGGCACGCTGGAGGCGGAGTGGGGCAGCTACGGCGGCGGGCCCGGGCAGTTCGGGCCGATCGGGGGACTCGCGGCGGATAGCGCGGGCAACGTCTACGTGGTCGACTCCGGCCACAACCGGATCGAGAAGTTCGACGCCAACGGCGGCTTCCTGACCGCGTGGGGCCACCGCGGCAGCGAACCGGGGCAGTTCAACTTCGGCTCCTCCCAGGATTTCACCCATCCGCCCGGCGGGGGAATCGCGGTGGCCGGCGGCTACGTGTACGTGGCCGACAGCGGCAACGACCGCATCCAGCGCTTCAACCTCGAAGGCGGCGAAGCGCTCACCTGGGGCTCCTACGGGAGCGGGCCCGGCCAGTTCTCCTACCCACGCGGGGTCGCCGCCAACGAAAGCGAGGTGCTCGTCAGCGACGACAACTATCGCGTCCAGCGCTTCGACCCGGCCGGCAACTACGAGGGCTCGGTCGGCTCCTACGGCAGCGGCCCTGGCCAGTTCGGCTTCCCCTACGGGGTCGCCCTCGACGCAGCGGGTGACGTGTATGTGGCCGACGACATCAACCACCGCGTGGTCAAGCTCGACCCGCAGCTGGGCTTCGCCGGGGAATGGGGCGGGTTCGGCTCCGGACCGGGTCAGCTCGCGTTCCCGCGCGCGCTGGCAAGCGACCCGGCCGGCGACACCTACGTGGCCGACACGGCCAACGACCGCATCGAGGTGTTCGACTCGCAAGGCAACTACCTGCGCGGCTTTGGCTTCTCCGCCCGCGGACCCGGCGAGCTGACCGACCCGCAGGGGCTCGCCACCGATCCGAGCGGCCGGCTGCTCGTCTCCGACACCGACGGAGCGCGGGTCGAGCTGTTCGCGGCCGGCAGCGACGCCTTCGCGGACCAGTGGACGGTCGCGGGCGGACACAGCTCCTCGTTCGGCGCGCCGGCGGGCATCGGCGTCGATCCGCGCGGAGCGCTCTACGTGGCCGATACGCAGAACGCGCGGCTCGTGCGCCTGTGGGGCGACGGCACGTTCCTGGGGGAACTGGGAGGGCCCGCCGACCTCGGCGGGGCGCAGCTCGTGGCCGCCGGCTCGGTCGCGGTGGCCGCGGGCTCGGGCTGGGTGTGGGTCACCGACACCGGTCACAACCGGGTGCTCCTCTACGACGCCAGCGGGGCGCTCCGCGCGCGCATCGGCGCCGGCGAAGGCGACGGCTCGGCGGGGCGCGGGCCGGGCCAGTTCAACCATCCGGCGGCGATCGCCGTGGACGGCTCCGGCGATGCATACGTGGCCGACACCGGCAACGACCGGATCGTCGAGCTCTCGCCCACGGGCGCGCCGATGGCCGAATGGGGATCGCGCGGCGCGGGCGATGGGCGCTTTCTCTCTCCGGTGGGGATCGCCGTGGACGGCGCCGGCAGGGTCTACGTGGTGGACAGCCAGGAGAACCGCGTGCAGGCGTTCGACGCGGGTGGTCGTCTGCTCGCGAAATGGGGGCTGCGCGGCGCGGGCCTCGGAGAGTTCTCCCAGCCGAGCGCGATCGCGGTCGATTGCAACGGCGTGGTGTACGTGGCCGACACGAACAACAACCGCGTCGAGCGCTTCGACCTGGCTGCCCCTGCGGTCGGCGGCTGCCTGGCGCCGGGAGCCTGGCCGCCGCCGCTCGACGTCCCCCCGACGCTGCATGTGAGCCTTCCGCGACCGTCGGGCGTGCTCGCACGGGGGGCGCTGGCCCTGGCCGTGAGCTGTCGGCGCGGCTGCAGGATCCTCGCCCGCGCGCTGCTCGCACCGGCCGGCCGGCGTCCGTCGGTGCCGCTCCTCGCCGTCGCCCGCGTGCTGCCCGCGGGCCTCACCGGCCACGTGCACCTGCGGCTCGGCCCCGGTGCACTGCGGCGCTTGCGCAGGGCCCTCGGACGCGGCGTGCTGATGAGCGCGAAGGTCACCGTGGTCGCCGCCGGCCCCACCGGCAGGCGCACTACCGTGGTGCGGAGATACATCGTCGGGCGCTAGGCTCGATAATCAGCCCCGATGAGCGATGAGGAGCCCTTCGGAGCGGCGCACGACGAGCTCGACCAGCGTCAGGAGCGCGTCAGGATCGAGACCGAGCGGCTGCGCATCGAGGGCGTGCTCACGCTTGCCCGCGACGGGTTCCGCAGCCGCGTCTCCGACGTGCTGAACGCCGCCGAGCGCGACTTCATCACGCTCACCGACGTGACCGTCTCCCCACTCGAGGGCGGACCGGCCGAGCTGCACGCCTATCTCAGCCTGGCGCGCCGCCACATCGTCTTCGCGGTCGGCGTGGAGGAGGCACCGGAGGGCTGAGCGGGCGTCGCGGGCCTCAGCCGCGGCGCATGAGCCGGCCCACCGAGGCCATCAGCTCCGCTGTTCGCGCGGGCTGATCGGCCGGCTCGGCGCCGAGCACGCACGTGCGCGCATGACCGTCGAGCAGGCCCAGCGCGACCTTGTCGAGCGCGGCCTGGATCGCCGAGATCTGTGTGAGCACGTCGATGCAGTAACGGTCCTGCTCGACCATTCGCTGCACCCCTCCGACCTGCCCCTTGATGCGGGCCAGACGCCCCAGCAGCTCGTCCTTGCTCGCCTGATAGCCCTTTCCGGTGGGGGAGGTCTGCGCGCTCGCCATGCGCACACTATACCATTACGGGGGAGGGGTATACACTGATGGCATGGGCGTCCTCGACACGATCGGAAACGGCATCAGGGACGCCTTCCTGATGGCCTGGGCGGTGTGGTGGGCGCTGGTGTTCGGCTTCGCCATCTCGGCAATCGTGCAGGCGTGGGTGCCACGCCGGCGGATCGAGCACGCGCTCGGCGGCTCGGGCCTTCGACCGGTGGCGCTGGCGACCGGCCTCGGAGCCGCCTCCTCCTCGTGCAGCTATGCGGCCATCGCGATCGCCAAGAGCCTCTTCCAAAAGGGGGCAAGCGCCGCGTCGGCGCTCGCATTCCAGTTCAGCTCGACGAACCTCGTGTTCGAGTTGGGGATCGTGATCTGGGTGCTGATCGGCTGGCAGTTCACGCTCGCCGAGTTCGTCGGAGGGCTGGTCCTGATCACGATCATGACCCTGCTCCTGCGCCTGTTCGTGCCGGTGGGTGTCGAGCAGCAGGCTCGCGAGCACGCCCGCCGAGCCGACAGCGGCCATCAGCATCAGAGCGCCGTCACGGGCGGTCCGATCGGACAGCGCCTGCGCAGCGCGCAGGCCTGGTCGGACGTGGCACACAACTTCCGCAACGACTGGTCGATGCTCTGGAAGGAGATCACGCTCGGCTTCCTGCTCGCGGGCTTCGTCGGCCAGCTACCCGACAGCTTCTTCAACAGCCTGTTCCTCGCCGGCGCTCCGTCTGGTGTGAAGCTGCTCGAGAACGCGCTCGTCGGCCCGGTGATCGCGGTGCTCAGCTTCGTGTGCTCGGTCGGCAACGTGCCGCTCGCCGCCGTGCTGTGGTCGGGGGGGATCAGCTTCGCGGGCGTGATCGCGTTCATCTTCGCCGACCTGATCGTCCTACCGATCGTGCTGATCTACCGCAAGTACTACGGCGGCGCCTACACCGCACGGACGGTCGCGCTGATGTTCGTGACGATGGTGGCCGCCGCCCTGATCGTGGACGGGCTGTTCGCCGCCACCGGCCTGATCCCCTCCGGGCGCCCCACGCGGTCGGACATCTTCAGCTCGATCAAGCTCGACTACAAGCTGTTCACGAACGTCCTCGGCCTCGTGATCTTCCTCGCCCTGTTCGCGCTCACGTTCCGCCGCGGCGCAACCGATCCGACGTGCGGGATGAAGCTCGACCGCGCGCGAGCGCTGCCGCTGCCGACCGCGAGCGGCACTGAGTACTTCTGCAGCGAGCACTGCCTGCGGGAGTTCCAGGCCACGGGCGGGCACCGGCCGGGCGCGGCTAATGCCCGTTGAAGGGGGACGGCCCTGGTGGGCCGGCGCGATCCGTCCGGCGCAGGCCCGATGATTGCTGCCGATCGGAATGGAGTCCTCCGCGGAAGTCATACGGCGACTGCGCAGCGCACGCGGGCTGAGCCAGGCCGAGGCCTGCAGGCTTGCCAGCGTGGCCCGCGCAACCTGGAGCACCGTCGAGTCGGGCGCGACGGCCCGCCCGCGTGCGATCACCAGGGTCCGCATCGCGCGCGTGCTCGGCGTGACGCCCAGCACGATCTGGCGCAACCGGCCACGGCCGTTGCACCTGCAGGACGTTGACGATCCCCGCTGGAGGGCGGCGGTGCTCGGGTTGGCGCGCCGCGTCGAGCGGGAGGGCTCGGACTGCGAGCGCCGGCGCCTGGGCGAGCGCCTGATCGCGGTGCTCGACCAGGCCGACCGTGGCTTCCGTGACGCCGATCCCTACGACGGGCGCTTCGACGAGCTGTGGCAGCTCGGCGCCTCGCTCACACTGGACCCCGAGACGCCGTCATCCCCGCTCCTCGACGACCGCGTGCTGCAGCGCGAGCTCCGCGGCCTCGAGCGCGACGCGCCAACGGAGGCGATCGCAGCCCGCCGCGCGGGTGAGGAGTTCAGAGCCGCGCGGGGACACGATCCCCTGGCGGCCCGCAAGCTCCGCTGAGCGCACCTGCAGGCGAGCGATGCCGGGCCGCGCGGCCGTTTGCTAGCGTGACGGCCCCGTCAGAGCCGGGGTCAGACGAGCGCCTGGGAGGGACCGAAAGAATGGACTCACCACCCCGCGAAGCGAACAGCGCCGGCCCGCTGACCCGCTTGAGTAGGCGCGCGCGCTGGATGGGCCGCGAACTGCAGGGACGTGTGCGCTCCCCCCTGGCCAAGGACCAGCAGGAGGAGGGCTCGATGAACCTCGAGCTCGACGGCGATTCGCGCACGCTGCTGATCGCCTTCGGGGGCATGCGCGGCGCACGGATCGGCGTGCCCGCCTTCGAGTTCTCGATGGCCAGCAGCGAGCTACCGGTCAAACGGCTGTTCGTGCGCGACCTGCGTCAGGCCTGGTATCACCTCGGCACGCCCGAGTACGGCCCCACGCTGAACAGCGTCGCCGAGGGCCTGCGCGGCCTGCTCGCCCAGCACGAGGTCGAGCGCCTGGTCGTCACGGGCAACTCGGCCGGCGGCTACGCCGCGCTCGTGTTCGGCACGCTGCTCGGGGCTGACACGGTGCTCTGCTTCGCGCCGCAGACGGTGCTCGACCTCGACACGCTCGCCGAGATGGACGACCACCGCTGGGACGAGCAGGTGAAGGCGGTCATCGCCGCCGACTCGCTCGACGAGCGCTGGGTCGACCTGCGCGCGGCGCTGCCGCGCGCCAGGCAGGCCGACACGCGCTACCAGGTCTACTTCGACGACACGCTGTCCGTCGACCGTCTGCACGCCGAACGCCTACGCGAGGTGCCCGACATGCACCTCTACCGCTTCGGCAAGGGCGCCCACAACCTCGTCCGCGCGCTTCGCCAGGCGGGCGCGCTCGAGCGTCTGCTCCGGCAGGCACTCGGCGTTCCCCCCGCCGCCCCGCAAGCCGAGCGCTGACCAGCGCTCGGCCGTGCCGATCTCCTGCGCGCGAACCCGCTCGGGCAGGGGTAGCGCCGGCGCCTCAGCGCGCGGCGGTCAGCTCGACCTGCGGTCGCTGCACGCGCCGCCGCTGCACGGCGACCTCGACACCGTGCTTGGGCGCAAGCGTGATCCCGCGCAGGACGACCGGGTCGGGCTCGGCGCGGACCGGGGCGAGCTCGACGGATCGCACCGCCACCCGCAGGACCTCGGCCATCTCGGCCTGCGCGAGCGCGGCCCCGATGCAGCGCCGTATGCCCCCGCCGAACGGCAGCCACGAGTAGGACTCTGCGCCCTCGGCAAGGAACCGCTCGGGGCGGAACTCCTCGGCCCGCGGATAGAGATCCTCGCGCAGGTGCACGAGCAGGATCCCCGGATACAGCTTTACCCCCGCCGGCAGCTCCCAGCCCGCGACGGTGCGGGCGACGGCCAACGTGCGCTCGGCCCCGTCGATCACCGGCCGCAGGCGCAGGGACTCCTTGACGACCGCGCCCAGGTACGCGTCGTCGTCGCCGCCGAGCTCCTCACGCAGCCGCCCGAGCACCTGCGGGTTGCGCAGCAGCAGCTCGAACGCGAAGGCCAGGGCCGTCGAGGTCGTCTCGTGCCCCGCGGCGAGCATCGTGAAGAGCTCGTCGCGCAGCTCCGCAGGCGTCATCTCGCGACCGTCCTCGTCGCGTGCGCGCAGCAGCAGCGAGAGCACGTCGGTGCGCTCCTCCAGGTCCGGCTCGCTGCGGCGCCGTTCGATCTCCTGCGCGAGCACCGCGTCGGCCGCCGCCAGCCGCCGCGCGAAACGCCCGCCGGGGCTGAGCGGTCCGAGGTCCGCACGCATCGACGCCGAGAGCATGAACAGCGGGCTGCTGTCGATCACCGCCGCGAGCGTGGTGCGCATGCGCTCCACGCGCGCCGGCTCGGTCACGCCGAAGACCGCGCGGCAGATCACCTCGAAGGTCAGCGCACGCATGCGCTCGCGCAGCACCAGGCGCCGGCCCGGCTGCCACCGCGCGATCTCGCGTTCGGCCACCTCGCTGATCACCTCGCGGAAGGCCGACACCCTCGATCCTTGGAACGGCGGCAGCAGCAGCTTGCGCTGGCGGATGTGCTCGGGACCGTCGAGCACGAGCACTGAGTGCTCGCCCAGGACCGGCGCCATGAACGCGTTCGCCTCGCCTGCGCGAAGACCCGACTGATCGCCGGTGAACAGCTCGCGGATGACCTCGGGGTCGGCCACGTAGACGCCCGTGCCGAAGCCGGCGAGGCTGACGGTGAACATGTCGCCGTAGCGCGCATGCCACGCGCGCAGCGTGTCGATCGGCCGGCGGGCGAAGCGCACCGCGTTGACGGCCGCGGGAGTGCGTGGGCCGGGCGGGAGCGCCACGCCGGCAGTCTAGATCAGAAAGCGCCGCTGCGGCCGATCCGGCGGGAGCTCAGCGCAGGGCGGCCGACGCGATCCGCCCTCTTGATCTGGAGCCGAAAGCTCCTGCCATAGGCTCATGTCGTGACTGGAACCCCACTACCGGCGCTTGGGCGAGCCGCTCGCCTGTGCGCCATCACGGTCGCGTGGAACATGCTCGTGGGCGGCGCTGCAGTCGTGACAGCGATCTCCACGGGCAGCTTGTCCCTGATCGGGTTCGGAATCAACGCCGTCGTCGATTCCTCCGCGTCGTCCGTACTGGTATGGCGCTTCCGAGCCGAGCAGGCCGGACACGCCGAACGCGCCGAACGCGCCGAGCGGCTCGCGCTGCGGCTCGCCGGAACGGCGTTCCTGCTGATCGCGCTCTACCTCTCCATCCAGGCGACCCGCGCGCTGATCGTGGGACGGCACTACGAGGCGACGCTGTTCGGGATCGCCGAGGCCGTTGCCGCCCTCCTCGTGCTCCCGTTTCTCGCCTCTGCGAAGTACTCGCTCTCGCGATCCCTCGGCAGCTCGGCGCTGCGCGCCGACAGCCTGCTCACATGGTCGGGCGTGGCGCTGGCCTCTCTCGCGCTGATCGCGCTGCTGGCACAGCGCCTGTTCGGCTGGTGGTGGGTGGACCCGATCGGCGCCCTCTGCATAGCGGCGGTCTTCACGTTGGAGGGATCGCGCGCCGTACGCGGCCGC
>Ga0209415_10001174_pt1 | contig 49778 bp, 49 predicted proteins | sample PeaSoiSIISIP2007_FD_187696 | JGI IMG/M metagenome (GOLD analysis project Ga0209415, IMG submission 187696) | Peat soil microbial communities from Weissenstadt, Germany - SII-SIP-2007 (SPAdes) (version 2) | ecosystem: Environmental > Terrestrial > Soil > Wetlands > Peat | place: Germany... | reverse complement strand
GCGCACATCAGACTGTTGACGCGCCGTATCGTACGAGCCTGAATTCGTGTGCTTCTTTTCGAGTCAGACTCTTAGAACGCTTCGTTGCCGAGAGCGCCAAGAAGGCAGCACCCAGGGTCGTCAGGCGACCGAATGCGGCATCGTAGGGTGCCAGGATACGGGCGGCCCGCTGCCAGCGCGGATAATATATAGCCCCGTGCACCGGCTCCGCTGCCAGCCCGGCTCCGCCTGCAAGACGTTGAAGCTCGTGGGGCGTTCTGAACCGCCCTCGGCGCCACAAGGGTGACCCGAGCCAGGCTCGCATCCGGCGGCCAGCCGCCCACAAGCTCCACTTCCCCAACTCGCCGATGACCAGGAATCCTCCCGGTCCTAACACCCGCGCGATCTCCTGAAAGACGGGGGCTGCATTCGCTACGAAGCAAAGAATAGTCACGGCAACCACGGTATCGAACCGTTCGGCGGCGAACGGGATGCGCGCAGCCGCTCCGACCTGGAAGTCAATTTCCAGACCTTCCCGCTTGGCCCTTGCTTTGGCAGCCTCGATCATCTCGGGAGACGCATCGATGCCGGTAACGATGGCGCCGCGCCGCCGCAGTTCCACGGCCAAGTCACCGTCACCACATCCGACATCGAGCACCCGGCGGCCCTTAACATCGCCGAGAAGAGATAGGATCATCCCGCGCTGAAGCTGCTCGGTGATGGCGCCGAGGCCGGAGGCCCGCCATTGCGCGTAGACATCCGGTCCAAGGTTCGGCAGCGGAGCAGCCTCGGACCCCGACGCCATCTCAATGCGCCCAATCGCGGGTCAGCCGGTGAACGTACCGCGCGGTGCCCAGAAACAGCGCGGCGAACCCCATCAGCGCCGCAAGGTCCAGCGAAACGGGGAAATAGGCCGCGCCGCCAAACCCAACCCGGATCAAATCAGCGCTGTAGGATAGCGGCGACAGCGGCGAGAGCCACTGACCCCAGGCCGGCATGTCGGCATGGGGTACGAAAACGCCGCTGATAAAGATCAACGGCAGCCGCACCAGGCTCGACAGCATCATGATCTGGGACGGCGCATTGGTCGGCGGTGCCGCCATCAGGACGCCCATCGATGAGAACGCCAGCGCACCGAGCGCGATGCCGAGTAGCAAGCATCCGGGATTGCCGATTTGTGCGCCCAAGCAGAGCCCGAGCACGAGCGGTACGAGCGACAGCAACGCGCCAAAGGCCATCCCGGCGATGACATCACCGCACAAGATCGCTTCGAGCGAGGCCGGCGAAGTCACCAGCCGCTCGAACGTCCGCGCCTGCCGTTCCCATGGGGTCACGAGCGGGCCGATCGCCGAGGCAGTGAAGAACAGGGCCATGGCGACGATACCGGGAACCATCACGCCTGTGGGAACCGTCCGGCCGGCAGCGAATGCCAAATAGAAGAACAGCGGGAAGACGATCCCAAAGCTGATCACGGGCGGTTTCAGGTAGTAGATGATCGCGTCCTTCTTCGCGATCACGTACGCCGCGTGCGCCTGTCGGCGAAGCCGAGGGAAGGTATCAGCGTGCATCGGCGCGAGCCCGTTCCGGTTCGGTCGCTTCGGCCCGCGCGGTGATGTGCAGGAACACCTCTTCGAGGCTCGGCGCGAGCGTGTTGAGGCTGGCAATGCGGATCGCGCGCCCGCTGGCCCGTGTCGCGAGTTCCTGGGCGAGCCGCCCTGGCTCGGGCGTATAGATGCGAAAGCCGTCCGCCAGCGGCACGATCTCGGCGTTGGTATCGATCAGGTCCGAAATCGCGACCACATGGTCGGCGAAGCGGACCTCGACCGAGCGACGGGCGTTGATGCTCCCGCGCAGCGCTTGCGGCGTATCGATCGCCACCAGCCGCCCCTGATCGATGATCCCGACGCGATGGCAGAGATCGCCGGCTTCCTCGATGTTGTGGGTCGTGACGAACACGGTCATGCCGCGCTCGCGGTTCATGCGGATCACGATGTCGCGAATGATATGGCTGCTGGCGACATCGAGACCGCTTGTCGGCTCGTCGAGGAACAAGATTTCGGGATCGCTGACGAGCGCCATGCAGAGCATGAGCCGCTGACGCAGGCCCTTCGACAGATCGCGTCCTTTCTGCTCGCGGCGATCGGCAAGCCCGAACAGTTCGATGAGTTCAGCCCCCCGTTCGATACGACGGCGACGAGGCACGGAATGCAATTCCGCCATCAGCATCACGTTCTGCCAGACGGTCAAGTCCGCATAAGCGCTCGCTTCCTCCGGGACGACGCCGATATGCTGGCGGGCTGAAACCGGCGCGGCAACGATGTCGTATCCAGCGACGCGGGCCGTCCCGCTGGTCGGCTGGATATATCCGGTAAGCATCCGAACCGTCGTGCTTTTCCCGGCACCGTTCGGGCCAAGAAAGCCGAAAATTTCGCCACGGGCGATGCTGAAATTTACATGATCGACCGCGACGCGGTCGCCGTAATGGCGCGTAAGGCCCTCGGCCTCGATGATCGGTTCTGCCGACATGGCCGAAACCCTAACGTGTTCCAGCCGCCCCAGCGCATGATCTGGATCATGGGCCGTCAGATTTCTTGAGAAGGATTTCGGTTTCTGTCCGGGTTATTGAGCCTTCGGCTTCGAGCGCCGCGAGTGTCCGATACAACACCTCGCGGCTCATCCCGATCTCTGCCGCGATGTCCTGCAACTGGCCCTCGACTTTGATCGCGCGGCCATGCAGGCCTGCGCGCAGCCGCAGATATTGCAGGACGCGCTCGCGGGCCGATCGGATATTGCGCAGTTCCATCCGCGCCCGGAGTTCCTGTAGCTGGTGGGCAAGCCGCGCCATGAACGCCTCCGCGAGCGCGGAGTCGGCGCGCAGCGCTTGCATCACCTTCGGCTTCGGATAGACACGAACCCGTGAGGATGCGGCGGCGATGGCGTCGCAGTGATAGGCGTGGGCAAAGAGAGCGGCTTCGGCGAAGAACTCGCCCCGACGGGCGGTGTGGAGGATCACCAAATGGTCATCAACAGTGCGGCGGATCAGGCGCAAGCGGCCGCTTTCGACCTTGTAGATCGCCGCAGCTGGGTCGCCTTGCTGAAATAATAGGTCGCCGGGGGCAAGCTCGCGAACACGGCTGCCGGCATCTAGTGAGGACGGCAAGATATCGCTCATGGTTTAGGCGCTTGCGAAATTAGCCTACGGACGATCGCCGCGCGGATGACCTCAGAGATCCACCCGAGGATCAGCCCAAGCGCTGGGTTGATAGTCAAGGTGACGAGAGCTGTGAAACCAATTACCCACCAGCAGGACGGCTTGCCGTCGAATAGACGGCGCGAGATCGCCAGATCGGTGCCGGCCAGGATCAGCAGCGCCCCGACTGCGCCGATGGGAATGATCGCGAACAGGGCCGCAGCGTGATCGGCAAATCCGATCGCGAGCACGAGCACTAAGGCACCAAAGATAATTGGGGCCAAACCAGTTCGCGCACCGAAGCGATATTGGGCTTGCAAGCCGCCGGCACCGTGGCACATAGGCATCGCACCAAACGGGCACAGCAGCACATTCGCCAGCCCCGACGACAATGCCAGATTGCGTTCGCTCGCGATTAAGCCTGTTGCTGGAAAGAGTTGTCTGGAGAGGCTTGCCGTCACGATCACCGCGTTCGTTAAGGTCAGCGATAACTGCGGCAAGACTGCGATCTGAAGGCTTCGCCAGACCTCAGTCCAGGTTGGAATGACGAGATGCGGGACGCTCGGCGAAACGACAACCTCGTGTGCCGTAGCGGCGTTGCCGCTTATCCATCCGACAACGGCGGCTGTGGCGAGCATGATGGGAGCGGACGGGCAACGCGGAATGCGGGTTAGCAGGACCAGCAGCGCCAACGCGGGAAACCCGATCCACGGCGTTTCGAGCATCAGCTTGATGCCAAGCACGCCCATCAACAGCCCAAGTCCGAGTTGAAGGCCGGCACTGACGGATTGCGGGATCACGCGCGCCAGACGCCCGATCCATCCGGTGATCCCCAGCGCGAGTAGGACCACGCCGATTATCATCCCAGCGGCGGCAACCTCTCCCGGTCGCAACCCGCCGGTCAAGATGACCGCCGACACCGCCTTCATCGGCTGCACCGGCAAGGGCAGTCCAAAGGAAAGGCCCGTTGTGATCAGGAAAACACCGAAGCCGAGTAGCACGCCGACTGGCGCCAGCCCCGCCACCGTAATCGCCCCGATCACATGAGGGATGAATGTGCCGAGATCGCCACAGGCCCCGCTGGCCTCCTGTACAATGGAGCGGAGGGGCTGAGAAGGGGTGGTGGTTCGCCGGTTCAAAAGCCATGCACGACCGGCAGGCCGGCCGTCTTCCACTCGGGAAATCCATCCTCCAGCCGCCGTATCCGGTAGCCCCGCTGGCGCAGCAGGGCAACGGCCTCAAACGAGAGCACGCACCAGGGACCGCGGCAATAGGCGATGATCTCCTGATCCGGCGGTAGCTCGGCCAGCCGCCGTTCCAATTGTGACAGCGGGATGTTGAGCGCATCCGGTAGGTGCCCGTGCGCGTATTCATCCTCCGGGCGGACATCCAAAACCGTCGCGGTCCCGGCGCGCAGCCGGTCGATCAATTCTTCGCGGGATACCGGCTCAAGCTCGTCCCGCGCCCGGAAATAGCTCGCCATGACCCGCGCGATCTCCGCGCTGTTGCGCTCACCGACAAGGCTGAGCGCCGCCAGCAGTCCGATCACCAGATCGTCGCCGGCAAGCTGATAAAAGACGCGCTTACCTTCCCGCCGTCCTTCGACCAATGCGGCGCGACGAAGAAGCTGCAGGTGGCGTGAGCAATTGGCAAGGGTGAGGCCGGTGCGGGTTGCAAGGTCCTCGACGCTGCGCTCGCCTTGCCCGAGATGCTCCAGCATTTCGAGGCGATGGGCGTGCCCGAGTGCCTGCGCGATCTCAGCGAGGCTGGCGAATACGTGCTGTTTCGGTCCCACGCTTGACATCATCCTCGTTCTACGGATCAATCGCGATATTGATTGAATGAGTGCCGACGATCAAGCTCAGCGATCGTCGTGCCAGGAGAGGCCGCGATGATCCTCCGTCAGTTTCTTCACACCGACCCCGTTGCGATTTCCTACTTGTTCGGCTGCGGCGGGCGCGCTAGCTGCGCTGTCGTCGACCCGGTTGGTGAGATTGAACCATACCTGCGCACGGCCGACGAGACCGGCATGCGTATTTTGTTCGTCGTTGACACCCATGTGCACGCCGATCATCGCTCCGCCGGCCGAGCTCTCGCGAGCGCGGCGGGGGCGGAATATGTGCTGCATACCGTGGCGGACGTGGCCTTCCCGTTCCATGCCGCCAAGGATGGCGACCGGCTGCCGCTCGGCAATGTCGTGGTCGACGTGATGCACACGCCCGGCCACACGCCAGAGCATGTCTGCCTGCTCGTCACCGACCACACCCGGGCGCAGGAGCCGTGGTTTGCGCTCACCGGGCATACCCTGATGGTGGGTGACGTCGGGCGCACCGAACTCGCGACCGATGCTGCGGCGGGTGCGCGCACCTTGTTCGCCAGCCTTCAGCGCCTCAAGGGGTTGCCCGAATACATGGAAGTGCTTCCCGGCGCCTATGCCGGGTCGGTCTGCGGCCGCCGCTTGAGCGGCAAGCCTTTTTCGACGATCGGCTTCGAGCGGAGGCACAACGCGGCCTTCCGGATCGACGGCGAAAGCGCCTTCGTCGAGTTCATGCTGCAGGACATCCCGCCGGCACCCGAGGGGGCGGCGGAGCTGCGCGCCTGGAATAGTGGAGTGCGGGCCGAAGCGGCGGAGTGATCCGCCATGGTCGAGGCCGCCGAAACCGCGCCGTCGGCTCCGGCCCGCATTAGGCTCGGGCTGCGCGAAAACTGGCAGCAATTCTCGCTTTTGGTGCTGATCAACGCCTTCGTCGGCGGCATGGTGGGGCTTGAACGCACGCTGGTGCCGCTGATCGGCAGCGAGACCTTTCAGCTTGCCTCGACCGCTGCCGTCACCTCGTTCATCGTCAGCTTCGGCATCGTCAAGGCCTTCACCAACCTTATTTCCGGCCAGCTCGCCGATAGCTGGGGGCGCAAGAAGACCTTGGTGCTCGGCTGGGCGGTCGGACTACCGGTACCGTTTCTGATCATGTGGGCGCCGGCCTGGGGCTGGATCGTCGCCGCCAATGTCCTGCTGGGGATCAACCAGGGCCTCTCATGGTCGATGACCGTGATCATGAAGGTTGACCTGGTCGGCCCACGCCAGCGCGGCCTCGCGGTCGGCCTCAACGAATTCGCCGGCTATCTCGCAGTCGGCGTCACGGCCTTCCTGACCGGCTATCTGGCGACGATCTATGGGCTGAGGCCCGTACCGTTCTATCTCGGGATCGGCTACGCCGCCGCTGGTCTGATTCTATCGGTCGCTCTCGTACGTGATACGCGTGAGCATGTCGCGCTGGAGCGCCGTCAGCACCCCCGCGTCGAGAGTCCCCTCAGCTTCGGTGATGTCTTCATGCGCACCTCGTTGACCGACCGCCATCTGTTCGCGGCCTCTCAAGCGGGCTTGGTGAACAACCTGAACGACGGCATGAGCTGGGGAATTTTTCCGCTGTTCTTCGCCGCCGCCGGGCTCGGCGTCGAGCGGATCGGCATCCTTAAGGGTATCTATCCGGCGATCTGGGGCATCTTGCAGGTGGTGACCGGGCCGCTCAGCGATCGCTGGGGGCGAAAGGGCCTGATTGCTGCCGGGATGTGGGTGCAGGCGATCGGGTTGTTCACGGTTGCCGGGTTCGACAGCTTTGGCTGGTGGCTGCTCGGCAGCGTCCTCCTCGGTCTCGGTACCGCGATGGTCTATCCGTGTCTACTGGCGGCGGTATCCGATGCAGCCGATCCCTCCTGGCGTGCCCGTGCGCTCAGCGTCTACCGGTTCTGGCGTGACCTCGGCTACGCCATCGGCGCGCTGACCGCCGGGCTCCTCGCCGCAATTTTTGGGTTTGCCTGGACGATTGCGGCGATCGGGGCGCTCACCTTCGTTTCTGGGGTCATCGTCGCCCGGCTTATGCAGGAGCAGCCACGATGAGAGCAAGCCCAAGAGTGGCCAACTGCCTGATCTACTATCGTGAAGGAGGAGGGAATGAGTGACGGCTTACCCGTTGACGCGGTCGCCTTACGCGATGAGGTCAAATCGAAATACCGCCAGGTCGCGGTCAATCCACATGGCAGCTTTCATTTTCATACCGGACGCCCGCTGGCGCGGCGGTTGGGCTATGACGAGGCGGTCGTCGCCCGAATGCCGGACAGTGCGATCGAGGCGTTCGCGGGCGTCGGCAACCCGTTTTCCACCGGTGCATTAAAGTCGGGTGACCGCGTTGTCGATCTCGGCTCTGGCGGCGGCTTTGACTGTTTTATCGCCGCCGGACAGGTCGGTGCCGAGGGCCAGGTCGTCGGCGTCGATATGACCGAGGAGATGTTGAGCCGCTCTCGGGCTGGAGCGGCGGCAATGGGTCTTCAACACGTCAAGTTTCGCCAGGGTATCATCGAAGACTTGCCGGTCGAGGACGGCTGGGCCGACGCGGTTATCAGCAACGGCGTGATCAACCTGTGCGCCGACAAACGGCGTGTCTTCTCCGAGATCATGCGCGTCCTTAAGCCGGGCGGACGATTGCAGTTCGCCGATATCGCGAATGGTAAGGAGGTCCCGGCAGGAGCGCTCCGTAACATCGATCTATGGACCGATTGAATTGCTGGTGGCCTGCCGTGCGCAGGCTGGCAGCAAATGCTTGAAGTGAGCGGGTTCGTCGACATCAAGATTGGCCCGCCGGTCGACACGTTTGGTGAGGCGGCGGGCGAGAGCAAGGCGCGGCTGTTCGAGGTCTATGGTTACGCGTTCCTGGCACGCAAACCGGGGTAGAAGGAGCTGGGAGCGGGGCCCATTTCGTTAGGGGGCCCGTTCTCCGACCTCCATTATGAGTTCGCCGTCTGCGCGGCGAGAAGAGATCTTGTATGCGTGATTTGGGAGGACGGCGCCGCCGCTGATGGCAGCCCCATTCGCAAGACTATTCGCTGGCCGGGTGCATTACGCCTGGATCGTGCTCGCGGTCATGTTCGCGGCTACCATGGCGGGGGTTGGAGTGCGTGCCGCCCCAGGCATCATGATCGTGCCGCTGGAGCACGCCTTCGGCTGGGATGTCAGCACCATATCGGGTGCGATCTCGCTCAACATCCTCCTCCTCGGCGTGACCGGGCCGTTCCTGACGGGGCTCACGGAGGTTATCGGTCTCAAACGCACGATCCTCTTATGCATGGTAACGCTGATGGCTGGGTCCGGCCTCTCAGTGTTCATGACCTCGCCGTGGCATCTGTTCCTAACCTGGGGGCTGATGGTCGGCATCGGCTCGGGTGCCGGCGCTGTCGGCATCGCGGCGGCGGTGGCAAATCGCTGGTTCGCCGAGCGCAACGGTCTGGCGATGGGGCTGCTCTTTGCCGCCAATGCCGCCGGGCAACTCGTCTTCCTGCCGTTGCTCGCGATGGTGGCCGAGCGCTTTGGTTGGCAGGGGGTCTCGATCGCGGTGACGCTGGCGGTTGCCGCCATGCTCCCCGTCGTGAGCATGCTATTGCCGGAGTCGCCGGCTCATCTCGGTCTCAGCGCCTACGGCGGTGGAGCCGTCCTGCTGCCTCCGTCACGCCACGGTAATCCGTTCGCCGTCGCGATCACGGCGCTGTTCCGTGCCTCACGGTCAATGGATTTCTGGCTGCTCACCCTCAGCTTCGCTATCTGCGGGCTGTCCACCAACGGCTTGATCAACACCCACCTGATTGCCTATTGCGGCGACCACGGCATCCCGGAAGTCAGCAGTGCGAGTATGCTGGCGGTGATCGGCGGGTTCAGCCTGATCGGATCTGCGGCTTCCGGCTGGTTATGCGACCGCGTCAACCCGCGCGTGCTGCTGTTCTGGTATTACGGCTTGCGCGGGCTTTCCTTGGCCATCATTCCGTTCACCCAGTTCGACGTAGTCAGCCTGTCGATCTTCTCCGTGTTCTACGGCCTCGATTGGGTCGCCACCGGCCCCGCGACCGTCGCGCTAACCAATGAGGTATTCGGACGGCGCGATGCGCCGGTCATCGTTGCCTGGATTTTTGCCGGTCACCAGATCGGCGGCAGTCTTGCGGCCTTCGGTGCCGGCGTGGTCCGCAGTGTGACCGGGAACTACCTGCTGGCGTTTCTGATTAGCGGCCTGGCCTGCCTGCTGGCGTCCTTGCTGGTGTTGCGGATCGCTCGCCGTGGCCCCGCGGTCGTGCTCGCCGACTGACGCCATGCGGACGGCCGCTTGACCCCGTTCGCGGGGCCGTAGCTCGACACCATCCACATGACTAGTAGGCGCCCTTTGCCCGACATCCCTCCAATCCTGGCCGACAAGGAGTTCGCAGCACCGTCGGTATTCGAGCCGGCCAATTTGCTGCGTGAGGCACGGCGGCAAAAGGGCTTGGCCGAAGCGAACATCCCCGAGATCTGTGTCCTCGATCCCGATGGCGACATCCTGCGAGTGCTGCGCCGCGAGGGGCGCGCGTCGTTATCGCCCGCTTGGGCCTGCTATCACACAGACCTCTTCGAGTTTGTCCACGGTCCTGAGCATGTCGGGATCATTGGCTGCGCCGTCGGCGCGTCCTTCGCCGTGTTGCTTGCCGAGCAACTGTTTGTCTCGGGTTGCCGGTTTCTGATCAGCATTACGTCCGCGGGTCAGATCGTTGCGCAGGGGCCGCCCCCTTATTTCGTCGTGATCGAGCGTGCCCTGCGCGACGAAGGCACTAGCTACCACTACCTGCCGCCGACCGAGTTCGCCGCGGCCGATCCGGTGCTGGTTGACGCCGCGATGCGCGTGCTGGGCAAGAGCGGACTCCCGATCTACCGGGGAGGCAGCTGGACGACCGACGCTCCGTTCCGCGAGACCGCCGCGGCGATCGAGCGATGCCGCGCGCGCGGCATCCTCGCGGTCGAGATGGAAGCCGCCGCGCTTTATGCCTTCGCCCAAGTTCGACAGAAGCGGGTGCTCTGCCTGGCGCACGTGACCAACCAGATGGCGGTCACCGGCGGCGATTTTGAAAAGGGCGAGGCTGACGGTGCCTATGCCTCGTTGCGCGTGATTTCAGGTGTGGCACGGGCCTGGCGCGAGTTGGAACGTGGATCAGAGTGAGTATCGGTTGGGCTGATCGCGAACGCGCGAGCCTCCTTACAGTGGGCGGGTCGTGGCCAAAAGCGCCGCTTCTAAATCGATAGCCGGGCACTCCGGGCAGATGCCGTCGAGTCGATAACTTGTGGCTACCTATCGGCCATAGTCGTGCTCGGCTTACTGGTTCAGTTAGTTTCGGGCGTGTGGTGGGTCGTTAGTGTCACGTCGCTCGGGATCGTGGGCTTGCTGGTAAAAGAGGCACGCGAGGCTTGGCGCGGCGAGGATTGTGATTAATCGGGATGCGTTCCCACCGGGCCTCAGACGGGCGAAATGCTGCCCTTCCGCGCTTTCGACATCATAAAGCGTGTCTGGGTTGGCGGCTGAACAGCGAGTTCAAGCCGCTGTATGTTCCCATGCCGACGAGCATCGAGCCAACAAACAGCACGGTCGCAGGATTGCCGAAACCAAGCGCGGCGACCGCTGGACCGGGACAATAGCCGACCAGCCCCCATCCGACGCCGAACAGGACCGCACCCGCTGTCAGAGGCCAATCGATCTGGGTCCGGGTGGGGAGATTGAAATCCGACGAACAGATCGGTGAGCGTCTACGTCTGGCGACCGCGTAGCCTAACGCCGTCACCGGAATGGCGGTCGCCATGACCAAGACAAGGCTTGGGTCCCAATCGCCGAAAAGATCGAGGAAGCCAGTGACCTTCGCCGGATTGATCATCTGCGAGACGGTGAGGCCCAGGCCGAACAGCAAGCCGGAAACAAGCGCGGCTAACACCGAGCGCATGGGTCAAGCCCCGATCAGATGACGAAGAACGAAACTGGTGGCGACGCCTGTCGTCATGAACAGTGCCGTCGCTGTAAGCGAGCGCGGCGACAGCCTTGCCAGCCCACAGACGCCATGTCCGCTGGTGCAGCCGCCGCCAAGGCGGGTGCCAAAGCCAACCAGCAGTCCTGCGGTGATGACGATAACTGATGAGGCCGGAATGGTGATCTTTGGGATTGTCCCGCCCGCAGTGGCATAGAGAACCGGGCTTGCGACCAGCCCAATGATGAAGGCGATCCTCCAGGCGACATCGCCGGTCCGGGGTGACCACAGGCTGCCAACAATGCCGCTGATCCCGGCGATCCGACCGTTGGTGAGCCACAGCAGGGCGGCGGAAAGCCCGATTAGAGTCCCACCGATGGCGGCGGAAACGGGTGTGAAGTGCTCCATAGGGCCTCTCCCAGAAATCGCGCTCGCCTGGATTACGCAACTCGGAGGACCGCCATCAACCCGGCCATCTGATGGTCGGTGACGTGGCAGTGGAACATCCAGTTGCCGGGGTTGTCGGCGACGAAGGCGATTTCGGCGGTTTGGTTCGGTGGGACTAAGACGGTATCGCGCCACTCCCGCTGCGAGTTCGATCTTCCGTTGCGGCTGATCACCCGAAAGCTGTGACCATGAAGATGCATCGGGTGCCACCACGCGGTCTCGTTGCGTAGCGTGAGCACACAGCTTTGACCTCGGCGCAGCGTCAGGAGTGGTGGCATGTTCGGCTGACCGTCCCCAGTCATCGACGTGCCGTTGATGGTCCAACCTATACCGCCCATCATTGGCATACGGCCCATCATGCCCCTGCCACCCATCATTCCTCCGCCACCCATCATTCCTCCGCCACCCATCATTCCCATGCCGCCCATCATGCCGCCCTGGAGGGTAATCTGGTGGCGCTCGGCAGTGCGGAGGTCCGGCTCGGGCAATGGATTTTGCGACAACCTCGGCGGCGAGCCTGCTGGTCGGTCGCTGGTGGGCTTCTCTGAGTCATAAGCAAGCTCGACGAGCCGGTATACGCCGTAGAAATCGTCCGTGACGGAATAATTGCGGCCCGGCACGCCTCCCATATCGAGGATGAGATCCGCACGCATCGCCGGTCCAAGCACCACGCGGCTCCCTTCGGGCGTATGGGGATCACACGGCTGGCCGTCATAGGCGACGACCACAGGCGAGTGGTCAGCAAAATGAAGGCTGACAATCCGGGCAAGGGACGCGTTGACTACCCGAAGGCGCACTCGCTCACCAGCCTTCACGGATTACGGTCGGGAACGCGGCCATTGATTGTGACCGTGTTGCCGACGCGGCCCGCCATCGCCGCTTCCATGCGGTCGCCAAAGCCAGGGGCGATCTGCGCCCGATCGTTCAGCCGCCAATCCTCGATGAACCAGAGCAGATCGCGATCGACCGCGACCGGCTCGCGTTCTTCGACAATCAATGGTCCGGCAAGGCCGCGGCCAAGCTGTTGCAGGGTGTCGGCGTGCGGGTGATACCAGAAGGTTCCGGCATCGGGCAGGGTGAACTCGTAGGTAAAGGCTTCGCCTGGACGGATCGGCGGCTGCGTGAAACCGGGCACACCGTCCATCGCGTTCGGCAAACGGATACCGTGCCAATGAACGGTCGTTCTCTCGGTAAGCTGGTTCTGCACGAAAATCCGGACCTGATCGCCCTGACGGACACGCAATTCGCTGCCGGGCACGACATCGTTGTAGGCCCATACGGCGGTATTCGGGTGGTTATCGCCGAGAAGGTTGACGACCGCCGGTTTCGCCGCCAGCCGGAATTCTTTGGACTCCTGATCCGCACGACTTAAACGCGACGGGAGCAGCGATCCCAATGCGCCTGCTCCCGCGCTCAGCATTAGCGCACGTCGAGAAACGTTCATCACGTAGACCTTCTGAGCGAAATCTCTCGCCCCAACCAGCGCAGGACGATGATCCTCCCGTGTCGCGCCAATGCCAGCTATCTCATCCCCATGCCCATCATCCCCATGCCCATCATCCCCATGCCCATCATCCCCATGCCCATCATCCCCATGCCCATAAGGCCGATCATTAGTTCGTCAGCGGTCTTCTTTTGGTCGGTATCGAGGGCGGCATAGAGCGGTTCCACGGCAGTCTTTAATTTGCGCAGAGCTTCGAGGCGTTCTGTCATCCACTTCTCGCGGGCCGCGAATCTGTCGGGGAGCGGTGTCGCCGATTGCATCATCGTCGTCCCGTTCGTTGTGTCGCCTGTGGCCATTGCGTTGCCGCGGATCACGTCCGCGACGGCGTTCCAGAGCGGCAATTGTGCGTCGGTGATCTTGAGTTCAGCCTTGAGGAAGGCGATGCGGCCTTCGACGTGAGCGGCCATCCACTGGCCCCCCATCATCTGCATCATGCCCATCATCGGCGTACCGCCCATCATTGGCATACCGTAGCCCATCGGCATCGTCGGGGCTGTTGGAACGGATGGCGTCTGGGTAGGGGCCTGCGCAAAAGCACCAACTGTCGTAAGAACAAGTATCACCGCGAGAGCGGCACGGGATTTCCACCGGAGCATGAGTATCTCCTTTCTGAAGTAAGATACCGATACCGTGTGCAGCAGCGCGGGTCCTTGATGTGGGTCAATTCAGCGATGACAGTTCTATGAGGATCTCCGTCAGGCATCCCCGTGTGGATTTGCCTCCTCCTCGGCGATGACCTCGGCCATCTAGCGGTGATCGGTGAATGCTCAGCTTTGGCCGGGCGGCACGTCGCGCGCTGCGGAGACCAAAGCGACCCGCGACGTACAGGAGCCGGGCCGAGCGGAGACCGGCTCCGCATCCTTGAGTTCGCGTCCGAACATATGGGCTCTAAGCTCTTCTTTAGGCTCAATGCTGACAGGGTGATGATTACTGACCCATCACGGGTCTCCATGTAGCGCAGCGACAGTGCTGCGACGCCTCGCCCCCGAGCACGCGCGGCGCTTCGGGGGCAAGGGAACCGATCAGCGGGAGATGTCGAACCGGGCGGCCTCGATCGCGGCGATGAGGTCGTCGGCGCAGCGATGCTCGACCGAGAGTGTGCCGCCCTGCCATTGCCAGGGTTCGGAGGCGGCGTTCTCGTTCAGCCACTCGTGCGCGGCCGGAGAGACCGGCACGATCCAGACGATCGAGCCGTGATCGCCTATCAGGAAGTCAGGCATGGGATTGTCCTCGGATGATGTTCCTCCGACGCCGAACCCCCGCACAGCGGTAGCCATGCGGGGGCTGGGGCTAGGCTGCTTGGAGCAGCTGACCGGCCTCGCGCTCGATTTCCAGCCGGTCGTTGGTGTTGGGGATCGACCGGGCGTGCGCCGTAGCGGCGACGACCAGGTCCAGGATGTTCTCGATCGGGTGGCCCTCTTCCGACAGGGAGATGGCCTTCAAGGGCTCGACCATGCGCTTCCCGAACCGGGCAGCGATGAACGCGTCCTCGTCGTCCTCGATCTTGCGCTGGCGGGCTGTCTCGATCGCCTCGACGACCGGAGCGGCGCTGCCGTTCGCGTACTCGACGAGAACCGGTTGGATCTCTTCGAGCCAGCGATCGGGGGCACCCTTCGTGTGGCGCACGCGAACCTCAGTGTATTGGTCCGCACCCCACACGATCCGATTGCAGCAGACGTAATCGAACAGAAAGAACCCGAGCCCGAGCGTAGTGTCGCCGACCTCAGAGTTCCAGGTGAAGAAGCCGCGGGCGAGACTGCGACCTGCAACCTCGATACGGTTATCCTCATCCGCCAGGAACACGAACATGTCTCTGTCGCTTGCGAACAGGGTCGTGTTCCGCTTATCGATGGCGACCCGTTGCCCAAACTCACCGGGCACTCGGAACTTGCCATTGATCCCATCACCGAACTGATCGACGAGCGCATCGACGACCTCCGAGTTCCACACACGCCCGTAGTTGGGCCCAGTGGCGGCACGGAGATCAGTCTGCTCCAGGACAGTGCCCAGGAGACCGATGCTTTCGACTTCGCGATTGAACCGCAGATTGTGGTTCAAGCAGTCCGCGATGAACTCGCCCGGCAGCTTGCTCTCACGGAAGTAGCCCGCCGGCGAGTTGCCCGGGGACGCCAGGGAGCAGATCTGGCCGAACGACTTGTGTGTAGGCTCCATCTCCATGCCGGCGAGCGCGCCGCCATCGACGCCGATACGCAGGGCGCGGCGATTGCCTTCCACCGGCAGCAGCTCGATCTTGCGATTGCTCACAACATCGGTCGTGCTGGCCTGGTAGAGGCGCTTCATCGACGCCTGCATATCGAGCAGGTTGGCGAAACGCTCGTCATGGGGCCGTGAGGCCCACTGGTTCGAAGCCTGCATCAGGGTGGTCATAGTCTTTTCCTTTCAGGTGTCGAGGGCGGGGGGCCCTCAACACCCGAAGCCCCGCTGGCGCGCGGCCAGAAGGGCTCGGGGTTCCGACCTACAGGCGGCGGACGGCCTCAGCGACGTACCGATGTCGCCGCGGCTCGGCCATTCCCCGTAGACGCTGGACGATGACCAGTGCTCGATTGCGCAGTGTCCGCTCCGTGGTCTTGTTGGCGATCTCAGTCTGTTGGCCCAATCGGGCACGACGCCGGAGATCCGTCGCGGACTCGTGCAATAATCCTAGCACGTACGAGTAATCGTACATTGCAAGTAGTCCCGATTTTGTTGGGGGAAGAGGCCTTAGTCTCTATCGTTATATAAGTAATAACTCAGTATATTCAAGTATTATGACTATATCCATTTAATGCTCGTATTGGACTCCGACACCATCATCCGTGACTTAGGTGTTTGATCCCGGGTTTTGATGGTGCACCATTTTCTCCGGCATGGAGGGATGCACTATGGGCCAGGTTCTCCACGGCAGCGCCACTACGACAGAGGCGATCCGTCGAGCGATACAACATAGGCAAGCGAGCCTGAGGGCCTTGGCCCAGCGTTACGGGATCAACCCGAAGACTGTGGCCAAGTGGAAGAAGTACAGCTCGGTTGCTGATCTGCCGGTCGGCCCCAAGCACTCCACCTCCACGGTGCTGTCGATCGAGGAGGAGGCGATTGTCGTCGCCTTCCGTCGGCACACATTGCTGGCGCTCGATGAGGCCGGAGAAGCGCAAGTTCAAGGCCTACCCGATCCTCTACTTCCACATCGCGATATCGCCGAGGTTCGCACCGAGGAAGGCAAGCTCTACCTCTTCGTGGCGATCGACCGCACCGCCAAGATCGCCTTCGTCGCGTTGCATGAAAAGGCCGACCGGCCGACAGCCGTGTGCTTCCTGGAACCGTTTCGGCGTCCAGGAGCGGCCGTTCCACTGAGGCTAAGGCGGCTCACCAACACTGGTCTGGCGAACTTTCTCGCCGTTGAAGTAATGAGCCTTGGCTCCTCTATAGTGTGGCGCCAAGCACGCTTTCAGTCGGTGGGCCATTCCGGCCTGGAAATATCGTGGGGCGGGGGAGGTTTTATTCGTGTCTTGGCGAACGCATCGGCCGCCCTCTTGATCGCGTTCGCCTGGGTCGGGTAGGCGTGGATGACCGTCGCCAGGACGGACAGACCGATGCGAGCATCGATTGCCAGTGTGATTTCGTTGATCATCTCGCCAGCGTGGGAGGCCACGATCGTCGCGCCCAATATCTCGTCGGTGCCTTCCCTGAGGTGAATCTTGACGAAACCTTCTTCCTGCCCGTCGATCATGGTGCGGTCGGCATCATGCATAAGTGCGGTAACGGTTCTGACCGGGATCGACCGGTCTCTCGCCTCGCTGACATAAAGGCCGACATGGGCGATCTCTGGGTCGGTGTAGGTGCACCAGGGAATGGTCAGCGCACTCCATCTGTTTCGGCCACGGAACAGAGCGTTCGCAACCGCAATACGCCCCGACGCCTCCGCAGTGTGGGTAAATTTGTGCTCAAGACAGACATCTCCGGCGGAATAGATCCGTCGGTTGGTCGTACGCAAGAAATCGTCCACCCGAATGCCCGACGCCGGGTCGCAAGCGACCCCTGCCTCTTCCAGGCCCAATCCTTCGACATTCGGGATCCGACCCACGCCGGTCAGTATGTGGTCGACGGCAATCGTGCTCTTGATGTCATTACTGACGAGATCAACAAGTTTCTCTCCTGTCGTTGCCGTCCTGACGGCGACCACCGTCGAGTTCAAGTGGATCTCGACGCCGTCGCGCGCCAGCCTTTCGGACAGTAGCTGGGCGGCATCGCGTTCTTCCCTGGGCAGGAACTTCGCCTCGTTCTGTGCGATGACAACGTGCGATCCCAACCGACAGAACGCCTGGGCCAATTCACAACCCAAGGGCCCGCCGCCGATCACAAGGAGACGAGGAGGGCATTCCATCAGATCGAACACCCCATCACTGGTGAAATAGCCTCCCTGTTCCAGGCCCGGGATGACAGTGGGCATCGGCCGCGCGCCCGTGGCGATCAGCGCTTTCCGGAAGCGCACGGTGGCGCCCTCAACGACGATCGAATCCAGTCCGGCAAACCGCGCGGCGCCAAAGTAAAGGTCGACGCCGGCAACCTTCAGCCGTTCGGCCGAGTGGTACCTGCTGATCCGTGTTCGCAGATCCCGCATCCGTTCCATCGCAACCGCAAAATTCTTCTCGATGTTGCGGGGAACCGTCGCGCCGAAGTTCTCAGCGTCGTGCATATCCGCATAGAGGCGCGAGGTGCGGATGATCGACTTGGAGGGCACGGAGCCGGTCAGCAGCGAGACGCCACCAAGCAGGTGGCGTTCGATCAACGCCACTTTCGCTCCCCGGTCGATTGCAGCCTCCGCCGCAACGAGCCCCGCCGGACCGCCACCGACGATAAGGAGATCGTAGGGCTCCGCGGGATCGGGGTTCCGCCATCCGATCGGCCGTGCAGAGGCCATCAGCTCGTGGCAATCAATTTTGGGGGAGCGCTGTTCACCCGGTTGTAGCGTCATCACGCGGGTGGCCTTGCCATCCGAGAGCGGGTTCAAAGCCATCCCCCGTCGAACCCGGCGCGCCGTAAGCCGGTCGCTGTGTGCGGACACGACCGCATCAGCTTCCAGATCAGGCCGGAGCGATAGTTCTCGATCATCATCACGACAATCCCTTGGTCAAGGCCGTAATGCCCTTGCGAGATCCATCCACCCTGGTCGACAAGGCTGGGATTAATGCCGCTCGACATGCGAAAGTCGACGCAAACGTCCGGGTAGCGCTCCATCGTCCGCCGTATCGCCATAAGCGCCGATGGCGGCGAAAACGGCAAAGCGGCCAGCATCCCCCAGGGGGCTATCGTCCCGTCGTCGCGTCCGAACGGTACCCCACGGTCGGTATATCCGAAGAAGCGACGATCCCGACCGCTCTCGCGCAGGTCCTCATTGCCCGGGCCATCACCTGCGGTAATTCCCCAAAAATTCGGCCCGTATCCGATGAAACCGTGCGGATTGCGGGCGGCATATTCCCGCTGGATGGATACCGCGCGCCGGCTATTCTCAAAATAATCGCAGCCCTTCTCACGCATGAATGCATCCTGGATTTCGCGAAAATCGATCCAGGCGTGGGAGAACAGATGAATGAACAGCGGACCGGCGTAGAGAAAATCGTACCCGTAGATATTTTCCCACTGATAGGTGGAAGTCCAACCGGCGAAGCTGTTGCATGGCAGCGGAAAGGTCGGCGATGCCAAGCCCAGAACGTAGAGGATCGTCGCCTCGCTATAACCCTCCCAGCAGGAGTGGAAAAAGCCGCATTCGGGTTTCCATCCTTGCGCTACCGTGTCACCGCCGTTCTGCGCCCACTGCCAGTCAATTCTGCGGTAAAGCTCCCCGGCAAGTGCACGGATTTCGGATTCCTCTACGGCCGATGCGGTAAAATAGGCGGCCGCGGTCAGCATCCCTGCCAGCAGCAAGGTAGTGTCGATCATCGACAATTCGCACTTCCATACGCGCCGTCCAGTTCGCATATCGAGGAAATGATAATAGAAGCCCTTGTAGCCGGTAACGTCGGGTTCGGCGCTCTGCGGGCTGTTCCAAAAAAAGCGCAGCGCTTTCAGGGTTTGGGCAGCGGCATCGGCGCGGGCGATCCAACCGCGTTCAACGCCGATCGGATAGCAGGACAGCGCAAATCCGACGACCGCGATGCTCGCCGGCGAATCCTTGCGCGAGGTATCGGCGACCAAGCCGGTTGTCGGATCGACATGTTCGACAAAGTAATTGAAGGCCCCTTTCTGCAGCTGCTCTAACAACTGATCATCGGACTCCGCGATCGCGTCAGGCAACGGGATAGCTGGCCTAGGGGAGGGTGATGGCGGTCACGGACTCGGGCGCGAGCACGGCCGCGATTTCGATTGCTCCATCGCTGCAGCTGAAGTCTTGCCGCTCTAACCCCATCAGCGAAGCCGGATTCAGTTTGGCCAGGGCGGGCGCGCCAAGATATTCCGGAGCACCCAGTTCTTGCCACTTGTGCTGGGGGTTGGCATGGCCTTCATCGATCCTCCACAACGTCGCTCGCACCGGCGTGCCGGCATTGAGCAATTTCATCCGCACCGGTTCAGCGCCGATCGGATGGCGCGGGAGGATGCGTGCCGTCGAACGGCAGCATTTCCGTTCCCAGTGTGTGCAGCAGCTCATAGGCGCGATAGGTCGGCTTCGGAGCACCAGCGCCAGTCTCCCTGCGGTCGCGTCGAGCCGCGGGGGCGGGCGCTAAGGGGCGCGGCGAGCGTATCAAGCAGCGCTTGGTTTGGCCGCTCGCTCTACCACAACCTTGTGACCCTCAAACCTCAACTCGTAACCAGAGAAGCCTCCGACCCTCGTCATACGGGTCATAACTTCTCGGTGCGCGTCGAGGTCGCTGGAGGCGCGAAGCACCTCGGTTCTTACGATTTGATTGTTGTGATCGAGGAAGCAGCATTCGTAGGTGGGCATGGGGGATACCCTCCGACAAGCTCGTTTCGACCAACGTTCTCCGCATCCCTGGTTCCGAGCGCCATATTAACCATTTTTGGGCCCGCGACAATCCTGGGTACTGTTGCTCCACAAAGCTGCGGCCGATGGCACCGCCCACCCCCTCGTGTATGCTTACCGGAAGGATTATTGGCGGTCTCCTTTCGCCTTGGCAACGGCGGCGCGGGCTGGGTAGTGGGTCTGACCCACTACCGCGGGCTGTCGGGATGCAGGCATCGAGCGCGCGTACTGGCGCCGCGAGATCCCCCTTGCCCAAAGGGTTGTTCGACGAGGCCGGCGATATCGAACGGCCAGCCCTTCTGCGCGAAGGGAGTCTGATCGGGGCGCATGAACGACGGCCCTCCAGCGGCTAGGCGCTGGACGCAAGCGTACGTTCGTGCTTCGTCTCCCTGAGGAGCTCGAATGGCAATCACGGCCACCAAAGGATCGGGACCACATGCGACACCCAAGCCGGTAGCCCCTTCACCGTGGAGCCCGTTCCGGAGCCGTGTTTTTACGGTCATCTGGACGGCGACGGTTGTGGCGAACATCGGCTCCTGGATGTACAACGCCGCCGCCGGCTGGCTGATGACGAGCCTCGACGCCGATGCCTTATCAGTATCGTTGGTCCAGGTGGCGAGCGGGCTGCCAATGTTCCTGTTCGCGATGCCGGCCGGTGCGCTAGCCGATATCATCGACAAGCGCCGATTTATGATCGTCGTCGAAACCGCCATAACGATCTTATCCGCGATCTTCGCGGCCCTGGTCTGGCTCCATCTGGTGACACCGGGCCTCCTGTTGCTGTTCATGTTTTTGATCGGTGCCGGTGGTGCGCTGACGGCTCCGGCCTGGCAATCGATTGTGCCGTTGCTGGTTCCTAGACCGGAACTCGCTCCTGCGGTTGCCGCCAACAGCGTCGGCATCAATATCAGCCGCGCCGTCGGGCCGGCGCTCGGCGGGGTAATCATCGCCGGGTTTGGGCTCGCGGCCCCGTTCTGGCTCAACGCCATCAGCAATATCGGTACCGTCGGAGCGCTGGTGTGGTGGCGCTCGCCGCAGAAGCGGGCTGGCCGGCTGCCTGCGGAGCGCTTTATGAGCGCCCTTCGCACCGGATTTCGCTACGCCCGGCATAACCCGCATTTGCGCGCGACGTTGATGCGGGCGGTGGGCTTCTTCCTGTTCGCCAGCACCTACTGGGCGCTGCTTCCACTCGTCGCACGCAACCAGATCGCCGGCGGGCCGCAACTTTACGGGATCTTGCTCGGGGCGATCGGCGCCGGCGCCGTGGGCGGCGCGTTCGTCCTGCCCTGGGCGAAGGCCAAGATCGGCGCCGACTGGATGGTGAAAGCGGGGACCATCGGAACGGCGATTGCCTTGGCGTTATTCGGGCTCGCTCGGGGTCCAGCCACCGCCGTGTTGGCTAGCGCCATCGCCGGCATTTCCTGGATTGCCGTTGTCGCGAGCCTCAATGTCTCTGCTCAAGTGGCCCTGCCGGAATGGGTGCGCGGGCGCGGTCTGGCGATGTTCGGCACGGTCTTGTTCGGGGCGATGACGCTGGGCAGCGCGGTGTGGGGAGAGGCTGCCACCATCGCGAGCTTGCCGCTGACACATTACATCGCCGCGGCCGGTATCCTGATAACGATACCCCTGACCTCGCGCTGGAAGCTGCAGACTGGCGCCGGGATCGACCTCACGCCATCGATGCACTGGCCGTCGCCGGTTCTGGCGCAATCGATCGACGGTGACCGTGGGCCGGTCCTCGTAACGGTCGAATACCGGGTTCTCCACGAACACCGCGTCGCATTCATCACCGCACTGGAGAGGGTGGAGCATGAGCGTCGTCGCGACGGCGCCTATGCGTGGGGTGTCTTCGAAGACACCGCGGAACCCGGCCGGTTTGTTGAGACGTTTGTCGTCGAGTCGTGGCTGGAACACCTGCGCCAGCACGAAAGAGTTACAAATGCCGATCGTGTGCTGCAGGAGCGGGTTCACCGCCTGCTCGAAGGCACGCCGGTCGTCACCCATCTGATTGCCGCCGAACGTGGGCGCGAGCCGTTGAAGGCGCCTCAATTATAAAATCGTCTTTCCCACTATGGGCAGCACGAACGGAGCTTGCGAGAAGGTTTTCGTGCCGCGCAGGGGCTCGGCGTGCGGGCGCGCGCCGGAGCGCGGCGGGTGGCGGCACACCAGCCTAGGCGGTTTCTCCAAGATCGATCGCGTTGGGGCGATCTTCTCAGGTTTAGCGCCGTTCAGCGGAGACGCGGTTCAGGCCGATTGCAATAGAGAGCATGCTGATGGAGCCGAGCTCTATGCCATCGGTCAGAAAGGCGATGTCGTCGCTATCGTCCTGTTGGGCAATTGAATAGATGAGCGGCAAGTAGTGTTCGGGCGTGGGAATGCTCATGCTGGCGTCGTCGCCTAGCGCTTCGAACTCAACGAGCCCCCGGTGATCCCGAGCCGACAGTTTCTCGCGCACCGTGCTATTGAAGCGGGATGCCCAGGCAGCGGCGGGAGCACCCGGTTCCCGGGACACCATTTGCAAATTATGAACGACATTGCCGCTGCCAAGGATTAGGACGCGTTCCTCGCGCAGTGGCGCAAGCCGCTCAGCGAGTTCGTAGTGGTACGTTGGTGACCGCGTACCGTCGATGCTCAGCTGGACCACGGGGATGTCGGCCTGCGGAAAAACATGGGCGAGCACCGACCAGGTGCCATGGTCCAGACCCCAGTGTTCCTCATCCATGCCGACGTGAACAGGTTGCAGGAGGTCACGGACGCGCGCGGCAAGCGCCGGACTCCCCGGTGCCGGGTATTCCACCGCAAAAAGCGCCTGCGGGAAACCGCCGAAGTCATGAATGGTGCGGGGCCGTTGCATCGCAGTCACCAATGTGCCTTGCGTAAACCAATGGGCAGAGACACAAACGATCGCTGAGGGCCGCGGCAGCGTATTCTCAAGCTTTTGCCAGACCACGGTATATCGGTTTTCCTCGAGGGCGTTCATCGGGCTGCCGTGCCCGATAAAAATGACGGGCATTTTGAAAGGGGTATTTTTTGCCATAGACTTACCTTTCTATGATCAATTCTGATTTACTACCGACATCTCCCCGCATAATACCATGCAGATTTCCTGCATTACTCCGGTTGATTACAAAACCGCATGGCCAGTGGGTATCTCGAACGCGACGTTGCCTGGCTCTTGGACATGAATGAGAGCCACCGTGCGGCAAGGTTCATCCACCTGCCAGACAGGCAAAGATGCTGCGGCGGTCTGCATTTACAGGGTAAAATCTAGCCGTCAGGGCTGTGATTTTTCCCTGCGTTTTTTATCGGATGGTCTCCCGTTGCGTTGTGCGGGCGAGCTGCGACCGGCGCTAGATCCGGAATTGATCCTGTCTCCCTTGACTGGAGTCCATGAAGGCGGATCGCTTGCTGGAAAGGACTCCATCGATGCTTCATCGACGGCGTCGATCGGGTCTGCCGGTGGCGGCGTTGTTTTCGCCATCATTACGCCTCTTGTGTTGCTGGCAATCCGTCATGCCGCCGTGCCCGCAGCCGCAAGGACAACGCCAAACGGGCGCCTCCTAAGAACAACGCGTAGCCGGCGATACGCGGACAAAGCTGCAAGATGGAGCCCGGGACGTCGTCAAAGTGCGCGCATTCTAGGTTCGCAGCAAGCAGAGTGGGTGAGAGCTGTTGAATAATCGGTAGCAAGGAACTTGACGGTGAGCCCCGGTTGAAATCGCCTCGCCCCATCTAGAATGGGAGTTTGTCATGGATCTCGAAAAATACACCGACCGGGTCAAGGGCTTCTTGCAATCTGCCCAGATGATGGCAATCGGTCGAGGTCATCAGCGGCTGACGCCGGAGCACCTACTTAAGGTCTTGCTGGAAGATCACGAGGGTATTTGCGACAACCTGATCCGCGCCGCTGGCGGCGATCCGAATGCAGCTCTAATGGCGGTCGATACCGATTTGAATCAGGTGCCGCGGGTCGAGGGATCCGACATCAGTGAGGTTTATCTCGCCCCCGAGACCGTGCGGGTGTTCGAGGACGCGGAGGAACTTGCGAAAAAGGCGGGCGACAGTCTTGTCACGGTCGAGCGTTTGCTGCTGGCTCTGGCGGCTGCGGTGGGAAGCGGCGCATCGAAAGCGCTTGCGGCTGCGCGGGTCAATCCGCAGACCCTCAATCAGGCGAAGCACCGACAGACCGAGGAGAGCGAGATGAGACCCGACACAGACATCAAGCGCGACGTCGAGAACGAGCTCGAGTGGGATCCGGCGGTCGACCACGCTGACATTACCGTAAGCGTGAATAGCGGCGCGGTTTCCCTGACCGGGTATAGCCGCAGCTACAGTGACAAATTCGAGGCGGAACGTGCCGCTAAGCGGGTGGCTGGCGTCGCCGGCCTTGCAAACGACATCTTGGTGAGATTGCCGAGCATCGACGAGCGTCCCGACCCGGAGATCGTTCATGACGCGGTTTTGGCGATCAAATACCAGTTACCGGTCTCCGATCGGCCGCAGGTGCTCATCCACGATGGCTGGATCACCCTCGAAGGCACGGTTGACTGGGACTTTCAGCGCACGAGGGCGGAACGTGCGGTTCAGCGGCTGCGCGGAGTCAAAGGCGTCACGAATTCGGTAACGATCAAGCCGCGCGCCCAACCAGCCGAGATCAAGCACAAGATCGAGGACGCCTTTCGGCGCCACGCGGAAATCGACGCGAACGGCATCACTGTCGATTCTCAGGATGGCAAGGTGGTCCTGACAGGCACCGCGCGATCCTTTGCTGAACGTCAGGAGGCACAACGTGCCGCCTGGTCAGCTCCGGGCGTCACCTGGGTGGATAATCAAATCACTATAGTGCCGTAGGCGACCGATTGGTGTCGTCGAGGGGTGTTATGGGCTCCGCTACATTAGTCGGCACGGAACTTGATCGCCGCGTGGGCGCCGTCGCAGTAGGGCTTGTTTTTTGATTGGCCGCACCGGCACAGCGTGGCGCGATTGCGTATCTCGTACTCAAACCCATCCCCCGAGACCACCGCGATACCGCCCCGCAGCCAAAGCGGCCCACTGCACTGCTGTTCAGGATCCTCGACGAGACCGATCGAGACGGGCAAGTCGGGCTCGACAGCTTCTCCGGTGGCCTTGTCCCACGCCACGAGGCGCCCGGCCGGACAATTATTCACCTGGCGGACGAACATGGCCCGTATCGCAGGGTCGTCGGTGCGAGAGGCCTGAGACCAAACCTGGCCATTGGGATCGCAGAAACGTGCAAATGCGCAGAGGCCTTCGACATCGGTGAGCTGCAACACGGGGCCATCGAATAGCTTTGCTTGATCGAGATAGGAAACGCGACTAGCCGTCTCGGCGCCTTCAAAGCCGATCTTCTCGTGCGTGCCGTCGCAGAAGGGCTTGGTCTTCGACTCACCGCAGCGGCATAAGGCGTAGGTTGGGCGCGGCGGGAAGGTCTGACCTTCTTCCCACCGCTCGGAAGCCCCTTGGGCATCGGGGCCGATGATCTGTTTTGCGAGCGGGATGTTGCCCGTGACAAGGTAGGGACCGTCTGTTGACACGACGATGCGCGCAGTGGTCTGCCGGGCCGTGTTCATGCGGGTCACGTCCTTTGCGCCGGGCGCTGGACCTTAATCAGCGCGTCGATGTGACAGCCATGTATCAGCAATACCGTTGCTGACGCTTTAAGAGGAGCGGCTGAACTCATGCAGCACCTCCTTGTCGCGCGCTGCGCCGTCTTGTTTTGATAGGTTACCACTCAATCGGTTTCAGGAACCGAGGTTTTGCGAAAGAACCCCGTCCCGGAGGACTGAAACGCCATTCAACCGGCGCCACAGCAGCCGCGCTGCGCCAAGGTAAACCGTACGGTGGACCTCCTTGCGCTCGTCGCGGCCATTGGCGCCTGGATTGGAGACAAAGGAGTAAGCTGCAAGGGCGAACAGGGAGAAACGGCGATGGACTCGTCACGCAGAGAAATGATGCGGTTCGTGGGCGCCGGCGTCGCTTCGATGGCGGCGCTGTCTGTGGTGGGGTCGGCCCAGGCGCAGGTGACCGCTGAAGCCAATAGCCCGTCGGTCACGATCATCCGGAAGGGGATCAATAAGGAAATTGAAGTTTTCAATATAGACATTCTCGAAGCTCAGGCGAAGGCGGTGCTCCCCGAAGGCTCGTATGTCTTCATCGCCGACGGTAACGGCGAGCAGTGGACCCTGCATGAGAACAGGCGCGCTTTCGGAGACTACGTCTTCAATCCGCACCGAATGGGCGGCATCGTTAGAGAGAAGATCGATACTTCGATAACAATCCTCGATGAGAAACTGCCTCACCCCATTTTTGTCGCGCCGTTTGGAAGTCACGGTCTTGTCCACCCCGAGGGAGAAGTTGCAACCGCAGAGGGAGCCGCCAAACTTGGCGGCTTGTTGTGCGTCTCGAGCGCATCGACACGTAGCCTCGAAGACATTGCAAAGGCCTCTAAAGGACCGAAGTGGTTCCAGATGTATCTGGATACCGACGTAGGCCTGTCGAAAGAAATACTTCAGCGTGCTCGGGACGCTGGTTTCAAAGCCATTATCCTCACCGTCGACGCCATCGGTCAGAGTACCTCCGACGAATATGCACGGCTCGGCCATGCAAGGCCCTGGCTCCCTTACGGAAATTTTCCGCCGGAGAGAGCAACATCGTTCAAGACCGATTTGTCGTGGAGCGACTTCGACATGATCCGAAACGTCACCGGGTTGCCCGTCGTGATTAAAGGGCTAACGCGGCCAGAAGATGCGGCGGCGGCGGTTAAGGCCGGCGCGGCGGCGGTTCAGGTCTCCAACCATGGTGGACGGCAGTTGGACGGCACGCCCGCGACGATCACTGTCCTTCCGAAGATTGTGGATGCGGTACAGGGGTCGGTGCCGATCATCTTCGACAGTGGCATACGTCGCGGAATGGACGTCGCGAAGGTCCTTGCGCTTGGCGCCAACGCTGTCGCGGTCGGGAGGCCTGCCTGGTGGGCGCTGACCGTGGGCGGCGCCGGCGGCATCGCCGGGCTGATGGACTTTTTCCATCGTGAACTCGTCGAGAGCATGCTCCATCTGGGTGTGGAGAAGATCGCCGCGCTCGGACGCGAGCATGTCCAGCGGGCCGGAGCGTAATGCGTATGGATGGAGTCATGTTCGCCGGGCAGTACAGCCCTTGAACCGGCCGAAGGCCCGGCGTTGTTGGTATCGATACTGTCGAGACCGCCGCCGACAAGCTGTGCGGCTTGCCTTGCAGGATCTTGTCGCCAAAGCCCGCTGCCAGGCCGACATCACTAGTAAATCGCCTCTGTGCTACCTCATAGGGATTATGAAAAGTAGGCGACTCGGCGGCGATCATTCCCCAGGGAGAGTCTGCGCCATGGATGTAACCACCCTCCGGTTGCGCTTCTGGAGCGGTGCTGCTGTCGTCGGCGTGTTGTTTGCGCTCGCGGTCGTCGCAATGCAGGCGGCGGCCGCGGCGTCGGAACCGGTTTCGCCGTCAGTCGCAGCGACCCTGATATCAGACAACGCCAATCCCCAGGATCAATTTGAAATCATCGCGCAGCGTCTCGCACATGAGGTCGCGACAGACGCACGGGCCGCACCTCAGGTTCTCCCTACGCTCGAGAGGCTATGGCGATCGATGGACCAGGAAGACGCTGGAAGCGTCTCCGCGGTGATCGTTTGGATTGTGATCGCGACGCTCATCTCCCTCGCGGCCGAACGGCTGACCGTGCTGGCTTACGGTCGTTGGCAGGAAGCGAGGCAACGGCGAACGGAGAGCCGTGTAACCCTGGCCGGCCTGTTAGGGTTCCTCGCATCCGATTTAACGGGTGTCGTTGTCTTTGGCATCACCCTTTATTTGCTCCGTGCGTGGTGGTTTTCCGCGTCCACCGCACCGCCCTTCCTGGCAGTGGCCGCATTCAGCATAATGATGCACTGGCGCACCGCCACACTGATCTCGCGCATCGTGTTGCGCCCGAGACTGACGAGCGCGCGGCTCGTGCCGCTGAGTGATGCCGAAGCAAGTCGGCTGGCTCTCATCCTCTCGGTCGTCATTCTCGCCTCAGCGACCCTCGTCACGCTCTCGCGCGGCCTGGCGAACGCGGCTCTCGCCGAGGGCGTGGAACACCTCCTCCGACTTGGCATTGGAGTTTGCATGTGCGGCCTTCTCGCATTCGCGGTGATCCGCAGCCGGGGCGCGGCGGAGGCCCTGATTAGGGGCGATCAGTCGAACGGAAGCGCCTCTGATATTCGTTCAGCGCTTGCCAGCGCCTGGGTCGGCGCCGGACTAACGACCGTCGCGATCTTGATGGTGTTATTTACCTTTGGGCTCTCACTTGGACTGCTTTCCTACTTTTACGCGCTGGAGACCTCGCTGCTGATCCTGCTTTTCCTTCTCGTGCTGGAGGCAATGATCACACATCCACTGAAGATCTCGGCACCAGCCGTGGCACATCTGCACGCGGGCTATCGCCTTGCGTCGGCGGCGCTGCTGGGGTGCGGGGTGGTCGCGCTTGCCCAGGCTTGGATCGACGCGTTACCTCTTTCGGCGGCGGCAGCGGCGCATGCGGCTTACTCGGTTACCGGGGGCGTGGTGATCTTGCTGTTCGCCTATGCCGTCTGGGAGGCCGCCAAATTGGCGATCGACCGCCATCTGCGAGGGATCGAAGGGTCCGCGAGCCTGCCCGGGGACACCGACGATGATGCTGCGGAGCCTGCCACACGGCTCCAAACGATATTGCCTTTTGTGAGAGCCTTTCTGGCGATTGTCATCGCGGTGCTCGCGATCCTTATCGTTTTGTCCCGGCTTGGTGTCGACACCGCGCCGTTAATCGCCGGGGCCAGCATCCTGGGTTTAGCCGTCTCCTTCGGCTCGCAATCACTGGTCAGGGACATCATTTCCGGCTTGTTCTGCATGTGGGACGATGCGTTCCGGGTCGGCGAATATATCGAGGGCGACCACCTCAAGGGCACGGTAGAGAAGCTCGGACTGCGCTCAGTCAAGCTGCGGCATCAGAATGGCCCCGTGCACACAATTCCCTACGGCCAGCTCGGCGCCGTAACCAATCTCAGTCGCGACTTCGCGACCATCAAGTTCAATCTACAACTTCAACTGGATTCGGACATCGAGCTGGTCCGCAAAACGGTGAAGCGAATTGGCATAGAAATGCAGGAGAATCCTGAGATAGCCGCCGAAATCTTGGAGCCGCTAAAGTTGCAGGGTGTTGCTGAGATCGGAGGTAATGCCCTCACGGTTCGCCTGAAATTCACCTCGAAACCAGCTAAACCTAGTTGGATACAGCGTGAATACTTGAAGCGCCTGAACTTTGAGTTTCGGGAAAAGGGCATATCTTTCGCCACGGGAGCGCTCACGCTGCAAACCTTGCCCGCTCTGCCGGAGGGCTCCCCGGTGCGGAAATCGGTGGTGGAATTGCCCCCTCCTGCTCGCATCGCCTGACGGCGTATATACAGGGAAGGGGGGTCAAAACACCGCGTTGGTGAACCTTGGCGCGGCTGTCCTGCTCTTTTTCTGCACCGGCTCGATCAACTCCCCGGCTCGCCGGAGATTTACGCACTAGGCGGCCCAATGGCGGCAGCCCGATGGTCTGGCTACTGCGTCACTCGCGCGAGCGATCGGATTTCATCTCGACGAATGAGGACCTTTCGGAACGGTCATCACGATCGCAAAGATGGCGATGATAACCATCAAGACGTTGAACATTAGCGCCATGCTAGCGGCAAACCGGACATTGATATTGTCGGTTCTTCCCATCGCGATGTCTGCGATGGGGCCCAGATCCTGCAGATGACTCAATCCGGTAAAGATGGCCGCAGAAATCGCGACCCCGAAGGCCGCGCCGAGCGAAGAGGCCATCTTGTAGATGCCGGAGGCTGATCCCGCCTTTTCTTGCGGGACATTGGACAGAGCCGCGTCGGTGGATGGGGTCGCATAGAACCCGAGCCCGATGCCAAACAGCGTGAAACCTATGAATGCGACGATAAGATATTCACCGGCCAACAAGAAGGTAAAGGTCGTCAGCAGAATGCCGGCAGCGGTGATCCAGCAGCCGAACAGCATCGGCTTTCGCGGGCCCATTTTCTGCAAGAGCTTTTCGCCGACCCGGATCGTGGATAAGATGGCGATCAGGTACCCGGCGGTTAGTAGACCTGATTGCAGCGAGGACAAACCTGCCTCCTGCTGAACCAGGGTCAATGTCACCAGCAAGGTTCCGGCTGCGCCGTTGAGCAGGAAATTCGACAAGGTCGCGCCGCTATACGTTGCATTGCTGAACAGCGTAAGATCGACGAAGCCGGCCGCGCTACTGGTTTCAGTCTTGAAAAAAACCACCGCCGAGACGACAAACAGGACGGTCAGGAGTAGCGTCGCCGGGCTCAACCAACCGAGCGCCGAGCCTTGTCCGATCACGGTGTTCACCGCCACCATAGCGACAATGAACGTAGTCAGTCCGAACCAGTCAAAGGGCTTTCGTTCCGTCGTTTCGACTTTGCTCTCTGGAGTACCCCTGATCAGCAGAAAACTCGCGATCGCCACGGCGATCGACATCCAGAAGATCCAGCGCCATCCCATGGTCGATGCAACGATGCCGCCGAACAGCGCGCAGATGCCGGAGCCGCCCCACGAGCCGATGGACCAGAAACTCAACGCGCGCTGACGTTCCTCGTCCTTAAAATAGGCTTTCATCAACGCCAATGTCGCCGGCATGATGCAGGCGGCCGAAACGCCCTGGATGATGCGCCCCGCCATCAGGAATATGTCTGTTCCCGAGGGCGAGAGGGAAATTAGAAGCGAGCCCAGGATGCTCAAGGCGAGACCGATATTGGTCAGCTTCACGCGGCCGAATTGATCGGCCAGTCCGCCGGCCACGACGATAAAGATACCCGAAAACAAGGCGGTTATGCTGACCGCGATGTTGCTTGCGCTGTTGGTGATGTGCAGGTCGCCGCGCATGGTCGGCGCGACGTTCAAGGTCGTCTGGGCAAAGAGCCAGAAGGTAACGACGGCCAGGACAATACCCAGGATCAGCCGGTTCGTACCCTCGTAGGTTGGTTGAAGGTCCGTCACTGGAGTAAATCGAAGGATCCATGCCGATAGACACGGCCGGCCTTCATCACGAAGTCTATCTTCGCTGTGGCGGCAATATCCTTGAAAGGGTCTCCCGGCATGGCGACGATGTCCGCCTGTTTGCCCGGTGCAAGTACACCAAGATCTTGGCGCTGTAATAGTTCGGCTGCGACGCTGGTGCCTGCCTTCAACGCGCGCGCAGGGGTGAGGCCTGCCGCCACCATCGCCTGAAACTCGAGAACTCCTTCGCTGAATGGAAACATGCCGCAATCTGTTCCATACGCTACTTTTGCCTCGCTTCGGGCGATGCGTCTTTGTGCTTCCTCTATCGCCGTTACGTCACGGCGAAATTTCCAGACCGCGTGCTCGGGAAGGTTTCCGGCCTGGAGAAGTGCCTTGTCCTCGCGCGTCATTTGCATGGTGGGGACGAGAAACGCTCCCACCTTTTGCGCCATCGCGATTCCCTCGTCGTCGATAAGATAGCAATGCTCGAGGCTGCGTGCGCCGGCACGCAGTGCCTGCTTGCATCCTTCTGCAGCTCCCGTGTGGACTGCTAAAGGCAGGCCAAGCTGTTGTGCCGTTTGTCCGAGAGCCCGCATTTCATCTTCGAACCATGTCACTCTCGCCGGATCATCGCCGGCGCTCATATATCCTCCGGTGTTCATGGTCTTGATCCAATCGCTGCCGAATGCGTGTTCCATACGCACCAGTTCGCGAATCTTGGCGGGAGAGTCCGCAACCCTGGACAGTCCTATATTGCATCGGCACGGGAACATGCCTTGCATGTCTCCGTGACCTGCGGTCGCGCTGATCATATGGGCAGCAACGATCAGCCGCGGTCCCCGAGCCATGCCGGTATTGATGGCGTCACGCAGGTTGATGGTGGGCCATTCCGGATCCAGCGTGCCCATGTCCCGGAGGGTTGTGAAGCCGTAGCGCATGTATTGCTGAGCGTAGTGCAGTCCTGCAAGCGCCTTGGCGGATGAGCACTGAAGCGTTTGACGCGCTAGATTCAAGCCGTCGACGCAGAGATGAACATGAGTGTCGATGAAACCGGGAGAAACGGTGCGGTCGCTTAGATCAAGGATTTTCGCACCGTCCGGACGGCCGACTGAGCTTGAGACTTCGGTGATGGTGCCATCTTCTATCAAAATCTCCGTAGGGCCAAGCGCCTTGTCGCTCAAGCCGTCGAACAATTCTCCGCATACAATGACTGTTTTCGTCACTGTAAACCTCCGCTGGTGCCGAACTTACTCCGGGTTATTTACAACTATTGTCGAACGTTCCATCATGAAATAGATCCGTTGCTTAGGATTTCTCGAGATCCTTAGAAGCTCCTTTTGCAACATTCAAATTGAGCATGATTTTCGCAACCGGAAGCCGCCACCCGTACTTGATCCCCATAAAACGAAGAAAGAAGCACACGGCTAGCCCTGCGAGCGTTACCGATACTGTATCCAGCTCCAGCGTGCGCCCCACGACCACCACCGCCGCGCCGGCGAGAGCAGCAACCGCATAAAGATCTGCACGCAAGACGGTGGGGATTTCGGCCAGCAGCACATCGCGGACCATGCCGCCGCCAATCCCGGTCACCATACCAAGCACGATCGCCATCACTGGGTTCAGTCCGTAGGCGAGAGCTTTGGACGCACCAGCGACGGCAAATAGGGCGAGCCCTGCGGCGTCGAACAGAAGGACCGCGTTCGACATCCGCACGATTAGGGACGAGAAATAGAAAGTGATCACTCCAGCAAAGAGCGATACGCCGAGATAACGCCAATCACTAACCGAGGCTGGAGGGATTGCCCCAATCAATAGGTCGCGTGCGATACCGCCTGCGGTTGCCGCTGCAAATGACAGCACTAGAACGCCGAACAAATCGAGCTTTCGGTTGACACCCGCCAACGCGCCGCTCAGCGCAAAGACGAAGGTGCCAGTCAAATCAAGCACAAGCGGGAGCTTGTCCATCATATGGCGTTCCGAATTCCAACCGGTGGGTACATGCGCATCAGCCCAATGTTAAACCGTTGATCGCGCCTTCATGCTGAGAGCCAAGCGCGTGTCGAGATCACGAGCGCCTCAATGCCAGTTTGCAACGTGGGATGAAGAACGGGGGCGAACTTGGGACTGTGGTTTACGGGGAGTTCGTTAAGCCGGTTTGCCTCTTTCGCCTTGGCATAAATTCCCGGATCGGTGCCACCTACAAACCAGAAAACCGAGGGAACATGCCATTCAGATCCGAACGATCCGAAATCCTCGCTGGCGGGCGAGGGGCCGGTTTCCCGGACACGGTCGGCGCCGAAATGTCCCCGAAATGCATCGACCACCCGTTTGCTGGCGTCTCCATTGTTGACGTTGAGAGGATAGCTATCGAGCGTAGTGATCTCGGGTGGACGAGGCGCGCCGGAAGCAGCCGCTTCGGCATTGACGATCCGCTCAATTGCGGCCAGTACCCGGGTCCGGACGCCGGCATCGAAGGTTCGGACATTGAGCTTGATGAGGGCTTCGTCGGGAATGACATTCTCCTTGGTGCCTGCCTGCAGGACGCCCACGGTCAAGACGGCGGCCTCAGCGGCCGCCACCTCCCGGGACACCACGGTTTGAAGGCGCATGACTGTGGCGGCGGCCATCACCACGGGATCAATGCTTGCCTGCGGCATCGAGCCATGCGCGCCGCGTCCGAATAGGCGTATTTGCAGGCTGTCCGCCGCAGAAGTGATGGCGCCCGCGCGCCCGGCAACGGTGCCTGACGGTCCCATCATGACGTGCTGGCCGAGGATCACGTCGGGCTTTGGAAAACGTGTGAACAGCCCGTCGTCAATCATGGCCTGTGCGCCTTCTCCCGTTTCTTCCGCGGGTTGAAAGACCGCCATCAACGTGCCCCGCCAGGTGGCTCTCGCATCGGCAAGCAGCCTAGTGGCACCGGCGAGCCAAGTGACATGCATATCGTGGCCGCACATGTGCGCGACGGGGACCGTATTGCCTTCGCGGTCGGTGGCGGTCGCCTTACTGGCGTAGGGAAGGTCAGTCGCTTCCTGGACAGGCAGTGCATCCATGTCTGCGCGCAGCATGACGATTGGGCCATCGCCGTTGCGAAGTAGGCCGACCACACCGGTCTTGCCGACGCCCGTCGTGACTTCATATCCGGCCGCGCGAAGATGGTCGGCTGCGAGCTTCGCCGTGCGGGTCTCCTGCATCGACAACTCAGGGTGTGAATGTATATCTTTGTAGAGCGTAGCCAGATCCGGGAGCAGACCCTCCATATTGCGTAACGCCGGGTCGGAAGAGTTGGCTTCATTCGTGTCCATGGACGGCTCCATTACAAAGAAGATTTCGCCGTTTCTTATTATCTTAAGTAATTAGTGGCATACGGCGCGATTTTATCCATTCTCAGGTTCCTATTTGCAGGGTAATAGGTAATTCAGTGTCGTCATAGCGTTAGTTTTACCTGGAACCCGAAGACCCATGTGTTCGGATGGGTCGATGTAGCTCCAGGTTGGACGTCATATTGGACGCCTGGGCGGAAGGTCAGCGACGGTGTTAGCTGCATGGTGTAGTTGAATTCGACCAGCTGCTCGCTCGTCTGAACGGGCAACGCCGCCGAAGCCAGCTGAAATTGAAACCGGGGATTGATGTCGGTTCTTACCCAGCCGAGGCTCAATATGTCGAGCTCGCGGTCAGGAAACAGGCCGCGGCAAGACGCCCCCGCCTCGTAATAGTCTTTGAACTTGGCCGTATTCTGATCGCTGATGGTGTAGATTCCGAATAGCGCCAAGCCGTTGCGGAGATCGGGGCCCGTCTTAAATATCTGTTGGGCGGCCTCGACGTAGAGACCGTATCGCCCAGTATCTGTTTCGTGCGCATTGGCTAAATCAGTCGCCGGCGAGGAATCGTAGTAGGCGCCGATCTTATAGGTCCCGGCGTAATCGGAAGGGTTTTTGCCGAGCTGATAGCCCAATTCGACCGGGATGATCGCTCCGGTCGATCCATTGAGGTCGAGTTTAAACCCATCCTGCCGGCGCGTCACCAGAGGGTTCACGTCGAAGAGGCCGGCTTGCAGCGTGAATTGGTCGGTGATGTTCCACTTGACGCGACCACCCCATCTGCCGGCCGGCGCATCGGACCAGCCGCTGTTGACGGGGAGCGATTGGGGATGCCCGCAGAACGCAACGTTGGTGAAGTTGCAGACATAGGGCAGTGTCGAAAAATCACTCCCCATTGGATAGAAACCGACCTTGACGGCTACCTCCTTACCAAGCAGAAACTGCTCGACGCTAATTTCGTTGAACCGCAGGTTTTGACCTTGACCAAAAATCTCCTGGTAGGCGAAGTAACTGCCGGTTTTGTCGGCGGCGAGGCTTCGGCCAGCGCGATCCGTCATCGCTAAGCGCGCAATTGCATCTGGCCAAATATTTAGCTTCCCCAGGTCAAAGCTGAGGCCGAAGTCGACTTGCTGAGCATAGGCGGTCCCGGTGCCCTTGATACCCTGGGTGTTGGACATCGTCTCGCTGATGTAGTGGGCGGTAAAATCGATCCCCCTCGCCGCCAAATCGGGCCGGACCCAGAAATCCTCGAACAACGGGCGCTGGACGACGTAGTCGAGGGCGGCTGGGTTGGTCGGATCCGCAATCGCGGGCAGATTTGACGGGCCCGGGACGGCGAGCTGGGCAGATAGCGGGGGTGCATCGGCCGTGTCCAGCGTTGTCGCCAATGGCGCATCGGTACTAGCAGCCGGCTTGGTTTGCCCTGTCTGGGCTAAAGCGTGGACCGGGTGATCGGCAACCACCGCCACGATCAGAAGAACGACGGTCCGAGCTATACCCCATGGTCGGGAGCGTTTACGGGTACTTCTCGATTTGGCGGGATCATCCGCACGGTGGAGCGATAGCTCGACGCCTACTGCCATCCGGCGCGTTCCGCTCTCGTAGGCCTCCGCCTGATGCATCCCAGTTGCCCTCTGTGCTAATCCCGGCGCACTCACCTGCGTGTTCCGGTATCGACGGCGACTACATTTCTGCGGCGTCGCCGTCTGAGCATAAAGAAAGCAATGATCGCTATTAGGAGGACCGCTGCGACCATCATCCCGATCCGTGCAGCGATGAGTAGGAACCAAGATGTGCGCCCAGCGCGTAGGTCGCTAACCTCCTGGACGGATGTCTGTGCATCCGGATTTCCGTAATGTTGCCTGAGATACTGGCAAAGCGTCACGATCTGCTGATCCGACAGCTCGCTTGCGAAAGCGGGCATCAGGAGATCGGGTGTACCAGGCTGCCGATGAACGCCCTCGAGAATTACCATTACGAGATTGTTCGTATTGGTCCTGCCCAACGCTGTGTTGTGGAACAGCGGCGGAAGGGCGCCGTCATGACTACCTTGCGCATCACTGCCGTGGCACGTGGAGCAATGCGCATCGTAGAGCTGCGGGCCCGACATTTGATTTGGGTCCGTCGGCAGCGCGACGCCGCGAATACTGCTTAGCTCATTTCTCGCCGAGCCCCATTCGAATGGAGGGCGCTTATCCGCACTATCATGCAAGGCAGGGACGGTGCGTATGTACATCGCAATCGACCGCAGGTCGCCGTCAGTGAGATAGCGAAAGCTGTGATCAACCGCCTCGATCATCGAGCCAGCAGCTTGAGCCTTATTAACCGCTCGACCCGAGCGCAAGTAATCGACCAAGTCTTGTTCGCTCCAGGCACCGATGCCGCTGTTTGCATCAGAGGTAATATTTGGCGCGTGCCAGCCGCCGACATCGCCACCGCCAAGGTTATGGGAGGATTCTTCCGCCATTAAGATGTTGCGGGGCGTGTGGCAGGCGCTGCAATGAGTGAGACCGCGAACCAGATAGGCGCCGCGGTTCCAGTCGGCAGGCTTGCTCGGATCGGGTGCAAAGGGCTTGCTATCCAGGAACAACAAATTCCACGCCGCCATCGACAGGCGGATGTTGAAGGGAAAGCTCAGATCTGTCTGCGGCGGGGAGGCATTGACGGGGGTCACCCCCTTCATGAGATAGGCGTACAGAGCCGCCACGTCGTCATCAGATATTTGCGCATAGGATGTGTACGGCATTGCCGGATAGAGATAGGCGCCGTCGGCGCGGACACCCTTGCGCAACGCGTCCGTGAATTGTGCGAGCGAATAATTGCCAATCCCATGAGTTTTGGACGGCGTGATATTAGTCGAAACGATCATGCCGAACGGTGTCGGCAACGGCAGGCCACCCGCCAGTGACGCGCCGCTGCCCGCCGTGTGGCAGGCAACGCAGTCGCCGGCGGTCGCTATATATTCACCGCGTTTGATCAGGACCGGATCCGCAGGGTCGGCCGCTAGGGCGGTGTACCCAGCCAGGCACGCGAGTGCCACGGCCAGACCGCCAAGTGCCAAATGAAAGCGCGTGATCGAATGCATCGGCGCCACTTTCCCGTCCCGGGGACGGTGTTCGGTTCCTGCACAGCGGCCCCATGATCACGCGACCCGTGTCGTCAGGCCGTGCTCATGCCGTTTCTTGGATGTGCTGTGCGGTTCGCAACGCCAGCGCCACTCCCGTCAGTGTCGAATTAACCGTCGCGGCGGTCGGCATGACGCCGGTACTGGCGATGAATAGATTTTCGTGGTCATGCGTGCGCCCGAACCGGTCGACGACCGAATCTTTCGGGTCGTTGCCCATGCTCATCGTGCCGGTAATGTGCTGATTGTTGCCGTATATACCATCGGGCGTGTATCGCAGGTTGGTGCCGCCCATGAGTTCGGCAATGCGCCCGTATTCGATCTTCGCTGCGGCCATCCCCCTGTGGACGTAGTCATCCATTGAGTAGTGGACCTGTGGTCTCGGAATCCCAAGCGCATCCTTTTGAGCGCTCAAAACGACCCGGTTTTCGGGGTGGGGAAGGACTTCGAGGACATCCTTGACGTTGACTTGGCGCGCCGCGCGGTAGCGTAACTGCTTCTCGAGTTCGGGGCCGAAGACGCCCGCCTTAATGAGATCTTCCGCCGCGGAGCGCGCCTGCGAGATATTGGTGAAGTCGAGACGGAACGCCGCATGCTCCGACCGAAAGGCGCCGTCCCGAAAGGTATTGACGGAAGAAGGGCTCTGGAGCCCGCGCCCAAGCCACAGTTCCTCATCCGCATCAAACGTGAGCGAACTGCTCGGATGGTCCATCAGATTTCGCCCAACCATATCCGAGCTGTTCGCCAAGCCCTTGGGGTACTTGTCGCTGGCCGACATCAGGAGCAACTTCGGACTCTCGATGCCGTTAGCCGCGAGAATAAAGGTCTTGCCCGTCACCCGGGATGAGTTCTTGTTCGGGTCGTAAAAGTGAACCGCCGTAATGCGTCCCTGGGGATCATGCTCGATCCGGTAGACGACGGCGTTGGGGATAATCTTTGCGCCCGCCGCTTCCGCGGTCGCCGCCGCGACACCGCCGTCAAATTGCGCGCCGATCGGGCAGATCGGCTGGCAGTTGTTATTACCGCAGCAGGCCGGGCGGCCGTCGTACGTTCGGCTGTTGCGTGCGGTCGTGTTGCTGACGACCGCATAGCCGCCGACCGCCAGCCGTTCGCGAAAGCGCCGCATGGCCCAGGGTTCTGCTACCGGTTCCATCGGGAACGGCTTTGTGCGCGGCGAACCGGTGTCCGGCGCGCCCGACACGCCCAATTTGACCTCGGCCTCGTAATAATGCGGCTCCAGATCGTCATAGGTCATCGGCCAGTCGCGCCCGACACCGTAGAGGCTCTTGATCTTCAAATCGTTCGGTACGACCCGCCAGGCATGGGCCGCCCAATGCCAGGTCGTGCCGCCAACGATGCGAACATATTCCGCCGGATAGGGATAGGGCCCGGCCTGGACCAGATAACCATTGTCCGGTTGATAATTGGGATGCGGCGCCCAGGGCGAGGAAGGGTAGGGGCCCATCCAATTGCCTTTGAACGGCGAATCCCGGTAATTGGTTACGATCCGGCCACGGTCGACCCGTGGTCCGGCCTCAAGGATCAGCACGGCAGCGCCCTGCGTCGCCAAGCGATGTGCCGCCAAACACCCGCAAATGCCGGAGCCGATCACCACGATGTCGGCCGAAAGTGGTTCGAGCATTCAACCCTCCTCAAGCCGGCTTTTCCGCCCAGCTGCCATAGCCTCCGTAGCAGTAGCTGGGTGGGGTCAACTTATCGCTGACGACAACGTTCGTGAGGTTGGTCTCAAAGGTGATGCAGCGCGCCTTTTCGCCGTCGCCGACCACACCGATGTACCATGCGGTGGCGATCTTCCTCGGAAGTGCTGCAACCGGTGACTTCTCACTATCGAGCACCTGCTGCAGTTGGAGTGGATCGATCTTGCGCTGATCGATTAGCGTGACCAGCGCCTGCAGGCCGGTCGCAAACTGTGGGTCGTCGTTTACCAGCGCCTCGTAGAGACGCGACGCTTGCATGGGATCGAGCGAGGTGCGGCCTGTGAGGATTTTCGAGACGCCGAAAAAGGCGTCGTGAGCCGCGTCGACAGCTGGCGCGGCGAAAGCCGGCGGTATCAACGACGCAGCGGATGCGGCTAATACCGTCCCGAGGAGCACCCGCCGCCCAAGATCAACCGGGTCGGCTTCTTCCCGTGAGTGGGCGAGAGCAAAAGCAGCTGGTTTCCGCGCGGTCGCTATGCAACGCGAAACAGCCTCTGCCGAGCCATTTATCGGCAATACCGATGCTGATGCTTTAGGAGGAGCGGCTGAGCTCATGGAACACCTCCATGTCGTGGGCTGCGCCGTCGTATCTTGATAGGCTAGCACTCTACTGTAGGTTTACAATGCGTCTCAGAAACCGAAGGTGGGTTGCGAGTTACTGCCATCGAGGACATAGACGCCACTGACCCGGCGCTACGGCAGGCCCCGCCAACGCAAAGGTAAGGGGGTAGGGGCTGGCTAGTTGTTGTTGACAATCTCAATTCAATTAAAGCTGGGAGGCCGCCATGCGCTACACCCTCTTTGAAAACCAGAGAGACGAACTGATTCTCATCGCCCGTTTGCTGCTGATGATCCTGTTCGTGATCTTCGGCTGGAGCAAGTTGACGAGTTTCTCGGGCACGGTCGAGTTCATGGTGGCTGAAGGCGCGCCCCTCCCGACAATCTCAGCCATCATCGCGATCGTCATGGAATTTTTTGTCGGACTGGCGCTGGTGATAGGCTTTTTTACCCGGCCTCTCGCGTTTCTTTTCGCGGTTTACGCACTGGGTACGGCCCTGATCGGCCATCATTATTGGACCATCAGCGACCCCGGCGCCCGCGCGGAAAATATGATCAACTTTTACAAGAACGTCAGCATTATGGGGGGCCTCCTGCTTTTGTGCGTGACGGGACCGGGCAAGTATTCGGTCGACAGGAAGTGATTTCCGCCCGCAGCGCCCTATCTTGATAAGGGCCGTGGCGGCGAATGCTACGGGAACGGACGCCATGCTAAAACTAGCGTCAGGCGCCGCGGGTCGGGACGGGCCTCTCCGGAAGGGATTCCCTTGATGGGGAGCGCGATCTGGTGGGTGAGCGCTCCGGAGGCGATTTAACTCAATGGCAGCTGCCGTTGCCAGCGTTAGGAAAAGCCAGAAAAGTGATGCTCGCGGGGGCTAATTTCACGTGTCCGGACGGCGTAGGCTCACTCCGAAGAGGGGGCAGTTGGTCGTTGCTGGCCATCCGGAGTTCATGTCCATTCAGCTGAACATGGGTATCTTCCAATTTTTCTACCGCGAGCGTGTAACGCTGCGCCGGCATCGGCAGCTCGATCGTTTCCGCTTGCGTGCGGCTCGTGTTGATTGCCAACACCGTCACGCCGCCAGGATGATCGCGCAGGCAATGGGCATAGATATGCAATCCTGGTTGATAGGCGCCGGCCTCGAGAACGGTGGTGCCCATCAGCCTGCGCCATAACACAGCTGCCCAGTAGTTAGGGCGTGGCGTCAACGAGTTCTGATCGATCAAACCATATTCGCTTGAGGCGAGGGTGTTGTGGAAGACGACCGCGACACCGCGCTTGGCCAGCCGGCCCAGCTGGTCCAGATACCGGAAACTATCGAGAAAGGTGGGCGCCCAGCGGTTGCCGCCGCATGCTGCGTCTGCCGTCTCTGTCACCCAAACCGGTTTGCCCGGTTCAAATTGGTCGCGCAGACCTTGATAGAAGCTGTTTGTTTGATCTGTGCGGGAGAGCCATTCCTCCGAGAGGGCGGCGACGGCGGTCGTGACGGCGATGCCAGCGCCCAGAGATGCACAACGTTCGGATGCGGCTCCATAGAAATGGTAGGAGAAGACGTCGAGGACGGGCTCGGTGGCGGCGAGTAAATCTGCGGTTTTGAGCAGGGGGCCCGGCATGAGGGTAACACCCTCGCCAACAGAGCCAGGACCGACGATAAGCATGTCGGGAGCGATCTTCTTGGCGAAGGGCAGAAACACGTGGAAGTCGCGCGCATAAGCAGCAGCGTCATAACCGGGAGGCGCGCCGCCCATTGCCGCAAAAGACGGCTCGTTGAAAAATTCCGCCGCGGCAATGTCGCCGCCGATGGACTGCGTATAAGCAAGAAACCTGCGGGCCTGATCCGGCGTCCAGATGCCAGCAGAGTCGCGAACGCCCTCGCTGATCGCGAAAGACGTGACAATCTCGGCATCCACCGCATGTGAAAAGTCGACGACGCCGGCCCACTCGGGGCGGGTCAAGACGCCCTGAAAACCTTTGGCGGGAGCGGGCGGGGCGAGCTCGTCTGAATCTTGAAAATATACCGAGTTCGCCCAGGTACCGCTCACGCGAACGTAGGCCGGGCCAAGAGCGGCCGCCAGCGCGCGCAATCGCGCATTGGCTAGATCGACTGGTGGTCGCGCCGTGAACATGGCGGGGTCTTGGCCGATTTTCGGCACCGCATCGGACGAGGTCGTGGCGGGTCGTCTGGGCTCGGGGCTGGCCTCACCTGGCTTGTCGTAGGGCTTCCAGAACTTTCCGCCGATCACTTCCGCCATCTCGACGTTGTACGACTGGTAACGCTCGTCGACCGTCGCAATGCGCGGCATTGTGGACGGGACCAGGGAGATAGATGCCGCGCGCGCCTCCATTGAAACGGCGAAAACGATCAAGGCTACGGCCATGCAAGCTGGGGCAGATCGACCAGCTGTCATCGGACTCGCCCTCGACCACGGTCCATGTCGTGAAGGCGTCGATGGCGGATGGATCTCAATGTTGTAGGCCCGTTTAGATAGAGAGGAAGCGACATGAAAGTGGTTCTGCTAGGGGCGACTGGATTCGTTGGCTCAGCACTGCTTAAAGAAGCCCTCGACCGCGGCCACAGGGTCACTGCAATAGTACGCGATCCGGGAAAGCTAGAAAAACGCGACGGACTGATCCCAAGAAAAGGCGACATCTATGACACCGCTTCTCTTGCAGGGTTAATCGAGGGCAACGACGCGTTGATTAGCGCCTTCAATCCCGGATGGAAGGACCAAAATCTCTATGACGACCAGGTCCGCGGGACAAGCTCTATCATTGAGGCCGCCAAGATGGCGGGCATCAAGCGAGTGCTCTGGGTAGGCGGTGCCGGCGGCCTGAAGGTCAAGCCGGGAGTGCGTGTAGTAGACGATCCAGCCTTGCCCGACTGGGTGCGGCCCGGCTCATTGGCGACCATCGATGCTCTGGATCAGCTACGAAGAGAACCGGATCTTGAATGGACATTTGTTGCGCCATCCGCTGAGATGAAGCCCGGTGAACGCACTGGAAAGTTCAGATTAGGCGGAGACCAGCTGTTAGTCGACGCTGGCGGCCACAGCAGGATTTCGGTGCAAGATTTTGCGGTCGCCATGATCGACGAGCTGGAGCATCCGCTTCATCTTCGTCAGCGCTTCACAGTGGGATACTGAGCACCAAGCACGCCGTGCAGCCCATGGCAAACGTGGGAGGCGGCCCACATGCGTGCTGCCCGGCCAGGTGGTGCCTACCGGATCAGACAGAGGCGATCCGTCGAACGATACAACATAGTCAAGCGAGCCTGAGGGCTCTGGCCCGGCGCTACGGCATCAACCCGAAGACCGTCGCCAAGTGGAAGAAGCGCGGTTCGGTCGCCGATCTGCCGACCGGCCCGCGCGAGCCGAAGTCCACGGTGTTGTCGATCGGGGAGGAGGCGATCGTCATTGCCTTCCGCCGGCACACGTTGCTGCCGCTCGACGATTGTCTTTATGCCTTGCAGCCGACAATCCCGCATCTGACCCGCTCATCGCTGCATCGTTGCCTGCAACGTTATGGCGTCTCGCGCCTGCCGCAGGTCGACGGCGAGACACCGGACAAGCGCAAGTTCAAGGCCTACCCGATCGGCTATTTCCCCATCGACATCGCCGAGGTTCGCACCGAGGAAGGCAAGCTCTACCTCTTCGTGGCGATCGACCGCACCGCCAAGTTTGCCTTCGTTGCATTGCAGGAGAAAGCCGATCGACCGACCGCCGTGCGCTTCCTGGAAGCCCTGATCGCGGCCGTGCCTTACCGGCTTCACACCGTGCTTACGGATAATGGCATCCAGTTCGCCGACCTGCCGCGCAATCGCGATGGTTGGACCGCTCGCTATCGGGTCCACCGCTTCGACCAGATCTGCCGAGCCAACGGCATCGAGCACCGCCTGACCAAACCCAACCACCCCTGGACGAATGGCCAGGTCGAACGGATGAACCGCACCCTCAAGGAAGCGACCGTCAAGCGCTACTACTATGAAACCCACGACCAGCTGCGCAGCCACCTCGCCGACTTCGTCATCGCCTACAACTTCGCCCGTAGGCTCAAGACCCTGAACGGCCTCACACCCTACGAACACATCTGTCGCATGGACAAAACAACCCGATCGCTTCACCCTTGATCCAACCCATCAAATGCCGGGACTAAACAGCTAGGCATTCATTCAGTTTTGACCACCGCCGTCGTCCCGACACGTTTCGCACGGCAATGGCGACGGCCTTCTTCTGGCCAACCAGCACGACCAGGCTCTTCCCTCGGGTCACGCCGGTGTAGAGCAGGTTCCGCTGCAGCATGGTGTAATGCTGGGTCAAGACGGGGATCACGACAGCGGGGTATTCGGAGCCTTGGCTCTTGTGGATTGTCGCGGCATAAGCCGGCACTAGCGTGTCGAGTTCGCCGAAGCCATAGGTGACGGCGCGGCCATCGAAACTGGCGATGAGTTCGCCGGCGTCGGAATCAACATCGTCGATGTAGCCGATATCGCCGTTGTAGACCTCTTTGTCGTAGTCGTTCTCGATCTGCATGATCTTGTCGCCGGGCGCGAAGGTCCAACCGAAACGCTCGACTTTGCGCTCGCCCGCGGGGTTCAGCGCCGCCTGGAGTTCGATATTTAGCGAACGGGCGCCGACCCCACCGCGGTTCATCGGGCACAACACCTGAATGTCACGGACAGGGTCGAGGCCGAAGCGCCGAGGAATGCGCGTCTTGACCAATTCGATGATCAGCGGCACGGCGGTTTCGGGATCATCCGCCTGCACAAAGTAGAAATCGCTGTCGCCCCCGGGCCTGGAGAGATCGGGAATGGCGCCCCGGTTGATCTGGTGCGCGCTGGTGATGATCCGGCTGTGGGCGGCCTGCCGAAACACTTCGGTCAACCGCACGACCGGCACCGCGCCGGAAGCGATGACGTCGGCCAGAACCTGACCCGGGCCGACAGAGGGAAGCTGGTCGATGTCGCCGACGACCAACAGCGCGGCATGGTCGGGGACGGCCTTCATCAGCGCCTGCATCAGCATGACGTCGACCATCGAGGTCTCGTCGACGACCAGCAGGTCGCACTCGAGCGGGTTGTCGCCTCCCCGTTTGAAGCCACCGCCTTTCGGGTCCACCTCGAGCAGCCGGTGGATGGTCTTCGCCTCGAAACCGGTGGCCTCGGTCATGCGCTTGGCGGCTCGTCCCGTCGGAGCGCAGAGCAACAAGCTCACGCCCTTCGCGGCGAGGATGCGCAAGATCGAGTTGACGATAGTCGTCTTGCCCACCCCCGGTCCTCCGGTAATGACGAGCACCTTCGATATCAGAGCGAGCCGGATCGCGGCCACCTGACTTTCGGCCAACGACAAACCGGTCTTCTGCTTGATCCACGGCAGCGCCTTCTCCGGGTCGATATGGGGCCAGGGCAGTTTTCCATTGGCCAAGCGCATTATCCGCTCGGCGATGGCCTGCTCGGCTCGGTAGAGGCCGGCAAGGAAGATGCAGGCGGTCTCGCCGACCGTATCGGCGATCACTGTTCTATCGGCCAGTTCGAGATCCAGCGCGGTCTGGATCAACTCTCCGGGCACCTCGAGCAACTCGACAGCCAACGGCGTCAGTTCCTCGGCGGGCAGTCCGCAGTGACCCTCGTCCATCGCCTCTGTCAGCGCGTAGGAAATCCCGGCGCGCACACGGATCATCGCCGTCTTCTCGATGCCGAGCCGCATGGCGATATCGTCCGCGGTCTTGAAGCCGATGCCGCGGATGTCGCGCGCGAGACGGTAGGGGTTCTCGGTCATGACCTGAACGGCATCGGCGCCGTAGGTCTTGAAGATGCGGACCGCGCGTGCGGTTCCCACGCCATGACTGTGCAGGAAGACCATGATCTCCCGCACGATCTTCTGCTCGGCCCAGGCGCCGGTGATGCGTTTGGTGCGCACGGGGCCGATGCCGGTTACCTCGCGCAGGCGATCGGGCTCCGCCTCGATCACATCGAACACTTTCTCGCCGAACGCCCTGACCATCTTCCGGGCGTAGACCGGGCCAATCCCGCGGATCATCCCGGAACCGAGGTATTTTTCGATGCCCTCGATGGAAGTCGGCGCCGAGGTGCGCATGAAGCGCGACTTGAACTGCTGTCCATGGGTGCGGTCGTTGACCCAATCACCAGACGCTGTGACCCACTCCCCGGCGGCGATCACTGCGGCGTGGCCGATAACGGTGATCAAGTCGCGGTGGCCGCGCGCCTTGATGCGCAGAACACAAAAGCCGTTCTCCGCGTTGTGGAAGGTCACGCGCTCGACAAGGCCCGCCAGAACCTCCCGGGTCGCAGATTCCAGTTGGGCCTGTGGCGAACTGTTCACGAGGTGCCGCTCTCCGCTAGCTCCACATGCCGCGCAGCCGCGCTCCGATATCAACACTGACTACCGGCTGAAGCGCCAGCGAGTCTGCAGCAGCTTCGGGAGCTGTTGCGGCGCGCCGAGCGAACAGCGTCAGGATCTCGTCGGTCAGGAACCGCGAGCGTGGGGCGATCGTGTGGCCGCTGCCGAAGCGAGGCTGGTGGGTGCGGAAGAACCGCAGCGGCTGAACCAGATGGAGATGCTGTTTGGCACGGGTCATGGCGACATAGAGGAGACGGCGCTCCTCGTCGATCTGCGCTGGCTTGTCGGTGGCCATGTCCGAGGGGATGCAGCCATCGACGAGGTTCAGCACGTAGACCGCGTCCCATTCTTGGCCCTTGGCAGAATGGATCGTCGACAGGATCAGATAGTCTTCGTCGAGTTCCGGGCGGCCGGCTTCGGCGCCGCTCGCATCGGGCGGGTCGAGCGTCACTTCGGAGAGAAAGCGTTCGCGGCTCGGGTAACCCATGGCGATCTGTTCGAGCTGGTCGAGGTCTCCAGCGCGTGAAGGTGCGTAATCGTAGAGCCGTTCAAGATGCGGCTGATACCACGCCCGTACCAGGCCAATCTGCCCAGCCCAAGCGGTTTTGCTATCGCGCAGACGACCCATAATGCGGGAGAAGCCTGGCCAGAACAGAGCCGCCGCATCCGGGGGTGCAAAACCGGCAAGCTCTGCCAGATTGAACCCGTGCTCGCCGAGATGTGCCATTGCCTTCTTTGCGCTGGCCGGCCCGATCCCCGGCAGCAATTGCAGAACACGAAAACCGGCGAGAGTGTCGCGCGGGTTTTCTGCCCAGCGCAGGATCGCGAGCAGGTCCTTGACGTGCGCCGCCTCGATGAACTTGAGCCCGCCATATTTGACGAATGGGACGTTGCGGCCCGCCAGCTCGATCTCCAGCCTGCCGCTATGGTGCGAGGTACGGAACAAGACGGCTTGGTGGCGCAAATCAATCCCGGCCTCGCGGTGCTCCAAGACCTGGTCGGCGACATAGACCGCCTGCGCCATTTCGTCGTCCACGGTTACCAAGTAGGGCAGCTCGGCAGACGGCTTTGACGAGGTCAGCGTCTTGGAAAAGCCTTCCCGGGCCTGGGCAATGACCGCGTTGGCAGCATCGAGGATTGGCTGGGTCGAACGATAATTGTGCTCGAGCGAAATTACTGCCGCGCGCGGTGAGAACTGATCGGGGAAATCGAGAATGTTTCGGACCGTCGCGGCACGAAAGGCATAGATCGACTGAGCATCGTCGCCGACCACGGTGAGCCCCGCGCCATCGGGCGCCAGCGCGAGCAGGATCGCGGCTTGCAGCCGGTTCGTGTCCTGATACTCGTCAACCAGGATGTGATCGAAATCGGCCCGCATCTGCACCGCGATGTCGGGCATCTGAACGGCCTCGCGCCAATAGAGCAGCAGATCGTCGTAATCGAGCACGCTGTCGCGCTGCTTGGCGGCGACATAGGCGGCAAAGAGGCTCTTCAACTGAGCTTCCCACCCGTCGCCCCACGGGTAGGAGCCGGCCAGCGTCTCCTCAAGCGGACATCCAGCATTGACCGTGTAGGAATAGATCGCCAGACACGTGCCCTTCTTTGGAAACCGCGAGCGCGTGCCGGCGAGGCCGAGATCGCTGCGGACGAGGTCCATCAGATCGGCGCTGTCGGCCCGATCGAGCACGGTGAAGGCCGGATCCAGCGAGAGGGCGACGGCGTGCCGGCGCAACAGCCGGTTGCCGATCGAATGAAACGTGCCCGACCAGGGTAGCAGCGCGGCCTCGGTACCAGCGACCACTCGACCACGCCGGCTCGCCGCGAGGATCTGCTGCGCGCGGCGGGTCATCTCGAGCGCGGCGCGGCGGGTGAAGGTCAACAGCAACACACGGTGGGGGTCGACGCCTTCGAGGATCAGCCTTGCAACCCGGTGCGCCAATGTCTTGGTTTTACCGGTGCCGGCCCCCGCGGCGATCAACAGCGGCGGCATCGGGCCTCCTGCCCCGCCGATGCCAAAAGCAACAGCACTTCGCTGCGCCGGGTTCAGCCCCTCGAGCAGCGCGTCTATGGCGGGCACAGTGCTAGCAGTGTTCCGTTTCTGTTCCACCCAAATCGGATACCATCGCTGGTCCGACCGTGCAATCCCATCGGGTCTCGAAGGGCAAATGCGTCCGTGACTGCTTTCATCGACCGTGCGTAAGGCCGGTCGTCGACGCGAATCGTTGGATGCGCCAAGCGATCCGCGCGATCCATAGCTTGCAGTATGTCGAGGGCGCTATGATGAACTTCAGTCGATGAGGGAGGCGAGAAATGGAGCTTTACACCGCCGGCACCGGCAATGGGCAACGCGCCGCGATCGCGGTTAATGAATGCGGCGTTCCGTGCAAGATCCATGTGCTCAATCTGGGTCAAGGCGAGCAAAAGGCCGCCGATTATGTGAAGATCAACCCGACGGCGCGCATCCCGACCCTGATCGATCCCGAAGGGCCGGGAGGAAAGCCCCTGACCGTGACCCAGTCCTGGGCGATCCTGATGTATCTCTGCGAGAAGACAGGCAAATTCCTGCCGGCGGACCCGGTCGCACGGGTGCGGGTATTTCAGTGGATGGCCGAGGGCGCGGCCGATTACGCATCGGTCAACCAGACCATCTTCTACCTTGGCGCCCGCATGCCGGAAAAGGTGCCGGACTCGGCGGTCAAGTTCTACGAGGACCGCTTCGTCAATCTGTGGCGCTTTGCCGACGAGCAGCTTGCCAAGACGCAATATCTGGCCGGCGACGAAATCACCGCCGCCGATCTGGCGGTCTATCCCATCTACGCCGGCCGCAAGGCGCTCCCCGACAATGCCGGGCTGAAGCGTCTGCAAGCGTGGGGCGAGCGGATTGGTTCGCGGCCCGGCGTGCAGAAGGGTATGAAACTCGAAAACTGACCGAATCGGGTCACGCTGGCCTACACGGTCGCTGGGCCCGGGGGTATTGACAGGGCTAGTGATGAACCTCGCCGCACTGTTGTTCGATATGGCACGGCGGCTGCCGGATCGGAGGGCTGTCAGCGACGACCGGCAATCTTGGAACTATGGCGAGTTGGCCGAGCGCGTTGCTCGTGTCGCCGGCGGGTTGCGGGCAAACGGCTTGGCCCCGGGCGAGCGGGTTCTGCTGTCGCTGGAGAATTGTGGCGAGTTCTTCGAACTGTTGTTCGGCTGCTGGGCGGCCGGGTTGTGCGCGGTGCCGGCCAACGCCCGATTGCATCCCCGCGAGGTTGAATACATCGCGGAGAACTCCGGTGCTCGGCTGCTGGTCACGACGCCAGCCTTGGCCGAAGCCCTGGCGCCGCTCGAAACCTCGGTCGCGTCACTCGATCGGGTGATCTCGACCCGCAGCCCCGATTATGATGCGTTGCTGGCTGCTGGCGAGCCTTTGTGCCCCGAGCCGGGTACACCGACCGATCGCGCTTGGCTGTTCTATACCTCGGGCACGACCGGCCGGCCCAAGGGCGCGGTCCTGACCCACCGTAACCTGCTATTCGCGAGCCAGTGCTACTACGCCGATATCGATCAGCTCGACGAGCGTGACACCCATCTGCTCGCCGCCCCGGTATCACATGGCGCCGGGCTCTATGCCCTGCCTTTCCTGCTGAATGGCGCGCACCAGATCGTCCTGCCGCACTTCGACGTGCCCGCCATCATCGACGTGGTGCAACGGCACCGGCAGGTCTC
>Ga0209415_10001173_pt1 | contig 49787 bp, 39 predicted proteins | sample PeaSoiSIISIP2007_FD_187696 | JGI IMG/M metagenome (GOLD analysis project Ga0209415, IMG submission 187696) | Peat soil microbial communities from Weissenstadt, Germany - SII-SIP-2007 (SPAdes) (version 2) | ecosystem: Environmental > Terrestrial > Soil > Wetlands > Peat | place: Germany... | reverse complement strand
ACAGTACGTCTGTTGCTCGGCTGCTATCCCAAGGCATTGCGGCTCGCCTCGGACATCGGTGATCACTTGGCTGCGAGAGCGGATTTACGTCTGATTGGACGTCGAGATTCGTCCGGCCCCGTTGAGGCTCTTGGTGATTAAGAAACCCTACGTTCGCAAGAGGCACTCTGCGTTGAAAACCCAGAGCTTCGGACTGGGGTCGAAAGCGGTTAAGAAATTGATGATTTTCGTACGCGTGAGCCTAAGAGGATGAACTTCGACGGCCAGAAGCCAGCTTTTGAATGGAACTAACTACAATTTGGCTCCAAAGCAGAGTGATCTACTGATTAAGAGTTAACGCACACTCTTCAGCATAGTAGGAGCGATCACACTTCTGAATCAATCACTTACCCCACAACCAAGCCCGCACGGAAGCACTCTTTCGAAGTATCGAAAAAGCCCGTATTGGCGCATACCGGCTCGAAGCGTACGGCACATTTTTCGGCACACCTGGCACGCCATAGCCAGGTTGTTTTCGGCAATTGAATGTGAATTCGCTGACCTTTGGGTTATGAGCCCAGGCGGTCAATCTAACTTGTTGTTGATTCGACGACTCTTACACCCCTCGACACCTGGTTTTGACCCTATTCGGGGTCGATTCTTTGCCCAAGTTTTGCCCAAGTTTTCGGTTGTGAGAAGCCACCGCATTGATCCAGACATCCCGCCCCGCTTCATCTTGCTTGCGAGCCAACCAGGAAAAGGGAACAGCTGCGCGCACCGTGCGCTCCGATAACGAGTGCCTGCTCGATGTCAGCGGTTTTGGACGGACCGGAGATGAAGATGCCGAAGCCGGGGCGTTGGAGACGGATGCGATCGTAGGCCTGCTGCATGTTATGAACAATCTGGCCAGCCGGCACGACCAGCACAAGGTGCTGGGTCACCACGAAGATCGCCCGATGCGGACCGAGGGTGCTTCCAGGCACCCATACGGCACCGTTCTCCGCGACGCCGAACTCGCCGGCAATGATGGCGATGTCGAGCCCCTCAAGCTCGTGCGGATCCTTCAGGACGGCTAGATCGACATTGGCTCTACCTAGGTCCGGGATCAGCGAGGCGATCTTGCGCGCCTGCGTATATGACTCGAATTTCCCGAGCTCGGTGTTGACCTCTGCGAGGCTTGTGACGCGAACGAATTTGCCGCCCACGGAGCTGAAGGCTTCTGCAAACTGCCTCTCGGGATCGGCATAAATAATGGCAGTCGGCGAATCCGGCAGCGGCGACACTGGAGGTGCGTTGCGGCGCAAGGAGGCGAGGATAGCGTCCCGGCTTCTCACTCCGATTCCTTCTTGATGAAATCACGAAAACTCTGTTGCGGCATCGGCGGCAGTTCTCGTTGGCGCCCCCACGGGTTCCAGGGACCATACGCGAAGTCCCGAGGCAGCCGCGGCAAAATCCAGCGCATTAGGCTGCCTGCGAGCCGGTAGGCCCAGGGCCTCGCTAGAACGGAGCTCAGTACTGCCATCGCCATGCGCTTGTGCAGCGGCACTGCCTTTTTTCGGACCAGCTCTTCGCGGAGGGCGTACAGCTCGTGGTGCAGATCGATCTTGACCGGGCAAACGTCGGAGCAGGAACCGCACAGGCTCGAGGCGAACGGCAGGCTGGCGAACTTGCGGGGGTCGCGCAGCGGCGCGAGCAACGAACCGATCGGGCCAGGGACGGTGTATCCATAGCTGTAGCCGCCCGAGCGCCGGAACACTGGGCAGGTGTTCATACAGGCGCCGCAGCGGATGCAGGAGAGCGAGCGGCGGAAAGTCTCCTGACCAAGGATCGCGCTGCGGCCGTTGTCGACAATGACCACATGCAGTTCGCCGCCGGGCGTTGAAAGTGGGCCGTGAAAGTGCGTGGTGTAGGTGGTCACCGGCTGACCCGTTGCGCTGCGGGCTAGCAACCGGAGGAAAATGGCGAGATCCTTAGTCCGGGGTACGATTTTCTCGATCCCCATACAGGCGATGTGTACCGGGGGCAGGCTGGTTCCCATGTCGGCGTTGCCTTCGTTTGTGCAGACGACGAAACCGCCGGTCTCGGCAATCGCGAAGTTGACGCCGGTGAGGCCTGCCTGCGCCGCCATGAACTTCTGCCGCAGATGGCTGCGCGCCGCCTCGGTGAGGTACTTCGGATCGGAAGCACCCTCGGCTGTCCCGAGTTCTTTGTGGAACAGCTCGCCGATATCCTCTTTCTTCAGGTGAATCGCCGGGAGCACGATGTGACTCGGTGGCTCGTGGCGAAGCTGCACGATGCGTTCCCCGAGATCCGTATCCGTCACCTCGATGCCGTGTGCCTCGAGGTAGGGGTTTAGGTGGCACTCCTCGGTAAGCATCGACTTCGATTTCACCAGCCGGGTGATGCCCCGATCCGCCAGAATACGGTGCACGATCGCATTGTGCTCCGCACCATCGCGCGCCCAGTGGACCTGGATACCGTTGCTCCTGGAGTTGCGCTCGAACTCCTCCAGGTAGTCGGCGATCCGTGACAAAGTGTGCGCCTTGATGGCCGCGGCGGCTTCCCGCAGATCCTCCCATTCCGGAATGCTCTCTGCCTGGCGATCGCGCTTCAGTCGTACGAACCACAGCGACTGGTCGTGCCAGTGCGCCCGGCCCTCATCCGCGGCAAAGGTCGCCGCCTTCTCAGCATGTCCGATCATGAAAGTTTCGCGCCTTCCAGGATTTCCGCGACGTGCATCACCCGCAGCGGCTTGTTCTGACGGCGGATGAGGCCGTCAAGGTGCATAAGGCACGACGTGTCAAAGCCGGCAATGATCTCCGCCCCCGCCTTCTCATGGTCGGCGATCCGGTCCCGGCCCATGAGGCAAGAAACGGCCTCCTCGTTCACCGCAAAAGTGCCTCCGAAACCGCAACACTCGTCGGACCGGGCGAGTTCGACCAGTTCGATGCCCCGCAACTGTGCGAGAAGGAGTCGTACTTTGTTGAAGGGCTTCACCGTTAGTTCCGAGGAGCGCCCGAGCCGCAACTCTCTCAGACCGTGACAGCTCATGTGTAGTCCAACCTTGCAGGGAAAGTCACCGTCAACCTTGACTACCCTAGCGACATCCACCAGGTATTCGCAGAGCTCGAACGTCGTCGTGCGGAGATGATCGAAGTCAGGCTTCCCCTCGAGCCATTGTGTGTAGTGATTGCGCACCATCGATACACAGCTTCCAGAGGGCGCGACCACATGGTCATACTTGCTGAAGATTCTTAGAAATCTCTCTGCCAGTGGCCGCGCGTACTCCGCGCAGCCCGAGTTCGCCATGGGCTGGCCGCAGCAGGTCTGTTCCTCGGGAAAATCGACATCGATGCCGAGACGTCGCAGCACTCGCAAAGTCGCAAGTCCGACTTGCGGGTACATCTGATCGACGTAGCACGGTATGAAGAGACCTACTTTGGACATCGAGTCCTCGTCACCATGAATGGTGTTTCCTATGTGCAGTCATCAGAGTTCTTACCTGCTGATTACCTCACGTCGGTAAGCAATGTGGGCCGATGGGCTCAAAGGACTTGTATGTCAGTACGAATTCCTGGTGTCCTAGGCTCTCGGAGCAGGTTTGCGCACCCGAAGCGACTTCCAACACCTTGCCATAGATCTCTTTGCCAACCTCGTCTACGCTGGCTTCCAGACGCAGAATTCTTCCGGCGTTGACATCCATATCATCGCTCATGCGGTTGTAGGTTTCGGGATTGGCGCAAACTTTAATGACGGGGGAAATCGCCGAGCCGACAACGGAGCCGCGCCCAGTAGTGAAGAGAATCACGTGGGATCCGCAGGCGATCAACTCTGCGATCTCGGCGTTATCGTTGATATTGGGAAAACCGAAGCGGGGTTCGCCGTCCGGCACAACATCCAGCAGATATAAACCACCCTTGCGCGGGACATCACCCGGCTTGATCAACCCCGAGATTTCCGAATCTCCGCTCTTGCAATACGCGCCGATGGATTTCTCTTCGATCGTGGTCAGCCCGCCCTCGGCATTGCCCGGAGCGAAGCTGGCATGGCCCATGACCTTGTAGTAGTAAGCCGCCTTCTCGACAGACTTCTTCAGTTCCTCGCCTAGTTCTGGGGTCACGGCGCGCGAAGACATGACCTCTTCGAGTCCAATCATTTCCCCGGTTTCTTCAAAGATGGTCGCCGCGCCTTGTTCAACCAGCAGGTCAAATGCGCGTCCCACGGCTGGATTGGCGGTGATTCCACTGGTGGCATCCGAGCCCCCACACACTGTTCCAACAACCAGTTCGTTCAACCGCAGCGGAACTCTGGGTACCGCCTCGATCTGCTTCAGCGCTTGTTCTACCAAGGCCTTGCCGGCTTCGATGGATTTCCGGGTGCCACCGGTTTGCTGGATTACCACCGTCCCCACCGGCCGGCCGGTCTTCTCGATGTTTTGCTCGAGCCGGTGGCGATTGAAGCTTTCACACCCCAGCGAGAGCAATAGTGCTCCCCCAACATTGGGATGCGTGCACAACGCATTCATCATGCGGTCTGCATAAGCATTTGGGTAGCATCCGCCGAAGCCGATCAGGTGAACGGGTTGGCCCTTGAAAGCATCCACGATCTCGCGCGCTACGTGGTGTGCACACTCCACGAGATAGGCGACAACGATGCAGTTTCGGATTCCTTTTCTTCCGTCACTGCGGAGAAAACCCTGCAGTGAGGGCGAATTACTTGACGAAGACACGATCTTTCTCCAGTGTGTAGGTTGCGATGTAGTCGCTTTTCAAATTGTGCAGATGAATGTGAGCCCCTACCGGAATCGCTTCTTTCGCAGACCCGATGGGCACTCCACACTTGTACACTTTCTCCCCGGGTTGGATGGATCGCGCTGCGACTTTGTGCCCAATCGCGACATCTTGGGCGAACACGACTTCCAGGCCGTCGATCAGGTCACGGTCTCCCGGTTTGATCGGAGTTACGACAATCAAAACGTTATCATCGCGGTGGATCCGCAACAACTTTCGAGATGTTCCCTCGGCTTGCATCAGAACTTTCCGTACTGCAAGTAAGCAGCGACCGGATCAACCCCTTGCAGAATTGCTTTGCGCACCAGGTTCTCGGTACGTAAGACCTCTTCGGTCTGCTGCACAACTTCCTCGATGATCGCGCCCGGTATGATTACGATTCCGTCGCGATCTCCCAGTACGTAATCACCCGTATGAATCGTCACTTCACCGATCTGGACCGGTTCCCCGAAAGCGGTCGCTGCCCACTTAGCAACCACGTCCACCGGAGTGAAGTACTTGCAGAATACCGGGAATCCCAGATTTTCGATGAATGCCGAGTCGCGGCAGCCGCCATCGACGATATAGCCTAGTACCTTCTTGTAAACGAGCGTTTCCGACGACAACTCTCCCATGTGAGCGAGGGTATGGTCGTTTGGCTGGCAGACGAGGACGGTGTTCGCGGGCGCCTTCGACAAGAGCTCACACCACTTAAGCAGACTCTGATGGGCATCCAGAGAATCATCACGCTTGCCCTGGATGGTGAAAACGGGACCAGCGAGTTTGTGTTGCAGATTCAGTGGGCGAAGGTATTGCGGGAGCGTCTGCTGGACATAGCCCTTCGCCCGCAGCACGTCATACACGGCTCCGGAGTAGCAGCGTCCCAGCCTTTCGGCGAGTGAGATTGTTGGCTTCATCGGCGTTCCGGCTTACTTTTGCCGCAGTTGGTCCTTGAACTTCGCCGGGTCGCGATACTTCACAGTTTGCAAGTGTTCGCAATAGAGAACCAGTTCTCCCGGCATTTTGAAGACTTCGTACGAGACCTTCACCATGCCCATTTCGGGGTATCTGGGCCATTTTTCAAGCTGCGTGCGAATAGTGTAAACCGTGTCGCCCACGAAAACCGGTTTTATGAATCGCAACCTGTCATATCCGTAGCTAAATGTGTGAATGTTGTTATGCGCCATCAGCCCCAGGCCCACGCTGAATACCATAGCACCCGCCACCAAGCGCTTCCCGAAAATTCCTTCTTCCTTGGCAAAAACATCATCGGCCACGTAGGGATGCATGTCGAGAACAATGGCATTGAACAGCATGCTTTCGCCTTCGGAAATCGTGCGGCGAATCGAACGTGCACGCTTGCCTACCTCGAAGTCCTCGTATAACCAATCTTCGGCGTTCCAGATGGGGATTTCTTTGTGTTTAGCGGGATCGGGATTTGGATTCTTCACCAGTGTCCTCTTTTCTCGTTATGCGCGTGCTGCAACTCGTTGCGTGGCATAGTGCTCGTTAAGCCATCGGACTAGAGCTCCGTCCTTCACGACTCCGCGCAAGCAGCGATTGATCTCGATTCCTGCGACTTCAAAGAAACGTACAAATCCGTCAAAGCGAGGCCGCAGGTAGGCAGTCTGCAGAGTTTGCAGAGTGCTGGAAAAGAAACCGTCGGCTGCGGCGTTAACTGACGAGTCGGTCCATGCGGCCAGGCTGGCAGGCTGGCCTCCTTCGCGGAAGTAGGTACCTTGCTGGTGTTGGGCGCTGACGAGCCATTTGGCATATACGATGGCTTCCGTTTGATGTGCACTGAGCTTGCTGACTGCTACCCCTGCTCCCCCCAACATGGTTCCGGCACATCCGCACTGACCGGCGGCCGGAGCATCGGCGAACTTTAATCGCACCGAGTTGCCAACTCGTGAGTAGTTGGAATATCCGAAACCGTACGGACAGTAGACCATGTCAGAAGCGCTGGTCATGAAATCGTAAACTTGGATCGGATTCCACTCCACAGAAGTTGGATGGGCGAGTGCTATGAGTGCATGAAGACGATCCAGCACCTCCGCGGCGACGGAGTCGTCCACGAAAAGTTCTCGTTCCTCAGGGATGGGGGATCCGAGATTCGCGCTCAAGGTGAAGAAAAGGCTGATTGCATCCGTCGGGCACGCGGGCACCACGATGCATTTCCCCGCTTTGCGCGCTTTCTTTCCCAGCTCCAAAACGCCATCGAACGTGTCGGGAACAGCAGGAGACAGCGCTAGTAACAGATCAGGTCGATACGATGCGACTTGCGTCGCGGCATCGATGGGGAGGGCCCAAAGGCCGCCGCCATACCAGTAGGATTCCCAGGAAGGTCCCACGGAGTCAGCCGCAAAACGAAGTTTCTCAGCTTCGCTGATGGAGGGAGCGAGGTCAACTAACGCCCCGTGAGCGGCGGCGTATCCGACGAACGGGTGATCCACGATGAGGAGATCGTAACGATCCAGATATCGTTCGACGGGGGCTTCGCCAAACTCCCGCAAAGTTCGGCGGTCCCAATGGATTTTGATTCCAGGATGCTGCTTTTCGTATTCGGGAGCTCCTCTGAGCAAAGGCGCGTAGCCACGGGGATGATCCCACGTGAGCCCTTTTAGAATGATCCCCACACTAACCTCCCTGCTCCAGAAGAGTCTTTTCAGCCCGGGTCAAGCGGCCGGTCGCTTCTCGGCCAACAATATGTGCTCGCAATACAAAACCACTTCATCGCGTTGATTCAGCACTTCACAAGCTTCCACGATACGACCCAGTCCTTTCCGTTTCGGGTCTTCCTGCTTCTCCTTGACAGTGACGCGAGTCCGCAGCGTGTCTCCGATGAAGACCGGCTTGGGAAAGCGCAATTTGTCGTACCCGTAAGTGAAGGCGACGGGATTGATTTGACTCGCCGTGAGGCCGATGCCAATGGCGAAGGTCATGGTGCCGTGGGCAATACGCTGACCGAAGGAAGTCTGCCGGGCAAACTCCGCGTCTACGTGATGCGGGAAGTAGTCTCCCGTGTGCCCTGCATGTATGACAACATCGGTCTCCGTAATCGTGCGTCCAGAGGTAACTCGCTGCGCGCCGACTACATAATCTTCAAAATACTCAGTTCGCGTCATGTTTGCACCGCACCGGAAGAGAGTTCCGGCCTCTTACCACCTATGGCCAAGGAAAGTGCACGGGACGCCCGGTTCAACGCCTCCTTGACCTGCGGTGGACCCACGCTATCTCCGATGCGCGCAAGGAAAGGAATTGTCATTGCCGCGATTGCTTCTCCGTGCTGATTCAATACTGGGTAACTTATGTTCACCACTCCGTGAACCTGATAGCTAGCCAGTTCCTCGTAGCCTCGCCGTCGAATCTGGTCCAGGTGGCGGTAGAGACCAGCCGGGATTGGTTTTCTGGAGCGGAGCCGCCATGCTCCCAGCGCACGGGCACGAACGTCATCGCTTTGAAAAGCCAGAATCACGTGTCCGGAAGCTGTGTTCAAGAGGTCAACATTTGCTCCTAGTCGAACCGAGAAACCCATGTTCCCCGGCGCGTCGAACTGCGCCACAACGACTACCTCAGCATTGTTGAGCATGGCCAGGTGGCAGGATTGGCCTGTGTCGCTTGCGACCCGCTGCACAAGTGGGCGCGCCTGAGTGACTAACCTTTGCAGCGGATGATGGTGGTGGATAATTTCAAACAGCTTCAGCGTGAGCTGGTATCGCTCGTCCGGGCCTGTCCGGGAGATGTAGCCCCGTTCGTCAAGACACACCAACATGCGGAACACCTCGTGGATGGTGCGGCCGAGACGGCTGGCGATTTCACTGTGGTTCAGGGGCTCTGAGACCGAAGCAAGGAGTTCCAGAATGTCCAGGCCTTTGTCAAGGGCTGGAGCTGCGTAGCGGATTCTCCGCGAAATCACCTGCCGTCGAGTTGGTAGCACGTGCCGGGTGGTCATAATGCGAAACGTCCTTTAGCCTACTATACAATTTTTCTAATGAAAACATTATTTTATGGGTAGAATTAGTGATCTCACTGTGGCTGAGTCAAAAGCATCCCGCGTCCGCGAGTTCGGGATGACCGGCGTTGGCCGCAAGTCAGGAGCTTTCCGTGACTACTTCCACAGCTCGTAACGATGAGGGGTCAGAGAGACCTCTCCACGGCATTCTGGTACTCGACTTCAGCCAGTTCCTTTCCGGTTCGCTGGCCACACTTCGACTGGCGGACATGGGTGCCCGCGTGATCAAGATCGAGCGACCCGGGGCCGGAGATCTGGGCCGCACAATTTACTTGAGCGACACCGATGTGCATGGCGAGAACACACTGTTCCACGCCATCAATCGCAACAAAGAAAGCTACGCCGCAGATCTGAAGAATCCCTCAGACCTGGATAAACTGCGTCAGTTAATTGCGCGGGCCGATGTGATGGTACAGAACTTCCGCCCGGGAGTCATGGAACGGCTGGGATTCGGCTACGACAAGGTGTCGCAGATCAATAGCCGTTTGGTGTATGGAATCGTGTCGGGATACGGAAATGCTGAAACATGGCGCGATCGACCCGGACAGGACCTGCTGGCGCAGGCACGCTCGGGGATTATGTGGCTGAGCGGCAACGACGGAGATCCTCCTACACCGATGGCTCTGGCCATCGCCGACATGCTGGCAGGACACAACCTTTGCGAGGGAATTCTGGCCTGTCTCGTGCGACGCGGCGTGACCAACCGAGGTGGATTGGTGGAAACCAGCCTGATTGAGGCCTTACTGGATTTCCAATTTGAAGTGCTCACCACGTACTTGAATGACGGGCGACGGCCGCCGCGGAGGAGTGCGTTCCGCAATGCACACGCCTACCTGGCAGCGCCTTATGGTGTTTACGACACAGCAAACGGTTACCTGGCGCTGGCCATAACGCATCTTCCGACGCTGGGTAAGTTGCTCGAGTTGGCTGCACTCAAGGAAATTTCGAACCCAGCCGACGGCTTTCGCCGTCGCGACGAGATCAAGCAAATCATCGCCAAGCGTCTCAAAGAGCACACCACTGAGCATTGGCTCGAGATTCTGAATGCTGCCGACGTATGGTGCGCAGAAGTTCTGGATTGGCCCAAGCTCTGCACAATTGAAGCTTTTGAGCAACTTGCCATGGTACAAACCCTAGGGGACGGGCGAGGAATTGAGATTCTCACCACACGCCTTCCGATTCGACTGAATGGAAGTCTGCTGACGAGCGAGCGACTCGCTCCCAGGGTGGGACAACACACCGAGACAATTCAGAGGGAGTTTGGGCTCTAGCTCAACCGGTATACGCGGACGGCGTTATCGTAGAACAGCTTTCTCTGGTTGACCTCGCCTGCCCCTTGCGTGATTGCCTGCAACGTGTCCACCCACTGCTTGTAGCTGGCAGAAAGCGTACAGACGGGCCAGTCACTCCCGAAGAGCACGCGGTCCCAGCCGAAGCTGGCCGTCGCATGTTCGACGAACGGCCGCAGGTCCTCCGCAGTCCATCTCTTGGGATCCGCGTACGCCACGAGGCCGGAGATCTTGCAAGAGATATTCGGAAACCTGGCGATCTCCGTGATGTGAGAGCGCCATGGGTCGAGATTTTTTTCCTTAACTTGCGGTACCCCACAGTGGTCAAGGATGAAATCTACATCCGGGCATTTGGAGACTAATTGGATCGCGATGGGAAGCTGCCGAGCCAGAACACAGATGTCGAACGAAAGGCCGTAGCCCGAGAGTGCAGCCACGTTTTTGATGAAGGTCACCCCCTGGCCAACTTCGTCCGGTTGAGTGTGTAGCACGCGACGAATTCCCTTTACCCTGGGGTGCCCTGCGACCTTGTCCAGATAGGATCTGAAGTCCTCGCTCTCGGGTCGACCGCAGGCCACAATGCCTTCGAGGGGATTGTCGGGCTGATCGGCAAGCGCGAGTAGATGCCGGGTCTCGTCGAGCATGTAGGGTTCGTCGACGTCGGCCTCCAGGTGTACCGACTTCACCACGTTCAGCCCTTTGGCAGCCGCCAGATAGTCGGGCATCCGGAAGGAGCGGTTCAACGACGGCACGGATGCGAGCCAGCTATAGCGGAAGAGGTCCGAATCCCAGAGGTGCTGGTGGGTGTCCACGATCTGCATAGTTGGTTGACCGGGCGAAAACTGTAACCGCAACGTCGGGAGCCTGTCAAATCAATCGTAATGAAAAACCTCTTCCATATTGGCCCACCACTCGCCTGGGGCACATGTTTCCAGGGGCTTCTGCATCGGCATCATAATGGCCCACCAATCCTGGGTTTTGGGATCCGCCGCCATTTTCGCCGTGTCTGCCGCGTAGTCCGTACCGTGATATTCGAAGTATCCGAAGAGGAGGTCGTCTTTTAGATAAATGGAATAGTTCCGAATGTTGCAGCGCCGGATCATGGCGAGCACATCTGGCCACACAGCCGCGTGGTATTTCTTGTAAGCGTCAAGAGACTCCGGCCTTACTCTGATAACGGAACCGTAGCGCTTCATGCCATCATCCTTTCACGATCGGTTTGCGGTTCGAGGGTTTAACCTGAACTGATAACGAGAGTGGCAGTTGCACTCTCCAAAGCTGTTCTACTATATTCGATGCCCTTGAAAGGTGGCTATAGGTTGTGAGAACCGAGACGACTCACCCTCGCGGTAACTGACGTGACACAACATCGGATTACTTCACTCGAAACACGCGACGTGCGCTTCCCTCTGGAGCAAGGCGCGGGCAGCGACGCAGTACACTCGGGAGCCGAGTACGCATTTGCCACTGCCCTGCTCGGCTGCGACGAAAAGGTCTTCGGCACCGGTATCGTGCTTACGCTTGGCCTGGGCAACCAGCTGGTGTGTGAAGCGATTGAATGGCTCGGCAAGGAACTGATCGGCCAGGAAATTGAAGAGCTGATGGCGAATTTCGGCGCGGTCACGCAGAAACTTGCTCAACATCCTCAGCTCCGCTGGCTGGGCCCCCATAAAGGCGTGGTCCACCTGGCGCTCGCCTCGCTCGCCAACGCCTGCTTCGATTTGTGGGCCAAGAGCCGTGGCGTACCCCTGTGGCGACTGCTTTTGGATCTCGATGCAAGCAAGGTCGTCGACCTGCTGGACTTGAGCTATCTCGAAGACCTGCTCACCCGGGATGAAGCGGAAGCGGTACTCCGTAAGCACGGGAGTTCCCGGGGAGAGCGGAAAGGCATCTTACAGAGCGGATATCCCGGATACGACACATCCGTGGGCTGGTTCCAATATGAAGACAGCCAGGTGAAGGATCTGGCGCGCCAGGCCATGGAAAAAGGATTTCACGCTTTCAAGCTAAAGGTCGGATCCCGCGATGGCCAGCGCGACATGCGGCGCGCCTTCATGCTGCGCGAACTCGTCGGCGCAAATGCGCTGATCATGCTCGATGCTAACCAGCAGTGGACACTCCCGCGTGCGCTGGAGATGTGCCAGAAGCTTCGGGACATGTCCCCTTACTTCGTAGAAGAACCTACGCATCCAGACGATATTCGGGCGCACCGCACGCTCGCCGAAGCGATCAAGCCAATCCCTATTGCGCTGGGCGAGCACGTTCCGAATCGAATCATGTTTAAGAACTTCATGCAGGCGGAGGCGGTGCAGATTGTGCAGGTGGACTGTACGCGGGTTGCAGGAATTTCCGAGTTTCTCACGGTAAGCCTGCTGGCGCGAAAGTTCGGCCTGCGGGTCGTTCCTCACGTGGGTGACATGGGACAGATTCACCAGCATCTGGTTCTTTTCAATCACATCGCCATGGGACACGAAGCGGTATTCCTCGAGTGCATCCCACATCTCCAGCCGCACTTCGTGATTCCCGCTAACATAGAGAATGGCGTTTACGTGACCCCGCAGGCGCCCGGGTCCTCCTCCGACCTGAAAGGTGTGCGGCCGGGAGCGTAGCTGGTTTTATGTGGTGATCTCTTCCGGGCGGACAGCACGCTTCTCCGCCATGGAACGGTACTCGGCAAACACAACCTGCAAGGTGCGCAGGTTGTCACGTCCGCTGGTCTCCGGCTCCGAGCCGTTCTCGATGGAACACATCAGTGACGCCATCGGACCCACAAACGCATCCGGAATCCACATGCTGTCGAGACGAGCGGAGAACCAATAACCCGGATTCCGCTTTGACATGAACTCCAAGGTGTCCGGGCGGCCAGTGGGGTAGTTGTACATCAGGCCGATAGTTCCTTTAATCACCCCTTCTGTGCCCTCGAAACGAAAAATGGCATACGGGTCATCTTGCCAAGTTGTGTGGCAAACATCGATCAGCACTTGCAGGCCGGACTTGTACTCCCACGTGGTCAGCGTTTTGGTTTCGGCTTGCGTCGTTTCACCCGGAGCTCGACTCCCGCTGGTGAAAACATAGGCTGGGTCGCCCAGCAGATAACGAAGCGAATCGATGTAATGAATGCTGTGAAACATGATCTCCACATGTTTGCCTTGATAAATCCAGGGCCAGAGACTCCAATCGGTCTTGCAGTGGACTTGGATGGCGCCATAGCTGGGCGTTCCGAGCCAGCCGTCGTCCATCAGGAGGCGGGCGCAACGGATCCCCGCGTCCCAGCGCATTTGCTGGTTGACAGCAATCTTTACCTTCGCGCGTTCCGCGAGTTCCACGCTATGAACTGCTTTTGAATACTCATCGGCAAAAGGCTTCTGGCACAGCAGATGTTTGCCGGCGGCCGTGGCCTGTTCGACGATCGCGACCTGCCCAGCGGGATAAACGGCTATGTCGACGATCTCGATCTCCGGCTGACGCAGCAGCTCATCGATGCTGGCATAGACTTTTCCGATTCCGTGTTCTTTGGCGGTTCGCTCCGCCTGCTCACGATTCCGGTCAGTGACGCCGACAACTTTGAATCCAGCCTTCTTGTAGGCGGGCAGATGCGCATAGTTCACGATCCCTCCGGTGCCGATAATGCCGATTCCGTGGTCCATGCGCTGCGGTAATATAGGTTTGTAATCGAGGTGCGGAAAGTTGTCAGTCATTTTGAAGTCCCTTTATCGTGATCGCCAATTTGGGATGGCAGATTTACCTACGTTCGAGATCAAGAACAACAATCAATCTTCGCGGCCCGGGTGCACCCATCACCAGAGTTTTCTCGATATCCGCAGTTGTGAACGGCCAAATTGTCTAACCGCCTGTGCCACCGCAAACTCTAGCAGCAACCGCCGCGGCGGGCCAAACTATTTTGTGTTTCTTCGTGCGTTAACGGGGAAGATGTTTTAGCTTTTGAAACTTTCCGTCGTGCAACTTCCCGAAACTTTCGTCCTAGACTTGCACTCGCGAGTCTCTTCGATTACGATCCAGCCTTTTGAAGGTAAGGGACCCGGCAACAATTTGTCACACGCGTCCGCGTTGCAGGCGACGGAGAAACAAAAGATGAAGCTGATCCGATTTGGCGAGCCAGACAGAGAGAGCCCAGGGGTTCTCATGAAGGATGGCACGAGTTTGGACGTTTCCACCTTCGTGCCGGACTATGACGAAGTGTTCTTCGCAAATGACGGACTCTCCCGACTCAAGCACTGGTTGAAGGAGAACGCCGCTTCTGCGCCGCGAGTTGCACAATCTATCCGGCTGGGATCACCGATCTGCCGCCCCAGCAAGCTCGTCTGCATTGGGTTGAATTTTCGCGACCACGCCAAAGAAAGCCAAATGGAGATCCCGAAAGAGCCAGTCATATTTTTCAAAGCTACCACCTCACTCGCCGGGCCGAACGACGATCTCGTCATTCCGAAGAATGGGCGAAAAGTGGATTGGGAAGTCGAGTTATCTGTCGTGATCGGAAAGAAGGGGAATTATATCGAGCGGGAAGAAGCAATCGAATATGTGGCTGGCTACGCTCTGCACAATGATTATTCCGAACGCGTGTTTCAACTGGAACGTGGCGGGCAATGGGTCAAGGGAAAGAGTGCAGACACGTTTGCGCCGCTGGGACCGTTCTTGGCGACACGTGACGAGATTCCGGACACGAGCCAATTGGGAATGTGGCTGAAGGTTAACGGCGTTTTCCGGCAACGCAGTTCCACTCGCGAGATGATTTTTGATGTACCCACTCTCGTCAGCTACGTCAGCCAATTCATGACGTTGCTGCCCGGCGATGTCATCAGCACTGGAACACCGGCTGGAGTCGGATTGGGCATGAAGCCGCCGCAGTACCTGAAGGCAGGCGACGTCGTTGAATTGGGCATCGAACAGCTTGGCGAGTCACGGCAGACGGTGGTTGCATGGCAGCCCATAACCACCGATTCGGCTAGCTCCCATCCGGCGAAATGAGACTGTGGAGAAGAGTTGTGATTTCTGCTTTAAGATGTCTGGGTGATCCAGTTCACAGGAGTCAAGAAGTCCAAATCTGTTCTGCTTCTCGCTGCGCTTTCACTGCTCGCAACCCGGCTTGTAGCCCAGGCAACGCAGCCCACCAAGCCGGCGAGCCCGAAAGTCAAGCCCGGTAAAGTTCACTTCGAGGACATTGCCCAGCAAGCGGGACTGAGCGCGCTCAACGTGTACGGCGGTGACACTCACAAAGAATTCATCATCGAGACCACTGGTAACGGCGCCGTCATTTTCGATTACGACAACGACGGGTGGCCTGACATTTTCCTTCCCAACGGTTCGACTGTAGAGGGATTCCCCAAAGACAAGGCCCCGACGGGGCACCTATATCACAACAACCATGACGGGACGTTTACGGATGTAACATCGCATGCCGGACTGGCACGCTCAGGCTGGGGGCAAGGCGCGTGCGTCGGCGACTACGACAACGACGGCTATCTCGATTTGTTCGTCACTTACTGGGGACAAAACGTGCTGTATCGAAACAACGGGGACGGCACGTTTAGCGACGTGACTGCGAAAGCCGGGCTCAAGACCTCTCGGAACGAGTGGAGCACCGGTTGCAGTTTTGTTGATTACGACCGCGACGGGAAAGTCGATATTTTCATAGTGCGCTACGTGGACTTCAGTTACGACTCTGTGCCGCGACCAGGAGACGGGCCCTGGTGCCAGTGGAAAGGGATCAACGTCATGTGCGGGCCACGGGGCCTCAAGCCGGGCGTGAACGCGCTTTTTCACAACAACGGCGATGGCACATTCACCGACGTCTCACAAAAGTCCGGCATTCTCACAACGGGATGCTACGGACTCACCTCGCTGACCGCGGATTTCGACCATGATGGGTGGCCGGATATTTACGTTGCCTGCGACTCTACGGCCAGCATTCTGTATCATAACAACCATGACGGAACCTTCACCGACATTGGGAAAAAGGCCGGAGTGGCATACAACGAGGACGGATCCGAGCAGGCAGGCATGGGACTTTCCGCCGCCGACTTTACTCACAGCGGCTATCAGGACATCGTCAAAACCAATTTCAGCGACGATACTCCAACGCTCTACCTGAATCGTGGGGACAACAACTTTGACGATGTCACCTACAGCGCGGGGATGGGCAGAATCAAGAACTGGCTGGGATGGGGAGTTCAATTCTACGACTTCGACAACAGTGGGTGGCCCGGAATCCTGATTGGTAATGGCCACGTGTATCCCGAGGTGGATGGCAAAGCGTTAGGTACCAGCTATCGTGAGCCGAAGGTTGCGTACTACAACCTGCGCGACGGGACATTCGCCAACATCACTGCGGAAGCGGGCTCGGTTCTGAGCGAACCGCACTCCGGCCGCGGTATGGCGCTTGGCGATCTCTTCAACGATGGTCACGAAGAGGCTTTGGTCAACAATATGAACGAGACGCCGTCGCTTTATTACAACACTTCGCCGATTGGAAATTGGATCAGCTTGCAACTGGTTGGGGTGAAATCGAATCGTGCCGCCGTGGGCGCTGTGGTGACCCTGGAACAAGGCAGTGATAAGCACGAGAAGGAAGTGCGCAGTGGAGACGGCTTCATCTCGCAGAGCGATCTGCGGCTGCATTTCGGCCTGGGCAAGTCCACCAAGGCGGAGAAGGTCGTGATTCGCTGGCCTAGCGGATTGGTCGAGACGCTCTCCGATCTTCCCGCGAACCAGTACTACGTTGTACGTGAAGGTGGCGGTGTTGACAAGAGCAAGACCCGCGGAGTCAGATCGGTGCGGATCGAACTGCGGGGCGGGAACACCAAATAGCGCCTCCAGCCATTAAGCAAAACTATGTCGCGTTGCCTGCGGAGATGACTGCAATTGCCACCAGCAGGACTCCGATTCCAGCCCAGTTGTAGACCAATGCCCGGCGACTCGCCCCCTTCCATTCGCCTGACATTGCACCCCAGAACAGACCCACGATAATGTCGAGCGTCATGAAGATGGGCCAGCCCACGATGTTACCCAACGAACCCAGGGAGGAGGCGCCCGTTCCGTAGAAGACGACTCCCCCGAACCACAACAACCCCATCAAGATGCCGAGCGGCCAGGACGCATATGGGTTGCCTTCGCGGAATACGGCCCACGTACGGTTCTTGTTCAACAGATACACGCAATAAAGGAAATTCGAAACAAAGCCGGCTGTCACCGTGAGCGCCCAAATCGGATTGGCAGCCATCGCGCTGCTTGCCCCGGCCTTGAGGGCACGCAGCCTCAACTCATCGCCGAACACAAAACTGAAGTTCATCATCGAGGAAAAAATGCCGGAGAAGATACAAATCACAAGCCCGCCGGTAAAGCCGGAACGGGTGCCACTGTTCCCTCCAAGATCATGCTCGCGAGTCCGGCCGGCAAGCGCAAGAAAAACGAGGCCCAGAACCATGATTACGGTTCCGACGATCAAGGCAACCCCACGTTTCAGGAGAAGTTCTTCTGGATGGAGAATCGCCATCGGGATCAAGGAACCAAACGAAGCTGTAATGCCCAAGATGAGAGCGAAACCCAGGGCCAATCCCACCCGGGCAATGCCCAGGCCAAAAAGCGTTGCTCCGGCTCCCCAGAGCAGCCCAAATAAAACAACTTTGATGAGAGTGGATGTTGAGACCCCTAAGTAAACTCCGAGCACATTCGGCACGGTGGCGAAGTTGATAAGCCAGGGGAAAACGATCAGGCCTGACAAGGCGAATAGCAGCCAGCTGTTTTCCCAGCGCCATGGAGACATCCGCTTCATGGGCGCAGCAAAGCTTCCTTGGAGAATTCCGGCAAGAACGACCACTGCGAGTCCCCATACGACGTTTCCGCTCATAAGTTCTCCTTAGGTGATCCCCTGAACGCCACAGACCGTGCGCAGAAGAGCGAGTGAAGAAAATGAACTACCACCGCTTCTTGGGTCAAGGAAAATCAGCGCCGAGATGGACGGAATCGGTTAACCTGTTGATTTAACCACGAAGGACACCAAGAAAACACGACAGAATCGGATTCCTTACCCTTCGTGTACTCTGTGGTTCACATATTGGAGCACTGGCAAGAAGCGCGTTTCGCTTGACAGCCAAGGGCTCATTCAGTAAAGTCACGACGTTTCGAAGGGCATAACGTACAATTTCCCGAGGATTCCAGATTGGTCATCAAGTCGATTGAGGTGCGAGCTTGCCGAAACACTCGCGAGGCAATGTCGGACGGCGAAATGCGGGCTGGCGGCAAGTCGAATTTCGATTTCCTGGTTATCTCGATGAAGACCGATGCCGGCATTGAAGGCCACTCCTTTGGTTTTGCGGGTCGCGGCGCAGAGATGGCAGGGGCAATTGCTGCCTCCGCGTTAAAGCCATTTTTCGAAGGCAAAGATCCGTTGTTTCGCGAGAAACTCTGGCAGGAGTTTCGCACCTATGATCGCTGGTGGAATCACATTCCAATTTATTCCTACGGCCCGTTTGACATCTGCCTATGGGATATCGCGGGCAAGACCGCCAGTTTGCCACTCTACAAGCTCCTCGGTGCTTACCGGGAGAAAGTTCCGGTCTACGCCAGCTCGTTTGTGTTGGCCTCGCCGGAAGATTATGCAAAGCAAGCGCTGGAAGTGAAGGCGCGCGGCTGGCATGCTTACAAACTGCACCCGCCCGGGAAAGTGGATTTCGATCTTGCGGCTTATCGTGCGTGCCGGGATGCTGTCGGTCCAGATTTCAAGCTGATGGCAGACCCGGTTGCAGCTTACTCGTACGAAGAGGCTCTACGGGTTGGTCGTGAACTTGAGCGATTGAACTTTTACTGGTTGGAGGAGCCACTTTCTGACGTCAACTTCCACGGTTTGAGGAAACTGACCGCCAAGCTCGATATTCCCATCTGTGGCACCGAAGTCCTCGCCGGTTCGCACTACTCCACCGCGGAGTGCATCTCAGGTGGCGTCGTCGACATCGTGCGAACGGATGTCTCCTGGAAGGGCGGGGTCACGCCGGTCATGAAGACTGCACACCTGGCGGAATCCTTCGGAGTGCGCTGTGAGTTACATACTACGATCTACCATCCCCTCGAGATTGTGAACCTGCACTGCTGCACCGCAATCTCGAATTGCGAATTTCTGGAACTGCTCTACCCGATCTCGTACATGGACTTTGGCATGAAACGCCCCATTGATATCGATGCGCATGGTTATGCTCGTCCACCTGAGGCTCCGGGTATTGGGGTCGACTGGGACTGGGATTTCATCGACAACAGCACCATCAAGGTCCTGTAATAGCTCCTTTGACGGGCGGGGAGCGATCTGTCCGTTGCCTAGGAACCGTGTTTTAGGCTACAGTGCGCTGAAATGTTCAGGCGGCTTCTGGTAATCGCAGCGCTCTTTAGCCCTCTTGCACCTCTCGCGGGTCAGGTCATCGATGCGAATATCACGACACAAAACCGCAGTTCTTCTACCGTAGCCGATCAGATTTCTGATGCAGCGGAACGCGCAGCCTTTCTGACGCTGTTCAAGCAAGGCTCTCCCGCACAGATGCTCCAACAAGCCAAGTCGTTCCTGGCGCAATTTCCACAATCCGCGTTTCTCTTCCAAGCATACGAGGTAGCGGCGCGCGCCAGCTTTGGACTGGAGGACTACGACACGGGCCTGAACTATGCCAGGGAGTCGCTGACCCTATTGCCAGAGAATCCGTTGCTTCTCGTGTCCGTGGCTGATGTGGAAGCGCAGAGACATCTGAACGACGCAGCAATTTCTGACGCCCGGGATGCAATCGAATATCTCGACCGGTTTTCTGCTCCCGCAACGATGGCGCCGGAGGGTTGGCCAGAGCTCAAGAGCAAATTGAAAGCCACGGCTAACTTTGCCCAGGGCCGAGCTCTACTAGAAAAAGCACTGGCACTTCCGAAAGGAGAAAAACGCGATGCGGTGTTGAAGGATTGCATGGGCTCGCTGGCGGAAGCGCAGATGTTCAGTCCTTCCGATTTTGAAATTACTTATCTGTTCGGATTAGCTCAGCTCGCCTCTGGAGGGCTGCAACCCGCGGCCGGAAGTTTCGCCAAGGTTTATCGAGCGAACGGCAGTTTGGCATCCAAGGCGCTCGAAAACTTACACAGCATTTACAAAATGCTACCCCTGGATTCCCACGACACTTTCGAAAGTTTTGTGCAACAAGCAGAACGTCAAGACAGTGCCTCGTCAAACAGTCGAGTCGCTGCGGTTGGAAGCCCATCGGTTCAGAGACTGTCCGATTACGCTGGGTCGGATTCCTGCCGCGGGTGCCATTCCAGCGTATACCGCCAGTGGTCCCAAACCGGGATGTCAAAAATGCTGCGCCCGTATGCTCCGCAAAATGTCATCGGCGATTTTCAAAACAAGAACGAGTTCTACCTGGAAGATGAAGCCGCATACCGCGAAGGAAAGGTGGAATTTGCCAACGGCCAAAAGAGAACGTTGTTTGCCCGCATGGTGATCCGTGATGGTCAACACTATTTTGACATTCAGCAATCCGACGGCAGACTGCACACGTATCCCGTGGACTACACCATCGGGTCAAAGTTCCAGCAGGCCTACGCCACCAAGCTGCCCAACGGCGAGATCCATGTCTTTCCAATCCAGTACAGCGCCCTGCAAAAACGGTGGATCAATTACTGGAGGATCATCGATGGTGCCGCGAGTGAACGAGCCGATTTGCGTTCGTGGGAAAAACTCAGCGCTGCTACCAGCTATCAAGCGATCTGCGCCGTTTGCCACACCAGCCAATTGAGAAATGTAAAAGGCGGCGGCTTCGACGTGAAGGATGTGGAGTTTAGAGAGCCGGGCATTGACTGTGAGATGTGTCACGGCCCCTCGATGCAGCATGTAGTAGATATGACCGCGAACGAGCCTTATCCCAAGCGAGCCATTGAACCGCCGGTGAATTTTCACGACCTAGGCAACCGCGACTTCATCCGAATCTGCTCGCAGTGTCACATGCAGTCCGCGATCCGCGCCCCTGGCCCCCAAGGCGAACTGAACTATTCCCGCTCCGGCCAGTTCTTTCCGAACAACCCCAGCATTCCTTTTGACGAGTTTTCACGGATCGGGTTTTACAAGGACGGGCGCTTCAGTCAGACCACATTCATCGTAGAAGCGTTGCAGAGGTCCCAGTGCTTCAAGAAGGGAAAGGTGAGTTGCGGAACCTGTCACGATCCGCATGGCCACGATGCGGACTCTAACTTGAAATCTTTAAAGTTCCGCGATCAGCCGGACTTGATGTGCACGAACTGCCATTCACAATTTCAGAACAGCGCCTCTCTCGCCGCTCATACTCGTCATCCTGTCGAATCGGAAGGCAGCCGGTGCGTTTCTTGTCACATGCCCCGCATCATGGATGCTGTTCTTTTTCGCGCGCGCACTCACCAGATTGACGATGTCCCCAATGGGGACATGACACAGCGATTTGGGCAGGTGGAAAGTCCAAATGCCTGTTTGTTGTGCCACTCTGAAAAGAACGCCGGATGGGTCAAGGAGGAGCTACAGACATGGAAGCCGAGGCCTCGGAAATGAAGACTCCGGCTCGCACCGGAGGAAGGCCGTTGCGGGCGATCGCAAGTGGTTTGGCGTCGATCGCAGTCGCTCTGATGCTTCTGCCCTGCTTTTGCTTCCAGAGCAAATTGCTGGGGACAATTGCGCTGGCGGGCCAGAGTTCCCTCACAAATGCTGGCTATGTTGGCTCCAAAGTCTGTGCCAAATGTCATCCGAGCATCTACGAGTCTTTCCTGCGCACCGACATGGGCCGCTCAATGTCGGAGATCACACCTGGGCTTCTTGAGAGCATACCGACATCGGCCAACATCTTTGATCCAAAGATCAATCGTCATTTCGAGATCTTTGCCCGCGATGGCAATCTTTACCAAAGCGAGTACGAGACTACAGGCGGCGGCAAAGATGTTTTTCGCGAAACGCGCAAGCTCGAATGGATCATTGGCTCGGGCGCGAATGGCAGCGGCGGCATCGTGAAGCAGGATGACTACCTCTTCGAAGCACCGCTTTCGTTCTACGCGAAACCACATAGCTGGGCACTCTCTCCAGGCTACGAATTCGGCGATTATGGGTTTAATCGGCCGATTCTTCCCGGGTGCATCGTGTGCCATAGTGGGCAACCTCATCCGGTCCTGGATGGGAACGGCCGTTTTCGAGAACCGCCGTTTACAGAACTCGCCATCGGTTGCGAGAACTGCCACGGTCCGGGCGAAGCGCATGTGGCCGCAGCGCAGATGGGATCGCCGCTCGGCTCGATTGCAAATCCCGCCAAGCTCTCGCCGTGGCTCGCAGACAATATCTGCATGTCCTGCCACCAAACCGGCGATGCGCGAGTGCTGCAAGCGGGGAAGACATACCGCGACTTCCGCCCGGGTGTCGAACTGGACGATACGCTGAGTATTTTCCTGGTCCCATTCAGCCGCGAGTCCGTGCCCAAAGATGACCTGTTGGAGCATTACTTGTCCATGCGTCTCAGCAAGTGCTATCGCAACAGCAGCGGGCGGCTCGGCTGCATCGGCTGCCATGATCCGCACGTAGAACCCTCCCCGCAGGAGGCACCCGCCTACTTTCGCGAGAAATGCATGGCGTGTCACACTGAAAAAAGTTGTGCGGTTCCCCTTTCGTTGCGCCAACACAAGACTCCGCCCGACGACTGTGCAGGTTGTCACATGCCGAAGCGCGATGTGACGGTAATCTCCCATTCCATTCTCACCAACCATCGCATCATCGCCGAAGCCGAAGAACCGTTCCCCGATGTGGCGCTCCACATGACAACCCCTCAGCTTCCCGACCTGGTTCATCTGAGCGCCAATCCGGCAAAGCGCGACCCGCCCCCGCCGTTGACACTGTTACAGGCTTATGGCCAAGTCATGCTCAGCCATCCGGAATACCGAGAGCGCTACTGGGCTGTGGCGAAGCAACTGGAGAGCTCTCAGGGGGGAAATGTTCTTGTGCTGGAAGCGCTGGCGGACTGGGCCATGCAGAGGAAGAATGCCGAGGGATCATCGCTGGCAATTCGATATCTGGATGGCGCCATTCATCAGGGCGCGACAAACCCAGCGGACTTCGAAGAACTGGCAGAGTTGCTGGTCGCGGCCAACCGCCAATCTGACGCTCTGAAGATTTTGCAGCAAGGAATGCAATTGATTCCCTACTATGCCGAATTCTATCGCCGCAGTGCGACCGTCAACTTCTCGGCGAACCGGAAGCAGGAGGCTTGCGAAGTCGTCGCCAAGGGAGTGGAGAAATTTCCGCAGGATACCATCATCCGGGATCTCTCAAAAAAGTGCGCGCCCGCACAGCCCGTAAGTTCCGACTAACTACGCACTGGGCTGACCTTGTCCGGGAGTTGAGGGCTGGCCGATTCGGCGCTGCGCGGAGAAAATCCCAGTTCAACTGAAATGGCGTGAGCAGCGGAAGTGACCGCTCCGGCGAGCGCCGGGACTTGATTGGCGGTGACTCTCGTCACAGGGCCGGAAACGCTGATCGCAGCTATGGGTAAGCCTTCAGCATCGAAGATCGGGGCGCTTACGCAGCGCGCGCCCGTTACTGCCTCTTCGTTGTCCACGGCATAACCTTGCTGGTGAATTTTCTCCAGTTCTTGGCGAAACTGCACCAGATTCATGATGGTTTTCGGGGTCGACGCCTGGAAGGTGATGGTTTTCAAAATATTCTGTTTCTGTTCCTCTGGGAGAAACGCGGTCAGCACCTTGCCTAATGCGGTCGCGTGAAGCGGACGCCGAGTGCCCACCCGTGACGCCAGTCGAAACTCGTGTGGACTCTCAATCACGTCGCTATAAAGCACCGTCTCTCGATCCAATACCGCCAGATTGACTGTTTCCTGCGTTGCCTTCCACAGGTCCCACAGAACGGGTCTGGCTATTGCCTGCAGGGTCGCGCGATGGTTGACATGTGCTGTCATTTGCCAGAACCGCGGGCCAATCAAGTACGCTCCGTCTTCTGTGCTAATCAGGTAATTCTCCCGCTCCAGATGTTTTAGAAAGCGATGAGCTGTGCTCTTGTTGATACCAGTCAGATCAGAAATCGCCTTGAGACCCAATCCCGAAGGAGCCCCCTGGATGGCCTCCAGAATCCGCAGAACTTTGGAAATGACCCCCACCGGCGCAGCTGCGGACTTTCTTATCTTAGGCATGTCAAACCTCACTAGGCGTTCCAAATTGGGGTACCTGCTCAAGTGCGACACCTTTGAGATGGCGTTTCAATAGCTGGAACACTTCTTGCCTGCACCCCAACGTTGCGGAAGAACATATCACCTATTGAAACGAGATTCAATTTTATGAAACTTTTTCCTTGACACTAGTACGAAAACAGTAGTATCCACGTGTGACTAAGATCACTGACCTGTGTGATCAACGTCACCGAAGGGTTCCGCGGGGAACGACAATGAGGATTCACACACAATCAAGATTGTGCAAACGTGACGCCGGCAACTGGATCGAGATGCCTGGTCGCGAGGAGGATTAACGATGACACGTGGGAAATGCCCGACGACCGTGAAACTGTGGTTCCTGGGGTTCGTATTCTTGGTTGCGTTTGCTGGCCTTACCTCTCCCCCGAGAGCTAACGGCCAAGCAACGGCAACGATCAACGGAACGGTGCGTGATTCCACCGGGGCGGTCGTTCCTGGCGCAATGGTTGTGCTGCACGCCAAAGCAACTAACCTGGACCGAACCACTACCACAAACGGTGTGGGAGCGTACGTGATCTCACAAATCCCTCCTGGCGAGTACTCCGTGAAAGTTACCAAGAGCAGCTTTCGCACGGAAGTGACCAACCTCAGTCTGGATGTCAATCAGACGGCCACCGTTGACCTAGCGCTCACTGCGGGTTCGACGCAGGAGACGGTCGAGGTACAGGCGACGGCTGCAGCGCTGGAGACGTCCACTTCGGAACTGGGCGAGGCTATCGTCAAATCGCAAGTTAACGACTTGCCATTGAATGGGCGTAATTTCACCCAGATGCTCAACCTCACTCCCGGGGTGAGCACGGTAAACGTGTCGCAGAACTCCGCCACCAGCGGCGGAGTCTGGTCGAATCCTATTGGCACATTCTCCTATCCAGCAATCAATGGCCAGACAAACCGCAGCAACCTGTACTTGCTGGATGGTGTGAATAATCAGGGCTCGTTCGGAAGCACTTATGCTGTGCCACCCATCGTGGATGACGTCGAAGAGTTCAAGGTGCAGTCGCACAATGACGACGCATCGTTCGGCGGCGTAATGGGCGGTGTAGTGAACGTGGTCACGAAGTCCGGGACGGTTAAGTATCACGGATCGGCGTGGGAGTTTATTCGCAACACGGCTTTTGACGCCAGGAACCCGTTCCTCAGCGAGGTGACTCCGTTCCAGCAGAATCAATTTGGCGCCGCTTTTGGCGGCCCGCTTTGGGTGCCGGGTGACCACGGTCAAAAGAAAACATTCTTTTACCTAAGCTACGAGGGCTTCCGCAACCACACCGCGGCGAACACTCAGTACAACACACCCACCAGCACCGAACTTGGTGGAGACCTGACCAGCACCGTCGGCTCTGGGCAGATTTACAATCCGTACAGCGGTCAGGCTTTCATGTGTGATAGTTCGGGCAACCCCCTGCCCGCGCCGGGCAACATTCAGGCAGCAGGAACACCTTGCAACAAGATTCCGGGTACCATGATTGATCCCAACATGGTGACGTATGCGCAAAAAATATTTCCCTCACCTAACCTCATGGGCAACGCCAGCTTCAACGCCCAGGATCCGACCAAGGTAATCACCCGGCAGGATGAAGCAAATGCGAGACTCGATCATCGTTTCAGCGAGCGGGACAGCGTTTGGGGACGGTTTACCAAGTTTCGCCAGCCGGTGACCGGTTCTGGCGGGTTCCAGGGCTTGCTGCACGATCAGACTACAAGCGGGTATAACCTCGGGTTGAGCTACATCCATTCGTTCGCCAGCAATTCACTCTTGGAAGCTCACTTCGGGCGTACCAATGTGAATATCGACCAAGGTTCCAGTAACCAGGGTGTCCCGAACAGCTTCGGAACTCAAATATTCGCGCCGAACTTCGCGGGCAATTTCCGCGGCGGCGTTTCCATGATTCCCGAGGTGGTGATTCAAGGCTATATTGGGAATCCCAACCCCAGTGCTCACGGCGCCGCCCAGGTCGACGACACCCAAGTCTCGGACATCTGGGAAGCGGGAGGTGAGTTCACGAAAAACATCGGACACCACACCCTTCGATTCGGATCCGACTTCGCCAGCAACAACTCGAATGCGCTGTACTTGAATTCCAGCGACCTATTCACCGCCGCGAACACCGCAAACCCGGTCGGCCTCACCGGCGGAAATTCGCTGGCTTCATTTCTCCTCGGAGATCCGAATGAGGCACAACGCCGAAATGTGATCGAGACCGAGCTCGGTGGGTGGGTTGACGGTTTTTACGGTATGGATCAGTGGAAAATCACGCGCAAGCTGAGTGTCAATCTGGGTCTGCGGTATGACGTTACGCTGATGCCGATCTACGGAGACGCGGCTCACGCCAACAACTTCGTAGGCGACATGGATTTCACCAACGGGACCTACGTCCTGGCGCGAAACGCACCAGCGTGTGGCGTCGCACCGTGTATCCCGGGAGGAGCGCTTCCGGCTAACGTGGTGGTAACGCCGCTGAGTGGGGGAGCGATTTATCACAACGATTTCAGCAACTGGCAACCTCGCATCGGGGTGGCTTACCAGATATTTCCGAACACGGTTCTGCGAGGCGGCTACGGACGCTTCTATGACAACTGGGCAGCCATCACCCAGACAGGTCAGAATTTTGAAGGAACATGGCCCAGCCTCGACCAACTCGGAGCCAGCAACCTGAACCCGGTGACGGCTGGCCCACCGACCGCGACGGCGGAGGACCCGCTCCACCTGGGTACGTCTCAACCGGTTACGCCCGCAACCCCCTTTACGCAATCCACCTGGTTTGCCGACCCATACTTGAAGCGGCCCTATGCGGACCAGTGGAATTTCGGAGTTCAGCAGCAAGTAACTTCAAGGTCAGTGCTCACCGTAAACTACGTTGGCTCGAGGGGAAGTAAGCTCGACGTAGGCGGCGCCTATAACGTCCGCATTCAACCGGGCCCGACTCCGACCAACTGCGGCCCTACCGCCATCAACTGCGGCGCTCCGTTCAACTACATCGGCGCCACTGCCTACGACCGCAGCGTTGGCCAAAGCGACTATGACGCTCTGCAAGTCTCTATGCATGGGAACTCGGGGCACGGCTTGACCTACCTGATCTCCTACACCTGGTCCAAGAGTTTGGACCTCGGCTGTTCGGGTTGGTACGGAGTCGAAGGGTGCTCCATCCAGAATCCCTATAATCTCCAGGCGGACAGAGGCCCTTCCGCGACCGATCTACCCCAGATCTTATCGGCGGCGTGGGTCTACACACTTCCGTTCGGCAAAGGCCAGAAGCTGTCGTCGAGTAATAGCCTGGTGAATGCCGTGGTCGGAAACTGGAACTTGAACGGTGTTCTGTCGATGAGCTCGGGAACTCCGTTCGACGTTGGCACCAGCAGCGATATCGCGAACACCGGAAACTACAACTACGGGAATGGTTACGGGTACGAGCGCCTTGATCTTACGGGTAGCCCATATCCCGCCACGAAGACGCCAGCTGAGTGGATTAACACTTCGGCATTCCAATTACCGGCGCAATACACGTTTGGTACCCTGGGACGCGACTCACTTCGTTCGGACTGGTCGAAGGGTCTGGATCTCTCGATCTTCCGACAGTTCCCGATCGAAGAGCGAATGCGTCTGGAATTTCGCTTTGAGATGTTTAATGCCACGAACACCCCGGTGTGGGCAGTTCCGGTCACGAACTACAATGCTCCTAATTTCGGAGCTGTCACGACTACCGCGAATACCGCGCGACAGTTACAGTTTGCTCTGAAGCTTTACTTTTGACCAAACGCAGCACCGAAACGCGTTGCTGAGCGGTCTTGCGGGTGAAGGAAACAAGCGGACGCTGTTTGACGCACCAGGAAAGACAGCGTCCGCTGTAGTTCTGTTGCTGAACACGACTGAATATAGGTATCTTTCATTCTGACCGGGATGTGACACGCCCACAAGCGCCACACTCTTGCGGGAAACCAGCTTGCCCGCATGTATGCGGCTAAGAAGCGGTGAGAGCCGGATCGAATCCTGATGTGCCGCTCCCGAAGCGAAATGTGAAGGGGCAGTCGTGTATGTACGGGGCTGAGAAGATAGGTAATCGGCGGGGAACCACTTTCTTTTTAAGGCTGGGTAGCTTTGTGACCCTGACGGGTACAGCACTTCTCGTTGCACAAAGTCCTCCGTCGGCCCGGCCGATCGGCGGGGTCGGTTCTTCATCTCTGCCAAAACAATGCTTGCAGAGCCGCTCATCCGAAAAGATTGCCGCGCTATTAGAGACTGTTCGCGACCACGCCACGGCTGGCGCATACAACACGCTGGGGGTTCTCTACGCTCAAGCGGACCGCGTGTCGTGCGCCATCCCGGCCTTTGAAACTGCTCTCAAGCTGGAAAGCCAGAACTGGGAAGTTCACTACAACCTTGCCTTAGCGCTCCTTAGAAAAGGGGATCGAACCCGGGCTGCCAGGGAGCTACAAGCAGCAATCCAACAGAAACCGGACTCGGTCAGTGCCCATTTCGCCATGGGAACTCTATTGGAAAGCGAGAAGAAGCTGAGTGAGGCGGAGGATGAATTACATTCAGTGCTCAAGTTTGATCCGAGATTCGCGCCTGCATCGGTCAAACTAAGCGAAGTCTTGATCGCCGAAGGCAGGCCGCAGTCCGCAGTAGTGGTCCTGCAGGACGCCACGAAGCAGGCGCCGGCAGCCGATCAAGCTGCATTACTCGAGACAGCGCTTAGTGCCGCCTATGCCGAATCTGGGGACGGCGAGAAAGCTGTGGCGACACTGAAGAACGTTGTCGCGGCTCGACCTGATTCTGCCAATGCCCACTTCAATCTGGGCATGTTGTATGCGAAGCAAGACCAGCCCGAACAGAAACAGGCCGCAGTCGCGGAATTTCAGGAAGCGTTGCGGCTGGAGCCCGGCATGGATGCTGGCCGACTGGCGCTGGGGCAGGCATTGCTTTCGCTGCAGAAGTATTCCGAGGCGGTTCCTGTCATCCTGGAGTACGCGCGGCAAAGACCAAAAGATGCTCAAGGTTTCTATGCCCTAGGCTTGGCGTACGAAGGCATTGGAAAGAGCGATACCGCGATTGACGAACTGGAATGCGCTGCCATTCTGGCTCCAAAAGACGCGAACGTCCGCTTCCAACTCGGCGTGCAGTTGGCGAGGTCGGCGAAAACAAGTGAAGCGATTCAGCAGTTGCAAGCTGCGGAACGGATCAGGCCGTTTGATGCCGAGACTCATCATCAGCTTGCGTCACTGCTGGAGAAAGCAGGGGACATCGAACGAGCTCACGCCGAAAGAGCCCGATTCACCGCCCTGAAGTTGGGGGAGGATAAGGAAGCCGCCATTGCAAGGTTCAACGCCGAAGGCAACCAATTCCTCTCAGCGGGAGACCCAAAAGGCGCCGCAGAAAACTATCGAAAGGCTGTGCAGCTCAAGCCCAGCGATGGCGAACTTCATTACAACCTCTCGCTGGCTCTGGACAGGCTGGGGGACATCCCGTCCGAGCAAAAGGAACTGGAGAGAGCTGTCGAGTTAAACCCCAATCTTTCGGTCGCCCACAATCAGCTGGGATTGCTCGCCCTGCAAGGTGGCCGATACGCGGAGGCTGAGCGACACTTCAAGAAGGCACTGGCAATCGACCCGAAGTTCGCCGAAGCAGAAAGCAACCTCGGCGTTCTTTATAGCCAGCAAGGCAAGAATGCAGAGGCCGCATCGCTGTTTCAGCAGGCGACGCAGAACGATCCCAAGTATGCCAAGGCCTATGTCAATCTGGGCTTGCTGATGGCACAGCAGGGAGCATTTCCCGAAGCTGAGCGCCAATTCCGAACCGCAATCCAGGTGGATTCTCGTTACGCGGGCGCATACGCGGCGTTGGGCATGCTCCAGGCTAAGACCGGGCATGGCCCCGAGGCTGTGAAGACCTTCCAGCAGGCAGTGGCACTCGAACCCGGCTCGGCCGAGGCGCATTTGAACCTGGGGATTGCTTTGGTCGATCAATTCGACCGCCCGGGCGGGTTCAAGGAGTTTTCCGAAGCGGCACGCCTCGATCCCAGTCTGTCGGCAGTCCATTACAACCTCGGGCGCTTTTTCTTCGAAACTGGCAAATATGAAGATGCAGGCCTGGAACTCGAAACCGCAATCCGCTTGCAGCCCGATTCGGCGGGAGCACTCTATTTCCTAGCTTTGACTGCGAAGCAAGAAAACGAACTGGAGCGTTCCGCTGAACTCTTGCAAAAAGTAGTGGTGCTTCAACCCGGCAATGCCGATGCGCAATATCTCTTAGGTCAAAATCTGGAGCGTACGGGCAATACTTCGGGCGCTATTGAGCACTGGAAAGCAGCGATTCAGGCCGATCCAAATCACTCCCAGGCGCTGTATAACCTGGCTAAATCGTTGGCCAAGATGCATGATCCCGAGGCAAAACAATATCAAGACCGTTTTGAAGCCCTGCAACGAAGTCAGCAGATCACCGATCGGGTTTCTGAACTGGGGAACTTTGCTCTGGAAGCGGCCAATGCGAAGAATTGGCCGCAGGCAATGGAACAGATGAACGAGGCGATTCAACTCTGCGGGACTTGCTCGCAGAGTGAGCACTTGCACAAGAATCTTGCACTATTTTACGGGCGAACGGGCAACATCGGAGAGGCGGAGAAGGAATTGCGCACTGCGCTCGAGTTAGCGCCGGACGATGCCGATGCACAAGACGCTTTGGCTATGCTCGAACGCATTCGAAAAGAACAGTCCAAGTAGGCTCCTGTGACCGCGAGGGTACACGCGAAAAAAAAGGGAGGCATCTTCTGACAAGTCATCCCAACTCTTTCGGCCTGGATGGCAAACTGGCGGTGGTTACCGGCGGTGCCAGCGGCATCGGACGTGCAGTTGCACAAAGATTTGCCAGCTCCGGAGCATGTGTCTGCGTGCTCGACATCGATGAAAATGCGGCCGCGACGGTGGCATGCGAGATTGTGGCCACGGGCGGCAATGCGAAGGCCTACGGCTGCGACGTTGCCCGACAAGAGAGCGTAAGCACCGCATTCCAGAAAGTGTTTCAGGAGGGGCGAGTTCAGATTCTGGTTAACAACGCCGGAATCTCGCATGTCGGCAACCTCGAAGGAACTACCGAGCCAGATTTTGACAGGATCTTTTGCGTAAACGTAAAGGGCATGTACAACTGCATGCAGGCCGCAGTTCCCCATATGAAGGCGAATGGAGGAGGCATCATCTTGAACATGGCGTCCATTGCTGGAACTTCGGGTCTCGCCGATCGGTTTGCTTACTCCATGAGCAAGGGTGCAGTGGTTGCCATGACCTACTCGGTCGCAAAGGATTACCTGGCCCACAACATCCGGTGCAATTGCATTTCTCCAGCGAGAGTCCACACACCCTTCGTAGATGGTTTCCTACGTCGTAATTATCCGGGCAAAGAGCGGGAAATGTTCGAGAAATTGGAGAAATCGCAGCCTATTGGAAGGATGGCCAAGCCAGAGGAAATCGCGAGCTTCGCCCTGTTCCTGTGTTCGGAAGAGGCTTCCTTTGTTACGGGAACCAACTACCCGATCGACGGAGGGTTCTTGAATCTGCGAGGATAGGGGTCGATCGCCGCGCAAGGGGAAGAACCGGGTGCAGAACTTTGCGCCGCGAATTCATGGATCTGCAACTAAGAGATAAGGTTGTCCTGGTAACCGGTGGCGCAAAGGGGATCGGCGCGGCCATCGCGAAGAGCCTCGCGCAGGAAGGCGCCATCGCTACCAGCGTGGACCGAGACGCTACCGCGTGTCAGCAATTTCAGGGCGAAATGGATGCTCAAGGCCTCGCCGCCCAGTTCATTTCCATGGACCTTTCGTCACCCGAAAACTGCCGGGCGGTGGTGGAGCAAACGGTCGCAGCATGCGGGCGGATCGATGCGCTGGTGAACAACGCAGGAATCAATGACAAGGTGGGGCTCGAAAAGGGTAATCCCGAGGAATTTGTACGTTCATTGGAACGCAATCTCCTCCACTACTACAATATGGCGCACTATGCCCTTCCACATTTAAAGCGCACATCCGGTTCGATCGTCAACATCAGTTCAAAAACTGCGATCACCGGCCAGGGCGGAACCTCCGGATACGTGGCGTCCAAAGGTGCGATCCTGGGCCTGACCCGCGAATGGGCGGCGGAACTGCTTCCCTACGGAATCCGCGTGAACGCAGTCATCCCTGCCGAAGTGATGACGCCCCTCTATCAACAATGGCTCGACACCTTCCCGGATCCCGAACAACAGCTCAACCGCGTTGTCGCCAAAATTCCGCTTGCACGACGGATGACCATGCCCGACGAGATTGCGGCCATGGTTGTGTTCCTAATCTCTTCGAAGGCTTCGCATATCACGGGACAGCACTTGTTCGTGGACGGTGGATATGTACATCTGGACCGCGCGTTGACGTAGCAGGAGTGATATGACGAAGTCTTCCATTCCGATTACCGAGCGTCGTTACGTTGTGCCGCTGGTCCTGGTTACCAGTCTGTTCTTTCTTTGGGCTCTCGGGGTCAATCTTAATGACATTCTCATTCCCCACCTCAAGAAGGCTTTTCATCTCTCCGATTTCCGGTCATCCTTGATCCAAACTGCATTTTTTGGAGGGTATTTCCTGGCGGCTTTGCCGGCGGGCTGGTTGATGGAAAAGATCGGATACAAACGGGGAATCCTGGTGGGATTGCTGATCTGTGCTGCGGGCGCTCTCTTGTTTATCCCCGCTGCCTCCGTGCGGGTTTACGCCTTTTTCCTGTTCGCCCTGTTCGTTATGGCGTGTGGCCAGGGTGTCTTGGAGGTCGCGGCCAACCCCTATGTGACTACCTTGGGACCGCCGGAGAGTTCGGAACGCCGCCTCAACCTGGCGCAATCATTCAACTCGGTTGGAGCGGTCGTAACCCCGATCATGGGTGCCGCCTTCATCCTGTCGGGCGTGGAGTACTCTCGCGCGCAGCTGTCTGCGATGAGTCCTGCCCAACTTCAGGCTTATCAGGTGGCAGAGGCCAACACGGTGAAAGTGCCGTATCTGGTGATCACGGGCCTCTTCCTTGCCGTAGCTGTGCTCATCTTCTTTTCTAAACTGCCCGAGATTCCGGAAGAAGACGGAGACGAACAAGCTTCTGTGCCGGCCGTGGGTCTGCGCGGACTCTGGCCGTACAAACATCTGCTGAAAGGCGTTCTGGCACAGTTCTTTTATGTGGGGGCGCAAGTCGGGGTGGCGAGCTTCGTGATCCGCTTTGCTCAATTCAACATGGCAGGACTCCCGGAAAAACATGCCGCAAATTATCTGAAGCTGCATTTGCTCGGATTCATGATCGGGCGGTTCGCCGGGTCAGCCATGATGAAGCATATCCCGGCCCCTCGCTTGCTCTCTCTGTTCGGTGTCGCGTCTTTGACCTGCCTGACGGTCGTTCTTATGGGAACTGGAGCGGCTCCGGTTTGGGCGATTGTGCTGATTGGGTTCTTTCATTCCATCATGTTTCCCACCATCTTTGCCCTCAGTATCAAGCACCTCGGTCCACACACCAAACTCGGTTCCTCCTTATTAGTGATGTCTATTATTGGTGGGGCTCTTTTCCCGGCCGCGATGGGTTACATCTCGGATATGAGTAATATCCGGTACGCCTTTCTGGTTCCGTTTGTCTGCCATGTCTACGTACTTTACTTTGCACTTCGCGGCTACCGCCCGGTGCATGATCTGGCGGCAAAAGCGGAACTGCAGAGCATGCCTGTCCAGAACTGAATGGCCCCTACCGAAGGATAAAATGGCATTGGGAGCAAACAGAATGTCGCTGGCCATCAATGTAGCCATGACCGTGCTTGTGTTGAATGCGATCTGCCGGGCGCAGTCTCCGCAACCTCCGGCACCTCTCCCATCGGGGAAGACGACGGAGCAGGTTTACAAGAACATTCAGGTACTCAAAGGAGTGCCCGCCGACCAACTGATTCCGGCAATGCAGTTCATCACAGCATCTTTGGGCGTGCAATGCGATTTCTGTCACCTGGAAAATGCCTTCGACAAGGACGACAAGGAGACCAAGCAGACCGCGCGCAAAATGATGCGGATGATGTTCGCTATCAACAAAGATAACTTTGACGGACACAAAGAAGTGACCTGTTATGCCTGTCATCGTGGTGCCCACAAACCGGTAGCCATACCGGTCATCGAGGAAGAGCCAATCCAGTCGAAATCAGAGGACAAGGCGAACCATGAGGAGGGGAACGCGGCCAGCCTCCCTGATGCGGACAAGATCATTGAAAAATACTTGCAGGCAATGGGTGGAGCGGACGCCGTATCGAAAATTTCGACTCGTCTTCAAAAAGGCACGTTGACTGTCGGCACGGCGCAGTTTCCGGTAGAAGTTCTTACTAGGAGACCGGCCAGCCGAGTCGCAACGGTTCACTTTCCCAACGGCGGCAGTGTCGCAGGCTTTAACGGGCAAGTCGGGTGGCTGAGCACTCCCGGGCATGGTGTTCACGAGATGAGTTCGGCCGAGGTCGATGCGTCCCAGATGGATTCTTACCCAAACTGGGCGACAGATCTGAGACAGATTTTCAAGGAATTGCGCGTACAACAACTGGAACAGGTCGCTGGTCGCCCGACCTATGTTGTCTCTGGAATACGAGAAAACCGCCCTCCCGCCCAACTTTATTTCGATCAGCAATCTGGGTTGCTGATCCGCCTCCTGCGTTATGTGGATACACCCCTCGGCCTCAATCCCGCTCAAATTGATTACGCAGATTATCGTCAGGAGGGCGGCGTGATGACTCCGTTCCGGTGGACTGTTGCTCGGCCGGGCGGACGCTTCACAATTCAAATCAACCAGATGCAGCAAAATGTTCCGATCGACGACGAGAAATTCGCCAAGCCTGCGGCATCGCTGCCGCCAGAGCACTAAAAGACAAGGTCTGGCAGATGGCTCAACGACTGTAGATTTTGCTTGGAAACGACCTCACCGGATTCGTTTCGCTAACAATTTCATGTCCGCATTTCGCGGCAAGTTTGGGCAAGGACACGGAGTTTCTTGCGGGTAATATCGAGGGGTACATGTCCAAAGCCGCACTCGCTGGTGAGTAAAAGGCGATCAGGAGAAAAATATGAGAGCGCTGGCTTCAGGCGTTCTCGAATGACATCGGGCGTTTCAATCGCATCGCTCCGCTGGTCGATCACGCCCAGGGCCAAGTTGCCTTTGAAATCCCACTGCTTCCATAGCTCCATCAAATCGTAGCCGAGTGTGCAGTGCTCCAAACAGACTTCATCAATCTTGACAGTACGGAATGCAGGCACCAGGTCGGTGTACTTGGTGAAATATACGCGCTTTCGCCTGGGATTGCCGCCGCAGACGTGTAGCCCGAACTTGACGCGCGGCAGAGCATCGATCAGTTCATTCAATATTTCCGCAGCCCACACGCTATCTTCGGGCGACTCGGTCCACATGGGCTCATCGAACTGAATGAATTCGCAACCGGCCGCGATAACCTCGCGCAGTTCCTCTGCCAAGACCTTCGAGTATGCCCGGCACAGCGTTTGCTCATCCGGGTACAAGTCCGGGCGCTGATTGACGCTGAAACGTGTAAGGACATGCGGGCCGGTTACAGTTTGTTTCACGCGGCAGCGGGAAGGAGCAACATCGCGCGCCAGCCTCCAGTTGCGAGCCAGTTCGAAGCGCGAATTTTTGATCTCGCCGACCACACGCGCACACTCGATGCCGAACCCTGCTGTTCCGAAGGTTTGCTTGAGCATTCCATCGAACGTGATCCCATCGAGCCGCTTTTGATAAAAATAGTACATGTTTTCGCGATACCCTTCGCCGTCGGTAATAACGTCCAGTCCGACTTCCGCTTGATCGCGTGCCGCCCATTGGATGAGCTCGTCGATATCCGCACGGCTGAGCGAGGGTTTCTTCATCGTATCTTCCACGCTCGTATTTCGCGGGTAGCTGCCTACAACGGTGCTAATGAACGGTGGCATATGTCCTTGGGCAAATACGCTAGATAGCCGGCAGGCCTGAAGATAAGCGAGCCTCGTTAATGTGCGCCCTTACCCCTTCTTCCAGAGGGCGAGGCACAAAATCGATCTCGCGAATCAAACGCGTGCCGTCTTGATGGTCAATCAGTGGCGTGTCCGCGCCGTCAGCGAAGTCTACTTGTGCTTCGGGGATCCATTTTCTGACGATCGTCGCGAGTTGGGCGGCCGTGACGCAGTGACCGCCATTATTGTAGACGAAGTGGGCGAGCTTGGGCTTAAGCGCGAGTCGCACAAGCTGTTCAGCGCAGTCGTCCTTATAGATCCAAGTGTCGCGTGTTTGAGCGCCGAAGGGCAAAGTGACGGGTTCGCCGACCGCCGGTTTAGAAGCGAAGTGCTCAGCCCACATGACCGCGCTGCGTTTGCGGCCGTGACCGAAAACAACTGGAGGTCGAGTGCACACGATGTTGGCGCCATAACGCTGGATGTATCGTCGGCCCATGTGTTCGTTCAGAAGCTTCATGACCGCATAAGTGAAAACGTGAGAAGACGGATCGCAGAAATCGTCCTCGGTGACTGGACGGTCGCCATAGGGCTTTTGCGATGGGCCAGCCACGGTTTCACTGCTCGTGAACACCAGACGTGAAAGCTTGTGGTGCACCGCCGCTTCAAACATGTGGGTCATCCCGAGGATGTTGACGCGAGTCGAAAGCGAGGTGTTTTCATCAACCAAAGGTCCCATTACGTACGCAAGGTGAATTGTGTGAGTGATGCCGGGATGCCTATGAAAAGCTCCCATCACGTCACGGAAGTCGCTGACATCCATGAAAACGAAATCCAACATGGCGCCCGTGCGGCTGGCGATCTTTTGCAAGCTACAGATGGCCTCTGCATCCGCTGATTGATCGGCGACGACGCTTGGAATGCCGCGCTGCAAAAGATTGCTCACGACCGATTGGCCGATGAAGCCCAAGCCGCCCGTTATCAGAAATGTCGCCCGTTCGCCCATTGGATTGCCCGCCTAGTCCTCTGCGGTCGCAAGCGTTGACTTATGGCCGCTGAACGAAAATAAGTCACGACGGCATAACAGAATAACAGAACTGCGAAGGCCGCCTGGATCGAGCTATTGTCCGATAGTAGCGCATGATGGCGGGAACGATCGTGTCGCAGATGTACCTCCTGAACTGTCCCTTGAAACCCTTTTTGTGAGCAACGGTCTCGGGTATTTGACACCAATACCTAGATTAGGCCTTCCGGACGGGCGCTTCATCTACCATCGTCTGGCCGAATACTTGGGTGCCGGTTCGAAATGGAGGAAAAGCCATACTTTGACCGACGGGCTCCGCACGCGCATGAGCAGGGCCGCAGCGATAGACAATATCCTGCCATTCCAGAACTCAATGCGTTGATGCCGGGCTTGGGGAACCGGGTCCGGATGTGAACCGCGTCGGGGTGGAAAAAGGCGTCTACTCTCTGGGTGCTCCCCGACAACTGGAGTTCGGGCTGCGGCTCACCTTCTAAAGCCGCTTCAAAAACTGTAGATTTCGGCACAGCTCAAACCGCAGTTTGCGCGGCGTGAAGGAGCGTGTTTTCAGTGGGGATAGGGGCGTGTGGAGCCGAGGATTTTGGTACAGCCGACCCATGGTCGACAAGGTATATCGCGTGGCCAAGGTGAAGGCTTTGGAACTGCGGAGGACTCCGTACCGTTTGCGATGGTTACGGCTCGTCACCACCACGATCGTGCCTCTCTCGGCATCTGAGCGGCAGAGAGCGGTGGTTCGAGGAGCGATCCACCAAGGAAGTTTGGGCAGAGGGTCTACCGGGAGGCTCTGGTCGTGACCGCTTCTCTGGAACGAGCATCTCATTTCTCACCTGTGGTCTACACCTGTGGTGTTTCCTTTTTACAGGAGTTACCGCGTACTAAGACAGTCCTCGGCGGCTTGTAACGCGTTGTAAGTACTCAAGACCACGGTTCTGAAAAGGCTGGCGTCGGCGGTTCAACTCCGTCCCTGGCCACCATGTTTTCAACGACTTAGCTCCATCGTCCCGCCCGTTTTTGGCTCCAATTGGCACCTTTTGGCTCCACAATTCTTTTCAATGAGCTAATTCACGAGCCGCGATTGCGGCGGCATGGAAATGCTTCCCGTGTTTGCTGCAATCGGCTTTGACGTGCGGGAGTCGACCATCGCCGACATTTTAGCGAGTACGCGCCGCTGTGACTCCGGCACGAACTGCGCATAGATGTCCATCGTGGTCGAGATCCGGGAGTGCCGCATCTGGCCCTGCACGTCTTTGGGGTTGGCGCCTGCCTCGACCATCCAGGTCGCATGCGAGGTCCGCAAGCAACGCCAGTTGATCCAGGGCAGGCCGAGTTTGCGCGCGGCCGGCTTGATATGCCGCGTCAGGATATTGTTGTCGCGCATTGCGGCCCCGGTCATGACCGACTGGAACACGAGATCCTTAGGTCGATCCGACTTCACGACTTTGTAGTGCCTGACGGCGCGTCCCGCTTTGACATCAACGGTCAGTTGCTTCAGGCAACCGATCCGCTCGATAACACAGCGCTCAACGCCGATCGTGGCATTGCTCGCCTCGCTTTTTGGAGCGTCCCAGTCGCCGCGGCAGTACCGCTCATCGATGATCAATGAGTCGGTGCCTACGTCTTCCCAGCGCAAACCGATCAACTCGCTGACGCGGAGTCCTGTCCACACGGCCACAAAAACCATGGTGGCGTAAGGCTCAGGAATCAGCTCAACCAATTGTTTGAACTGCTCTGGGGTAACGTGCGGCTTGGTCTTGCGCTTTCCTCGTTTGTCGGCGGGAAGACGAATTCCCTCGACCGGGTTCTTGACCAGCAGTCCATACTGCACCGCTGAGCCGAGAATGCTCGAGAGCACATCCTTTATTTTGTCTCTCGATTCATGTGCTAGGGGCGAGGCCGCCATCCCGGAGAAATACCGCTGCAGTGTGAGAGGTGTCAGGTCACGAAGAGAAAGCTTCCCGAACTCCGGCACCAGATAATTAGCGATAACGCCCCGAGTGCGTTCCTGAGTCGTCTTGGCCATCAGCGGCATGAGGAGTGATTTATAGGTGTTTTCGACGTATTCGCTGAAGTTGGTAGCGGATCCGATTAGCTCCAGTCCTTGGTTCTGAGGACGGAGATACTCGGCCGCAATCTTGCGCGCCTCCCGTTCCGGCACGGTTGCCGGCGCGATCCGCACGCGCGTTTTCCTTCTTCGTAGCTGACCTCCGACGAAATCATCGCGGCGGACTTGAATTTCCCACCACTTGCCGCGACGCTTCGGTCTCGGGTCTTGAAACCGCCGGCGTGCCATCGATTCGAAGTCTCCCTTCGATGGCCTGCCGAGATTTGCCTCGGTCGAAACAATACCACGATCTTCATCGATCGTTAACGAGGATCTGGCTGATACTTTGGTCGCTGACTCGATCAGCCCATCGGGCAGGAAAGCACCGGGGTTTGCGAGGCGATTGGGCGGCAGATGCGGCAAACTCGGCTGGAGTCTGGCTACCGAAATCGGAGCCGATAATAAACACGACGATCCCCTCACCGCCAAATACGAGGCGGCGGAGAACACCACCCCATTCGTGTTGGGTATAGAGCCGGAGATGTAGAGGCACTGTTCCAAACGATCTGTCCTTCGAGGGTGCGGTCGGTTCAGCCATGCAGAGACCCAAGTACCCCATCTGTATCAAAATACCGCCGTGGGAGGGAATTCGAGATTATCGAAGGGGAGAATTGGCGGGAAGACCCACGCACACATGGGCTACACGCTACACGCACGTGATTGGAGAGGACCACAGGAAGGTGGCTGAGCAACTCGGGGGATTCTTTGCCCAAGTTCGCATCAATTTGCTCCAAAACAAAAACACTTCAGGAGATGGAAGCTCCCACACCGATGAAGTGTAACGAGATATTTGATTGCGGGAGTGGATTTGAACCACCGACCTCTGGGTCATGAGCCCAGGCGGTCAATCTAACTTGTTGTTGATTCGACGACTCTTACACCCCTCGACATGCGATTTTGACCCTATTCGGGGTCGATTCTTTGCCCAAGTTTTGCCCAAGTTTTCCAGCACCGTTCGCAGGCCGACCGCAGTGTTACCGCCCTAACGAGGGTTGATTCGCCTCGGCGAAACCAACCCCGCGCGCCGGCGGCCGGGTTTGCTGACGCGCGCCATTCATCCCGTATCCACACGCCTATGACACTTAACGGGAACGGCGTCGCGGAGCGAACGGTTGGTACTTTGCGGATTTCCTGTGGTGGTTGCGCGGTTTCGTAGATCTTCTAGTAGGGGCGTCGGAATGCGGCGTGGGCGACGTAACGCTCAGACTCAGGCGATGGGACTGGGAACTTCGCGTAATTGAAAGGGAGCCATTATTTCACCAGTTGAGATTTGTTAGTCGGTGCACAGCAGCCGTGCGACCGCAGCCAATCCCGCGCTCCCGTCCGGCGCAACGGGGTCCGCGCGTTTCTTGGGGGTCTTGAAAGACGCAGAGGTCCTTCACTATCCCATCAGCCCTGCAGCAAGGCGGCTCTGAGGCGCGCCGGGGCCATGGGCAGTTGCCGCAGGCGAGCGCCCGTGGCGTCAAAAATGGCGTTGGCCACAACCGCTCCTGTAGCGACAATAGGTGGCTCCCCGCAACCCGACGCCGGCGTTTCCGGATTCTCGATCAGGATGGTCTCGATCCTCGGCAACCAGGAAAAACGCGGAATCTGATAAGTGTCGAAGTTGCGGTCGAGCACGGCACCATCCTTGAAGCGCACTTCCTCTGCGAGAGCGTAACCAAGGCCCATCGTGATACTGCCTTCCATCTGCTGACGCGAGCCGTCGGGATTCACAGTAACGCCCTGATCCTGGGCGCAGACGACCCGCTTGACGTCTACATTCCCGGTGCTTTTGTTGACCGCGACCTCGGCCACAGTCGCGACGTACGTGCCCGAATAAATGGCGCAGGCAAGGCCGACGCCGCGACCACTCGGGGCCGATGCCGCCTTCCAGCCGAACTTCCCAGTCGCTGCTAGCAGCACACGCCTCATGCGGGGATCGCTCAGGTGTGAGAGGCGGAATTCAAGCGGGTCCCGGCCCAGTTTGCTGGCGAGGGTGTCGATGTGCGATTCGCGGGCGAACGTGTTGGTATTTACCGAGGGCGCCCGCCATGGCCCGACCGCGAAGGGGTGTAGCCCGGGAGGGTTTTCCCCGCTCCACCCGCCGGATGATTGCGTGCGTTGATGGGGGATGTCATAGAACGGCTGGGCCTCGCGCTCGCCGGCGCAATACACACGGTAATCCCAGAGCAGGAGATTCCCGGCGTCGTCTAGTCCGGAGCGGATTTTCACGATGGCTGCGGGCCGGAAAGTGTCATAGAAGAATTCTTCGGCACGGTCCCAGACCACCTGGACCGGTTTGCCCGTGATCTTGGCCAAATGCGCTGCTTCCACGGCTTGGCGGGAAGCGCTCTTGCCGCCGAACCCTCCACCCACGTAAGGGGTGATGACCCGCACGTTTTCCGGTGCGAAGCCGACGGCTTGCGCGAGCTGCTGGCGGACGGAAAAGGGGGTCTGCGTGCTCGCCCACACCGTCAACTTGCCATCTTCGATGGCGGCAACTGCGGAGTGTGTCTCCATAGCGGCATGGGCCACGTAGCTGTTCAGATAAGTTTCTTCGACGACACGCGTGGCGAGTTTTTCTCCTTCGGCCAGGCTTCCTTTCTCGCCCACCATCTGCAGCGGTGCCGCGGCTTTGAGCAGGTGGTCGAAAATCGTGTGATCATCCTCACTTGGCTGGGGAGCTACGAATCGAGCTCGGATGAGTCCCAACGCCCGGTCGGCGATGTCGGGTTGCTCGTGGAGCACGGCAATCATTTCGCCGTCGCGAATAACACGAACGCCGGGAACTTTCTCGGTGGCTGCGGTGTCTAGCTCTTTCAGTGTGGCGCCGTGCGCCGGCGGCCTGAGCAGGCGCGCGTGCAGCGTGCCCGGCGGAGTCATATCTGCGGCGTATCGGGCTTTACCAGTCACCTTTTCCAGAGCATCTTTGCGCCGCTGTGCCTTTCCGATGACGGTGAAGGCCGAGACGGGCTTCACGGGAACTTTTTCGAGATGGCGTTCGATCCGCTTACCTTCAACCAACCTGGCGTAGGAGACACGCTTGTGCTCGTCCTGTGCAAACGTCACCACGCCATCCTTCACGCGCAAGTGATCCACCGAGGACAGATGGAGGTAATCAGCGGACATCTGCAACAGCACGGCTCGGGCCTCGGCAGCCGCAGCCCGCAATACGGGCCCGAACTGCCGAATGGTGAGCGAACCGAAAGTGCCCATATCCCAGGGGCACAGGTCGGTGTCGCCCATGACCATGTCCACCGAATCGAAGGGGACGTCGAGTTCTTCCGCAACCAGTTGTGCCAGAGCGGTCTTCGACCCCTGCCCCAATTCCACCTTGCCAACGAAACAGGTCACTCGGCCGTCACCGCCGATGCGAAGATAGGCGTTGAAATCGATTGGATAACTGGGTCGGCCCACCAGACGCGACGGCTCCTGGAAGGCGGCCATCGGATCGGTGGCGAAGAAGATGAAGAGCCCGGCACCCGCCAATTGGAGAAACTCGCGCCGACTGACTCCGGCCCCCACGTCGGCAGCAATCTCGACGGTTTCATCCCAATCGTCCCCGTGCATTAGGCGACTCCTTTCGTCGAGCCTGCTGCCTCCAAGATGGCATCCACGATGCGCGTGTGAGATCCGCAGCGGCAGAGGTTATCGTCGAGGTGCCGGATGATTTCTTCCCGGGTTGGGTGCGCTCTCTTGAGGAGGAGCGCATAGGCTTTGACAATCATCCCCGGCGTGCAGTAGCCGCACTGGAAGGCGTGGTGATTGAGGAAGGCTTCCTGGATAGGGTGTAGGTGCCCATCACGGCTCAAACCCTCGATGGTCAGCACGTGCTTTCCGTCAATCTCCTTGACCGGGGTTACGCACGACGGCACAGCCTCGTCGTTCACGATTACTGTGCAAGATCCGCACAGGGCGGCGCCACAGCCGAACTTTGTACCGGTGAGCCCGAGGTCATAACGCAACACCCAGAGAAGCATGCGGTCATCGTCGACGGTCAGTTGCACCGGCTTGCCATTCAACGTGAAGGAAATGCTTCGCCGCATCGCCATCTCTCCTCTCGACGCGTGGGTTGTTTCGGTTCGTCTACGTATATCACCGCTGTTGCCCCGACTACTGTGACGATTGGCTCACTCGAAGGTGATGGCCGACCGTCCAAGCAACTCGCCGGAACTGCTGTCTTCCAGAGCCCAACATTGAGGAGAAGGGCGTCTTCGTTCCCGACTGGCTGGAGTGCTTTTAGCTTGGCTTCTTCGCCTTCACTCTTATCGAGGAACACCCGCTAGAAACTCGGCGCTGAGGCCCGCTGTCGACGGTGCCGCCACAGCAACCTTCATCTTGGTGCCGCAGGCTGCGCATTTTGAAGAGAGTGTCCGCCGCTCCATCGGCAGAATGGCGCGCGTCGGGCTGTGGGCGAGAGTTTGGGGCTTGTTCTTCTTGAGCGCCAGAATTTGTGAACGACACCCGGTCTCGACTGCCACGAAACTACCTCTCCTACTCCAACCCGGGGCGTTCACCCCATTCGCTGCGCTTATACTGTGGAGTCCGTCGGAGCTATGGATAGCACCACCATCAGCGACCAGATCGACAGAATCCTGCGCAGCCAGACCTTCGCAAGTAAGAGCCAGCTCAGGAAGCTGCTGGAAGTTCTGTCTCACAACATGGATTCGCAGAGCACTCTGAAGCCTGACCGAGTGATCAGGGAACTGTGGCCACAAGAGACCAAGACCAAGGGATCCGCAGATGTAGCGACGGAGATGAACCGCCTGCGGCATGCGCTGGAGTCCTATTACAACGGGGAAGGCGAGGCCGACCCCATTTTGATCATCCTCCCCAACCGTACTGTGCCCGGTCCAGATGGCAAGCCTGAAAAGCGTTGGATTGCGGCGGAACCTCGTGAAGGGGAAACTGCCGGATCGCGGATTGCTAACCAAGATCGGAAGCCCATTCCGCAGGTGAGCGCACGCAGGAGCCTAAAGCTGGCGGCCGCGATAGCTGCAATTGGCATAGTGGGTTACGTCCCCATCCGAATGCTGACGGCGGATCATCGGCCTAAGTTCGGGCGGCTGGACGGTTCGACCCTTACGATTATGAATGCGGAGGGAAAGGAACTTTGGAGAAAGGTTTTTCCTGAGGGATTCACGACCGACTGGTACTTCGAGAAGGGCCTAGGGACACGTATCTGGTTCGGGGATTTAGAGGGCAAAGGCCATACGAGTGTTCTTTTCCTTTACACCCCCGCTGACCAGCAGTCGCACTCGTCAATGCTGGTCTGCTACTCCGATCGAGGGAAAGAGAAATGGCGATGGACTCCCGGGAAAGAGCTTCCGGAGCTCAATGGGAGTCCGGGGACATTCAGGACTGCGGCCCTTGGGGTACTGAAGCCAACGGATAAGCGACCTCTCCGAATCGTCGTTTCGAGCATCCATAATATATGGTGGCCAAGTCAGATCGCGCTGCTGGATGCCAATGGCAAAACAGTCTCGGAATATTGGCATTCTGGCGCCTTAACTTACATGATTTTGGCTGACCTGGATGGCGACGGCAGACAGGAGATCGTGGCCACGGGAGTGAGCGAGTATGACCATCAAGCAACGTTGGTGGTGCTGGATCCGGACCGGGTGTTTGGCGCTTCCACCGAGGTGCGGCCTGACGTTCAAATCCACGGCATGGGGGTCGCCCAGGAGAGATTGCGGCTGCTGTTTCCACGGAGCGATTTGAACAAAGCTTTGTACCAATACAATTGGGCGACGGAGCCGACCGTAGAACGTGGCAGCATTCGACTTTCGGTGGCGGAATGCATCACCCCGCCGGGTTGCCGCATTTATTACGAATTCGACAAGAACTTCCGTCTGATTGCGGCTTATGCCGGGAGTGACGAGTTTCGCAGCGCTCATGCGCGGTTCTATCAGGGCGGCAAAGATGCGCATCCCCTAAACGCGGACGAACAGGCGGCGTTCCAAAAAGTCCGCTGCCTGGTGGGATGCCGATCAGAGTTCGTCCCCGTCGGCAAGCTGGTTCCCTAGATCCGCACACAACTCCTTCAAGAACCCTGAAATCGGCCCGATTTCATACCAAGTTCATATCAATTTTCGCTCAATGCCATTGGGATAAGTGTTATTCCGTGCTAAGTTGGCCTCCCGGAAGGCGTCGGAGGCGGAGAAATGACTAAACTGGCGACCGAGGCAACGCTGCTTGCGCTTTGTCTTCTGCTAATGGTTCCGCAGCAGAACCGAGCCTCCGGAATCGATGGCTCTCCTGCAGTGGCGAATAGCAACGGTGCCACCTTTACCAGCTTCGACTGCCCTGGCGTCGGTACGGCCCCGCTTCAGGGCACCGGCGGCATCAGCATTAACAAGGCGGGGGCGATCACGGGGTTTTGCGTTCTGGCGGGCAGTGGCGATATCGCTCACGGCTTTGTACGCACCGCCGGCGGCGCGGTCACCGTGTTCGACGCTCCCGGCGCGGGCACGGTGAAGCATGAGGGAACCTTCCCCACCAGCATCAATTCAGGAGGAGTGATTACGGGAATGGTCGATGACTCAAACAGCGTGTATCACGGCTTCGTGCGGACCGCGACTGGGGCCTTCAGCACTTTCGACGCTCCCGGCGCGAAACTGGACCTGGATGCGGGAACCGTGCCGATGAGCATCAACACGGCGGGGACGATCACCGGAATGTACCGGGACTCGAACCTGGCGTATCACGGCTTCGTGAGAGCCGCCGGCGGCGCGATCAGCCCCATCGATGCTCCGGGCGCAGGCTCGGGCTACATTCAGGGTACCCGGCCCCTCAGCATTAACACGGCGGGGACGATCACGGGATACTACCAGGACGCCAATTACGTGCACCACGGATTCGTTCGCACTGCTGGTGGCGCGATCACCACGATCGACGCTCCCGGCGCAGGCACAAACCCGGGGCAGGTTAAGGGGCTTGCCTTTCAAGGAACGAACGCCATCAGCATCAACGCGGGCGGAGTGATCACCGGCGCCTGGGCCGACTCGAGCTATGCCGTTCACGGCTTCGTGCGCGCCGCCGACGGTACGATCACCGAGTTCGACGTTACGGGGGCAGGAGGCGCGGGAACGTTCGGAACTGTCCCCGGCAGCATCAACACCTGGGGAGGTATCGCGGGACTCTACCAGACGACTGACGGAGTAATTCACGGATTCCTGCGAACTCCCGATGGCACGATAACCACCTTGGATGATCCGAGCGCGGGAACCACGGGTACGCTTCCCGGAACTGCCGGCGTAAGCATGAATGACTCCTGGGTCGTCACGGGAGTCTACTCGGACCCAAGTAGCGTGTTTCACGGCTTCCAGGTCACTCCGGCCAACTTTGCCTGGGCAAGCGTGTCGCCGACTTCTGTGTCCTTTGGGAATCAGGCGATCGATACGAAGAGCGCGGCGAAAACAGTTACGTTAACGAGTGTGGGCACGGCGAACCTGATCCTCTCCAGCATCGCGATCACCGGCAGCAATGCGAATGACTTTGGGCAGACCAGCAATTGCCCTGCGAGTCTGGCGCCGGGAAAGAAGTGCGCCATCAGCGTTACTTTTACCCCTAGTCAACTCGGCTCGCGAAGCGCAAGCCTCACTCTCACCGACAATGCCGCGGGCAGCCCGCAAACCGTCCCGCTGACCGGCAAAGGCCTGGTGCAGGCGGGGGTGTCTCCAACTTCGTTGACATTCGCATTGCAAACGGTGGGGACGACAAGCGCGGCCAAAAACGTGACGCTGACGAACAATCTCCCAACGACGCTCACCATCAGCGGCATCTCGTTCACCGGCGCGGACCCGGGAGATTTTGCGCAAACCAACACGTGCGACGGAAGCGTCCCCGCGAAGAGCAAATGCACGATCTCGGTCACGTTCAAGCCGACTGCGACGGGCACGCGCGCCGCGAGCCTGACGGTCGCCGACAGCGCCAACAACAGCCCGCAAGCGGTATCGGTAAAGGGAACGGGGCAATAAGGGTGGCCCATCAGAAAGAGGATTTCATGCGAGGACTACTGAATTGCGGAATATTCCATCTGCTGCGGGTGCGAGTGATGGTCGCGTCTGTTTGCGCCGCGATGGCGATTCCTTCGGCTGGACAGACGTTCACCACCCTCGTGCAGTTCGACTTGAACACCGATGGGGCTGGTCCCCAGTATGGGGCTCTCGTGCAAGGCCGCGATGGGAACCTCTATGGGACAACGTCGGGAGGGAGCACCAACAGCACCGCCGGCACGGTCTTCAAAATGACCCCTGACGGCACGCTCACCACGATTTACTACTTTTGCTCACAAGCGAACTGCGCCGACGGCCACACCCCTGTTGCCGGGCTGGCGCTGGGCACCGACGGGAACTTCTACGGCACAACTAGCTCTGGCGGGGATCTCAGTTGTGGCTACCCTTACGGGTGCGGGACCGTGTTTAAGCTCACTCCGGCAGGCGTGCTGACCACGTTGCACACCTTTACCGGCCAGGGCGACGGTGCCGGCCCTTTATCGAGCCTTGCGCAAAGCCTGAATGGGAGATTTTATGGCACAACCGGGTCGGAGGGCGGCGATGGTACGGTCTTTAAGATCACTCCATCGGGCACGCTAACCACGGTGCACTTCTTCGGGCGCCCGGATGGCCTCTGGCCCATCTCGGGGCCGGCGTTGGGCGTCGACGGGAACTTCTACGGCACAACCCCGGGCGGTGGCACTTCTTCCAACTGCAATGACGGCTGCGGCACGATTTACAAAATGACGCCGGCGGGCAAGCTGACTACACTGCACAGCTTCGTCCTTACTGACGGTGCTTCCCCTATCGGCGGCCTGGCCCAAGCTGCCAATGGGAACTTCTACGGGACCGCGGCTGGCGGGGGCGACCTGGCCGCTGGCTGCGGCGTTGGCTCTGACCCTGGCTGCGGAACTCTGTTCGAAATTACCCCCGGCGGTAACCTGACCACGCTTTACAGCTTTTGTTCCCAAACGAACTGCGCTGATGGCACCAACCCTTTCGGCACGCTCGTGCAGGCAACGGACGAAAACCTCTACGGGACAGCGCTTGAGGGCGGGACACTCGGCTACGGCACGCTATTCCAGTTTACGACGGGCGGCGCGTTCAACGTGCTCCACAACTTCGACCGGGATAACGGCGGCGTCCCATACGCCGGACTGATGCAAGCCACCAACGGGATCCTCTATGGGACAACGTACTATGGCGGGATGCCCCCGAGTTGCAATTATGGTTGTGGTTCCATCTACAGCCTTGATCTAGGCCTTAGCCCATTCGTGGAGGCCGTGACCTTCTCGGGGAAAGTAGGGGCCACGATCGAATTTCTGGGACAAGGCTTTTCAAAATCGTCGACGGTTTCTTTCAACGGAATATCCGCCACTCCGAGCGTAAAGTCCGGCACTTATCTGACGGCTAAAGTTCCCAGCGGAGCGACTACGGGCTCTGTGACCATCACAACCTCCGGCGGCAGCTTGCAGAGCAACAAGATATTCCGGGTCATCCCGCAGATTAAGAGTTTCACTCCAATCAGCGGTCCGGTGGGAACAGTGGTGACGATCACCGGAGTCAGCCTCACGCAGACCACAAAGGTCACTCTTGGCGGGGAAACGGCCGCATTCACGGTCAATTCCGACACGCAGGTCACGACCACCGTGCCCACCGGAGCGAAGACAGGCAAGATCGCAATCGCGACTGCAGGCGGAACTGCTACCAGTGAGGGGACGTTTACTCTTACGCCGTAGCGCGATAGTCGCCCAACTCAACATAGGAACTGGATTCCTGGAGTTCGGGGCAAGCGGTTATGCGGCATTTGTCCGGGAGTATGCCAGAAGCGAGGAGGCCGACGGAGATTACGGTAATGCCGCTGAAGACTACGCATTGCTCAGCGACAAGGATGCAGCGTTCGCGGCGTTAGAAAAGCATTTCCCGACCGAACCGGACTCTTTTTAATCAAGTCGGACCCGAAATTCGACAGCATACGTTCCGACCCATGCTACGCCGACCTGTTGCGCCGGATGGGACTCCCGCAGGAATAGGAACACTACCTCATGACCGGGGAACGCTGGCAGGAAATCAGAACCGTCCAAAGCTGGTTTTACAAACGGCCGGATCGGGATAATTGGTGAAATCGCGTGTTACGCCTGAGAAACTGCTGGCAGGAAACACACGGTTGACAGATTGAATCAGCAGCCGGCGTGACTGCGCCTCGTGATCTGACACTTACATTCGACCTAAACTCCGTTAGATCTGTTGACCATACAACTGCCGCGCAGGGTGTCTTGTTTCGAATGGATGGCTAACAGGAATTATTTTGGGTCAGAAGTCCTCTTCGGGGAAATCGCCATTTGATCTCCCCCAAGCCCGTTTCTGGGGCCGCCGGCCCGCTCCGAACGCAGCTGACCTGCCGGCGAAGGCGATCGTCCACCACCCGCTT
>Ga0209415_10001172_pt1 | contig 49805 bp, 44 predicted proteins | sample PeaSoiSIISIP2007_FD_187696 | JGI IMG/M metagenome (GOLD analysis project Ga0209415, IMG submission 187696) | Peat soil microbial communities from Weissenstadt, Germany - SII-SIP-2007 (SPAdes) (version 2) | ecosystem: Environmental > Terrestrial > Soil > Wetlands > Peat | place: Germany... | reverse complement strand
GGCGAAAGGCGATGGAGACCGAGCGCGACCGCTGGACCACGGCGATCAGGGCGGCGGCGGAATAAGCGGCGGAGGCCGCCTCCACCACTTCGTGGTCCCCCTCCCCCGATGGGGGAGGAGATGTCAGCTCACCAGCGCCAGCCACTCGTCCTCGGTCAGCACCTGGATGCCGAGATCGGCCGCCGTCTTGAGCTTGGAGCCGGCGCCGGGGCCGGCGACGACGATGTCGGTCTTCTTCGACACCGACGACGCGACCTTGGCGCCGAGGCCTTCGGCCTGGGCCTTGGCTTCGTCGCGGGTCATGCGCTCCAGCGAGCCAGTGAACACCACGGTCTTGCCGGCGATGGCCGTGTCGGACTTGGGCCGCTCGGCGTCCTGGATGGTCAGCTGCTCGGTCAGCGCCTTGACGATGCGGCGGTTGTGGTCCTCGCCGAAATACGCTGCGGCGGCTTCGATCACCGCCTCGCCGATCTGGTCGACGGCGTCGAGTTCGGCGATCGCCTCGGCGTCGCCCGCAGCGACCTTGTCCATCGCCTCGAGGAACGCCGCCGCCGAGCCGTAAGCCCGGGCTATGCCGACCGCCGTGGTTTCGCCGATGTGGCGGATGCCGAGCGAGAGGATGAAGCGGTCGAGGGCGATGGTGCGGCGCGCCTCGATCGCGGCGACCAGATTGCGGATCGAGGTCTCGCCATAGCCGTCGCGGTTGCGCAGGGCGGCCAGCGCCTCCTCATTCCTGGCCAGGCGGAAGATGTCGGCCGGCTCCGTGATCAGGCCCTCGTCGAAGAACGCCTGCAGCTGCTTGATCCCCAGCCCCTCGATGTCGAAGGCCCGACGCGAGCAGAAGTGGATCAGGTGCTCGATGCGCTGGAACGGACAGGCGAACTCGCCGGTGCAGCGGCGGATGACGCCGTGGATCGGGTTGCCCTCGGCGTCGACTCCCTGGACGTCGCGGGTGAGCGGCGTCGCCAGCGGGCACGGGCAGTGGGTCGGGAACCGGAACGGCTCGGCGCCCGCCGGACGTTCCTCGGGCACAATGCCGACGATCTGCGGGATCACGTCGCCGGCGCGCTGAATGATCACGGTGTCGCCGACGCGGATGTCCTTGCGGGCGATCTCGTCGGCGTTGTGCAAGGTGGCGTTCTCGACAACGACACCGCCGACCGTGACCGGCGTCAGGCGCGCCACCGGCGTTACCGCGCCGGTACGGCCCACCTGGAGGTCGATCGCATTCAGGATGGTCCGGGCCTGTTGCGCCGGAAACTTGCGGGCGATGGCCCACCGCGGCGAGCGCGAGACGAAGCCCAGGCGGTGCTGCCAATCGAGCCGGTCGACCTTGTAGACGATGCCGTCGATGTCGAAGCCGAGGTGCGGGCGCAGCCGCTCCATCTCTGCGTAGGCCTCCAGCAGGCCCTCGAGGTTGAACACCTGCCTGGCCTGGGGCGTGACCGTGAAGCCCCAACTGCGGAAGGCGGCCAGCGCGCCCCACTGGGTCTCGGCGAACGGCCCGCTCTGCAGGCCCCAAGCATAGGCGAAGAAGTGCAGGCCGCGCTGGGCGGTGACCTTCGGGTCGATCTGGCGCAGCGAGCCGGAGGCGGCGTTGCGCGGGTTGACGTAGGTGCGCTGGCCGGCGGCCTCGGCGGCGGCGTTCAGGGCGGCGAAGTCGTCGTGGCCGAAATAGACCTCGCCGCGGATCTCGATCAGCTCGGGCCAGCCGTCGCCCGCCAGGCGGTGCGGTATCTCGGCGATCGTCTTTAGGTTCGCCGTGACATCCTCGCCGACGCGGCCGTCGCCGCGGGTGGCGCCCTGGACGAAGACACCGTTCTCGTAACGGAGCGAGGCCGAGAGGCCGTCGATCTTGGGTTCGGCGGTGTAGGCGACCTCCTCTTCGCCGAGGCGCAGGAAGCGGCGCACCCGGGCGTCGAACTCGCGGGCGTCGTCGTCGGAGAAGGCGTTGTCGAGCGAGAGCATCGGCACGCCGTGCTCGACGGGGGCGAAGGACGAAGCGCGCGCGGCGCCAACCTTGAGCGATGGCGAGTTCTCCCGCACGAGATGCGGAAAACGCGCCTCGATCTCGGCGTTGCGGCGCTTCAGCGCGTCGTACTCGGCGTCCGAGACCGTCGGCGCCTCTTCCTGGAAGTAGCGGATGTCGTGCGCGGCCAGCTCGTCGGCGAGCCGGGTCAGCTCTGCCGTCGCCTCGGCCTCGGTGAGGCTTTCGACCGGCGCCGCCTCAGGCATGCATCAGCGCGCGGGCCGCGGCGCGGGCCGCCTCCGTGATCTCGGCGCCGGAGAGCATGCGGGCGATCTCCTCCTCGCGGTCCTTCGGGGTGAGCACCTCGACGTCAGTGCGGACCTTAGCGCCCTCAACTTGCTTGATCACGCGCCAATGGCTGTCAGCACGCGCCGCGATCTGGGGACTGTGGGTGACGACCAGCAGCTGCGCCTGGCCCGCGAGGCGCTTGAGACGTTGGCCGACCGCATCGGCCACGGCGCCGCCGACGCCCTGGTCGACCTCGTCGAAGATCATCACCGGCTGCTCGCCGCCGCGGCTGGCCAGGGCGACCTTGAGCGCTAGGGCCAGGCGGGACAGTTCGCCGCCAGAGGCGATGGCCCCCAGGGCCCCGAACGGTGCGCCGGGATTGGTGGCGATCTCGAACTGAACCCGATCGGCGCCGGAGGGCCCGGCGCGATCCTCCGCGGCCGGCTCGATGGCTACGCGGAAACGGGCCTTGTCGAGTTTGAGCGGCGTCAGCTCGGCCTCGACCGTGGCGGCGAGACGGTCTCCCGCCGCGCGGCGCGCCGCGGTAAGGGCGGCGGCCGCGGTGAGGTAGGCGGCGCGGGCCCTGGCGGCGGCGGCCGTGGCTTCCGCGAGCTGCTCCTCGCTGGTCTCAATCGAGCGCAGGCGCTCGGCGATCTCGGTGCGGGCGGCGGGCAAGTCGGTGACCGTCACGCCGAGCTTGCGAGCGGCAGCGCGCAAGGCGAACAGCCGCTCCTCGACCCTCTCCAGCCGGTCGGGCTCGAAGTCGAAGGCGGCGGCGGCGGCGTCGACGGCGGCCTCGGTCTCGGCGATCTCCGAGAGCGCCCGCTCCATCGCCTCGACTGCCTCGACGATCCGGCCTACCGCGCGGCTCTCGGCGGTGGCGCCGGTGGCGAGCGCACGCTCTCTGGCCCGCTCCAGGGCGCGGAGCGCCTGACCGAGCCGGTGGCTGAGCGCGCCCGAGCCAAAGCCATCGGCGGCGGCGGCGATGTCGGCGATGGTCTTCTCGGCGGCGCCGAGCAGCGCGCGTTCTTCGGCCAATCCGGCTTCTTCGTCCTCGCGCGGATCGAGCCGGTCGAGTTCGGCGAGGCGCTGCGAGAGCTCCGCGGCTTCTTCGGCGGAGCGGCCGGCGGCGTTGGCCAGGCTCTGCGCCGTCTCCCGCGCCGCGCGCCATTGGCTCCAGGTCTCCGCACAAGCCGCCAGCTCGGCCGCAAGCGCGCCGAACGCATCGAGCAGCGGGCGGTGGGTGGCCGCATCGAGCAGGCCGACCGTCTCGTGCTGGCCGTGCACCTCCAGCAACAGAGCGCTTAGCTCTCGCAGCACGGCCACCGTGGCCGGCTGGTCGTTGACGAAGGCGCGCGAGCGGCCGTCGGCGGCCAGGGTGCGGCGCAGGACCAGGTCCTCGTCCGGCGTGTAGTCGAGGCCCTTTTCCTCCAGCACGGACCAGGCGGCGTGGCCGAGGCCCGGCGCGAAGATGGCGGTGGCGGACGCCTGGTCGGCGCCGAGGCGCACCAGGCCGGCGTCGGCGCGGCGGCCGGTGGCGAGGCCGAGCGCATCCAGGATGATCGACTTGCCGGCCCCGGTCTCGCCGGTGAGCGCGGTGAGGCCGGGCCCGAAGGCCAGGTCAAGCCGTTCGATCAAGACGACGTCGCGGACGCCGAGGCCAATCAGCATGACCCGAGGGTGACGCAGAATCGGCGCGGTCTAAAGACCCAGCACCCCATGGACGAAGCCGGTGTTCTTCTTCGGCGGCGGCGCCGCCGTGTGCGTGTTGACCGGATCGGCCGCTGAGGCGTCGGACTGGGGGGCGGCCGGGGCGGCGTCTGCGCTCTGGTTCGCTGGCGTCGCCTGCTCACCCGGCGGCGGCAAGGTGGTGGTCTTGTCGTGGCGGCCGAAGAACGGGAAGTGCGGACCGCGATGGCCGCCGGCGTTTGGGGCCACGGCCGGCTGGTAGCCCTTGCTGGTCAGCAGGGTGTAGGCGGCCTGGTACCAGGGATCGCCGGGATAGTTGTAACCGAGCACGGCGCCGTTCTTCTGCGCCTCGCCGGTGAGGCCGACCGTCAGGTAGACCTCGACGAGCCGGTAGAGCGCCTCCGGCGTGTGGGAGGTGGTCTGGTACTTGTCGACGACGGTGCGGAAACGGCCGACCGCGCCCATCGGGTCGCCCGAGCGCAGATAGTAGCGGCCGACGGTCATTTCCTTGCCGGCCAGCTGGTCCTGCACCATGTCGATCTTCAGCCGGGCGTCGGCGGCGTACTCGCTGTAGGGATAGCGCTTGGCGACCTCGCGCAACGCCTCGCCAGCGGCCGCCGTCGAGGCCTGGTCGCGGCCCACGTCGACGATCTGCTCGAAGTAGCAGATGGCCTTCAGATAGTAGGCGTAGGGCGTCGACGGGTTGCCGGGATAGAGCGAGATGAACTGGTCGGCGTCGGTGATCGCCTCGGCGTAGTCGTTGGCCTGATAATGGGCGTAGGCCGTCATCAGGATCGAACGCCGGGCCCACTCCGAATAAGGGTGCTGGCGCTCGACCTCGCGGAAATAATTCACCGCCTCGGCCCACTGGTGCTGGTCGAGCCGCGTTGCGCCGGCGTTGTAGAGCAGATCGACCGGATGCTCTTCGTAGGCCAGCTCCGGCTTCTTCTTCTTGCCGAAGGTGTGGCAGCCGGACACTGCGACCGCCGCCGCCAGGAGCAGGATCAGGCCGGCGCGGCCGTAGGGAAGTCGAAACAAACCTTGAAACCTTCTCAAGCAGCCCCGCCGACGCGACGCATGCGCTTCTACACCACCCAAAGGCGGCCGCGAAAGGGCGGTGGGCTGGCGCCGTTGTCTCACCCGCCGCCGTCGATGTTGATCTTCTGGCCGTTGGCGTAGGGGTTGGCGGAGGAGACCAGCCAGACCACCGCGGCGGCGACGTCTTCCGGCACGCTGACGCGGCCGAACGGGGAGCGGGCGTCGAGCTGGTGGATGTCGTCGACGCCGGCGGTGGCCTTGGTCAGGCGGCGGCCCATTTCGGTGACGGTGAGCGAGGGGGCGACGATGTTGGTGCGGATGCCGTGCTCGCGCTCCTCCTTGGCCAGGGTGAGCGCCAGCGCCTCCATCGCCGCCTTGCCCATGTTGTAGGGCGCGCCGCGCGGACCGTTGCCCAGCGTCGCCACGCTGGAGATCATGATGATGTCGCCGCGGCCCTGGCTGCGCATGTGCGGCACCACCAGCTTGGCGAGGTAGTGCGGCCCGAAGGCGTGGACCCGCACCACCCGCTCCATCTCCGCCGGATCGGTGTCGGCGACGCTCTGGCCGCGGCTGGCGATGCCGGCGTTGTTGACCAGGATGTCGATGTGGCCGAAGTCGCGCAGCACGTCGGCGACCATGGCCTGGTCCTCTTCCCAGTTTTCGACCGAGGCGGAATAGGCCTTGGCCTTGCGGCCGAGCGCTTTGATGTCGGCCACCGTCTGCTCGGCGGCGGCGGCGTCGCGGCGATAGTTCACCGCGACGTCAGCGCCTGCTTCGGCCAGGGCCAGGGCGATGGCGCGGCCGATACCGCGGCTGGCGCCGGTGACGAGCGCGGTGCGGCCCGCAAGATCGATCTGGATGGTCATGGACTCTTCCCTAGTCTGCGGCGGCGCTCTGCGGCGCCGTTGGCGTCAGCCGCCAGGCTTCCGGGCGGGCGAGCAGAGCCCGGACCAATTGGTTGTTGAGCGCGTGGCCGGCGCAGGAGGCCTCGTAGCGGCCGAGAATCGGGTGGCCGGCGAGAGCGAGATCGCCCAGCGCATCGAGGGCCTTGTGGCGGACGAAGTCATCGGGCCGGCGGAGCGTCTGCGGGTTCATCACGCCGTTCGCGTCGACGACGATGGTGTTCTCCAGCGAGGCGCCGCGGCCGAGCCCGGCGGCGCGCAGCTGCTCGACCTCGGCCAGGAAACCGAAGGTGCAGGCGCCGGCGATCTCACGGCGGAACGTGGTGGGATCGACGGCGACGTCCAGGGTCTGGCGGCCGATGACAGGGGCGTCGAAGATGATCTCAACCGACAGCTCGAAACGGTCGGCGGGAACGAGCGCCACGCGCTTGCCGGGCGCGGCGATTTCGACCGGCGCCAGGATCTCCAGGTATCGGCGCGGCGCCGCCAGTTCGACGAGGCCGGCCCGGTCTATTGCGGCCACGAACTCGGCGGCGGAACCGTCACCGATCGGCGTCTCGGGCCCGTCGATCTCGGCGATCAGATTGTCGACGCCGAGGCCGGCCAGCGCCGACATCAGGTGCTCGACGGTGGCGACGGTGGCGCCCGAACCGTCGCCGATCACGGTGGCGAGGCGGGTGTCGCAGACGGTGTCGGCGCGAGCCGGGATAGCGGGGCGGCCGGGAAGGTCCGTGCGGACGAAGACGATGCCGGTGTCGGCCGTCGCGGGCTTGAGCGTCAGCCTCGCCGGCAGACCGCCGTGCACGCCGACGCCGGCGACGACGACCTCATGGGCCAGGGTGGTCTGATACTTAGCCGCCAACGGCGCGACGCCTCCAAAGGGGACAACGCGATGGGCTACAGGCGGCGGGCGTCGGAAGCAACCAGCGAGGCGGGCGCGATTTCGGCGATACCGGGAGTAATCACCTAAACGCGGTGAATCGTCAAGGGGCCCGGTCAGAACCCGTCAGTTGGCCAGGCGGCGCAGGAAGGACGGGATCTCGAGGTCGTCCGGATCCTCAGCCGACTCCGCGGCGTGCGGCTGGGCCGTCGGTTGGGTCGATCCAGTGGACCGCAGCGCCGGGCCTGGCGCTGGCGCATCGTGGCGGGCCCTGCCGCCGAAGATGCTGAGCCAGCCGCTCTTTTGCCGCCGCTCCTCGCCGTAGTTCGACGACTCCGGAAACAGCGGACCGCCGTCGTCCTCGTCCGCCACCGAGGGGTCGACGATGCGGGCGATTGGGCGGGCCTGCGGCTGGATTACCGTCGGCTCCGGGGCGGCGGCGATCGGCTCGGGGATTTCGAGGCGGACGTCGGGCTCACGCTGCGCCGAGGCGGCTCGCAGCGGCTCGAACACGGTGGTCTGGGCTGGCGGCTGAGGCGCGGCCGGCTCGTAGGTGGGTTCCTCGTAGGCCAGCACCGGCTCAGGCAGCGGCGCCGGCGCGATTTCCGGCTCGAACGTCAGCACCGGCTCGATCTGGCGCACCGGCTCTGGGATTGGCTCCGGCATCGGCTGCGGCGCGTACGATTGAGGCTGCTCGGCGCGGCGGGAGGTGCGGCGTGGGGCCGGCTCGATCGCCGAGATGGACATGCCGTCCATGCCGGTGGCGACCACCGAGACGCGCAGGGTGTTGGCCAGCGACGGATCGAAGGCGGCGCCGAAGATGATGTTGGCTTCCGGGTCCACCTGGGCGGAGATGGCGTTGGCCGCCTCGTCGACTTCGAGCAGGGTCATGTCGAGACCGCCGGTGATGTTCACCAGCACGGCCTTGGCGCCCTTCAGCGTCACTTCGTCGAGCAGCGGGTTCTGGATGGCGTTCTCGGCGGCCATCAGCGCACGGCCTTCGCCGGTCGCCTCGCCGGTGCCCATCATCGCTTTGCCCATCTCGGTCATCACCGTGCGGACGTCGGCGAAGTCGAGGTTGATCAGGCCTGGGAGCACCATCAGGTCGGTGATCGAGCGGACGCCGGAATGCAGCACCTGGTCGGCCATGGCGAAGGCCTCGGCGAAGGTGGTGCGCTCGTTGGCGACGCGGAACAGGTTCTGATTGGGGATGACGATCAGGGTGTCGACGTAACGCTGCAGCTCGGCGATCCCAGCGTCAGCCAGCCGCATGCGGTGGCGGCCTTCGAAATGGAACGGCTTGGTGACGACGCCGACCGTCAGGATGCCCCGTTCCCGGGCGCATTTGGCGATGATCGGGCCGGCGCCAGTGCCGGTGCCGCCGCCCATGCCGGCGGTGATGAAGACCATGTGGGCGCCGTCGAGGTGCTCACCGATCTCCATGGTGGACTCTTCGGCGGCCGACATCCCGACTTCGGGATGGGCGCCGGCGCCGAGGCCCTGGGTGACCTGGACACCGAGTTGCACCCGCTTGTCGGTCTTGGAGAACGCGAGTTGCTGGGCGTCCGTGTTGGCGACGACGAACTCGACGCCTTCGAGGCCCGCTTCGATCATGTTGTTGACGGCATTACCACCGGCGCCGCCGACACCGAAGACCACGATCCTCGGCTTAAGTTCCTTCGTTTCCGGTGCGAAAACCTTGAACGTCATCAGGAACCCCGTGTCCTTCCGCCATGATGTAAATACGGATCGGCGAATCGCCCGCCGGCCCGCTTTGCCGCTGGGATTAACTGAACGACCACCATCCTTAATTGCGCGTTAACTGCATACTGTGAGTCGGTTAGGCGTCGAGCTGAGCCGTCCGATTTTTTCGTTGCTGGCGCTGAGCTTGAGCTTGCCGTCACGAGACCTGGGCGAGGCGCGTTGACGCAGCCGGAACGACCCGAACGACGTCCTAGAGATTGTCGCGCAGCCAGGCCGCGGCCCGGGCGACCACGTTGCCGTTGGCGTCCCTGGCCCGCTGCGACGACGACTTGCGGGGTCCCGCCTCTCGCGGGCCGAACGCAGCGCGGTGGAGTACGCCGGCGGCGGCGCAGAACGCGGGGCCAGAGGCGGCGTCGGCCAGGTGCGGCACGCGGCGTGGCCGGCCGAGACGGACCGGACGATCGAACACCCGCACTGCCACTTCTCGCACCCCGGCCAGCTGGCTGGCCCCGCCGGTGAGCACGATGCCGGCGCCGGGCTCGACCGGCGCGTCGGACGCCTTCAGCCGTTCACGCAGCAGCTCCAGCGTCTCCTCGACGCGGGGGGCGATAATGCCCTTGAGTAACGACCGCGGCGCCACCACCGGGCCGGCGCCGGGGTCGTCGCCGCGCGGCGGCGCCTCGATCATCTCGCGGTCTTCGTTGGAGGAGGCGATGGCCGAGCCGTGCAGGGTCTTGATCCGCTCGGCGCCGATCACCGACGTGGAAAGGCCGCGGGCGACGTCCTGAGTGACGTGCGAGCCGCCGACCGCCAGGCTGTCGACGTGGGTCAGGCTGCCGCCGGCATAGACCGCCAGCGAGGTCGAGCCGCCGCCCATGTCGATCAGGATGGCGCCGAGGTCCATCTCGTCCTCCTCGAGGGTGGCGAGGGCCGATGCGAACGGCGCGGCGACCACGCCTTCGAACTGCAGGTGGGCGCGCTCGACGCAGTGGGCGATGGTCTGGAACACCTGGTCGTCCATCGAGACCAGCAGCAGATTGAGGCCGAGCTGGCGGCCGTACATCGACCTGGGATCACGGACGCCTTTGGCGCCGTCGACCGACCAGGAGATCGGCCGCACGTGGATGACCCGCCGCCCGGGCATCTTCAGGCCTGACACCGCAACTCCGATGGCGCGGGAAAGGTCGGCGTCGGTGATCGGCCGGGCGCCCAGCGAGACGTTGGCCGCGAGCCGGCGGCTGGCGAGCTGCCCGCCGGCGGTCGCGACGGTGACGCCGCCGACGCTGACCTTGGCGAGGGCCTCGGCGCGCTCGACGGCCTTGGCGATGGCGCTGGCGGCCGCTTCGACGTCGATCACCGCCCCGCCGCGGATGCCGCGGGATTGCACATAGCCGACCCCGGCGGCGGTGATGGTGCGGTCAGCCGGCCGCACGCCGTCCGGCTTCATGATGAAGCAGGCGACCTTGGAGGCGCCGAGGTCCACCGCGGCGACAACCGGGGCGCGGCCCAGCGCGGCTTTCAGGCCGTCGCGGGGAGGGCCGACGCGGCGTTCGGCCTCCGCGAACGCGGCCCTGTCTTCGCTTATCTCGAGTCTCATCCCGCCCCGTTCGCCCCCGAAACCGTCGGCGATTGCCGCGGCCGCACCGCCACCATCTCCGGATCTCTGAGATCGATCCGTGAGAAGCCCAAATCCAGGATCCGCGACTGCTGATCGAGCTGGTCGAGCCGGATCAGCGCCGCCTCTTCGTCCGCCGCCGGCAGCTGGACGATCGTGCCGTCCTTCAGCCGAAGGTCCCAGCGGCGGCCATCGACCCGCACCAGGGCGTCGAGCCGCTCAGCGAGCCTCTGCCGCGTCAACACTGGGCCGAGAATGGCCGACGCAGCGACGTTGGCCCCCTCGCCCACCACCAGCGGCAGGCTGGCGAACCGGCCGGGATCTGCCTCGGGGGCGACGACGCCGGTGGCGTCGATCACGCCGGCGCGGCCGTCATGCTGCCAGACGGCCAGAAGCTTTCGCTCGTCGACCGAGATGACGACGCTGTCGGGAAAGAGGCGGATGACGTGGGCGTCCTTGACCCAACCCACCTGTTCGATGCGGCGGCGGGCGGCGTCGAGGTCTAAGCCCAGCAGCGGCGCGCCCTTCTGGAGCGCGGCGGCGTGGAGGATATCGGCGCTGGACTGGGGCGAGGCGCCGTCGAGGCGGACGTTCTGCAGGCGGAAGCCCACCGCGGAGGTCTGGGACAGGAACCCATCGGTCGCGGCCTGAGCCAGTCGTTCGCCCCGGTGATCGGTGGCCAGCACGATGGCGGCGACCCCGACGACAGCCACGCCGGCGCCAGCGGCGATCAGGCGGGGCGAGAGGCGGATGCGTGACGGCGTCGCCGCTGCGGCCTTGGCGGAGGCCGCGCGACCTTTACTCGGACTGGCGGAGCTTTTGCTCCGAGCCTTGGCGCTGCCGCGCCCGGCCCCCCGCACTACCGCGGGCATACGCGTCCTCCACGATCCAAAGCACCAGGTCATCGAACCCAACGCCGAGGTGGGCCGCCTGCTCAGGGGCGAGCGAGGTCGGAGTCATCCCCGGTTGAGTGTTCACCTCCAACAGGACCAGAACCTCGTTAATGTCGTCATAACGGAGGTCGCTTCTGGTAACGCCGCGACAACCAAGCGCGGCGTGCGCCATCTCCGCGTAGCGCTTCGCCTGCTCCGCCACGGCGGCGGGAATCCGCGCCGGCAGGACGTGGCTGGAGCCGCCTTCCTCGTACTTGGCGTCGTAGTCGTAGAAGCCAGCGCGCGGCACGATCTCGGTGACGGTGAGCGCCTTGCCGTCCATCACCGCGACCGCCAGCTCCAGACCGCGGATGTAGGGCTCGATCATCACTTCCTCACCGAACGTCCACGAGGGCGCGACGATCTCCTGCGGTGGCGCGTTAGCCCCCTCGAACACGAGGTAGACGCCGACGGAGGAGCCCTCGGCATTCGGCTTCACCACGTAGGGCGGCGCCATGACGTGGTCCCGGGCCGCCTCGAAACGGTTGAACAGGCCGCCTCCGGGAACCAGCACCCCGGCGGCGGCCATCACCGCCTTGGACTTCGCCTTGTCCATGGCCAGCGCCGAGGCCAGCACGCCGCAGTGGCTGTAGGGGATCTGCAGCGTCTCCAGCACGCCCTGCACACAGCCGTCCTCGCCCCAGACGCCGTGCAGGGCGTTGAAGCAGACGTCCGGCTTGAGCTTGGTCAGCACCGCGGCGATGTCGCGCCCGGCGTCAATCCGCGAGACCCTGGCGCCTAGCCGCTCCAAGGCGTCGGCGCATTCGCGGCCGCTGACGAGGCTGACCTCGCGTTCCGGCGAGAGGCCGCCCAGCAGCACGGCGACGTGCTCGCCTTCGAGGGGCTTGGTCATTGCGGCGACTCCAGACCGTTGCGGGGCCTGTCTCGCTTGTCGCTGAATCGCGATCGGCTGTTAAGACCCGACCGGCGTGAGTGGCGTCACGTCACAGAGGGCCGCGATCAGCGCCGCGAGAGCAGCATCGGCAGGCCGCCGCGCGGCCGGATAGTGATCCGGTTCTGAATCGCGACCTCGTGGCCCGGTCGCAGCCGCAGGCGAAACCGCTGGGCGAGCGTGGCAAGGATCAGGATCGCCTCGTTCATCGCCAGCATCTGCCCGATGCACACCCGCGGCCCCCCACCGAACGGCAGGTAGGCTAAGCGCGGCCGCCCGACGCTGCGTTCGGCCAAAAAGCGGTCGGGATCGAAGCGGTTGGGGTCTTCCCAGAGCGAGCGATGGCGGTGGAGGATCCAGGACGAGATCAGCACCATGCCGCCGGCGGGAATGCGCGTCCCGGCCACCTCGTCGGCCTCGACCGCGACGCGGGCGGACAGACCGGGCGCCGGCGGATAGAGCCGCATGGTCTCCTCGATGATCCGGCGCGTGAGCTTCAGGTTCGGCAGGTCGGCGTCGGTGGGGACGCGGCCGCCCAGCACCTCATCGAGCTCGGCGTGGAGCTTTTCCTCCCACTCGGTCTGCTGCGAGAGCACGTACCAGACGAAGGTCATCGCCGCGGCTGTGGTCTCGTGGCCCGCGACGAAGATGGTCAGCACCTCGTTGCGCACCTCCTCGGTGGTCAGTCCCGCGCCGGTCTCCTCATCGAGCGCCGCGACCAGGCGGCCGAGCAGGTCCAGTTTGCCTGGATTGGCGCGGCGGGACTCGATTAGGCGCTTCAGCGGCTCGTCCATCGGCGCGAACAGCTGCTGCATCAGCCGCTCGCGACCCGCCAAGCGCATCGCGCCGATCCCCGGCAGCAGGTCGAGCAGGTTGAAGTTGAACGCCTGGTCCAGGCTCTGCTCCAGCGCCAGGCCGGTGACGCCCGTCATCTCGCCGGCGTCGGCGGAGAACATCGTGCCGGAAATGATCTCCAGCGTGAGGCGCGTCATGTCGGCCGAAACGTCCGTCTCTGCGCCGTCTTCGAGCCGGCCCCAGTCGTTCGCGAACGCCGTCGACGCCTCGACCATCGCCGGGGCGTAGCTGGCGACGCTGCGCGGGTCGAACGAGGGCGCCATGATCCGCCGGTGCGTGCGCCAGGTCTCGCCGTCGCTGGAGAGCAGCCCCTCGCCGAAGAGCGCGCGGAAGAAACGCTGCTCCATCGGCATCTTCGGATAGTTGGCGACCTTGTCGATCAGCACCTGCCGCAGGCCGGCCGGATCGTTGACCAGCCAAGCACGAACGAAAAGCGAAGGCTGGCGCCAAACGCCATGTTCGTAGGCGGCGAGGGGAATGGTCTCGAAGGGGTTCTCGCTCGCCGATCGGCCCGGGAAGAGCCGCGAGCGCTTCGGCGGCGGCCGGGTCCCGACCATGAACGGCGCGGCGGCGTCAATCGCGGTCATGGCGGGCTCCGATGGTTCGTTCCGCCAATGAGCGTCTCACGGCCAAGTCGTGGACGCATCTTAATTGCAGTTTAGATACCGGAGCTTAGGACGCGGTGACGCCGACGCCTGCCGGAGCGGCCGGGGTCCGGCACAGCCAATGGGCGCCGTGGGCGTCCAGCGGGTTGTCGATCCACCGGGTGATGTCGGGATTGACCAGGTTGTGGCTGGCCGGGAAGTAGAGCGGCGCCACCGGGGCGTCGTCCAACAGCATCTGCTCGGCTATGCGGGCGTCCCGCGCTGTCACCGCTGGGTCGGTCGAGTGGACGGCGGCGTTCAGTTCGGCATCGTAAGCGGGGTTGTTGTAGAAACCGTAGTTCTGGCCCCCGATGTCGGATCGCGACAGGTCGAGCATGTCGATCGCGTCGCTCGACTGCCAGCCCGCGTCGCCGACTTGGAAATCATGCAGTTCGTACTCCTGATAGGCGACCTGCACGTCGTTCTGCTGCAGTTGGGCGGCGACTCCGATCTGCTTCCAGTCCGACTGGATCGCCGGCATGAACAGCAACGGGTCGGCGCTGTTGCGGTGCTTGATCAGCAGCTGCAAGGGGTGCGCGGGGCCGTAACCGGCGGCGGCGAGCAAGCGTCGGGCTTCGGCCTGGCGGCGCTCGAACGACCAGTCAGCCCAATAGGTCCTGGCGCCGCCGCCATAGATCGGCAGGCCCGGCGGCACGAAGCTGTAAGCGGGCGTCTGGCCGCCGCGCAGCAGCTTGTGAGCGATGAAATCGCGGTCGATCGCCATCGACAGGGCCTGACGGACCCGGACGTCTTTCAGCGCCGGATCGTGCAGGTTGAAGGTCAGATAGGTCACAGCGCCCAGCGGGGCGACGTGTAGGTAATCTCTCATGCCGGTGCGACGCAGATAGGCCAGGCGGTTGGACTGAACGGTGGTGCTGAGATCGAGTTCGCCGTCGCGAACCCGGCGTTCGGTCGAGATCGCGTCGGGGGTAGCGTAGAACGACACCTCGTTGAAACAGGCCCTCTGCGCGCCCCAAAATACGGGGTTGCGCCGGATCAGGACCTGGTCGCCCAGCTGCCAGGCCACCAGACTGTAGGGGCCATCGCCGACGTAATGCGCCGGCTGCGTCCAGGCGTCGCCCCATTTCTCCACCACGTGACGCGGCTCGGGCCACATCGAACGGACCGCCCCGTACTGGGGCAACAGCAACCAGGGGTGCTCGAGATGGATCACCAGGGTATGCGGGTCAGGCGCCTCCACCCCGAGGCTGGTCAGGGGAGCGTGGCCGGCGTTGACCTGCTCAGCGTTCTTGATCGGGAAGTCCAGGAACGCCGAGAAGGACGCGGTCTTGGGGTCGAGCACGCGTCGGATGCCGAACACGAAATCATCGGCTGTGACAGGAACGCCGTCGGACCAGTTGGCGTCGCGAAGATGGAACGTCCACGTCAGACCATCTGGGCTGGCCTCCCACGACTTGGCGACGCCAGGCACGATCTTGCCGTCCGGGCCGAGCTGGGTGAGGCCGATGATGAGCTGGCTGACGATCGTGTTCTCCCACACGCCGTCGATCTTGGCCGGGTCGAGCGATACGGGCTCGGCGCCATTGCCGTAGAGCAGGCACAGGTCGCCGGGCGGACACACCGGGCGGTGGCTTTCGCGCTTGCAGGCCGCGAGCACGGACAACATCACGGCGATCAACGCGATGGCTGTCAGCTTTTGGACGGCGTGGCCCTCCCTTCAGGCCAGCGGAACCTCCGTCGCCGCCGGTTCGCCGGCAAGCGGAAAATGGCCTCAAACCGATCGGCCGATGCGCTTGATCTCCCATTCGAGCGTCACGCCCGTCTTCGAGGCCACGTCGGCGCGCACCGCTTCGCCAAGACCTTCGAGATCGGCGGCCGTCGCATCGCCAGTGTTGATCATGAAGTTGGCATGCAGCGGCGAGAACATCGCTCCGCCAAACGGCTTGCCGCGCCACCCGGCCTCGTCGACCAGTTGCCAGGCGCTGTGGCCGGGCGGGTTGCGGAAGGTGGAGCCGCCGGTCTTCTCGCGGATGGGCTGGGTAGCCTCGCGGCGGGCGGTGATCTCAGCCATCCGCGCTTTGACGACGGCGGGGCCGTCAGGCCGGCCTTGAAACAGCGCGCCGGTGAAGATGAGGCCGTCGCGGACGCTGACGCCAGGCCCCGGACGCGAGTGGCGATAGGAGAACTTCATCTCGGCGTTCGAGAGCGTGATTGTCTCGCCCGAATACCGGTTCACGGCATAGGCCTCGACCAGCACGTCCTTGGTCTCGGCGCCGTAACAGCCCGCATTCATGGTCAGAGCGCCACCGATCGTGCCGGGGATGCCGCTGTAGAATTCGAGACCAGCGATGCCGGCCTCCGCCGCGACCTTTGCCGCCTGACCGTCCAGCGCCGCCGCCCCCGCAAACAACCGGCTTTCGCCGCACGGCTCGATCGCCGCGAACGCTCGTCCGAGCCGCACCACGACGCCGGAAACACCGCCATCGCGCACAAGGATGTTTGAGCCGACGCCCAGCACCGTGAGGGGGATTGTCTGGTGCAAGGCGACGGCGAACTGGGCCAGATCCTCGGCGTCGGCGGGCAGGAACAGCACGTCCGCCGGGCCTCCCACCCGGAACCAGGTGAAGGGCGCCAGCGCCTCGCCCTTTACGAGCCGACCGCGCACCGGTGGCAGCTGCTCGGTCCACTGCTCGGGGGCGTCGTTAAGGGGATGCTGCTGCAGGGTGTCGGCGTGACTTTCCTTGAGTCGCTCCCCCCACGTCGGATCCAGCGCGGACATCAACGCTTCCTGGAGTTCGAACATCTGACGGCGGTTGTCTTCGCCGACACGGCGGCGGCGAACCTCGAGCGCCGAGGCCATGCTCTGGGTCAGGCTCTCGAAAGCCCGTTGCAGCACGATGCGCCGGTCAAGCGACCGCGCGATCACCCTCGTCTGTCCGCGCTCGTCGTACATCAGCAAATAGGTCGGCGCTGCGGGATCGCCATCCAGGCCGATCCAATAACCTTCGTCCCGCGGCGCCCGGCCAAAGATCGGCAGCTGCGCCAATGGCGCGTCGATTCGCTCCGCAAGCGAGCGCACCTCTTCCTCGAGCGCCGCCAGGGCCTCGGCGAAGACCTCGCTCACGCCGCCAGGGCTCCCAGCTGGCCCGGCAGGGCCTGCGCCCAGGCGGTGATGTCGCCGGCGCCGAGGCAGATGACCAAATCGCCCTCCCGCGCCTCGGCGGCGATCATCGCCGGCAAGGCGCCCGGGCCGTCCAGCGCAAGCACGTGGCGGTGGCCGTGGCGCTTCAGGCCCTCGATCAGCGCGTCGCGGCTGGCGCCCTCCATCGGGGACTCGCCGGCCGGATAGACGTCGGCGACGATCACCACGTCGGCGTCGTTGAAGCAGCGGCAGAATTCCTGGAACAGGTCCTTCAGCCGGCTGTAGCGATGCGGCTGCACCACGGCGATCACCCGCCCGTTGCTGACCGCCCGCGCGGCCTTCAGTACGTTGGCGATCTCGACCGGGTGGTGGCCGTAGTCGTCGACCACCTTCACGCCGCGCGCCTCGCCGGTGAAGGTGAAGCGCCTCCGCACGCCGCCAAAGCCGGCCAGGCCCTTGCGGATCGCCTTCTCCGGCGCGCCCAGCTCGCGGCCGATGGCGATGGCCGCCAGGGCGTTCTGTACATTGTGCTGGCCGGCCATCGGCAGCTTGATCTCGCCCAGCACGGTGGTCGCGCCGCCGTCGGCGCCGCTGATCAGCACATCGAAGGTAGAGCCCTCCGCCCCGATCCCGATGTTCATGGCCCGCACCTCGGACTGCGGATTGACGCCGTAGGTGATCAGGCGGCGGTTCTCGACGTTGGCGGCCATCTCCTGCACGTCGGGATCGTCGATGCAGATGGCGGCGAAACCGTAGAACGGGATGCTCTCGACGAAGCTCTGGAATGCGCGCTTCACGGCGTCGAAGTCGCCGTAGTGGTCGAGGTGTTCGGGATCGATGTTGGTGACCACGGCGACGGTGGGGCGAAGGCGCAGGAAGGTGCCGTCGCTTTCGTCGGCCTCGACCACGATCCAGTCGCCCTCGCCCACCTTGGCGTTAGCGCCGTAGGCGTTGATGATGCCGCCGTTGACCACCGTGGGATCGAAGCCGGCCGCGTCCAAGATCGCGGCGACCATCGAGGTGGTGGTGGTCTTGCCGTGGGTGCCACCGACCGCGACCGAGTATTGCAGGCGCATCAGCTCGGCCAGCATCTCGGCGCGGCGCACCAGCGGGATGCGCCGAGCCCTGGCGGCCGCCAGTTCGGGATTATCGGCCTTGACCGCGCTGGTGAAAACGACCGCCGAGGCGCCTTCGATGTGGGCGGCGTCGTGGCCGATGAAGACCTTTGCGCCCAGCTTCTCCAGCCGCTCGGTATTGGCGCCGGCGCGGGCGTCGGAGCCCTGCACCTGGTAGCCGATCCGCAGCATGATTTCGGCGATCGCGCTCATGCCGATGCCGCCGATGCCGACGAAGTGCACGGGCCCGAGGTCGAAGGGGACGGGGCGACGATTCATGGGCGCTGCTTAGCCGAGAACGTCCGAATACGCGACTATCCGAACCGCAACCGTGTCGCCTTCGCCGCCGGGCGGGCGTAGCAGCGAGCCAGCCAATCAGCGACGCTCGGATAGGGCGCGAGCTCGAGGTGTTCGGCGCGGGAGGGTGATAGGACAGCGGCGACGTTTAGGTCGGCGACGGTAAATGCGCCGCCGACCAGCCAATCACGCCGGTCCAGAGCCCGATCCAGTGTCGCGAGCGCGGCGGCGATCATCGGCGCGGTGTGAGGGGCCACGGCGTCGCGAAGTTCGGCAAGGCGCAGATCGCGCATCACCCACGGCTCCAACTCGCCCTGCGCCCACAGGCTCCAGCGCCAAACCTGGGCCTCGTCTTCCAGCGCAAACGGATAGAGTCCGCCAAGGTCATATCGCTTGGCGAGATAGAGGTTAATCGCCAGCGATTCCGCGAGCGCGAAGCCGTCGTCCTCGATGGTCGGGATCGCGCCAGCCGGATTCAGGCGCAGGAACTCGGGCGATTTCAGCCGCGGGTCCGCCACAGCGACGGGGTCGTGCTCGAAGTCGAGCCCCAATTCAGCCGCTACCCATAGCACCCGCATGGTGCGGCTTCGGGACGTACCGTGAATCGTCAGCGCCATGGCCGAAGGTGCTGGCGGTCGGCCAGCGCGTCAATGGCGGTGCGGCTACGGCCGCAGTTCGAGCACCATGTTGAACGGCGTCTCGACCGCCCGGCGGAACCGCGTAAAGCCGGCCTCCAGCGCCACCTGCTTCAGGCGCGCCTCGCCGGCCTGGGCGCCGAGCGCCAGGGCAACCTCCTGGCTCATCGAGGCGGGCGTGCAGATCATGGTCGATGCCGAATAGAACATCCGGCCGACCGGATTGAGGTTGCCTGCCAGATCGTCTGCGGCATTCGGCTCGACCAGCATGAAGGCGCCGTCCGGCGCCAGGCTTCGCCGGACATGCGCGGCCGCGCCGATCGGATCGCCCATGTCGTGCAGGGCGTCGAAGATGGTGACCAGCCCGTAGCCCCCGCCGGGGAAGTCCTTGGCGCCGCGAAGATCAATTAGCGTGCGGACGGGCGTTGAACCAAACGGGCGACCGGGCCCCAGAGGCCGGCGACGAGAGCGCCGACGCCAACCACGGTTTCCATCGCCATGACGAGGAAGACCCAATACATCAGCGAGTCGCTGAAAACGTTCGTCGCGGGCAGCGCCGCTACTACCGCGGCCGATAGCGTGGAAAGCAGCCCGACCAAGATGACCAAGGGCCTCGACACCACCATCCACATCGCGCGACTCCATTTTCCAAAACGTCATTCCTTCCGCGCAATTGGCGCTCGTTCCTGTTCGCGGGCTTTGAACTAGATCAAAGCCGGTCGATCACCGCCCGAGCGGCGCCCAGATCTCGAGTCCACCGTAGCCGGTCTCAACCCTGAAGCTGGGGTCATGCCGCTCGACAATGGGGGCGTCAGCAGGGGTTTCGCCACTTTGCGGAAACCACGCGTTCCAGATGGCGGCGTAGGTGCGCCGCAGCTCGGACACATGTGCCTGGTGGCGAAAGACAGCGTAACGGCTGGGCGCGATGCGGACGCGGTCCAGATCAGCCGGGGCCATGGCGAAGTCGTCGACTTCGAGGCCGCAGAGGTAGGTGAAAGCGCCCTCGTCGTTGAGATCCGCCATGACCCCGATCGGGATCGGCCGGGCGATGGGACGGATCCAGCCGATTTCCGGGCCGAACGCCCGCCATTGGGCGGGGATGGCGCTGGTGGTGGCGAAGGACTGCCTAGCGCGGCGTCCGACGGCCATTATCTCGCCCGCCGACGCGATCGTGGGCGACAGCAGCGCCGCGCCGCCGTGCTCCGGAAGGTCGAGGGGCGGCAGGAGGGCGAGCCGGCTGCTCCCGCGCCGACGCACCTCCCGCGGCGTAACCGCGAACCTGGCCTTGAACGCCCGGGTGAACGCCTCGTGCGACTCGTAGCCGGCGTCGAGCGCGACCTGCAGCACGTCGCTCGCGCCGGCCGCCAGCGCGGCGGCCGCTTCGGTCAGGCGGCGGGCCCGCACGTACTCCATCACCGAGTAGCCAGTGGCCTCGCCGAAGGCGTGGGCGAGGTGATGGCGGGTGACGCCGCAACTGGAGGCGACCGTGGCCAGGCTCAACGGCCGGCCGAGCTGGCGTTCGATTACCCAGAGCGCGCGCTTCGCAAGCGACATCGGTCCGATATCCGACGTCGGCCCGGCCGCCGCAATCGCGATCAAGTGCGCCGGATGTCGATCGACTACCTCTGGCGGCGACGTTCAACGGGAGCCCGATCATGCCCTACGCCGACGCGACGCAGCTCGTCGCCGACCTGAAACGCCGGAACGTGTCGGCCCGCGAGCTGCTCGAACTGACGATCACCCGGATCGAGGCGCTCGATCCGCAGATCAACGCGGTGGTCGTCAGGGACTTCGAACGGGCCAGGCGCGCGGCAGGTGACGCCGACGAAGCCCTGGACCGCGGAGACGGCCGGCCGTTGCTCGGATTGCCGATGACGGTCAAGGAGGCCTTCAACGTCTCCGGCCTGCCGACGACCTGGGGCTTGCCTGGTACGGCGCAGATTCCGGTTGGCGAGGACGCGGTGGTGGTCTCGCGCCTCAAGGCCGCCGGCGCCGTGATCATCGGCAAGACCAATATCGCGACCATGCTTGCCGATTGGCAGAGCGCCAATGCGATCTACGGCGCGACCTCCAATCCCTGGGACCTGTCGCGCACCAGCGGCGGCTCCTCTGGCGGGGGCGCAGCGGCGGTTGCGGCCGGGATGGTCAGCCTGGAGTTCGGCTCGGACCTCGCCGCCTCGCTTCGCGCGCCGGCCTCGTTCTGCGGCGTCTACGCCCACAAGCCCACGTTCGGCATCGTGCCGGCTCGCGGCCTGGCCCCGCCCGGCGCGCCCGCCGGCCCGATGGCGCCCGCCCTGGACCTCGCCGTCGTCGGCCCGATGGCAAGGTCGGCGCGCGATCTCGCGTTGGCCCTCAACGTCACCGTCGGCGCGGACACGCCGGCGGATCTAGCCTGCAAGATCGCGTTGCCGCCGCCGCGGCGCGAGCGCCTCGCGGACTTCCGCGTGCTGGTGCTGGACCAGCATCCGGGCATCCCGACCGCCGTCAGCATCCGCGACGCAATCCATCGGCGGGCAGACGCGCTGGCGAAGTCCGGTTGTCAGGTCGTGCACGCCGGCGAGCGCCTGCCGTCGATCGTCGACAACGCGGCGCTATTCGTCGAACTGCTGCTGTCGCAGTTCTCCGCAGAAAGCTCGGACGAGGCGTTTGCCGCCGCACGCGCCGCGGCCGATTCCCTGCCAGACGGGCTCGACGCCCTCACGGCTGCTGGCGCTCGGGCGCCAGCCCTCAGCCACCGGGACTGGGTGCGAGCGGATCGTCGTCGGATGCAGCAGGCCGCGAACTGGCGCGAGCTGTTCGCCGACGTCGATGTCGTGCTCTGCCCCGCGATGCCGACCACCGCCTTCCGCCACGACGACGAGGCGGTGCGTCGAGGCCAGCTGTCGGTCGATGGCACGACCATGCCGTATCACGCCCAGCCGCTCTGGGCGGCGCTTGCCAGCGTCACCGGCCAACCGGCCACGGTCGCGCCGATCGATCGCGATGGCGAGGGAATGCCGATCGGCGTCCAACTGATCGGCCCGTTGTTCGAGGACCGCACCCCCTTGCGGTTCGCCGAGCTGATGGCGGCGGAGTTTGGGGGGTTCGAGCCACCACCGCGCCTTCGCCAAGACGAGCGGGCCGCGGCCGTCTGAAGCAAGTTGGTTAGGCCGCCGTCGACTCGACCAGGTCCGCCAGGCGGTCGGCAGCGTCAGGCTTGCCGACCGCCTTGGCCGCGGCGGCCATCGTAGCCAAGCGGCTGGGATCGTCGATCAGCGCCTGCAGCAGCGCCGCCAGACTGTCTGCGCTCAGCGCGTCCTCCCGCACCACTTCCGCGGCGCCGGCCTCGGCCAGCAGGCGGGCGTTCTGGCCCTGGTCGTCGTCGAGCGCGATCTTGAGCGGCACCAGGATTGACGGTCGCCCGGCGACCGCGATCTCGCAGACGGTGGACGCGCCGGCGCGGCCGATCATCAGGTGAGCGGCGCCCAAACGCGGGGCCATGCCGTCGAAGAATGGCGCGATTTCGGCGTCGACCTCGGCGGCTGCGTAAGTCTTGCGGGCGAAGTCGATCGACTCGGCGCGGGTCTGCTGTTGCACCTTGAGGCGGCGGCGAAGCGGACCGGGCAGTTTGGCGATCGCCTGGGGGACCATTTCGGAGAGCAGACGCGCGCCCTGGCTGCCGCCGGTGATCAGCAAGCGCACCTCGTCAGTCGGCGGATCGTACGGCAGGTCGTAGAGCGCGCGGATGTTGGGACGCACCGGGTTGCCGACGACGACCGCGCGGCGCTGGACCGAGGCGGGCGCCTTCAGCAGGGTGGGAAAGGCGCAGGCGACCGCAGTGACGCCAGGCGCCAGCAGGCGGTTGGCCCTCCCCATGACCGCGTTCTGCTCGTGGATCAGCGTGCGCCGGCGCTGGCTGATCGCCGCCATCAACGCCGGCAACGAAGGATAGCCGCCGAAGCCGACCACAATCGCGGGCCTCAGGCTCGATAGCTCCCGCCTGGCCTGCGTCACGCCGCGCATGATGGTGAGGCCGGCGCGGAACATGCCCGGCGGGTCGCCTGGCCTGAAGGTAGCGGCCGGAAGCGGGATGCGTCGCTCGGCCGGAAAGCTGTCGGCCAGGCTGTGCGCCCGATCGTCGGTGGCCAGCACCACCCGCCAGCCGCGCGCCACCAGCACCTCGGCGAGAGCCTGGGCTGGAAACAAATGTCCGCCGGTGCCGCCGGCGGCGACCACCGCCAGCCTCGATCTGGGCTCAGGCAAAATCGCCGGCCCCAAAGTTGCCCGCTCGGGCGAGGCGATCCTTCTGGGCGTAGGCGCCGGGGCGGCGACGGGTCAGCGCCAAGGCCATGCCCATGGTCAGGCCCATCGCCAACATCGATGAGCCCCCGTAGGAGATGAACGGCAGCGTCATGCCCTTGGTCGGCATCAGGTTGAGGTTCACGGCCACGTTGATGAAGGCCTGCATGCCGACCAGCACGAAGAGCCCCGCCGCAGCCACCTGCTCGAACGGATCGGAAAGCCGCATGGCGCGGAACAGGCCCCGCAGGGTCAGGAACATGAAAAGGGCGATCAGGATCAGTGAGAACCAGAGGCCGTATTCCTCTGCCGACGCCGAGTAGATGAAGTCGGTGTGCATGTCGGGCACGTCGCGCTTCATGATCCCCTCACCCGGCCCGCGTCCGAACAGGCCGCCGGCGGCGATAGCCGCGCCGGCGCGGTGGACCTGTTGCAGGTCGGCGGTCTTGTCGTGGCTGAAGAAGCGGTCGACCCGGCTGGCGACGTGCTGGAACAGGAAGTAGGTGCTGCCGAGGCCCGCCACGGCGACGCCGCCCAGCGCCATCACCCAGCTCATCGGCACGCCCGCCATCCAGAACGCGGCCCCAAAGGCGATGGTGATCAGCACGGTCTGGCCGACGTCCGGCTCGACCAGCAGCAAGGCGACGGCGATGATGTAGAGGCCAAAGGCTATCGAGACGCCCGGCACCCCCTCGCCTTTCTGGCCCTCGGAGAACATCCACGAGACCAGCACGATCAGCGCCGGCTTCATGAACTCCGACGGCTGCAGGGTGAAGCCGGCGATCTCGACCCAGCGTGTCGCACCCTTGGCCTCGTGACCGAGGACGAACAGCGCCAGCATCGCGGCGATGGCGACGATGTAGACGAAAAAGGCGGTGCGCCGCACACCCTTCGGCGGCAGCATGGAGACCGCCAGCAGCACCACGATGCTACCGACCGCGTAGATCGACTGGCGAACGGCGAAGTGGAACGGGAAGCCGATCTTCAACCGCGCGGCCGCCGCCGGGCTCGCGCCGAAACAGAGCAGCACGCCCAGTCCGATCAGGGCCAGGGTGGCGCCGAGCAGCCAGTGATCGACGGTCCACCACCACTCGCCGACCCGGGTGCGGTCGGCGCGGGAGAAGGCGTGGGTTTGGGTGCGGGTCTCGACAAGATCTTCGGCGGCGGTGGTCACGGCGATACCCTCGCCCGGGCCGCCGTCGGCGCGTTGGTCAGGTCGTGCGCGGCGGCGCGGAACGCCTCGCCGCGCTGTTCGAAGTCGGCGAACTGGTCGAACGAGGCGCAAGCGGGCGAGAGCAGTACGATAGCGTCCTCGCCGCTCGCCCTGGCGTCCTCGAACGCCGCCCGCACGGCCGCATCGATCGTGCCGCAGCGGGCGTAGGGAACGCGCCGGTCGAGCGTCGCGGCGAACGCGTCCTCGGCTTCGCCCACCAGATAGGCTTTGACGATGCCGCCGAACAGGTCGGACAGGCTCTCGATGCCACCGGATTTGGGCTGACCGCCGGCGATCCAGTAGACCTTGGGATAGCTGGAAAGCGCCTGCCGGGCGGCATCCGCGTTGGTGGCCTTACTGTCGTTGACGAAGCGGACGCGGCCGATGGCGCCGACCGGCTCCATGCGGTGGGCGAGGCCCGGGAAGGTCATCAGGCCCTGGGCGGCCACCTGATCGGCGATGCCCAAAGCCCGGGCTGCGGCATAGGCGGCGGCCGCGTTCTGCCAGTTGTGACGGCCGGGCAGCGAGACGGCGCGCGTGAGGTCGGCGATCTCTGTGACCCGCTCGCCGGTGGCGTCGTAGAGCATGCCCTGCAGCGCGTAGACGCCGCGGCCCATCGAGCGACGGGCGCTGATCGGCACGATGGTGCGGCGGTTGGCGGCGGTGATCTCGGTCACGACGTGCGCCGACCAGGGATCGTCGACGCCGACGATGGCGGTGTCGCCCTTGCCCTGGTTCAGCAGGATGCGTCGCTTGGCGGCGACGTAGCCGTCCATGTCGCCGTGCCGCTCCAGGTGGTCGGGCGAGATGTTGAGGATGATGGCGACGTCGGCCTTCAGGCTCGAGGTGAGGTCGAGCTGGTAGGACGACAGCTCCAGCACATAGACGGCGCCGCCGTGCATGTCCTCGAGGCCCAGCACGCCGAAGCCGATGTTGCCGCCGATGCGCACATCGCGACCGGCCTGGCGGCAGACGTGGCCGATCAGGGCGGTGGTCGTCGACTTGCCGTTGGTGCCGGTGATGGCGACGATCTTCGGCCGCTTGTGCGAAGGGGCGGCGGCGACGGTGCGGGCGAACAGCTCGATGTCGCCCATGACCTCGACGCCCGCGGCCTTGGCCTTCTCGACGGTCCAGTGCGGCTTGGGGTGGGTCAGTGGCACGCCGGGGGAAAGCACGAGGGCCGAGAGCTTCAGCCAGTCGGCGCTACGCAGGTCCTCCAGCAGGAAGCCCTCGGCCTGGGCGGCGTCGCGGGCGGCGGCGTTCTCGTCCCAGACTACGACTTCGGCGCCGCCGGCGCGGAGGGCGCGCGCGGCGGCAAGGCCGGTGCGGGCCAGGCCGAACACGGCGACCTTCTTGGCCTCGAAGCCGCGGACCGGGATCATGACGTGCGCCTGCCCTCCCCTACCGCAGCTTCAGGGTCGCCAGACCCGCCAGGGCCAGCATGACGGAGATGATCCAGAAGCGGATCACGATGGTCGGTTCGGCCCAGCCCAACCGTTCGAAGTGGTGATGGATCGGGGCCATGCGGAACACCCGCTTGCCGGTCAGCTTGAACGAGGCGACCTGGACCATCACCGAGACGGTCTCCAGCACGAAGAGGCCGCCGACGATGGCCAGGACGATCTCGTGCTTGGTGGCCACCGCGACGGCGCCGAGGCCGCCGCCGAGCGCGAGCGAGCCGCTGTCGCCCATGAAGATCTTCGCCGGCGGGGCGTTGTACCAGAGGAAGCCCAGGCACGAGCCGACCATCGCAGCGCAGTAGACCCCGACCTCGCCGACTCCGTCCACGAAGTGGAGCTGTAGGTAGTCGGCGAAACGCGAGTTGCCGACCAGATAGGCGATCAGGCCGAAGGAGAGGGCCGCGATCATCACCGGCACCGTGGCGAGGCCGTCCAGGCCGTCGGTGAAGTTCACTGCGTTGGACGAGCCCATGATCACCAGCGCGCCGAAGGCCAGGTAGAACAGACCGAGGTCGAGCAGCGCCTTCTTGAAGATCGGGAACGCCACCGAGGTCGCCAGGTGCGGATCGTCGGGCGTCGGCGCCGCGTACTTGATGATCAGGAACACCGCGAGGACGGCGACTCCGCCTTCCACCAGCAGCCGCAGCATGCTGGACAGCCCGGCAGTGCTCTGGCGGGTGACCTTGGCGTAGTCGTCGAGGAAGCCCAGGAAGCCGAACGCCAGCGTCACCAGCAGCACGACCCAGACGTAGACGTCGCTGAGGTCGGCCCACAGCAGGGTGCCGACGGCGATGCCAGCCAGGAACATCAGCCCGCCCATGGTCGGCGTGCCGGCCTTCTCGACCACGTGGCGCTCGATGCCGTCGGCGCGGATCGGCTGGCCCTTGCCCTGTCGCGCCTGCATCCAGCGGATGAAGCGCGAACCCATCGCCACGACCGTCAGCTGCGCGGTGATCAGCGCCAGGCCGGAGCGGAAGGTGAGATAGCGCAGCAGGTTGAGGACGGGGATGTAGTGGTGGTTGTCCGCTAGTCGCTCGTAGAGCAGGTAGAGCATTCAGGCGGCCTCCCCTGAACGGGACTCGAGACCGCTCAAGGCGTCGAACAACGCCTTGGCTTTGCTATCCCTCGACCCCTTCACCATCACCAGATCCCCAGGCTCGATGGCCCGGGTGAGCAAGGGCTCTAGCGCCTCCGCGCTTTCGGCGTACGCGCCTTGGCGAGTCGGCGGAAGCGCCCGCCAGAGGCATTTCATCATCGGGCCAGCGCAGAAGACGAGATCGACATCAGCCGCCTCAATCTCGGCGGCCAGGCCGGCGTGATAGGCGGCCGACTGAGGGCCGAGCTCCAGCATGTCGGTGAGCACGGCGATGCGGCGGCCGGCAGTCTGACGTAGCCCAAGGGTGCGCAGCGCGGCGGCGACCGAGACCGGGTTGGCGTTGTAGCTCTCGTCGATCAGGGTGAAAGCGCCGCCTGCAAGAGCGACCCGCCGCTCGGCCCCTCTGCCTTCAAGGGGTTGGAAGTCGGCGAGCGCCGCCACAGCATCCGCCTGGGCGACGCCTAGCGACTCCATCATGAGCAGGGCCGCGAGGCTCATCAGGCCCCAGTGGTGCCCGCTCTGGCGCAGGCTGAAGGCGATCGGCGCGCCGTGCAGCCGAGCCTCCACCTGGGCGCCGCCGGGCTCTAGGCTGAGGCCGGTGAGCTGCGCCGCGCAAGACGGATCGGATCCGAACGCCAGCACTGCCGCGCCGCGCGCCTTGGCCGCGTCGGCCAGATAGTCGAACCAGGGATTGTCGGCGTTGAGCACCGCGGTTCCGCCGGACTGCAGTCCATCGAAGATCTCGGCCTTGGCCCGCGCGACGCCGGCCTCGCCGTCAACGAAGTTCTGGATGTGGGCCTGGGCGACGGTGGTGATGACCACGGCGTGGGGCTGCACCATCCGCACCAGCGGCGTGATCTCATCGGCGTGGTTCATGCCGATCTCGAACACCGCCCGTTCGGTGTCGCGGGGCATGCGGGCCAGGGTCAGCGGGACGCCGATGTGGTTGTTGTAGGACTTCACCGACGAATGGCCGCGGCCGGCGCGCAACAGGCCGGCGCGGATCGCCTGGGTGACGCTGGTCTTGCCGACGGAGCCGGTGACAGCGCCCCGGCGAACCTGCCGCGCACGGATGCGGGCGGCCTCGGCCAGCCGCTCCAGCGCCCCCAGCGTGTCGCCCACCATCACCGCCGGCGCGGAGACGGGCTGGGTGGCGAGGACGCCGGCGGCCCCGCGGTCCAGCGCGGTCTGTGCGAACTCATGGCCGTCGCGGACGCCGGCGAGGGCGACGAACAGGTCGCCTGGCTCGAGCGTGCGGGTGTCGATCGAGACGCCGCTCGCGGCGAACGATGAGCCGGACAGGCTGCCGCCGGTGGCGGCGAGGATCTCGTCCGAGGTCCAGAGCGGCTCAGCCATGGGCCGGCTCCAGGCCGAGCGCCGCGGCGGTCTCGGCCACGTCGTCGAACGGGTGGATGATCGCGCCGACGATCTGGCCCTGTTCGTGGCCCTTGCCGGCGACGACCAGCACGTCGCCCTCGCGCAGCATGCCGGCGGCCGCGGCGATCGCCTCGCGACGGTCGCCGATCTCGCGAAGGCCCGGCGCGCCCGCCTTGATCTCGGCGCGGATGGCTGCGGGTTGCTCCGAGCGCGGGTTGTCGTCGGTGACGATGGCGATGTCGGCAAAGCCGGCGGCGATGGCGCCCATCAGCGGGCGCTTGGTCTTGTCGCGGTCGCCGCCGGCGCCGAAGACGACGATCAGGCGGCCGGCGGCGTGGGGTCGCAGCGCCAGCAGCACGGTCTTCAGGCCGTCCGGGGTGTGGGCGTAGTCGACGTAGGCCTCGCCGCCCTTCTTGGCCGCACCGATGCGTTGCAGCCGGCCCGGCGCGCCCTCGATGTGCTCGAGCGCCGCCAGCACCGCTTCCGTCTCTTCGCCGGCGGCGATGCAAAGGCCGGCGGCGACGAGGGCGTTGGAGGCCTGAAAGGCGCCGGCGAGCGGCAGGCGGACGTCAAAGTTGCGGCCCGCGGTGCCGATCCTGAGCCGCTGGCCCTCGGGAACGAGGGTGCGGTGCGCGAGCGTGAGCCCCTCGCCCATCGCTCCGACCGAAAGAATCGGAAGACCACTAGCCGCCGCAGCGGACGCAAACACCGGGTAGGCGTCAGAGTCGGCGTTGAGCACGGCGGTGCGACCGTGGGGAGTCAGCACTTCGAAGAGGCGCAGCTTGGCGGCGCGGTAGGCCTCCATCGTGCCGTGGTAGTCCAGGTGGTCCTGGGTTAGGTTCAGGAAGCCGGAGGCGGTGAGGATGACTCCGTCGAGGCGGCGCTGGTCGATCCCGTGCGAAGAGGCTTCAAGGGCCAGGTGAGTGACGCCGCGCGCCGCCAGATCCGCCAGCAGGGCGGCGACGTCGCCGGCGTCGGGCGTGGTGAGGCCGGGCGGCGTGATCTGATCCTCGCCGGCGCGCACGCCGAGCGTACCCATGCTGGCCGAGCGACGGCCGAGGCGCTCGAACATCTGGCGACAGAAGGTGGCGACCGAGGTCTTGCCGTTGGTGCCGGTGACCGCGACACAGGTGGCCGGCTGGGCGCCCCAGAAGTTCGCGGCGGCAAGGGCGTAGCCGCGGCGCGCGTCATCGACCACGACCACGGGCGCGTCGACGGCGATGGGCGTTTCGCTGATGACGGCCGCCGCGCCCGCAGCGAGCGCCGCCACGACGTACTCGCGACCGTCGGCCTTGGCGCCCGACAGGGCGGCGAAGAGGTAGCCCGGCTTCACTTTGCGGCTGTCGGCCGTGACGCCCTCGATGACGGGATCGACCGCGAGATCGCGTCTCAGCAGTTCGGAGAGCTTGCGGCTCATCGCTCGTTGGCTCCCAGCGCCACCGGATCCGGCTTCGGCTTGGTCGCCGAATCGGACGTGACGATGACGCGGCGCACGCCGACGAACGGAGCGATGCGATCGATCACCCGGCCGGCGACTGGCGCCGCGGTGAAGGCGCCGGTGGTCACGCCGCCGTCCGCCGCGACCGCCTTGGGCGCATCCATCATGATCAGCACCAGGTAGCGGTCGGCATCGAGCGCGGCGTCGGTGGGGAAGATCGCGGCGAAGGAGGCCAGGTTGGCGACGTTCTTGCCCTCCTGGTAGCGGCCGTTGACCAGCTTGGTCGCGGTGCCGGTCTTGCCGCCGACGCGCAAGCCGAGGGCGTCTGCCTTGGCCCCCGTGCCTTCGGTCACGTTGAGCCGCATCAGATCGAGCATGATGCGCGAGGTCTGCGGCCGCAGGATCTGGCGGCCGGGCGCCGGCGCCTGGCCGGGCGCCAGACGGCGCAGCGTCAGCGGGCGATAGACGCCGCCGTTGAGGATTGAGCTCATGCCGGTGGCGAGTTGCAGCGGCGTCACCGAGATCGAATGGCCGAACGACATCGAAGCGACGATGTTGGGCGACGACAGCGACTTGGCCAGCAGGGGATGCGCCGACTCGACCAACTCGCTCGGCGCCGCTTTCAGCAGGCCGAAATCGCCCCAGTAGCGGATCATGGTCGGGGCGCCGGCGAGCAGGCCGAGCCGCGCGGCGCCGATGTTGGACGAGTGGGTGAAGACGTGGGCCAGCGAGAGGCTGGCGTCGCCGTGGTCGAAATCGTGGATGGTCTGCGAGCCAAGCACCAGCGGCGTCTTGACGTCGAACATGGTGTTGGGCGTGGCGACGCCCGAGTCGATCCCCATCGCTAGGGTGAAAACCTTCATCACCGAGCCCGGCTCGTAGACCGTGGCGGCGGCGTGGTTGGCCTGGTCACCCTTTGTCGGGTTGTTCGGATCGTAGGTCGGATAGCTGGCCATGCCGAGGATCTCCCCGGTATGCACATTGACCACCATGCCAACGGCGTGATCCGCGCCATAGGCGCTGGCGGCGCCGTCCAGCTCATTCTCCAGCGCGCCTTGGACCCGCAGGTCGATCGACAGCGCCACGGGCGTCGCGCGGTCGGTGCGCATCGCCTTGTCGAACGCCTTCTCAGCGCCCGCCAGCCCGAACCCGTCCTTGGAGGTGAAGCCGATGACGTGGCCGGCCAAGGTGTCGAGCGGATAGTCGCGGCCGCTTTCCTCCTCGAAGGTGACGCCGGGCAGGCCGAGATCATGGATCTTGGCGTACTGGTCGGCGCTCAGCTGGCCGATGAGGTACTGGCGCCGGTCGCCGGCCATGATCGCGTCGAGCTTGGCTGGCGCGACCTCGGGCAGGGCCTGCAACAGCGCGGCGCGAACCAGATACTTGCGGGCCATCTCGTGCGGATCGACGTAGAGGCCGAAGCGCGGCAGGTCGAGCGCCAGGGTCTGGCCGTTGCGGTCAACCAGCTCGGCTCGGGCGCCCGGCATCAGGGTCAGAGGTTCGGCAGCGCGTCCGTAGGGCGAGAACAGCGCGGCTTTGCCGGCGCCCAGCGCGAGGGTGACGAAACCGGCGGCGAACAGCGCGAGCACGAAGAAGATCCGCAGCCGCGTATCGTCGACGGCCTTGTCGGAGGCGCGGGCGCGTTCGAACGCATGCTCCACCCACCAGAGCCGGCGCATGATCCAGCGGCCGAGCGGCGAGAATGGGCGGGTGATCGCGCCGGCGACGGTCACGGGCGCCCTCCCGTCGCCACCGGGGGCACGGCGACCGGGGACGCGACCATTGCGGACGCAGCGACCGCGGGCGCGGCGGCTGGCGGTGCGACAAGCTGGGGGCCAGCGACCTGGGGCAACGCCTCCGGCGTCACTTCTTGCTTGGCGCTGATCCGCGCGAGGCCGCCGAAGCGGGTGGCGCGATCCTCCAGTCGCTTGGGGTTCTCGAGTCGGGCGATCTGGTCCTGCAGCAGGCGCACGTCGTGGCGCTCGACGACGATCTTGTCCTCGACATCGGCGATGTCGGTGCGCTCGGCGCCGGCGGAGGTCTTGAACGCATAGACCGCGAGCGCCAGGGACAGGAAGATCACCATGGCGGCCAGGTCCATGACCCGGAATCCCCGCACCCGCCGAAAGAGAAGGCCGGAGACGTTCATGCCGCGGCCCTCCAGGCTGGGGCGGCGGTGCGCGTGGCGGCGCGCAGCTTGGCCGAGCGGGCGCGGGGGTTGGCGGCGATCTCGGCATCGCCCGGCGGCCTCGCGCCGTTGAACAGCAGCTCGAAGCTGGGCTCGGCGCCCTTCGCAGCGGGGGGCGCATGACGCGAGACGCCCCGCGTCTTTCCGGAGCGCTCGGCCAGGAACGCTTTGACGATGCGGTCCTCCAGCGAGTGGAAGCTGACCACCGCCAGGCGTCCGCCCGCCTTCAGCACCCTTTCGGCCGCCAGCAGGCCTTGCTCGAGTTCCTCGAGTTCGGCGTTGACGGCGATGCGCAGCGCCTGGAAGACGCGGGTGGCGGGATGAACCTTCGCGCCGCGCCGCCCGCCCAACACGTGCTCGACGAACTCGGCCAGATCGAGCGTGCGGGTAAACGGCTGCTCAGCGCGGCGACGGTCGATCGCTGCGGCGATGCGGCGGCCCCGCGGCTCCTCGCCGAACACCCGGAAAATGCGCGCAAGCTCGGCGGCCGGCGCCTCGTTGACGAGATCGGCGGCGGTGGCGCCATCGGCGCCCATCCTCATGTTCAGCGGGCCATCGCGCATGAAGGAAAAGCCGCGCTCGGCCTCGTCGAGCTGCATCGACGACACTCCAAGATCGAGCGCGACGCCATCGGCCGACCGCTCGCCCACTACCTCCGCCATGGCGGAGAACCTGTTCTCGACCATTCGGAACTGATCCGCGCCGGGAAACGAGGAGACGTAGCGTCGCGCAGCTGGGTCGCGGTCGAAGGCGACGACGCAGGCGCCGGCCGCGAGAAACGCGGCGCTGTAGCCCCCGGCGCCGAAGGTCCCGTCGATGATCAGTTTACCGGGCGTCGGCTCCAGGGCGGCGAGCACCTCGGCAAGGAGCACGGGCGTGTGGGCAGGGTCACTCATTGGCGGCGATGGGCGCCGGCGAGCGCAGCTTGGCGCGGGCGAGGAGCCCCTCGCGGGCCAGCTCGCGCTGACGGCGCGCGTGGCCTTGGAAGGCGTCGCGCGACCAGATCTGAAAGCGGTCGCGCATGCCGACGAGGACTACCCAGTCGGTAAGGCCGAACTGGTTGCAGAAGCTCTCCGGCAGGGTGATGCGGCCGGCGGTGTCGAAACTGAGCTGCGTCATGCCGCCCATGATCGTAGTCTCGAGCGCAGTGCGGGTCGGATCGCCGAACGGAAACTCGTCGATCAGCGCCGCATAGCTGTCGAACAACACCTTGCCGCCGCCCTCGATGCAGTCCGCCTCGACTGAGGGGAAGCAGAACAGACCGTCGAACGGCGCGACCGTGGCGCGGAACTCCTGCGGCGCGACGATGCGCCGCTTGGAGTCCAACTGCTTCTCGAACGTCGAGATGAACACCAGCCCCGCCCAACAAGACCAAGTGCGCCGCCGACAGTCCCGACGGAACCGCCGCTCGCCCCTCCGATCGCATCGCTGCCCCCCAGGGCACGCGTGATCAGCTCATGGCGAGGTGATTGGGTTAACACGGGATGAATTGGGATACAATGACACTGATTACCATTTTGAGGACAAGTTGGAGAGAATCCAGGGACTCGAATAGTTAACGGGCCAAGGTTATCCACAGAACATACAGCGAACTGTCGCGGCGGAGACTCTGGGTGGCGCATCGGCGGGGCGTGGGGACCAGACGGCCTGTAAGCCGGGTTCTGTGCCTTCCCGAAGGAAGCGACGATCATTCCTCTGGACCGCCCATTGCTGGACGGTTCTCGCGACCTACCCGGGTCCCCGAAACGCCGGCGACGGCGCCGCCCGCCCAAGGGCGGACATGAGGACCCCTATTTGGTCTTGCTCCAGGCGGGGCTTGCCATGCCGTCCCGGTCACCCGGTCCGCGGTGGGCTCTTACCCCACCCTTTCACCCTTACTCTCCTTCGCCGAGGCTTCGGAGGGCGGTTTGCTTTCTGTGGCGCTATCCCTGGGGTCGCCCCCGGCGGGCGTTACCCGCCGCCTTTGTCACCGTGGAGCCCGGACTTTCCTCCCCCGCCGCGAGGCGAGGGCGACCGCCCGGCCGTCTGGCCCGTGGTGGAGGGTGTGCAACAAAAGTGTCGTGGTCAACCCGCTGCGAGTTTGAGCAGCGCGATCAGCCTGGCGCGCGTCTCGCCATCGGCGATGCCATCGACGCGCTCCTGGCGCCAGTGGCGTTGGAAGGCGCGGACGATCGTGGCCGTGCCGGCGTCATATCGGCCGCTCGGCGCGTTGTCATAGCCGAGGCGTGTGAGGCCTGCCTGCAAGGCAAAGACGCCGGCGCCTTCGTCTCCCTCCGCCAGTGGCGCGCCAGGGGCTGCGGGGGGTTCGACCCAGAGCCCGTGCCCAGCCTCGGCCAGACGCTCCCACGGGAACAGCTCGCCGGGGTCCTCCTTGCGCTGGGGCGCGACGTCGGAATGGCCGAGGATGCGGGCGTCACCGATGCTCCAGCGAGAGCGGATGTCGGCGAGTAGGTCGATCACAGCGACGATCTGTGCCTGCGGGAACGGCCGATAGCCGAACTCATGGCCGGGATTGACGATCTCGACGCCGACCGAGCGGGCGTTGATGTCGGTCTCGCCGCGCCAGAACGACTTGCCGGCGTGCCAGGCGCGGCGTTCTTCCGGCACGAGCGAGAAGATGCGGCCGTCCTCCTCGACGAGGTAGTGGGCCGAGACCTTGGCCGCCGGATCACGCAGCCGCTGCAGCGCCGCTTCGCCCGTGGGCATGCCGGTGTAGTGCAGCAAGAGCAGGTCCGGCGGCCCGGTGCGGGCGTCGAAGTTGGGCGACGGGGCCGAGATCGTCTTCATGCGGCGCTCGGCGTCCGCGCGGCGGCGATGGCGCGGTAGGCATAGGCTTGGCAGCCGCAGATCAGGGTGAGCGGGATCACCCAGACGATCGCCGTTAGGATGGCGAGGATCGCCACGAGCACCCAGAGCACGACGCGCCGCAGCAGGGTCGGGTCGCGCCATTGGATGGTGGCTTCCGTCAGCGCCCCGAAGACCAGCCCCACCACCAGCGAGGCGAGCAGGAACACCAGGACCTCGATCCCGACGATGACGTAGCTGAGCAGCAGTCGCCAGGATCGCCCTCTGGCAAAGCCCCAGTAACCGCCGAAGGGGAATCCCCGCTCGGAGAAGGTTTGGGCAGGCGCAAGCGAAAGGCGAACGGCGATCCAACCGTCGATCAGGATGGTGAGCACGAACCCAACGAAGGCGATCAGTCGATTGAGACTCGGAAGGGCTTCAAAGATCGGGTTGAGCAGCACCAGCAGCAGGTAGGCCGGCACGCCGCCCAGCGCGGCGAAGATCACGGTCTCCAGCGCGCTGAGGACGGCGATGCGCGCCTCGTCAGGGCCGAGCTTGAACAGGTGCCAGCCGTGTTCGCCGGGCCGCAGCACCGCGCGATAAACCGTCGCCGTGGTCATGATCCAGAGCGCCAACACGGTCGGGGCCAGGACGATCGCCAGCGGGCCATAACGGTGAATGAGGCCGACGCTGTCGGTGGAGTGGGCGGCGGTCGGCGAGCCCGTGGCGAGGCGGACGATGGCGATCATCGCCAGCGCGAACGCCCACACCGCGATCCAGTAGAGCACGGCCATCGGCTCGCGTTTGATAACGCGAAGGCCCTCCAGGGCGGCGTCGACGGACGAGAATCGGGTCATGGCGAGCCCGCCTGATTCCTCCATGCGCCGCCGGCGCGCAAGAGACGGCTGAAGCGCTAAGGGGCCGCGGCGAGGGGTTGGGCCGCGGCCGGGGGGGTGACCGCGGCGGGCGGCGGGCCGGGTACGACATCGCGATACGCTCGGGCCCACGGCGCGATGAAGATGGCCAGCGCACAGCCCTCGATCGGGATGGTCAGGATGGCGAGGAGGATCAGCGATGGCGCCAGCGTGGTGACGATCGCCATCGGCGGTTGCTGGAAGAAGGCCTGCAGGTTGTTGAAGCCGCCGGCCGCCACGCCGAGCGCGCCGGCGGCCAGCGCGAGGAACAGACCATCGATCAGCATGCCCAGCAGCATGGCGATCAGGACGAGACACACGCCGATCAGGATGATGCTGCCCACCTTGCCCTTGGTCAGCGCCCAGGCGTCGAACAGGTGGAAGTGGCCGTCGTCGACCATCATCGGCGCCACGAACGCGAACCGCGCGGCGATGTAGATCAAGGCGAGGACAAGGATCAGCGCGGCGAGCGCGACGACCACGGCGACGATGGCGTACTGGTGCTGGATCGCCAGGAAGACGCCGGCGATGGCGAACGGGATGGCGAAGATCAGGATGGCGATGAACAGGGCGATGCCGGCCGCGAAGCTGAGGATCACCATGAACAGCTCCGGCGCGCCGAGCCGGAGCGAGGCGACCGCTCGGCGCTCGGGATGAATCACCGCCCGGGCGACGGCGCACAGGATGATGGCGTTGAGAAACAGGCCGACGAACTGGACGAGGTAGCCGACGCCCTGGATCAGGAACATGTGAGACATCATCTGGCTCATCTGAGCCTGCGACGGCTGTCCGCCTGACTGGGCCTGGCTGGCGACCTCGCTGAAGATGCCGATGAAGACCGGGGCGTAGACGGCGAAGATGCCGACGATGAATCCGACCCGCAATAACCCCCAGGTCAGCACCGAGACCGGCCTGCGCGCGATCAGCGAAAAACCGGCGCCGACCGCCGATCCGATGGAAATCTCCGACATCGCCGTCGCCTCCGTCAGCTGAATGTGGCCGCCAGCTCCCCGCCCTTCAGTTGCCGATAGACGTCCGGCCACGGGGCGAAGAACAGCGGAAAGAGCACCGTCGATCCGATCCAGATCAGGACGATGTAGAGCACGATGAAAGGCTCGACCTGGCGCCACACCTGCGCCGGCGTCTGGCTGAAGAAGGCCTGTGCTGTGATCGAATTGGCCATTTGCGTGAACATCGGCACGCCGACCGCGAGGCCGATGACCGTCAGCACCAGATAGACGCCGATCGTCACCAGGACCATGACGAGCCCGACCTGGAACAGCCGGCCGACCCGTCCGCGGGTGAAGCTCCACGACTCGAACAGGCGGAACTTGCCTTCGGCGAAGATCATCGGCGCGACCATGCAGAAGCGCAGCCCGAGCCAGATCGTCACCGCCCAGGTCACCAGCTGGAATGGCCAGGTGATGAACGGCGCCATGTCACGCGCCGCCGTCGTCAACGCCACCGCCTCGATCAGCGCGACCGGGATCGCCATGGCGGTCGAGGCGATGGTGTAGAGGATGAAGAGGATGAAGTTGGCCAGCATCAGCCAAAGCTCGGCGCGGCCAAGCCGCAGGTAGGCGAAGGCGCTGGCTTCCGGCGCCATCACCGCGCGCACCACCGCCATGTTGATCACCGCGCCCAGCACCCAGAAGACGATGAGCATCAGGAAATAGCCGCCGATGATACTGCCGAGCAGACCGAGCACCAGCTCCAGCGGCGGCGGCTGGCCGCCGCCGCGCAGGGTGATCAGCTTGCCGATCGCCTGGATGAACGCGCCGCCGAGGTAGACCACCATCGCGCCGAGGATGCCGGCGTAGAGCAGCGACCAGACCAGCGGCGCCCACGGCTTGCGGCGCAGGATGCCGAACCCCGCGAACGCCGCCTGGGTGATCGCGATCTCCGCCACCGCCACTCCCCAATCCCTTCAGCCGTCGCCAACATAGCCGTATTCGCGCACCCCGCGCCACTTCCTCGGGCGTCCGCCGCGGCGTAGGAGGTGGCCGATGTCCGATCAGCTCATCCACGTCATCGGCGGCGGCCTGGCCGGATCGGAAGCCGCCTGGCAGGCGGCGCAAGCGGGCACACAGGTCGTGCTGCACGAGATGCGGCCCGTGCGCGGCACCGACGCCCACCAGACCGATCGGCTGGCCGAGTTGGTGTGCTCCAACTCGTTCCGCGCCGACGACTGGGAAGCCAACGCCGTCGGCCTGCTACACGCCGAGATGCGCCAGCTGGGTTCGTTGATCATGGCCTGCGCCGACGCCCATCAGACGCCGGCGGGCGGCGCGCTGGCGGTCGACCGCGACGGCTTCGCCCAGGCGGTGACCGAGGCCATCGCCTGCCACCCGCGCATCCGCTTCGAGCGTGGCGAGGTGGCCGGCCTACCGCCGGCGGACTGGGCCAGCGTGATCGTCGCCACCGGGCCCCTCACCTCCCCGGCTTTAGCGGCGGCGATCGGCCATCTGACCGGCGAGGCCGAGCTGTCGTTCTTCGACGCCATCGCCCCGATCGTCCACGCCGAGACCATCGACATGGGCGTGGCATGGCGCCAGTCGCGCTATGACAAAACCGGCCCTGGCGGCGATGCGGCCGCCTACATCAACTGCCCGATGGACAAGGCGCAGTACGACGCCTTCATCGATGCCCTGCTGGCGGGCCCCAAGTCCGAGTTCAAGGACTGGGAGCACGTGCCCTATTTCGAGGGCTGCCTGCCGATCGAGGTGATGGCGGCGCGGGGCCGCGAGACGCTACGGTTCGGGCCGATGAAGCCGGTCGGCCTGACCAACCCCCACCGGCCGGACGACAAGCCCTACGCGGTGGTGCAGCTACGGCAGGATAATGCGCTCGGCACGCTCTGGAACATGGTCGGCTTCCAGACCAAGCTGAAGCACGGCGCGCAGACCGAGATCTTCCGCACCATTCCGGCGCTCGAGAAGGCGGTGTTCGCGCGGCTCGGCGGACTGCACCGCAACACCTTCATCAACTCGCCGAAGCTGCTCGACGGCCGGCTGCGGTTGCAGGCCGACCCGCGGCTGCGGTTTGCCGGGCAGATCACCGGCGTCGAAGGCTATGTGGAGAGCGCCGCCATCGGCCTGGTCGCCGGGCGGCTGGCGGCGGCCGAAGCGCTGGGCGCTGTCCTGGATCCGCCTCCGCCGACGACGGCGCTCGGCGCCCTGGTCGGCCACATCACCGGCGGCCACCTCGGCCATGGCGCCGGCTCGTTCCAGCCGATGAACATCAACTACGGCCTGCTGCCCGAGATCGCCGCGCCGGCGCGACTGGACGACGGCCGCAAACTCGGCAAGCGCGACCGCGGCCGGGCGAAGAAGCGGGCGATCGCCGATCGTGCGCTCGCCGACCTCGCGGCATGGGCAAGGCCGATAGCCGCCGTCGCCTAGAGCCGCCCACTCGCCGCCGCCAACACCAGGGCGAGCCGCTTGGTGAAGCCGCTGGGCGAGCGGCCGGCCAGATCGAAGCGCGCCAGTCTGGCCGGCAGCGCTGCGGGCATGGCGGCGACGCTCAGGTGGCTTGCGGCCGCTCGGGCTTCGGCCAGTGACCGGCGAAGCGGCGGGCGCAGCACCTCGTCGCTCACCCTGCCCGATCGGCGCAGCAGCGCCAGACCCCAGGCCCGGCCCGCCGGCGCCGCGGCCTGTCCCGGCGCAGCGGGATCGAGCACGGTCGCCGCAAGGGCGGCGACCGCGGCTTCGACCGCGTCGGCCCAGGCGACTGCGCTCGCCTCGTCGAATTGCGCGACCTCGAGCGTGGCGATCTGGCCGTCGATCATTGCCTCCAACGGCTCGCGCTGCAGGCCCCAGCGTCCCACGGCGTCCGCGAGCGCCTCGGCCACCGGATGGCGGCGCACGGCGCGTTCGCCGAAGATCTCGTCCAGCGCCTCGCGCCACCAGGTCAGGCGGATCTCCACCAGCAGCGGCGTCGAGGCGGCCTTGAGCGCGTGGGCCAGTTCGTAGTCGTAAGCATACAGGGCGAGGACGTCGGTCCTCGCCCTGTTGTCGGCAATGAAGCGACTGGTCAGCCACCGATCGGGATCGACCCGGCGGATCAGCTGGTCGAGTTCGTCCTCCGCGCCGAGCGGCAAACCCTAACCCAACCCAAGCCTTAGCCGAAAAGCGTCTGGTACATCGCCATCGAGGTCAGCATTGGCAGCGAGAGCAGCACATTGATCCGCGAGGCCATGCCGGCGATGCGTCCCGCCTTGGCCTTCGCGTCGGCGTCGGCGTCGACGATGCCGAGCACCTTCTTCTGGTTCGGCCAGATCACACCCCAGACGTTGAGGAACATGATCAGCGCCAGATAGATGCCGATCCCCATCAGGGTGTAGCCGTATTTGTCCGGCGTCAGGCCGCCGGCGAGGCCGAAGGTGAAGACATTGGCGGCGTATTCCTTGCCCCGCAGCGCCGCGACGCAGATGCCGGCCAGCACGGTGAACAGCGCGGCCCAGCGGAACCAGAACAGCGCCTCGGGGGCGATGTACTTGGTGACCGCCGGCTTCAGCTCGGCCGGGATTTCCGGCATCTTCCGCGCCTGGACGAAGTTGAAATAGTACAGCAGCCCGATCCAGAGCACGCCAAAGAACACGTGCATCCAGCGGAACACCGCCTGCCAATAGGCCATGTCGTTGAAATGGTGCGGGCTCGCCTGGGCGAACGCCACCAGCATGATCAGCGCCAGGACCAGCCCGACCAGGATGGTGTTGCGCAGGTTGTTGAGGATCGCCGCCATTCTTAACCCTTCCCGTTCCAAGCCCTGCGACAGGGTATAGGGCGTTTCCCGGCGCCTGAAAACCGGGCGCCGGTTGGTTCAGATCGCGATCAGCGCTGTCGCGAACAGTCGGCCTTCCGAGGCCAGCACGTTGTGCAGCCGGGCGGCCTTGTCCGTGGCCATGAACTCGAGGCCAAGACCTGCCCGGCGGAGGGCCTCACGGACCGCGCCGGCCGGCAGCGCCTGTTGCACGCCCGTGCCGAGCAGCATAAACTCCACCGTCCCGGCCGGCGCGTTCAGCACCGGCTCGAGGTCCTCCAGGGTGAGCTCCGCGACAGCGAGCGGACGCCAGTCCCTCGGCGCATCGGCAAGGATCAGCAGCGAGCCGGGCCGCCAGACGCCGGCGACGCGAAAGCCGCCGCCGCCGAAGCCGTCGATGGCGGGCGGCTCGCGCAAGGAAGCTAGTGTCCCGATTCCGAAGTTCGCGAACGCATTATGGTGGGCTCCGACGAACTTCGGAATCGATCAGGACACTAGCAAGGTAATGTTTCTAGTGTGCTTTCTCGGATTTGAAGTTCGCACGGTGGGCGATCCCAAGAAAGGGCGAACTTCAAATCCGGCAAACTAGCGCCGGGCGGTCTGGAAGGTGATCGCGCTCGCCTCGTCGTCGTCGCGCTTGACCCCCCAGAGCAGGATCACCGGCAGGGCCACGTAGATCGACGAATAGGTGCCGACCAGGATGCCGAAGGCCATGGTCGCGGTCAGCGAGAACAGCGCCGAGGCCGGGTTCAGCACCGAGCCCGACAGCGCCAGGAGCGCGGTGGTGCCGGTGATGATCGTGCGGCTCAGCCGTTCGTTTTCGGAGAGGTTGATCACCTCGGCCAGCGGCGTCGTCTTGTACTTGCGCAGGTTCTCGCGCAGCCGGTCGAACGAGATCACCTTCTCGTTCATCGAGTAGCCGATCACAGTGAGGATGGCGGCGATCGAGGTCATCGAGACCTCGATCCGCGTCACCGACAGGAAGCCGACCGTCAGCACGATGTCGTGGGCGAGCGCCAGAATCGCGCCGAGGCCGAACTGCAGCTGGAAGCGGAACCAGATGTAGAGCAGCGTCAGGCCGAGGGCGACGCCCAGCGCCTCGAGCCCACCCCAGATCAGCTCGCCGGAGACCTTGGCGCCGACCTCGCTGACGCCGGTGATGCGCAGCCCCGGAATGACGGCCTGCAGCTTGGCCTGGACGAAAGCCGGCGCCGCATCGGCGGCCTGGCCGGTCACCGAGCGAAACTGGATCGCCGCGCCGCTTGCGCCGACGGCCTGCACCTCGGCGTCGTTGGCCCCCATGCTCTTGAGCTGGGCGCGGATCTGGCCGAGTGGCGCCACGCCCGACGTCACCGCCTCCAGCTTGGTGCCGCCGACGAAGTCGACGCCGAAATTGACCTGCTGCATGGCGATCGAGACGCCCGAGCCGATCACCAGCAGCACCGAAAGGATGGCCGCATAGGGCGCGAGGCCGACGAAGTTGAAGTGCGTCTGGCGCGGCACGAAGTGGATGAAGGGCCAGATGCTCTTGCGGGTCGGGCCGACGATCTGGGGGGTGCTCATCGGCTGTTCCTCACGCGATCGGCAGGGTTTTGGCCCGCGTCATGCGGAACCACCAGCCGATCAGCAGCTGGGTCACCAGCACGGCCGAGAACACCGAGGTGATGACGCCGATCGACAGCGTCCAGGCAAAGCCCTTCACCGGGCCGGCGCCGAACGAGAACATGATCAGCGCCGAGATCATGGTGGTGACGTTGGCGTCGAAGATCGAGGTCAGCGCGCGGCGGTAACCGGCGTCGGCGGCGGCCATGGCGGGGCGGCCGCTGTTGGCCTCATCGCGCATCCGCTCATAGATCAGCACGTTGGCGTCGACCGCGACCGCCATGGTCAGGATCAGGCCGGCGATCCCCGGCAACGTCAGCGTCGCCTGGGTCATCGACAGCACGCCGAACATCATCAGCAGGTTCACCACCAGCGCGATGGCGGCGAAAATGCCGAAGAGCCCATAGGCCAGGATGATGAAGGCGAAGATCAGCACTGCGCCGATCGCCAGCCCCGTGACCCCGGCCCGCACCGCGTCGGCCCCCAGATCGGCGCCCACCGTGTTCTGCTCGATCGCCTTCAGCGGCGCCGGCAGCGCGCCGGAGTTGAGCAGCAGCGCCAGCTGGTTGGCGCTGTCGACGGTGAAGTTGCCGCTGATCTGGCCCTGGCCGCCGATGATCGGACTCTCGATCACCGGCGCCTCGATCACCTTGTTGTCGAGGATGATCGCGAAGCGATGGCCGACGTTCTCGGTGGTGACCTGGCCGAACCGGTGCGAGCCGGCGCCGTTCAGTCGGAACGCGACCACCGGCGCGTTGTTCTGATCGAAGCTCTGCTGGGCGTGGGTCAGCATGCCGCCGTCGACCGAGACGCGGCGCTTGACCACGATGAACGCGCCCTTGTGCTCCTCGTCCGGCAGCGCCTGGTCGTCGGGCGGCACGATGGTGGTGGCGTCCTGCGCCTGCACCGACTCATCGACCATCTGGAAGGTGAGTTTCGCGGTCTGGCCGATCACATCCTTCAGCTTCTGCGGGTCGCTCTCGCCTGGCGCCTCGATGGCGATGCGGTCGGCCCCCTGCTGGCGGATGTCGGGCTCCTTGGTGCCCAGAAGGTCGATCCGGCGGCGGATGATCTCGATCGACTGGGCGACCGCGTTGCGAACGCCCTGCTGGATCGCCGCCGGGGTCAGCGCGATCTGGAAGTTGCCGACCGCGTCGTGGGTGACCAGCACCTCGCGGCCCGATCCGGCGATGGTCCCGCCGACCTTGGCCAGCGCCGTCTGCGCCGCGTCGATCTGGGTGAGGTCGGTGAGCTTCAGCGCCACCACGCCGCTGGTCGCGGTGAGGCCGGAGAACTGGATCTGCGCGTCGTGCAGCTCCTGGCTCGCCTCCTCCTGCAAGTCGCCCAGCCGCTCCTTCTTCAGCGCGTCGGTGTCGACCTCGTACAGCAGCGACGAGCCGCCCTGCAGGTCCAGGCCGAGGTTGAGGCGCTGGTGCGGCAGGAACCCCGGCCACTGCGCCAGCACCTGGTCCGGCAACACGTTGGGCAAAGAAAACAGGATGCCGAAGATGACCGAAGCCAGGACGACGGCTATCTTCCAGCGGGAGAGTTCGAGCATCGGCGGTTCTTGACGACCTTTGGCTCAGGACTTGTCGTTGGCGGCGGCCGGCTCGCCGCGGGTCCGGATGTCGTGGACCATGCTCTTGATCATCTTCACCGTCACGTTCTGGGCGATCTCGACGCCGATTTCGTCATCCTCGACGCGCACCACCTTGCCCAGCATGCCGTTGGACATCACCACGGTGTCGCCGCGCTTGAGCGCGCTGACACGCTTGACGTGCTCGCGCTGGCGCTGCTGCTGCGGCCGGATCAGCAGGAAGTAGCCGGCGACCAGCAGGAACAGCAGTGGCGCGAACTGCAGCACCATGTCCTGGAGCCCACCGCCGCCGGCGGCGGGAGCGGCAACGGCCATGACGAGGGCGGTCGGAAGCGACATTCGATCTCCAGGGAAACGGCTGGTGGCGGACTACCGGGTGAGGGCCGCCGAAAAGTTGGCGGAAGCTAGTGACTCGCCCCGGCTTTGGCAATGCGAGCGCCTTCGCTTAAGGAGGCGGCCATGGACGAACCCGACCGCACTGCGCTGATCCGGATCGCCGAGGCGCTCGAGCGCCTGGCGCCGCCCAGGTCCATCATGCCGGATTTTGCCGCCGCGCGGCTGTTCCGTCACGATCCGAGAAGCGGCGCCTTCGTGCCGGCCCCCGACTTCGCGCTGCAGCTCGACCTGCTGATCGGCGTCGAGCGCCAGAAGCTTCGTTTCCTGGAGAACCTGAACCGCTTCGCCGCCGGACTGCCGGCCAACCACGTGCTGCTCTGGGGCGTGCGCGGCACCGGCAAGAGCTCGCTGGCGAAGGCCGCGTTCATGGCCGCCGCCGCCGAGCATGCGCCGCTGAAGCTGGTGGAGATCGACCGCGACGACGTCGCCCACCTGCCCACCCTGTTCGACGAGCTGCGCGGCCGCGCCGAACGGTTCGTGGTGCTGTGCGACGACCTCTCGTTCGAGGAGGGCGCGGCGGCGGCCAAGGCGCTGAAGTCGGCGCTCGAAGGCGGCGTTTCCGGCCCGCCGATGAACGTGCTGTTCGTCGCCACCTCCAACCGTCGCCACCTGATGCCGCGCGACCACGTCGAGAGCCGCGGCGCGATCGCCGCGGCCGAGGACGCCGAGGAGGAAGTCAGCGTCTCCGATCGCTTCGGACTCTGGATCGGCTTCCCGCCGATGGACCAGGCGGCGTTCCTGGCCGCGGTGCGGGCCTACGCCGTGCGCTTCGACCTCTTGGTCGCCGACCTCGATCGCCGCGCCTTGCAGTGGTCGCAGCTGCGCGGCGCCCGCTCGGGTCGGGTGGCCTGGCAGTTCGTGCGCGATCTCGCCGGGGAACTGGGCAAGCCGCTGCCGCTCTAGGACGAGGCTTTGCAGTTTTCCTCGAAACCGCATGTTTCACGTGAAACCGCTATCGACCGTTGATATCGGTCCCCTGCCCCGGTTTGCGCGTGCTTGGGCGACGCGCTCACCTTAGTTTTTCTACGATCCACGATGTCAAAGACCCGGCGCCAGGGGCGGTGGCGTCATGGTCCATGCGATCCACGTGGACGATTCGTCGTCAAGGCTTCTCTTCCCCTCCGCCTAGGGTGAGGAGAATCAACCCAGCGGCAGCACCAGCACCGGGTCCACGGGACGGGCCTTGTCGGCGGGGGTGGGGGCGAAGCGGACCTCGAAATGCAGCTCAGGCTCGGTGGCGCCGCCGCTGGTCCCGACCGACCCGAGCGGCTGGCCCTGCGCGACCTGCTGCTTCATCTGCACGTCGACCTGGTCGAGGTGGGCGTAGGCCGTGACCCAGCCGTCGGCATGCTTGATCAGCACCAGGTTGCCGAAGCCCGGCACCTGATTGCCGGCGTAGACCACCTCGCCGGACGCGGCGGCCTTCACCACCGTGCCCTGGGAGGCGCGGATGTCGATGCCGTCGTTGCGCCGGCCGACGCCCTGCGCGCCGAACCGGGCCATCATGTCGCCGCGCACGGGCCAGACGAACCGCCCATGCGCCGCCTGGGCGATATCGCTGTCGGACATCGTCGCCGGCTGCGGCAGGGCGCTCGACGAGGAGGGCGGCAGATAGCGCGGCGGCGTCTCGACCGACGGGACCGGCACGGTCGAGGACGGCGGATAGCTGCGGTACGGCCGCTCTGGCGTCATGTAGGACGAGGTCGGCGGCGCGCTGTCGGCGTATTCGGCGCCGCGGTCGCGCATCGACGACGGCAGGCCGATCTCCTGGCCAGAGCGCAGCAACGCCCGCGCCGAAAGGTGATTGAGCTGCGCCAGCTCGTCGACGCCGACTGAGAAGCGCCGCGCGACGCTGGTCAGGGTGTCGCCGCCGCGGGCCAGGTAGGCCTTGGCCACCGGGACTCTCATGATCTGGCCCGGACGAATGCGGTAGGGCGCGCGGATGTGATTGGCGTCGATCAGCACGTCGGGGGTGGTCGAGAACCCGCGGGCCAAGGCGTCGATGTGATCGCCGCGCTGCACCTCGTAGTTCTCGAAGATGCCGCCTGACGCATCGACCACGGCGCCTGGGACCCCGCCGCCGGCGGGGGCGTTCAGCAGCCGGTCTGGCGCGGTGGCCGCAGCTTCGCGAACCGAGGGCGACGGACGGCCGGACGACGGCGGCGCGGGCTGATCGTGCACCACCATCTGCGGCACCAGCGCGGGCTCGGCGGCGGGGGCCGGCGCGGACGTCGCTGGGGCCGGCGCCGCGTCGACAGCCGGCGTCGGCGCAGGCGGCGGCAGCGAGGTCGAAACCGGCGCGGACGTCGGCGTGGTCGAGACTGGCGCGCCGGCGGCCGATGGGGCGCTCTGGGTGCTGAGCGAGGCGTATTGCAGCCGCGCCTCACCGGAGAACACCGTGTCGAGGTTCGAGGCGGATGGCCCTGGCGGCGCCAAGGGCTGGCTCTCGACCGGGCTGACGGGCGCGGCGAGCGGCGGACCACTGGATTCGGCGTCATCCGGCGCGGTAACCGGCGGCGGCGTCGGGGCGACGGTGCGAGGGGGCGGCGCCTGCTCGGAGATCGGGTACGCGGGCCGGGCCATGCGCATCGGCGCGGAACCGGCTGTCCGGTCCTCGCTGATCGGGTAGGCGGGGCTCGCGCAAGCGGTCAGACTCCCGCAGACGAGCGCGGCGATGCCGGCTTCCCGCCAGAGATTCCTCATCGGCGTTTCCTCACTCGCGTCTTCAAACCAGTGGCTGGTTCGTACTTAATCACCGGTTAAGCCCCCCGGTTAAGCTAGTTCTGGCAGCCAGCCTCTCCGCTCCTGTTCGGTCAATCCTCAAAGTTCGCGCGCCACCCCGTCGAGCAGGGGCACGAAGCGCACCTCGCAGAGAACTTCGGCCACATAGGCCCCCGCCCCATCGCCGGCGTAGCGCATCAGCTTCTGCACCGGCCCTTTGCCGATCGGCGCGACAAGGACGCCGGCAGGCTTGAGCTGCCGCAGCAAAGTCTTCGGCTCCGACGGCGCCGCCGCCGTGACCAGAATACGGTCGAAAGGCGCCTGCTCGGGCCAGCCCAGGCCGCCGTCGCCGAACTTGGTGATCACGTTGGTGAGCTGCAGCGTCTCGAACCTGGCCTCCGCCTCGCGCTTCAGGGTACGATAGCGCTCGACGCTGTAGACCAGCCGCGCCAGGCGCGAGAGCACCGCCGTCTGGTAGCCGGAGCCGGTGCCGATCTCCAGCACTCTGGCCCTGGGCTCCAGCGTGAGCGCCTGGGTCATCAGGCCGACGATGAACGGCTGGCTGATGGTCTGGCCGCAGGCGATCGGCAGCGCCGAGTCCTCCCACGACCGCGCCTTGAACAGGTCCGGCGTGAACAGATCGCGCGGGGTGCGCTCGATTGCCGCAAGCACCGCCGGATCGGTCACGCCCTGCGAGCGCAGGGCCAGGACCAGACGCGCCAGCTGGGTCTCGTGGGTCTCGGCTTGCCGCGCCGGCTCGCTCATGCGTTCGCCCGAAGCTTCGGCGGCGGACCGCCCAGCACGCCTTTTAGGGCGTGAACGGTCGGCATGTGTGTCAAATCGATGTGCAGCGGCGTAACCGAGATGCGACCGCCCAGCACCGCGGCCAGATCGGTGCCGTCGGCGACCACCGGGCGGCGCGCCGTGAAGCCCATCCAGAAGTAGTCGCGGCCCCGCAGATCGGTGCGCCGCTCGGCCTTCATGTTGTGCATGTCCCGCCGTCCCTGGTGGGTCACTTCAACCGATTCGACCTCGTCCGGCTTCCGGTTTGGGAAGTTGATGTTGATGATCACGTCGCTCGGCCAGCCGGCCTCGAGCAGCCGCTGGATGATGCCCGGCGCAAAGGCCTCCGCCGTGTCGTAGCGCGCCACCTCGTCGTCGTGGAAGAACGCCAGCGACTGCGACAACGCGATCGACGGCACCCCCAGCGCCATCCCCTGGATCGCGCCGGCGACGGTGCCGGACATGGTGACGTCCTCGGCGGTGTTGTGGCCGCGGTTGACGCCGGAGAGCACCAGGTCGGGTTTGGCGTCCTTCATCAGCTCCTCGACCGCCAGCATCACGCAGTCGGTGGGCGTGCCGGAGATCGCGTAGCGCTGCGGCTCCAGTCGGCGGATGCGCAGCGGCTCGGACAGCGTCAGCGCCCGCGAGGCGCCCGACTGCTCGTGCTCGGGCGCCGAGATCCACACATCGTCGCTGAGCCGCCGCGCGATCCGCTCCAGCGCCGCCAGCCCCTCGGCATGGATGCCGTCATCGTTGGTGAGCAGGATCCTCAAGCTCCCCTCCCCCTTGCGGGGAGGGGTCGGGGGTGGGGGTGCAAGCTGTGCGCCCGCCGATAGATCTGCGTCGAGGAACCCGGCCGGCGCCGAGCCGATACCCCCACCCCTGACCCCTCCCCGCAGGGGGGAGGGGAATGGTGCGCGCTCCCCGTCAATTTTCACCCCCGATGTGCGTCAGCCCCGGCAGATACCGGTGCAGCGCCTGCGGAATGGCGATACGGCCCTTGTCGTCCTGGTAGTTCTCCATCAGCGCCACCAGCGTGCGGCCGACGGCGAGGCCGGAGCCGTTCAGGGTGTGGACGAAGCGCGTGCCCTTCTCGCCGGCCTTCTTGCAGCGCGCGTCCATGCGGCGGGCCTGGAAGTCGCCGCAGTTGGAGCAGGAGCTGATCTCCCGGTACATGCCCTGGCTCGGCAGCCACACCTCGATGTCGTAGGTCTTGCGAGCCGCGAAGCCCATGTCGCCGGTGCACAGCAGCACGGTGCGGAACGGGATCTCCAGCCGCTTCAGCACCGCCTCGGCGCAGTTCAGCATGCGCTCGTGCTCGGCCTCGGACTGCTCCGGCGTGGTGATCGAGACCAGCTCGACCTTGTAGAACTGGTGCTGGCGGATCATGCCGCGGGTGTCCTTGCCCGACGCCCCGGCCTCTGACCGGAAGCACGGCGTCAGCGCCGTCAGCCGCAGCGGCAGTTCCTCCTCGGCGGTGATCTGCTCGCGCACCAGGTTGGTCAGCGCCACCTCGGCCGTGGAGATCAGCCAGAGATCCTCCTCCGTCTTGGCCACATCCAGCACTTCTTCGACCAGCTCGACCAGGTCGATCTCACGGCCCCCGCCGCGGCTCCAAAACATGTTGTTGAGCGGTTGAAGCGCCTCCTTCAGCAAGTGCTTCCTTACGTTCGACCGCGAAGCGGTGAAAAGATCGTCGTAGAACTTCGGAAGTTGGCCAACGCCAAAGACCGCTTCATCGCGAACGAGAAGCGGCGGCGAGACCTCGGTGTAGCCGTTCTCCTGGGTCTGGAAGTCGAGCATGTACTGGCCGAGCGCGCGTTCCAGCCGCGCCAATTCCCGCTTGAGCACCACAAATCGGGCCCCGGACATGCGTGCCGCGGCTTCAAAGTCCATCATCCCAAGTCCGGCGCCAAGATCGACGTGGTCCTTCGGATTCTCGAACGGGTATGGCTCACCGAAACGACGGACCTCGACGTTCCCGTGCTCGTCCGCGCCGACCGGCACATCCAGGTCGGGCAGGTTCGGCAAGGCCGCCAGCAGGTCTCGCAGGTCGCCGGCCAGTCTCGCCTCCGACTTGGCGTGTTTTTCGATCAGCATTTTCAGGTCTTCAACCTGCGCCATCAGGCGCTGCGCTTCCGCGTCGTCCTTCTTGGCCTTGGCCTGGCCGATCAGCTTGGAGGCCTCGTTGCGGCGGCTCTGGGCCGCTTGTAGCGAGGTCTGGGCGGCGCGCAGCTGCTCATCCAATTTGAGCAACTCAGCCGTCTGCGGCCCCAGGCCCCGCGAGGCCCAGGCGCGATCGAAGGCGTCGGGGTCGTCACGGATGGCCTTGATGTCGTGCATGGGAGCGCCGGCGGAAACGGGGAAACGCCCCCCTTAAGGCGCGTCGCCAGGGGCCGCAAGGAAGCTTCCCCTCACTTGGCCGGATGGGTTCAGGTGACCTCGTCCTTCGCCCGGCGCCATTCGATCACCTGCACGCAGAGGATCGAGGCGAAGTAGAGCAGGCAGATCGGCACCGCGAGCGAGAGCATGCTGATCGGGTCGGGCGGGGTGACGATCGCCGCCATCGCGAACACCCCGACGATCGCGTAGCGCCAGCTGGAGCGCAGCATGCGGGCGCTGACCACGCCGGCCATGCC
>Ga0209415_10001171_pt1 | contig 49819 bp, 36 predicted proteins | sample PeaSoiSIISIP2007_FD_187696 | JGI IMG/M metagenome (GOLD analysis project Ga0209415, IMG submission 187696) | Peat soil microbial communities from Weissenstadt, Germany - SII-SIP-2007 (SPAdes) (version 2) | ecosystem: Environmental > Terrestrial > Soil > Wetlands > Peat | place: Germany... | reverse complement strand
ACGTCGGATGGGGGAAGAGCTGGGCGGAGGCGCACTGAGCGCCGGGCGCTCGCGTGCGCGTTACTTCGCGACCTCGAGGATCGTGCCGACGTCCTGGTTGGCCCAGTAGACGTTCTTGTGGTCGACCGCGATTGCCGCCGGGTTGTTCTGCCCCGAGGCGAGAAGCGTGGGAGCGGCCGACGCGCCCGCATCCACGGTGCTCGGGATGGGGGCCTTCTTCACGTTGTTGTCGTCGTAGTTCGTCCAGTAGACGAACTGCGGAGGGGTGTCGGACGCCTGGATGGCAGGGGGGTCGACCGCGATGCCCCATGGACCGCCCAGGCCCTGCGCGATCACGATCGGCGTGCCCCCGCCGAGCGGAACGGCCTGGACGAGGCCTGGGTTGCCCTTGCACGTCCAGTACACGTAGTTCGCGTCCACGGCGAGGCGCCAAGGGTTGGTCTGCCCCGTCGCCAGCGGTGTCGCCGCGCCACCCACGATGGGAACCTTGTTCACCGATCCGTCGCTCGTCATGCCGTTGTCGATCCAATAAACGTACGTCGAGTCGACCGCGATCGAGACGGGCTTGCTGCGGTCCGTCGCCAGCGGCGTGATCGTTCCGCCGCCGACGGGCATCTTGTTCACCGTCCCCGAGAGCTGGTCCACCCAGTAGATGATTCCTGGCTTCGAGGGATCGACGGCGATCGCGACCGGCCCGTTCACGGCCATACCGCCCTCCTCCGGCTCGATGGGATAGGTCGGCTGTCCCGACGGATACCCGTTGGTGAAGGGGACGCTCCCGATGGCGTCCGACCCCGTGTCGACCCAGACGACATCGTCCTGGTCGACGGCGATCCCGTTCGGATTGCTGTCGCCCCCGGAGATCTGCATCGCCGTGCCTCCCGCGAAGGGCTTGTAGAACACCCCGATGCCCGCGCCGGCGATCGTCCAGTAGACGTTCGTCCCCGATTGGTCGACGGCGATGTCGTTGATCATATTGCCCGGGCTGGCGATGGGCGAGGGCACACAAAGGGACGACTGGCAGTTGCTTCCCTGGCAGTTGTGGGCGCACGCTCCGCAGTTGTTCGGATCGCTCGTCGTGTCGATGCACGCCATCGAGCACACCGTCTGTGCACCGGGACAGGCGCTGCACGAGCCGTTGGTACAGGACTGCCCCGTCGCGCACGCAAACATGGAGCCGCAACCGCCGCAGTTCTTCGGATCGGTCCTGGTGTTGACGCCCGGACATCCGCCCGTGGCCCCGTCGTTCAACGGCTGCACGTAGCCGGCGTCGGGGAACACTCTGCCGCCGTCCTCGCTCCCGAGGGCGGGCGGGAGGGTCGTGGGCCCGCTGCAGGCGGTGGACCACATCGCCGGGAGGAGACCGACTCCCACCGCGGCAAGGCCCACTTTGCTGCGGGCGGGAAGGCTCAGGACGGACGATCGCCTCATGCCGGGATTATCGCTCGGAAGGCGTATGTGCGTCCAGAAGCGGGCGAATAGATGGGAGACGGAGAAGACCGCCAAGATGCCTAGTCCCCAGTAGAGAATCTTCAGCAACTATGATTCTCTTCCCTGCGTCCTTGGCGTTCTCGCGGTTCTCGTTCTCGTGGAACCTATTGGCGCTCGGGTGCCTCGCCTGCCTCGGCTGCACCCATGCGGAGGCCGCCCCGCCTCCGCGCGAGCTCGCACACGAGTCGCCGGCGCCAACCTACGAGCCGCCGCCGCGGATCCAGGTCGAGCGTGGCTACGCGAGCTGGTACGGCGCATCCCTGGCGGGACGTCGTACGGCCAGCGGCGAGCGCTTCAACCCCGCGAAGATGACCGCCGCGCACCGGACGCTCCCGTTGGGGACGTGGGTCGAGGTGCGGCGCGCCGACGGGGGGGATTCCGTGCGCGTTCGCATCACGGACCGCGGGCCTTTCGGACACGAGGATCGCATCATCGACCTCTCTCGCGCGGCGGCGGTGAGGCTCGGCATGCTCCGGTCCGGCGTTGCGAGGGTGGAGCTGCGCGTCGTCGACGGGCCGTAGGTTGCAGGGCCGTCCTCCCCGGGCGCGGAGGCGAACGTCAGCGGCGCGTACGTGCGATCCAGCGGCGCGGAGCTGCCCTTCAAGGCCGCTCGGGCTCAGACCCGCGTGCACTTCGTACGGAAATCGCGCGCGTGGGCGACGTACGCTGCGGCCGATGCGCGGATCCAGGCGAGGTCCTCCTCGCGGACGGGGCGCACGACCTTCGCCGGACGCCCCATCACGAAGCTTCTCGGCGGGATGATCTTGCCCGGCGTGACGAGCGATCCCGCCGCGACGAACGATTCGTCGCCCACGCGAGCGCCGTCGAGAATGACGCTCCCCATGCCGATGAGGCACAGGTTGCCGACGACGCATCCGTGCACGATGGCCGAATGGCCGACCGTCACGTCGTCGCCGACGGTGGCTCCCGACATCCCTGCCGTGATGTGCACGACCGCGTTGTCCTGGATGTTCGTGCGGGCTCCGACGCGGATGGGCATGTAGTCGCCGCGTAGGACGGCTCCGAACCAGACGCCGGCCTCATCTCCGAGGTGAACGTCGCCGATGACCGCCGCGGTGTCGGCGACGAAGACGTCGCGACCCAGGGCCGGGCGGACTCCGCTGAGCTCGTAGAGGGACATGCGCCGGGACCTTCAGACGCTCAGCGGGAGCCGGCGCGGGCCGGCGGCGCGGCGCGGCGGAAGTGGAAGGCGGAGGGGCAGCCCGGCGAGCGAGTGCCTGTTCGCGCGCGTGATGTCTACCTCGACGACGCGTCCCACGAGGGAAGACGCCCCCGGCGCGTCGATGTGCACGATCTCGCTCCTCTCGGTGCGCCCCTGGACGCGATCGCGGGACAGGTCCCCCTTTTCGCTCTTGCTCGCGCCCTCGACGAGCACCCGCTGCCGCGTCCCCACGAGCGACGCCAGGTGAGCCGAGCCCACGGCCTCGGCGACGTCGAAGAGGCGGGCGAGCCGCTCGCTCTTCACGTCCTCGGGGATGTCATCCCCCAGGCGCAAGGCCGCGGTGTTCGGGCGAGGGGAGTACTTGAACCCGAAGAGCGAGACGAACCCGACCTCGCGCACGAGCGAGAGCGTCTCGGCGAAATCGCCCTCGGTCTCCCCGGGAAAGCCCACGATGACGTCGGTCGACAGGGTCAGCCCCGGGCGCGCGCGCATGAGCCGCCGGGCGCGTGCGACGTACTCGGCGCGCGTGTACCGGCGGACCATCCTCCGCAGGACGCGGTCGCTGCCGGACTGCACGGGCAGGTGGACGTGGCGCGCGAGGACGTCGATCTCGGCGTGGGCGCGCGCGAGGGACGCCGTCGCGTGGCGCGGGTGCGGGCTCGTGTACCGCAGCCTGGCGAGCCCGGGCGCGTCGGGGCTCGCGGGGTCGTAGAGCGGGACTTCGGCGGCGATAAGCCGCAAGAGGTGCCCGAACTGGCTCTCGTCGCCCGGATCGACGCCCGCGCGGGCGACGGGGTCGGCCTCCGGGGGTGGGAGCTCGGGATCGCGGAAGCTGTCGACGGTCTGTCCAAGGAGCAAGATCTCGCGGGACCCGGCCATCACGAACCGCCGCGCCTCGTCGACGATCTCGCGCGCCGGGCGGTAGCGCTCCGGCCCGCGCGTCGTCGGGACGATGCAGAAGCTGCAACGCTCGTCGCAGCCCTTCATCGTCGTGACGAGCGCGACCACCGGGGCCGCCCCTGGCTCGGGCGACGCCGTGAGGAATCGCGGGGCCGCGACGTCGAACTCCGTACGCGCGACGGGAGGCGCGCCCGACATTTGTTCCATGACGAGCGCCGGCAGCTCCGCGATGTTGTCCGGACCGACGACGAGATCGACGTGGCGGATGCGCGCGAGCAGCTTCTCGCCCTCTTGCTGTGCCACGCATCCGGCGACGGCGACGACCAGGCCGGGGCGGGATCGCTTGATCGGCGCGAGCTTGCCGACCTCGCTCCGGAGCTTCTGCTCGGCCTTCTCGCGGACGCTGCACGTGTTGAAGACGATGAGGTCGGCATCGTCGACGCCGGCCGCGGCGACCCCGCCGGCCGCCCGCAGCACGTCCTCCATCCGGATGGAGTCGTGCACGTTCATCTGGCAGCCGAAGGTCTGTACGACGTAACGGAAGGCCACGGGTCACTGGCCGTATACCACACGGGAAGGGACGAGGACTCCTGGTCCCGCGGGCCTTCTCTTGCGCGGCGCCGCCCCCGCCGTTAACAGTCCTGCCATGCTCTTCGAGCCCCGATTCCGCACGATGGTCGACCTCTTCCAGCACGCGGTGACGACGTACCCGTCACGCGACCTCTTCGGGACGAAGAAGGACGGGCGATGGCGCTGGACGACGTACGAGGAGTTCGGGTCGCTCGTCGACCGGCTGCGTGGCGGGCTCGCGTCGATCGGCGTCCAGCGCGGCGACTGCGTCGCCATCGTTTCCAACAACCGGGTCGAGTGGGCCGTGGGCGCGTACGCCTGCTATGGCCTCGGGGCGGCGTTCGTGCCGATGTACGAGGCACAGCACCCGAAGGAGTGGGAGTTCATCGTCCGCGACTGCGAGGCGAAGGTGATCTTCGTCGCGGGCGAGGCCACCCTCGAGAAAGCGAGGTCGCTGCTCGACAGCGCCCCCTCGCTCCGCCACATGGTCACGATCGACGCGTCGCCCAACGGCGGCGCCGGGGGCCGCGTCATCAGCTTTGACTCGCTGCTCGATTCCGGGAAGACCGTACCGGCGATTCACCCCGGGCCCGCCGACACCGCGGCCCTCATCTACACGAGCGGGACGACGGGCAACCCCAAAGGCGTGATCCTGACGCACGCCAATGTGGCGACGAACGTGAGCGCCACGCACGAGGTGTTCCCGATGGAGCTGGCAGATCGCAGCCTCTCCTTTCTGCCATGGGCGCACGTCTTCGGGCAGACTGCGGAGCTTCACACGCTCATCTCGACGGGGGCGTCGATGGCCTTGTGCCCGAACGTCGACAAGATCCTCGAGGACCTGGCGGACGTGAAGCCCACGCTCCTCTTCAGCGTCCCGCGGATCTTCAACAGGATCTACACGGCCGTGCAGGCCCAGCTCGCGGGGAAGCCGCCTGCCGTGCAGCTCATGGTGCGCGAGGCGCTGAAGGTCACTGCCAAGGAGCGCGCCGGCACGCGCCTCAAGCTCCACGAGCTCGCGCTCCTCGAGCTCGTCGACAGGGTGGTCTTCGAGAAGGTACGCGCGCGCTTCGGGGGGCGGCTGAAGTACGCGTTCTCCGGGGGCGCGGCGCTGTCCCGCGACGTCGCGGAGTTCATCGATTCGCTCGGCATCGTCGTCTACGAGGGATACGGGTTGACCGAGACGAGCCCGGTCGTCACCGCCAACACGCCCGGCGGACGCAGGATAGGCAGCGTGGGGCTGCCCATCCCCGGCGTGCGCGTCGAGATCGACCCGGAGGGGGCGGAGTTCAAGCCGGCAGAGGGCGGGAGGCCGGCCCGCGCCGAGGGCGAGATCCTCGTCTACGGGCACAACGTGATGAAGGGCTACCTCAAGCGCCCCGAGGAGAACGCCGCGGTCCTGAGGAAAGACGGCGGCTTCAGGACGGGCGACATGGGCTACGTCGACGCGCAGGGATATCTCTTCATCACGGGTCGGATCAAGGAGCAGTACAAGCTCGAGAACGGCAAGTACGTGGTTCCAACGCCGCTGGAAGAGCAGCTCAAGCTGAGCCCCTACGTGCTCAACGTGATGGTCCACGGCGACAACCGGCCTAACAACGTCGCCCTCGTCGTCGCGAACGTGTCCGCCGTGAAGGACTGGGCGAGGGAGAACCACGTGACGCTGCCCGCGGACCCCGAGGCGATCGTGAAGGAGGCGCGCGTGCTGGCGCTCTTCAGGAGCGAGATCGACAAGTACGGGGCCAATTTCAAGGGCTTCGAACGGATCGCGGACTTCGCGCTCATCGTGGACGACTTCACGAGCGACAACGGGATGCTCACGCCAAGCCTGAAGCTCAAGCGCCGAAAGGTCGTCGAGACCTATGCGCCCGTCATCGACGGCCTCTACGGGCGCAAGAAGGCGGCGGCGGGCGAGGGGGCGCGAACGGGAGCGTGAGACGAGCGCCCGATGCCGCGCTCTCTCGCTACTGACAGACCACGCTCACGTAGCAGGTCACCGAGACCGCCGCGCTCGCCGTGACGTCGCAACCGACGTAGTACGTCGTGTTGGGACTCAGCGCGTTGGACGTCCCCGCTCCGACGGAGCCGTACGCCGTGGCGCTCGCATGCGAGGGCTGCGTCGAAGCCACGAAGGCGGGGGGCGCCACGAACGTCACCGAGTCGATCGTAGCGCCGCTGCCGTTCACGATGCGGCCGGACGTGGTGGCGGTGCTGTTGAAGCTCGGATAGAGGCCGATCGTGACGGCGGCGGCGTTGGAGTTGATGACCTGGACCGTCGCCGTGACGAGGCACTCGCTGACCAGCGCGGCGGTCGAAAATGAGTCTGCAGCCGGCCACCACTGCTCGCCGGCCGCCGCGAACGTGTAGCTCGTCTCGCTGCTCAGGATCTGGGGAGTGGGGGCCGGCCCGGCGGGTCCTGTCGACCCCGTCGCGCCCGTCATTCCGGTCGCGCCGGTCGGTCCCGCTGCGCCTGTCGCGCCGGCGGGTCCCGTCGGCCCCGTCGGCCCCGTCGGTCCAAGCAAACCCTGGCTCGGCCCGACCCAGTTGCCGTTCATGTCGATGATGGGCTGGTTGTTGATCGAGATCGAGTTGGGCGTGATGTTGCCGGTGACGCTGCCGGCGACGAGCGCGTAGGGCACAGAGAGGAGCGACTGCCGAGGAGCGAGCTCCGGGTCCGTGTTGACGGTGATCCCGAGGTAAAGCGGCATGCCGGCCGTCGCCGCCGTCTGGAACAGCGACAGCGTGAGCGGGATGCTGGAGCCGAGCTGAGCGGAGAAGTAACCCGAGTCGAGCGTGATGGGTGGTTGCGTCTCGGTCCACAAGGCCGTTCCGCCGGTCGCCGCCGAGTAGATGCGGAAGGTGAACGTGGCGCTCCCGGCGACCGGGTTGCCGGTGCTGTCGAGCAGGCGTCCCTGCTCGGTGAGCTGCAGCGGCACGCCCGGGGTGCCCATTCCGGAGACGCTCGCCGGTCCGCTGACCGCGGTCCCGACCAGGGTCGCCGCGCCAAGCCTGACGAAGAACCTGTGCCTGTGCATGTGACCTGCCCTCTTGTCCGAGCTGTCCGTCATTGGGTCCCCGCGATGACGCCGCCCCTGAGCTTGTAAGAGGGCGACGTGCCGATGATGATGTTGGCGCCTGGCGCTTCCGCGACCGCGCCGATGAGCGTGTAATTGGTGCTGGTGCTGGCGTTACCTCCTGACGTGATGTCGAAGCCAGGCTTGCCGGGCGGAGGAGGCGGGGGCCCATCGGTCTGGGAGCCGTCCCCGGACGCGCCGTCCGGCGGGGTAGCATCACTCCGCGCGGCGTCGCCCCCGTCGATGGGCGGGCCGCCGATGTCGCCCCCGCTGCTCCCTGGAGTTCCGACATCGCTGGTGATGCCGCTGTCTCCCGGAGGGCCCGCGCCGAAGTCCCCGAGCAGACCGGTGCAGCCACCGGTCGCGAGGGCGAGGGCGAGCACGCGCAGCGTGTGGCATGTGTGCAGGGTCGTCACGCTCGTCCTCCCTAGAAGCAAACCGCGGTCACGTAGCACTCGAAACCAATGTCCCCTGCCGGCACGGCGTTCCCGGCGCTCGTCAGCACCTGGGTGTCACACCCAATCGGGTACGTGGTGTCGGCGGTCACCGGCGTCGTGTTTGCGAGGGTCGTCGACCCCGTGGTGCCGGCCGGCACCGTGACCGTCATGAAGGGTCCGATGTCTCCGTATCCGCTCGGTATGTTCGAGGAGTTGAACGACGGCCACATGTTCACGGTCACGTAAGGCGCAGTCGAAGACGGAACGTTGTTGGTGACCATGACCGTGCTCGTAATGAGACAATTGCTCGTATTGCCGGAGTTGAACGACGTGGCGGGCGGCCACCATATCTCGATATCGTTGTTGGCCGTCGTAGAGCTGGCCGGTCCTGGATAGCTGTAACTCGTCGCCCCGCTCGCCGTGACGCCGTATAGTGGTATCGCCGCACCGGTGGGTCCCCCAGCCCCCGGCGCTCCAGACGCGCCGGTGTTGCCCGTGGCTCCCGTCATTCCGGTCGGCCCGGTCGGCCCCGTCGGACCGGCGGCGCCCATCACTCCCGTCGTGGTCCCCGTTCCTACCCAGTCGCCGTTCGAGTCGATCACGGTCGTGTTGCCTATCGTGATCGACTGCACGTTGATCGGGCCGACGACGTTGTCGGCCACGAACGCGAACGGCGCGGTGCCGAACGGCTGGCGTGGCGTCATCTCGGTGTCGGCGTTGACCCGGATGCCGAGGTAAAGCGGCCCGCCCGCCACCGCCGCCGCCTGGAAGATCGACGGGGACAGGGGGACGGTAGTGCCGAGCTGCGTCGAGAAGAACCCGGAGTCGAGCGTGATGGGCGGCTGCATCTCGCTCCAGATGGGCACGCCCCCCGTCGGCGTCGAGTAGATGCTGAACGTGAATGCCGCCGTGCCGTTCAGGGGATTGTCATTGCTGTCGAAAAGCCGCCCCTGCTCCGTCAGGAACAGCGGCACGCCCGCGCCGCTCGCGGGGACGGCGACGGCCGTGCCGACGAGCGTCGCCGCGCCGATTTCGAAGAGGAGCTTCCGCCTGACCATGGGTTCGTTCCTTTTGAATGACTGTTCGCTAGAAGCAGATCGCCGTCGCATTGCACGTGACCGTCGCAGCCGTGCTGACGGAGATGTCGCAGGTGAACGGATACGTGGTGTTTGGGGCCACGATGGCGCCGTTCACGACCGGGCACCCCGACCCGGCGCAATTGGTGAGCGTTCCCGTGACGTACGCGCCGGCCGGAACCTCGAAGCTGATGTCGGGGGCCGGGTTGCTGTCGATGTCCCCGTAGCCGCTGGGCGTGTTCGTTCCGTTGAGCGAGACCCACAAGGTGGCCGAGGCTAGCGTGGCCGACGTGTTGTGAATGGTGACGTTCGCCGTGACGACGCACTTGGTCGCCGTGGGACCGGTGGTCACGCTGCCGGCCGGCGGGTACCAGACCTCGGTGGTGACGGGAGACGTCACCGAGGGGAGGGTGTAGACGATCGTTGCCGCCGCGAGGCCGCCCGGACTGGGCGCTGGCCCCATTAGCCCCGTGGAGCCCGTCGGTCCGGTGGGGCCTCCCGGTCCCGTGGTGCCGGTGGGCCCCGTCGGCCCCATGGGCCCCGCGGGTCCAGCGGGCCCGGTCGGCCCGAGGAGACCCGTGGTCGATCCGGTGCTCACCCAGTTGCCGTTCGTATCGACGACCGACTGGCCATTGATCGATATCGAGGTGGGCGAGATGTCGCCGACGACGTTGTTGGCGACGAACGCGTACGGCACGGTGAGTAGCGGCTGCCGAGGAGAGAGCTCAGCGTCCGTGTTGACCTGGATGCCGAGGTAGAGCGACGTCGCTGCGGTGGCCGACGTCTGGAACATCGCCTGGGTGAACGGGACGCTCGAACCGAGCTGCGCCGAGAAGTACCCCGAGTCGAGCGTGATGGGCGGCTGCGTCTCGGTCCATAGGGCCACGCCGCCGGACTGCGTCGCGTAAATGCGGAACGTGAACGTGGCGCTCCCGGTGACGGGGTTGCCGCTGCTGTCGATGAGGCGCCCCTGCTCGGTGAGCATCGGCGGAACGCCCGCGGCCGTCGCCGGCGAAGAGGGGATTCTGGTCTGCGCGCCCGCGCGGCCCCCCGGTACGGCGACCGCAGCCCCGACCAGCGTCGCCGCGCCAAGCCTGATGAAGAGCTTATGCCTGTCCATGTGTCCTGTCCTCTTGCCCGATCCGTCCGTCACTGGGTTCCGGCGATGACGCCGCCCCTGAGCTTGTAGGAGGGGGACGTACCGATAATGATGTTTGCGCCGGGCGCCTCGGCGACCGCGCCGATGAGCATGTAGTTGGTACTCGTGCTCGCGTTGCCGCCTGCGGTGACGTCGAAGCCGGGCTTGCCAGGCGGCGGAGGCTGGGCCCCGTCGGTCTGGCCGTCCCCGGCCGCGTCATCGGGGGGCGCAGCGTCCTTCGACGGCGTGCTTCCGTCGCCGGCGTCCGTGAGAAGCGCGCCGGAATCGCTCCCCCCGCTTCCCGTGATGCCCCCGTCGAAGGTGCCACCGCCAGCGCCGAAGTCTCCAAGGAGACCGGTGCATCCGTCTGTTGCAATCACGAGCGCGAAGCAAAGCAGCAATTCGCGCCCCTTGAGCGCAGAAGCGGGCATCCAGTAAGAAAACGTACAGGACCACGACAACAATCACAATTGGGTTCAGGGCCGGCGCGAGGTCGGTATGCTGCCTACAATTGCCCTGCCCGGCCCTTACCGGATGGGCCCTTACCTGATGGAGCGCTCCACTGAGCGACAAGCGCGAGCAAATGAGCGAATTACGTGGTCTCGGCCTCGCGGGGGTGGTGGGCGTTCTCGGTATCGTCGCCGCCATGACGCTCGGACACACGACCAGGCGGGCGGTCGCACCCGTCGTCGTGCCGGACAACCCCCGGGTGGCGTTCGACATGGGGGTCGTGGCGCAGTCGGAGGGGCACTACCGCGAGGCGCGGGAGGCGTACCTGCACGCGCTCGCGCTCGATCCCACGATGGCCGACGCCCGATACAACCTCGTGGTCTTGACCCACTCGATAAAGGCCGACGACGAGGCGAGGCACCACCTCGACGAGCTCGCCGCAATCTCCCCCGGCGACCCGCGTATCCCCGCCATGCGCGCCGCGCTCGCGAAGCCGTGAACGCGCCTCGCCGGTACGACGTCGCCATCTTCGACAGCGTCGGAGGCCCGTACACCGGGTCGACGTCGGAGTCCTCGGGACCGGGCGGGCCAGCTCGCGACGTGGTCCCACTCGCCGAGATGCTCGTCCGCCGCGGCCTCTCGGTGCTGGTCCTCAATGGCACCCTCCTGCCTGCGACCGAACGAGGAGTCGATTACGTCAACCACGGAGCGGCGGTGGCCGGCGCCTTCGAGTGCGGGGCGCTCGTCATTGCGCGGTACTCGTATGTGCCGGCGGTGCCTCATGGCAGGCTCCTCGTGCTGGCATCGGACCACCCGGGCGGCGCTTACGACCATCTCGCGCCTTACCTCGCGGAGAACGCCGGCGCGACGCTCGTTGCGGCCTCCGCGGAGCAGCGGGCACTCTTTCCCGCGGGCTGGAGCTCGGTGATCATTCCCGACTCGCAGGCGGAGTCGGCTTGGCTCGAGGTGCTCGGACTGGAACGCAAGGAACGGCGCGCCTCTTCAGCCCAGAAAGTGCCGACGCTGTGCGTGACGATGATCGTGAAGAACGAGGCCCACGTCATCCGCCGCTGCCTCGAGTCGGTCAAGCCCATCATATCGAGCTGGGAGATCGTCGACACGGGATCCACCGACGGGACACAGGACATCGTGCGGGAGGTCATGAAGGGGATCCCGGGCGAGCTCCACGAGCGGCCCTGGAAGGACTTCGGTACGAACCGCACCGAGGCCATCGCGCTCGCGAGCGGCAAGGCCGACTACCTCATCGTCATCGACGCGGACGACATCCTGGAGGACAGGGGCGGGTTCGACCCAGCATCGCTCACGCGCGACGCCCATGACCTACGCGTCGAGGATCACGGAAGCGTCTACTACCGGACGCACATCCTGCGAGCCGATCTGGATTTTCGCTACGTCGGCGTCGTCCACGAGGCGCTGGTGGGCTCGAGCACGCAGGTGGCCGGGCGCGTCGAGGGGCTCGTCTACACGAGGCTCGGGGGCGGGGACCGGTCGCGCGATCTCGAAAAGTTCCGGAAGGACGCTGCGCTGCTGGAGAAGGCGCTCCGCGCGGAGCCGGACAACGCGCGGTACGCGTTCTATTTGGCCCAGAGCTGGAAGGATGCGGGGGAGCACGCGAAGGCCCTGCCCGCGTACGAGCGCCGGGCCGCGATGGGAGGGTGGGCCGAGGAGGTGTGGGCATCCCTCTTCGCGATCGCCCAGCTCTCCGAGCAGCTGGGCAAAGACGACGAGGTGGTCATCGGCGCTCTCCTCCGGGCGCACGAGTTCCGCCCTCAGAGGGCGGAGGCGCTCTCCTATCTCGCGCGGTTCTGCCGGATCAAGAACCGCTTCGTCCTCGCACATCTCTTCGCGAGCGCGGCCATCCAGATCCCGCGGCCGGAGGCGGACAACCTTTGGGTCGACGAGTCCGTATACACGTGGCGCTCACTCGACGAGTACGCCATCGCCTCGTACTACGTCGGCCGCCACGGTGACGCGATCCGCGCCAACCAGCAGCTCCTGGCCAGCCCGCACCTGCCTCCCGCGGAGCGCGATCGCGTTCTCAGGAACATGGCGTTCAGCACGGCCGTCCTCGGCCAGCGCTGACGTACGCGCCAGAACGTGCGTCGGTTACTCGAGGGCGCGCCAGTTCAGGAGGCGCACACCGCGCCTCGCCGCCCGGTACTCGATCGACCGGCGCGTCCCGCACGCGTCGCCGCCGATCTGCAGGGGCAGCGGTCGCGAGAATGTCATGCGCACGTGCGTCGCCATCCAGTCGTGCATCCCCCGCAAGGGATGGTCCCCCCGCCACAGGTGCGGGATGGAGAGAATCGCGCCAAGAGTCCCGCGGTCGTATGCGCGGACGCTGATGAAGCCCGGCATTCGCTCGGCGAACGGGAACGCGCGGAAGCCGTACCCGAATGTCGTGCACGTAGCGACCGACGCGATCCCCGCCGGCGCGTCGTAGAGGATGGATCCCGGCCCGACGCCTTCCAGCTTCCTCGGGGTCCCCGCGGCGTCGAGCGAGTAGACCTCGGGACCGAGGTTCTCGATGACGAGATGCGGGTTTCCGAAGAGGAGGACCTTTGGCACCGTGCGGAGCATCGTCGCGGAGATGTAGCCGTAGACGCTCTTCGACAGCCGCCGCCCGGGTCCCTTGCTGGCCTCGAGCTGATGCTTGTAATCCTCGAGGATCATCGCGTCCCAGCCGGACCCGGCGAAGTGGGCGAGAGTCCCTTCCACGTCCACGAGCGTCGCCCGGCGCGACGGAAGCCGCCCGGCCGTGCGCGCAAGCCGCTCGAGGCACTGGTGCAGCCTGGGCGCCCCGAGGGAGTACGCCCAGCCGTTGCCGGTGCCGAGCGGGAGCACCCCCACGGTCGGAAGGGGCTCGTCACGCGGGGTCACCCGGTCGAGGGCGTTGAGCAACGCGACCGCCGTTCCGTCGCCCCCCGCGGCGAAGATCCCTCGCGGCTTCGGCAGCACGCGCAACCAGGCATCGATCTCTTGGGCTGATTTCGTGAGGCGCACGCTCGCGCCCGGCAAGACGCGTCCGATCTGCACCGCGACACGCCGACCTCCTCGCTTGGCGTTCGCGTTGACCAGGATCGCGAGCCCAGAGCCGGGGATGCCGTCGTCGCGCGCCGCAGGCCAGCGCGATATCGTGGGGGGAATCTCCGTCAAAGCGCCGACTCCAGGACGGCCCGGACCCGCTTCATGAGGTCGGTGCGGCCCTCCCTGCCGCGCGCCGCGTAGGGCAGGGGATCGATGCTCGGGTGGAACGTCACGCGCACCCGCGCCCCGGCATGGGAGAGAACCCCGTGGGCACGCAGGACGTCTCGTGTGCCGGATAGGGTGACAGGCAGAATCGGGAGCCCCGACTCGAACGCGAGGTGGAAGCCACCCTTCTTGAATGGCAGGAGCTGGCCGGTCACGCTCCTGGTCCCCTCCGGCGCGATCCATACGTGGGTGCCGCTGTCGAGGAGGGCGCGGGCCTGCTCCAGGTTGCGGATGGCCGACTCCCTGTTCCCTCGGTCCACCGCGACGAACCCGGCCGCGGCCAGCGCGTTGCCGAAGATGGGGACGCGGAAGAGCTCCTTCTTTGCGATCATCCGGATGTTCGGGCCGAGAACGTGAAAGAGGACGGGGATGTCGTAGAGCGACTGGTGGTTGCTCATCACCAGATACGTCACCCCTGGCGCGGCATTCTCGCGGCCCACCAAGTCGAGCTCGATGTGTGCATTCTGCACCACGTGGCGCGCCCAGCGGTCGAGACGGTCGTCGCATACCTGACGCGTGACGCGTCCCCCGAACGCCTCGAGCATCGTCGGGAACGAAATGGCCAGCGTCTCGTAGATGTTGCGAACCGACAGGGCGAGCGAGGCGCTCATCGGCCGACGGGACGTAACACGAATGGCGGGCCTCGGCATGGGCAGAAGCACCCCCTCGCCGACCCTTGCTATCGCGAGGTGCCCTCCGTAGCATGACCCGGCCCGTGGGTAGCGATTTCCTCACGCGATTTCGCGCGGTTCGGCTTTACTCCGTCGAGGCGTCCGCTCCCCGCCGGCCTACATGTGGACGAGAACTTCCCAAGGTGATGGATGAGCGCGAAGACGATCAAGAGCGCCCTCGGATTGCTGCAGGACGATCCGGACAACGGTCCTGCCTGGGCCGAGCTCCGCAGCGAGCTCGGAGGCGACCCCGGCATGAGCTCGGGAGAGCTGGAGAAACTCCTCGAGGCGGCGCGGCGCGCGCACGAGGGGCGTAGGGAGTACGAGGCTGTCGCCAGGGTCCTCGAGATCGAGGCGAGCATTGCCACCAACGGACGCGAGGTTGACCTGCTCGCCGAGCTCGCTCGCGTCCTCGACGAAGATCTCATGGACGACGCGGGGGCGCGCGGGGCGTACGAGAAGCTGGCCGCGGTTCGCCCTGGGGACAGTCGCGCCGCCGAGGCCCTTCAGCGGAGCGAGGCGAGGCGGGCCAAGTGGTCCGAGCTGGTCGACCGCTACCTGCAGGAAGCCCGGAGCGCCGGCGAAGCCGCCTTCCGGAGCTCGCTCATCGTCAGCGCGGCAGAAGTGACGTACCGCTACGGCCGGCCCGGTGGCAAGGACGCGGAGTCGATCATCGCGCTCCTGCGAGAGGGCCTCGATCTCGACCCGAAGAACCGCCGCGCCGAGAACCTCATCGAGCGCATCTTTCGCGAGGAGCACCGCTGGGACGACCTCGTCCAGGTGCTCGAGCGCTTTGCGAGCGAGGCCACGCAGAAGGAAGAGCAGCTGGCCGGTTGGGTGCGCCTAGCTAGAACATTCAAGCAGAAGCTCAAATCACCTCAGCGAGCAGCGGCGGCGTACGAGCGCGTCATCGATGTGGCTCCGGGCCATCCAGAGGCCACGAGCTATCTCGCCGACTACTTCACCGCGAGCGAGATGTGGGAGCACCTCGTCGCGCTTTACGAGGGCCAGCTCACGGCCGGAGCGCTTCGCGGAAAAGAAGAGGAAATCGGCGCGATCTTGCAGGTCGCGATGGTCCACTGGCGCATGCGCCGCAAGCCGGATGCCGCCGAGCCTTGGTTCGAGCGCCTCCGGAAGCTCGAGCCCGCGAACCAGGGGATGCTCTCGTTCTTCCGCGAGTGGTGTGCGGCGAAGGGTGACGCGACGCGCCTCGTGACGATCCTGACGGAGGCGCAGCGCAGTATCCCCGACGGGCGGGATCGCGTCGCGATCGGCGCCGAGCTCGCGAAGCTCGCGGAGGAGGGCGCGAACGCCCAGAAGGCGATCGAGCAGTGGCGCATGCTCTTGCGCCAGGACCCCAACAACCGGCAAGCTCGCGACGCCCTCAAGCGGATCTATCGCCAGACCGCCGCATACAATGCGCTGACCGATCTGCTGCGCCAGGAGCTCGAGAAGACCCCGCCGGGCGACGCGGCCGCGCGCCTTTCGGTCCTCCGGGAAATCGCCGCGGTGTACCGCGATCACGTGAAGAGCGACTCCGCGCTCGTCACCGTGCTCTCCCAGATCGTCCAGCTCGACGGCGCCGACCTCGACAGCGTGCGCGAGCTGGTCCGCGTGTACGAGGCCCTGCAGCGCTGGCGCGACCTGCTCACGATGCAGGGGCGCCAGGCGGAGCTCGAGCCTGAGCCCGGCGTGAAGGCCGAGCTGTGGCGGGCGATCGCGCGGCGCTGGCTCGACCAGTTCTCCAACGTGCAGAATGCGGTCGAGGGCTACGAGAAGCTCCACGCGCTCCTGCCGAAGGACCGGGAGGCCGTCGATCGACTACGCGAGCTCTACGTCAAGAGACGCGCGTACAAGCCGCTCTACGATCTGCTCGCAGGCGAGGCCGAGGCAATGCCCGCGGGGCCAGAGCGTCGCGAGCTCTGGATGGAGATGACGAAGCTCGCGGCCGAGCGCCTGGACATGGGCGCGCAGGCGGTCGCGCTCTACAAGCGCGTGCTCGAGGAAGACCCGTCGTCGACGGCGGCGCTCGATGCCCTCGAGAAGCAGGCGGAGCGAGACAAGGACTTCGCGACCGTGGCGGAGGCGCTCGAGCGGCGCGCGGCCGTCGCTGCCGACGACGCGGCGCGGCTGACGGTCCTGCAGAAGCTCGGGAGCGTGTACTCGGACAGGCTCCACGACGCGGCAAAGGCGATGAGCGCCTGGCGTCGCGTCATCGCGATCCAGCCGGGACACGCGAAGGCTCTGCGCGTGCTGCGGGACAGCTACGTCGCCATAGGCGACTACGACGGGCTCGCGGCGCTCTACGCGCAGAATGGCGACTGGGAGGGCCTCGTCGAAGTGCTCTCGGGGGCCGCCGACAAGGCAACCGATCCGGACATCAAGGTCGACCTGAGCTTCCGGTGCGCCGCGGTCTTCGTCGAGAAGCTCAAGGCGCCCGACCGGGCCTTTCGCTCGTACGAGCGCGTTCTGTCGGTCCGCCCGGACGACGCGCGCGCCGCGTCCGCGCTCTTGCCGCTCTACGAGAAAGAGGAGAAGTGGGGACGCCTCCCCGCGCTCTACGAGATCCTTCTGGCTCACGCGCGCGGGATCGACGAGAAGCTCGAGCTCTTCGACAAGCTGGTGCACGTCACGGGTCATGAGCTGCAGGACCGCGCAGCCTCCTTTGCCTGGGCGCTGAAAGCCTACGAGACAGCGCCGGACCGGGAAGGTGCCCTCGCGGCGTTCGAGACGGCTACGCGCGCCGCCGGGCAGTGGGCCGGTTTCGCGGATGCGCTCAACGCGAGGCTCGCGGCGCTCGAGACCACCCTGGCGCAGCCGTCGGGCGAAGGGTCGCGCGTCTCCGGAAAGAAGAAGAAGAAGAGGGATCGAGAGAGCGACACCGGCGGGCGACGCGAGGAGATGCGAGTCCTTCGAGCGAGGCTCGCGGAGATCTACGCACGGGAAATGGGGCGTGTCGACGAGGCGGTGCAGACCTACCGCTCTCTCGTGGAAGAGGACGAGGGGGACGATCTCGCGATCCAAACGCTCGACCGCATCCTGCGCGAGGCGAACCGACTCGATGACCTGCGCTGGCTGTTCGAGCTGCGTGTCGAGCGTTCGAACACGGCCGCGAAGCTCGATCTGCTCTCCGAATGGGCGATGCTGGAGGAGGACGCCTTCGGCTCCCCGGAGCGCGCAGTTGCACTCTACAGGAGGATGCTGGAGCTCGTCCCCCATCACGGAGGCGCGCTCAGGGCGCTCGCGCGCCTGCTGCGCGCACAGGGGGACGCGGCGGGCGCCGCGGAGGTCATCGCCGTCGATCGCGACCAGCGCGAGGGTGCCGACCGGGCGGTCCGCGAGGTCGATCTGGCCAAGCTCTACGTTGATCCGCTGAAGAGATACGGGGACGCGCTGGCAGCCTGCGAGCGGGCCATGGAGCTTTTGCCGGATGACGCGCGCGTGGTGGAGGTCGTCGAACAGCTGCTCCCGATCCCTGATACGCGCGCCAGAGCCGCCTCGATCCTCGAGCGCGCGTACGCCCGGCTAGGCGACTCGAGACGCCAGGCGGAGGTGCTCGAGGTCCTCATCGCGACGACCGCGGCGCACGACGACCGACAGGCGCTGTATCAGAGGCTCTCCGAGGTCCACGAGCGCAACCTCGACGATGCGAACACCGCGTTCGACGTCATGGCCCGGGCCGCGAGCGAGTTTCCCTCGGAGCTCGCGCTGTGGGATCGCCTGGCCGAGCTCTCGGCGACGACGAATCGCGCGCAGGCGCTCGCCGACGCAATCGCTGCCGTCGTCCCCAATGAAGGCCCGACCGGCCTCCCTGAGCGTGTCGAGCTCGATCTGGCAGAGCGCGCCGCGACGCTCTTCGAAGAGAAGCTCGGGGAAGTGGATCGCGCCCGCCCTTACCTCGAGCGCATCCTCGCGCGGCAGCCCGGCAGCGAGCGGGCGTTCAACCGCCTCAAGCAGATCCTGACGACGCGTGAGCAGTGGAACGATCTGGGCTCGCTCTACGAGCGCATGGTCGCCGCCACGACGGACCCGGGCCGGCGCGCTGAGCTCCTGTCGGAGGTCGCCCTCGTCGCGGAGGAGATCACGAGCGACCGGCCGAAGGCCATCGCGTACTACGAGCGCATCCTCGAGTTCGTGCCGGCGCACGAACAGGCGATCCGCGCCCTCGATGGGCTGTACGCGAGCGAGCAGCGATGGGACCGCCTCGCGCAGCTGCTCGAGCGGCGACTTCAGGGGGCCGTCGGGGAGGAGAGGGTCGACACCGAACAGCGGCTGGGGACACTTCTGTTCACCCGTCTCGGCGATGCGTCGGGGGCGCTGACATACCTGGAGCAGGTCCTCCGCGAGCGACCCGGCGCGACCGAAGCCCGCACGCTGGTCGAGCGGATCCTCGATGTGCCCGAGTTGCGCTCGCGCGCCGCGATGATTCTCGAGGTCGTGTACGCCGAGCGTGACGAGGTGCCCGAGCTGGTGAGAGTGCTCGAGATTCACCTCGAGTTCGCCAGCGGCCACGACGAGCGCCGCGATTTGCTGAGGCGAGTCGCCGAGCTGCGCGACGATCGGCTCCGGGACGACGCCGGTGCGCTCGAGGCGTTCGCGCGACTGCTCCCGCTCGACCCGGACGACGCGCGCGCACGACACAGGATGCTCGAGATCACGAAGAGGATGGGGGCCAACGACCGGGCTGCCGGCGTGTTGACGGCCGCAGCGGCGGCCGCGGCTGCACCGCTCCCGCGCGCCGAGATCCTCATGGACGTCGCTCGACTGTACGAAGGTCAGCTCGACGATGTCGGCCGGGCCGAGCAGGTCTACCGGCAGGTCCTCGAGCTCGCACCCGACGACGCGACGATCGCCCTGCCGGCGTGTCGATCGCTGGAGAAAATCTACGCACGCGGGGACAGCAGACGGCTTTCCGAGATCCTGCGCATCGAGGCCAAGCTCGAGGACGACCCCGCGGCGCGACGGGAGCTGAGGGGTCGCCTCGGCGAGCTTTGCGAGACCGTTCTCGACGAGCCACGCGCGGCGGTCGACGCCTGGCGCGCTCGCCTCGAGGACGACCCCGGGGACGCGCAGGCGCTCTCGGCGCTCGATCGCCTCTACGAACGCACCGAGAGCTGGCGGGAGCTCGTCGACGTGCTCCGCGCGCGCGAGCGGATGACGGACGACAGAGATGCGCGCCGCGCGCTCCTTGTCCGGATCGCGAGGACGCTGGCCGACAAGTTGAGCGACGTGGACGAGGCGATCATGGCCCACCGGGCGGTGGTCGACGATTTCGGGCCTGACCGCACCTCACTCGCCTCGCTCGCGTCTCTCTACGAGGTGGCCGATCGCTGGCAGGATCTCGCGGACACGCTGGAGCTCGAGCTAGGGCTCGCCGAATCGTCGGCCGACAAGCTCGCGATCATGGGTCGCCTGGGCGAGGTGCGCCAGGCGAAGCTGGGCGACGTCGAGGGGGCGATCGATGCCTACCGCGAGGGACTGGGGATCGATCCTTCGGACGCCCGGTCGCGCGCTGCCCTCGAGGCGCTGCTGGACGACGCCGGGGCGCGGCGGTCGGCTGCCGCGATCCTGCGCCCGCTGTACGAGGCGGGCGCCCTGAACGACAAGCTGTTGAGGGTGCTCGAGATCCAGGCAGAGCACGCTGATTCGGTCGCAGAGAAGCTTGCCACGATCGCCGACGCGGTGCGCGTGGCGGAGGGACCGCTCGCCGATCCAGATCGCGCTCTGTCGTATGCGGCGAGAGGCCTTCGCGAGTCGGTGGGCGATCCGGACCTGCCCGCGTGGATCGAGCGCGCCGAACGACTTGCATCGGCCACGGGCAAGCACGCGGACCTCGTGGTGCTCCTCCGCAGCGCCGTCCCCGAGATTCTCGACGGGGAGGTGCAGCTCGAGGTCACGCTGCGGATCGCCGAGATCGCGCGGTCCCGCCTTGGCGATCAGAACCTCGCCAAGGAGTACTACGTGCGCGTCCTGGATCTGCGCGGCGAGGACCAGCGGGCCCTCGTCGCGCTCGAGGTCCTCTACGAGGAGCTATCGGACAACGCGGCGCTGCTCGAAGTGGTCAAGCGCCGCGCCGACATGGCGGAGAGCGACGCCGAGCGCAAGCAGCTGCTCTTCAAGCAAGCGCGCCTGTGCGACGAGAAGCTCGGGGATCCGGGCGCGGCGATCGCCGTGTACGAGCAAATCCTCGACTTGGGCCTCGATCCGCGAGCCATCGGAGCGGCCGAGCGGCTCTACGCCCTGGCCGAGCGCTGGGACGATCTCGTGTCCCTCTACGAGCGGCAGCTCGCGGCCCCGGATGCGTCGAACGAACGGAAGGCCGCGCTGCACCACGGCCTCGGCAACTTGCTCGAGAAGCACACCGGCGATGTCGACCGCGCATTCGACGAGTACGCCGCCGCGCTCTCGATCGACCCGAAGCACCCACAGACCGTGGCCTCGCTCGAGGCGCTCCTCGGGCAACGAGATCACGCGGCGCGCGCGGCCGCGATGCTGGAACCCGTCTACCAGGCACGGCTCGACTGGCGTCGCGTGATGACCACCCTCGAGGCACGGCTCGAGACGAGCGAAGACCCGGACGACAGGCGCGGCCTCCTCCGCCGGCTAGCCAAGATGAACGAGGAGCAAGCCGAGGACTACCGTGCCGCCTTGGAGATAACGGCGAAGCTCCTGGCCGAAGACCCCACGGACGAAGGAACTTGGGCCGAGCTCGAAAGGCTCTCCCGTGTCGCCAACGCGGAGGCGCGCCTGGCCGAGATCTACGCGGTGGAGCTGTCGAAGATCGCGGCGGACGAGCCGGCGACGGCGCGCCTCGCGAAGCGCACCGGAGAGCTCTTCGAGCAGCAGAAGGATGTCGAGCGCGCGCTCGAGTTCTTCCGGCGCTCGTACAAGTTCGATCCCGAGTCGGGCGACGGCAGCTTCGAGGCCATCGACCGGCTCCTTCGCGAGTCGGGTCGTTCGGTCGATCGCGTGAAGCTCTATCGCGACGCCCTCGACTACAAGAACGACCCTGCCGAGCGGCTCTCGGTGCTCCATACCATCGCATTGCTCGAGGAGGCCGAGCTTCATGACGATGCGGCGGCCATCGACACCTATCGCGCGGCGCTGGACGTCGAGGAGACGGACCTCCACGCGCTCGAGGCGCTCTCGCGGCTCTACGCGCGCGCCGAGCGCTGGCGAGACCTCGCGGACCTGACGCGGCGGCGGGCCGAGCAGAGCGCCCAGCCGGAGACCGAGGCGCGCTTCCGGATCGCGCTCGCGAAGTTGCTCATTCACAACCTCGGCGAGCCGGAGGCGGGGATCGACGAGTTGCAAGCCGTGGTCGACCTGGCGCCGCCGGGCCCGACCGGAAGCGGAGCCGAAGCGGTGGTGCTCCTCGAAGCCCTCCTCAAGGGGCCCGAGCACAAGAGCCGGGTGGTGGACATCCTCCGGCCAATCTACGAGCGCGCGGACGACTGGCTGCACCTGACGTCGGTCAACGAGCAGCGTCTGGCGCTGGCGACCGACGACGCCGACCGAATCGCCATTCTGCGGGAGACCGCGAAGCTCTGGGAGGAACGCGGCGGCGACAGGCAGAAGGCCTTCGATGCGATGCGACAGGCGTGGACGCTCGATCCCGAGGATGGAGATTCGCGGGAGCAGCTCGAACGCCTCGGCGCCGCCACGAAGCGGTGGGACGATCTCGCGGACGCGTACGAACTTGCCATCGCGAAGACCGACGGCATCACCCGGCGCGAGCTCGTGTCGGCGCTCGCGCAATTGCACGACAAGCGTCGCGACGATCCGCGGCGCGCCCTCGACGCATGGAATCGCCTCGTGTCCCTCGACGAGACCGACCTGCAACCGCTCGAGGAGATGGACGCGCTCGCGACCCTTCTCAGCGACTGGACGACCCTCGTCCGCGTGCTCACGAAGAAGGCCGATCTAGTCCCGGACGACGAGACCCGCGCGGCAACGTGGCGTCGAATCGGAGAGGCGAAGCGAGACATGCTGGAGGACCCGGCTGGCGCGATCGACGCCTACGAGCACGCCTTGGAGCTCGAGCCGGCCAGCACGTTCACCATGGACAACCTCGTCCTGCTGTACGAGGAGGCGAACGACGCGCGGCGCCTCGTGGACCTCTACCGACGCCGCGTGGAGCTCTGCGGAGAGGACGACGAGGCCCTCAAGTTCCAGCTGCTCGTGGACGCTGCAGCACGCTACGAGAAAGACCTCGGCGAGCCCCGCGAGGCGATCGAATGTCTGATGCAGGCGCTGGCGGTGCGGCCCGCGGACGCGGGAGTGCTGAGCCGGTTGGACGAGCTCTATTCGCAGGTCCGCATGTGGCCGGAGCTGCTGGACAACCTCAAGGCCCAGGTGGGGCTTTCCACGGGGCTGGCCGACAGGCAAAGGCTCACCAAGCGAATCGCTGCGCTCCACGCCGTGGAGCTTCAGGACCCGCGGTCAGCGCTCGAGGCGTACCGGGAGGTTCTGTCGGGCGGGTTCGACGAGGAGGCAGCGGCGGCGATCCGGAGCCTCGGCGAATCGCACGACGACCTGAGATCCGATGCGGCCGACGCGCTCGAGCCCGTGCTGCGTGCAGCGGGAAAGCACGCCGACGTCGCGTCGGTGCTCGAGCTGCGGCTGAGGGCCCAGACCGAGCCGGCCGAGCGCGCGCTCACGCTCCGGGCCCTTGCCCAGGTCGCGGAGACCGCGCTGGGCGACGCGGACCGGGCGCAGTCCGCGCTCATGCGCGCGCTCGCGGAAGAACCGCAGGACGCCTCGGTTCACGGCGAAATCGAGCGGCTGGCAGACCGGCTGGGGAGGGATGGGTGGCTCCGCTACGCGGACGCCCTTCAGGAGCGAGTGGCGGCGATCTTCGACGCGAACGTCGCGGCGGACCTGTGCGTCCGGCTCGGGAGAGTCTCGGAGGAGAAGCTGGACGATCCCGCCAGGGCGGCCAGGGCGTACGTGGCGGCCACCGAGCGGCTGGGCGACGACGCCGAGGTGCTGCGGGCACTGGACCGGCTGTTGGAGAGGCTGGGCGATGCCCGGGGTCTCGCGGACGTCCTCGAACGCCGGATCGCCGTCGAAGCCGATGCGAGCGTGCAAGCGGACCTGTTTTATCGCGTCGCGACCCTCCAGTTGCGTGATTTCGGTGAGAAGAGCAGGGGACTCGCCACGCTCCGGCAGGCGCTCGAGCGCGTGCCCAGCCACGCTTCCAGCCGGCAGAGTCTCGAGGCGTTGCTCGAGGACGACGCCCTCTTCGACGAGGCGTTCGACGCGCTCGAGTCGGTTCACCGGTCGCTCGGCCGGAGCGAGGATCTCGCGGCGCTCTACGAGCGACGCGTCGCGCGGGCCCAGTCGACGGGCGATCGGACGCGAGCCAGGCTGGAGCTAGCGCGAGTCCTCGAGACGACCATCGGCGATCGCGCCCGCGCGCAGCAGGCCATCGAGGCAGGCGTGTCGGAGGATCCGTCCGACGACGACGCGCTGGCCGAGCTCGAGAGGCTCGCGGTCGCGAACGGCTCCTGGCGGACCGCGGCGGATGCGCTCGCCGCGGGTCTGGAATCCGTCGATGATCTAGCTGCATCGAGGCGGGGCGAGCTCTGGATACGGCTGGCCGCGTGGCTGCGCGACAACGTCGCGGAGGGCAAGCGCGCCGAGGATGCCTTCGCGAAAGCGCTCGCGATCGATCCCGAGAACCTGGAGGTGCTGCGCGCGCTCGAAGACTTGCGCCGGGCGCCGGGGCGCGAGCGTGAGCTGGTCCACACCTTGCGAACCAGGGCTCGCCTCGAGACGGACATCGGCACGAAGCGGGGGCTGCTCCGCGAGGCGAAGTCCGTGGCGGAAGCTCCTGTGGGGGACCTCGAGCTCGCGGAGGCCGTCCTCCGCGACCTGATCGCCGAAGACGAAGGTGATGCCTGGGCGCTCGAGGAGCTCACGCGCCTACGCGCCGCTGCGAACGACGATCCAGGGGTGGTGGCGCTGCTCCTGAAGCGGGCGGAGCTTGCGATGGAAGGCCAGCAGGCGCTCTTGCTCAAGCACGAGGCAGCGGGCGTCCTCGTGGGCAGGTTAGGAGACACGGACCGGGCCATCGCCCTGTACGAGGAGATCCTCGACGCGGAGCCGTCGGACGAGCGGGCGGCGTCCGCGCTCCGGGCGCTCTACGCATCAGCGGGGCGCGACAAGGAGCTCGCCAGACTTCTTTCTCGGCTCATCGATGTAGCGACGACACAAGACGAGCGCGCGACCCTCCGCATCGAGCTGGCTCGCCTGCAGGCGGATCGCTTCCGCGCTCCAAACGACGCTATCGAGACGTTGAAGGGAATCCTCGACGAGGACCCATCGCACTCCGAGGGAGTTGCGACGCTGTCTCAGCTCTTCGAGCAGACCGGGCGAGACGCAGAGCTGGCCGATCTCTTGAAAGCGCAGCTCGACGCTGCCCAGAGCAGGAGTGATGGAGCCACGGAGGTGGCCCTGCTGGCGCGGCTGGGCGAGCTCCAGGAGAACCGCCTCGCTGACGTCGGAGCGGCGCTCCTCACGTACGAGCAGGTGCTCGAGCGCGATGTGACACACCGCAATGCTCTCGAGGCGGTGGCGCGCATCGGCGAGAAACGTGCGGAGTGGGAGAGAGCGGCTTCCGCGTTGACGAAGCTCGTCGAAGTCGCCACGGGAGCGGAGGGCGTCCCTTGGGCGCTGAGGCTGGCCGAGGCAAAGGAAAAGACTGGCGACGCGGCGGGTGCGGAGCAAGCGCTGCGCCAGGGCCTGAGCCTCGACCCGGCCAACGCGGGCCTCCGGACGATGCTTCGCAGCCGATGGGAAAAGTCCGAGAAATGGAGCGAGCTCGCGGAGCTCCTCGTCGGCGACGCCGATCTCGTCGCTGCGGCGAACCCCGACGCCAAGGTCACGGCGCCCGAGCCGGCGCCTAGGGGAGCATCCCTCGTCCCGGCACGGCCAGGAGCAGCGGCGAGTCCCTCGCCCCAGGCGACCGTGCCCGCGCCAGTCGCAGAGCAGCTTCGTCTGCTGAAGGCCGCCGCCGAGATTCACCTGGTTCGCCGCAAGGCCCCGGACGACGCCATTCCAATCCTCGAGAGAGCGGCAGCACTGGTTCCGCATGACCGGGAGCTTCTTCTGACGCTGTGCGACGCCTACAGCAGCGCGCAGAGGGGCCGAGAGGCAGCGCAGGTACTCGAGAAGGTGATCGCGTCCTTTGGGAACCGACGGAGCAAGGAGCTCGCGGTCTATCATCACCGCCTGGCGCGCGCCCTCGCGCAGCTGGGAGAGCGGGATAGTGCGCTGGCGCAGCTCGACATGGCGTTCAAAATCGATCCGGGCTCGGTCAGCGTCCTGAAGGACCTCGGGGTCCTCGCGTTCGAGACAGGCGACCTCGATCGAGCCCAGAAGACATTCCGCGCGTTGTTGCTCCAGCGCCTGGATCCCAGCGCGGGAATCACGAAGGCCGAGGTCTTCTGCTATCTCGGCGAGATAAGCGCGAAGCAGGGAGACAAGGCGAAGGCCATCCAGATGTTCGAGCGCGCCATCGAGAACGACGCGACCCTGGAGCGGGCCCGCGCCAGGCTTGCGGAGGTGAAAGGGTGAGGCGCCCGCTGGGGCGGGCGCTGGTCGGCCTCGCCCTGGGAGTTGTCTTGCGGCTATGGCTCGCGACATTGCGCGTCCGGGTCGTGGTGCACCCGGAGCTCGAGGTCGCCCGCAACCGTCCATGGGTGCTCGCGTTCTGGCACGGCAAGCAGCTGCCGCTGCTGGCGTGGCGGCGCCGGCGTCCGACGGTCGTGCTCGTGAGTCTCTCGGGCGATGGCACGATGCAGGCGAGCGCTCTCGCCGTGCAGGGCCTGCATGTCGTCCGTGGTTCCAGCTCGCGCGGGGGTGTCCGCGGCCTGGCGTCACTCGTGCGGCAGATGAAGCGCGATGGTGCCGATGCAGCCTTCGCGGTCGACGGTCCCAGAGGTCCGCGAGGCGTCGCGAAGGGCGGCGCCGTCGTGGCGGCCCGGGCGAGCGGAGGGGTCCTGGTGCCCGTGGCCAGCCGGGTTCGTCGAGGCCTGGTGTTGCACGACGCCTGGGACAGGTTCGCGCTTGCGTGGCCGTTCACGCGTGTCGACGTCGTACTCGGCCGTCCCATCGATCCACGGACCACGGGCGATCCGCGATCGGAGGTCGAGCAAGCGCTCGGGCTCCTCGATGAAGAGCTCGCGGCATGAGCGGGCGGGTGGTGATGATCGACGGCGTCATCGTGGCTGCGGACGCCGCGAGAGTGAGCGTCTACGACCGCGGATTTCTCTTCGGGGACGCCGTCTTCGAGGTTCTGCGCACGTATGCAGGCGTACCATTTGCTCTCGACGCCCACCTCGGTCGGCTTCGTCGCTCCGCCGACCGCGTGGCCCTGACGCTTCCTGTCGACGAGGGGACCCTCCGAGCGGAGGTCGAGCGCGCAATCGCCGCCAGTCGAAATCCAGAGTCGTACGTCCGCGTCGTGGTCACGAGGGGCTCCGGTCCCCTGTCGCTGGATCCGGATACGGCGCGTGGTCCACTCCGAGTCATCCTGGTCGAGCCCGCAAATCCGCCGGCGCGCGAGGCATATGCGACCGGAGTCGCCGCGGTGACCGTTCACACGCGGCGGGCGGTGGACGAGACAGCCGCCGTGGGCGCCAAGGTAAGCAACTATCTGGCGAATCTCCTCGCGATCCGCGAGGCCAAGTCGCGCGGCGGCCACGAGGCCCTGGTCGTGGACGCCCTCGGGAACGTGGTCGAAGGCGCCTCGTCGAATCTCTTCGTCGTGAAGGCAGGCCGGCTGCAGACGCCGCCCGAGGGCGCCGGTATCCTGGTCGGGATCACCCGCGCCTTCGTTCTCGATGCGGCGGCCGTGCTGGGCATTGCCGTCGACGAGATCGATCTGAGACCGGAGGACCTCTACCAAGCCCAAGAGGTGTTCATCACGTCGAGCATCCGGGAGCTGTTGCCCGTGGTGCTGGTCGACGACCGCCCCGTCGGCAGTGGGACGCCGGGGCCCGTGTGCCGCCGCCTGCACAGGGAGCTCCGCGTGGCCGTCGGTCTGGGCTCCCAGGCCATGCCCTGGGAGTGAATCGATCGGTCGCTCAGCCAGGCACGACGGCGATCGCGTCGATCTCGACCTGGGCGCCACGCGGCAGGGCCGAGACCTGCACGGTGGCGCGAGCAGGGTAGGGTGATCGAAAGGCTCGGCCGTAGACATCGTTGACGGCGGCGAAGTGGCCCAGGTCGACCAGGTAGATCGTCGTCCTGACGACGTCCTCGAAGCTACACCCTGCGGCTGCCAGGACCTGACCGAGGTTGTCCATGACCCGCCGGGTCTGGGCCGCGACGTCCCCCGTGACGAGCTGGCCCGTCTCCGGGTCGAGCGGGATCTGTCCGCTGAGGAATAACATCCCGCCTGCCCGCACCGCCTGCGAGTACGGTCCGATCGCTCCAGGGGCGTTGCTCGTGGATATGGCGTCTTTCATGGGGCGAATCTTACAGCGCGCGACGTCCGGACAGCGCACGCCCCATCGTGATCGGATCCGCGAACTCGAGGTCGCCACCGTGGGGCACCCCGCTCGCGATGCGTGTCATCGCCGCCCCGAGTGGAGACAGCTCGCGCTTGAGTAGGAGCGCGGTGGCTTCGCCGTCGACGCTTGGGGGAGTTGCCACGATGATCTCCTTGACCGACTCGCTCCGGATCAGATCGACGAGGCGCGCGAGCGGGAGATCCTCGGGCCCGATCCCCTCGAGCGGCGAGAGAAGCTTGCCCAGGACGAAATAGCGACCCCGCATCGATCCCGTACGCTCGATGGCGACGAGGTCGTGCACGCGTGCGACGACACAAAGAAGCTGCGAGTCGCGTTTGACGTCGGCGCAGATGTCGCACCGTGCCTTGCCCTCGAGCACCTCCGCGATGTTCCCACAGCGCTCGCACGGTCCGAGCTCGTCGCGGAGCGTGGAAAGCTCACCGCCCAGCTCTCTGGCCAAGGATGCGTCCGCCGTCAGCAGCCACAGAACGTAGCGCTGGGCCGTCTTCTCGCCGACGCCCGGGAGGCGGGAGAGCAGCTTGACCAGGCGACGGATCTTGGGGCTCACACCATCCCGGGGATCTTGACGCCGCCGGTGACCTTCTCGAGCTCGATCTCCATCTGCTTGTCTGCCTGCTCGATACCCTGGTTTATGGCCGCGCAGACGCCATCGAGCACGAGGTCGATGTCCTCCGACTTCAGCGTCTCTTTGTCGATCTCGATACGCTTCACGTTCCGGCCGAGCGTCACGACGACCTTCACCTTGCCGCCCAGCCCATCGACGGTCAGCTCGCGCTCTTTGAGCTCGCTCTTGGCCTGGTCGATCTTGCGCTGCATGCGCGCGGCCTGCCGCATCAGCTCGTTCATTCCGCCGCGGAACTGCATGAGTGTGTCTTACCTCATCCGTCGCCGGCCGGCAGCCTCACGTCGCGCAGCTGGGCCCCGAAGAGGCGGATGGCCTCCTGGACGATGGGGTGGCCCTCCACGGCCGCGCGCGCCCTCGAGATCTCTGCGGCGCGCTGATCCGCGTCGATCGCGGCGACCGTCCGCGCGCCCTCTGGCCCGATGGAGGATTGCAGCTCGACGACGATCGGCGTGCCGAAATGATCTTGCGCCGCGCGCGTCAAGAGCGCCAGGGCTTCCGGCTCGCCCGCGCGGGTCGCCAGGAAGGCAGCGCTCGGATCGAAGGCGATGATCACGCGGCCCGCGCCGATCTCGATGGGCGTCGCGTGCTCGAGGACCGACGCGAGGGGCGGGCGGGCCACTCGCACACGCTCGACGATGGCGCGCCATGGTTCGACTTCGGTCGCCACATCGGGTGGCGACGGCACGGCCACGACGACCGGATTCCCGTTCTCGACGGGGCGTTTCGCGCGCGACGCTACCGGCAAGGGATGGGTCGGGGCGTCCACGAGAGCGAGTGCTCCGCGCGTCCGCGGGATGCCCGGGTCGGGTGTGAACGAGCCGGGTGAAATGCTGGGACCCTGGGACGCGTTTGCGGTGCGACCCCCCCCGCCACCCCCTCCGCGTGGCAGAGGACCAGGCGCGCCGAGTCGCTTCTCGAGGTCCGCGACGCGCGAAAGGAGCTCGTCGAGGGGAAGGAGCGGGGGCCTCCGCGCCAGGCGCACCAGGGCCATTTCGAGGGCCATGCGCGGCTGACTGCTGTGAACGATGTCGTCGAACGCGCGGGAGAGCCCCTGGAAAATGCGCGACAGGTCGTCGACCTCGGCTCGCGCCGCGAGCTCGACCACGTCACGGACCTCCTCGTCGGCCAAGTCGAGCAAGTCCCGGAGTGACCGCGACGACGGTTGCGCGCCAGTCGATTGGCTCGATACCTTCGCCACGACCAGGTTGCGCAGGTGCCGCAGCAGGTCCCTCGCGACGTGAAGCAAGTCGAAGCCCTGCTCGGCGAGTCGCGCCACGACGTCGAGACATGCGGCCGCGTGCCCTCCGACAATCGCCGACGCCAGCTCGTGAAGGACGGAGCGGTCTGCCACGCCGAGGACGCGCGTCACGTCCTCGCTCGCGAGCGCCTTGCCGCTGAAAGCGATGACCTGGTCGAGGAGGCTCATCGCGTCGCGCATCGAGCCCGCCGCTTCGCGCGCGAGCACCTGCACGGCGGGCCCCGATGCCTCGATCCCCTCCTGGGACAGCACCGCCTCCAGCCTCCGGGCGATCGTCTGCGTCGGGATCAGCTTGAAGTCGTAGCGCTGGCATCGCGACAGAATGGTGACCGGAACCTTGTGGACCTCGGTCGTCGCGAAGATGAACTTCACGTGCGGCGGAGGCTCCTCGAGGGTCTTCAGGAATGCGTTCCACGCCGCCGACGAGAGCATGTGGACCTCGTCGACGACGTAGACCTTGTAGCGGTCGCGGGCGGGACGAAAGCCCATCCCCTCCTGCAGGCGCCGCACCTCGTCGACGCCGTTGTAGCTTGCCCCGTCGATTTCCTGGACGTCGAGGTCCTGCCCGGCCGTGATCTCGAGACACGGCGAGCAGCGGTTGCACGGCGTCGCCGTCGGGGCCGTCGTCTTGCCTTCGGGGCCGACGCAGCACAAGCACTTGGCGAGCAGGCGCGCGCTCGTCGTCTTGCCGACGCCGCGGACACCCGTGAAGAGGAACGCGTGGGCGATGCGACCGCTCGCGATCGCGTTCGCCAGCGTGCGCGCGACGTGATCTTGCCCGACCAGGTCCTCGAAGGTCTGCGGGCGGTATTTGCGGGCGAGTACGAGGTAGCTCACGACAAAGCGCTTACAACGCGCGCCACCGAAATGCGAGGGTGCCCGACCTCAGCCTCTCAGCTCTGGGCCTTCAGTTCCTTCACCATCTCGGGGACGGCGACGAAGAGGTCCTGCACGAGGCCGTAGTCGGCGATCTGGAAGATCGGCGCGTCCGGGTCCTTGTTGATCGCGACGATCACTTTGGACCCCTTCATCCCGGCGATGTGCTGGATAGCCCCCGAGATTCCGACCGCGACGTAGAGCTGGGGAGCGACGGTGCGTCCCGTCTGGCCGACCTGGAGCTCGGGCGGAGCGTACCCCGCGTCGCATGCCGCACGGCTGGCCCCCACGGCGGCGCCCAGGGCATCAGCCAGAGGTTCGAGCACCTGCTTGAACTGCTCCTTGAGTGACCGTCCGCCGGAGACGACCACCCGCGCCTCGCCGAGGTCGGGTCGTTCGCTGCTGCCGGCCTCGAGCTTGATGAACTCCACCTGCGAAGCGCAGGGGTCGTCGGGAGCCCGTGGCGCAGTCTCGACGGGGCTCGCGCCGCCGCTCGGCTCGGCCGCTGGGAACTCGGTCTGGCGCACGCTGACGACCTGGACCGGGGTGGCGATCTCGAGCCAGCCGAACGCGTTGCCCGCGTACATGGGTCGCCTGTAGAGCCGCTTGCCGCCGTCGATCTTCACGAGGTTGATATCCGGCGCGTATCCCGCGCCCAGCCTGGCGGCGACGCGCGGCCCGAGGTCCTTGCCGAAGACACTCGCCGTGACCACGACGGTGTCCCATCCACCGTCTTTCGCAACTTTCGCGACCGTCGGCGCGAAGCGCTCGCATACGTAGTCCTTGAGCGCGGGATCGTCGACGACGATGACCTTCTGCGCCCCGAACGTCGCCAGGTCCTTTGCGGCCGCCGCCCCTCCAGCACCGATAGCCAGGATGGCGAATGGCGCGCCGAGCTGCTTCGCCAATGTGATCGACGAGAGAGTGCTTTTCCGAACCTTGCCGTCTGCAAGCTCGGCCACGACGAGAGTGCCGGCCATCACACCACCTTCGCTTCCGTCTTGAGCTTCGTCACCAGTTCCTTCACGTCCTTCACCTTGACGCCCGCGGCGCGCTTCGGAGGCAGCTCGGCCGCCCCGTAACGCACCTTGGGGGCCGGATCCGCCCCGAGGTCCGCGAGCTTCATCTCGGCCAGAGGCTTCTTCTTCGCCGCCATGATCGCCATGAGCGCCGCGAACCGGACGCCGTCCGCGTACGTGTGCGTCGGCGGCGTATGCTTGGACTGCACGCTCTTCGGGTGGACGATCTTGTCGAGGACGGTCACGACGGCAGGCAAGGTCACGCGTATTCGTGCCGTGGCGCCTTCGACCTCGCGGCCCACGACCAGCGCCTTGTCGTCCTCGCTCTGGATGGACCCCGCGAACGTGGCCTGCGGCCAACCGAGATACTCCGCCAGCATCTGCCCCACTTCGTTCGACTCGTGCTCCGCTTGCTGGTAACCGAGGAGAACGAGGTCGGGCTTCTCCTTGTCGACGAGGGCCTTGAGGCCCCTGGCGACCACGTCGCCGTCGAGCGCGTCGTCCGTGGCCTCGACGCGGATGGCGCGGTCTGCTCCCGTGCCGAGCATCGCGCGGAGCATCTGTTCGGCTTCCTTGGGTCCGAACGTCGCGACCACGACCTCGCCCAGTCGCTGCTTCGGGTTGGTCCCGTTCTCGGTCAGGCGGAGCGCGGTCTCCAGCGCATAATCATCGTATGGACTTGGTTTGGGCTCGAGGCCGGTGGCGTCGATCTTGCCTTGCGAGGAGAGCTTGATCTTGTTCAGATTGTCCGGGTCACTGACCCGCTTGACGGCTACGAGGATCTTCACCGCGCTGCCTCCAGGGTGAATGGCGAATTAAGTAGCGAGTCGATAGAGGGAGCGGGCCCGCCTGTCAACCGGTCAGCGGCACCGGTTCGCAGGCTCGCCTGACCGACCAGATGGGCAAAGCAGATCCCGATCTCCAGGCTGGCGACGCGAGTCTATTCCGCACGAAGGGGCTTGTTTATCAGGGTGCCACGGAGTTCTGGGAGAAATTCGTGCCGGGAGGAGTCGCCGCCGTGCGCGGAGCTCTTGCAGCCGCGACACAGACGGACACCGAGCGCTTCTTGGGTACACACTTCGTGCCGGGCGGTTGGTATCCGGTCATGCACATCCTTCCGTCTGCGGTGGCCGCAGCCCGGCTGCGCGGTCTGCCGGTTGCGCAGCACGTCCGCGAGAATGCCACCTGGGTCGCGGAGCGCGATCTGCGTGGGGTCTACCGCATCTTGTTGACCCTGAGCAGCGTCGAAGCCGTGGCGACCCGACTCGGCGCCCTGTCGATGCGCTACTTCGATTTCGGCGGCGCCGAGACGCGGAAGACTCGTGGCCACCTCGTCGAGTCCGAGCGCGTGGGGATACCGGCCCCGCTCGCGTCGTGGTTCATGTGGTGCGCCGAGGGTTTCGTGCCCGTCGCCCTGAAGATGGCGGGCGCCAAGACCGTGGAGGTGCGAACCGGTCCCCCCAGGTCCGATGGATCGCGCTACGGCGTTCCGACCGTGCGAATGAGTTTCGAGCTGATCTGGACGTGAAGCGGCAGCGCGGCCAAGCCCTTCGGTGTAACTTGCCGGGCGATGCCCATCACGACCGACTACCTCGTCATCGGGAGCGGCGTCGCCGGGCTCTCGTTCGCCCTGGAAGCGGCGGCGAACGGCGACGTCACGGTCATCACCAAGCGCAGCGCAGACGAGTCGAACACCAAGTACGCGCAGGGTGGCATCGCCGCCGTTCTCAGCACCGAGGACTCGTTCGACGCGCACATCGCGGACACGATCCGAGCGGGCGCCGGCCTTTGCCACGAGCGGGCCGTGGAGATCTGCGTCAAGGAAGGCCCGGACCGGATCAAGATGCTCCGCGACGTGGGCGCCCGCTTCGACCTGGCGGAGGGTCCCTCGGAGGACGCCGATCTCGACTTGCACCTCGAGGGGGGCCACAGCGCGCGACGCGTTGCTCACGCGGCCGACATGACGGGGCGCGAGGTCGAGCGAGCGCTCCTCGACGCCGTCGCGCGCTCGCCCCGGGTGCGGTTGCTCGAAGGGCACATGGCGGTGGACCTCATCACGATGGCCAAGTACGGCGGCCCCGAGGTCTGCTCGGGCGCGTTCGTCTTGGACGAGACGAGCGGGAAGGTGATCACCGTCCTCGCGCGCGCGGTGGTGCTCGCGACGGGTGGCGCGGGCAAGGTGTACCTCTATACGTCGAACCCGGACGTGGCGACGGGCGATGGTGTCGCGATGGCGTACCGCGCGGGAGCGGAGGTCGCGAACATGGAGTTCTACCAGTTTCACCCGACGTGCCTCTTTCATCCCCAGGCGCAGCGGTTCCTCCTGACCGAGGCGATGCGCGGTGAGGGCGCGGTGTTGCGCCTGCCCGACGGCACGGCCTTCATGAAGAAGCACGATGCGCGGGGTGAGCTCGCGCCACGCGACGTCGTCGCACGGGCGATCGACTTCGAGATGAAGAAGACCGGTGCCGAGCACGTCCTCCTCGACATCACCGACAAGAAGCCGGCCTTCGTCAGGGAGCGATTCCCAGGCATCCACGAGGAGTGCCTGAGGTGGGGCATCGACATCACCCGCCAGCCGATCCCGGTAGTCCCGGCGGCGCACTACATGTGCGGCGGCATCACGACGAATCTCGAGGGCCGGACGACGATCCCGGGGCTATGGGCAATCGGCGAGTGCGCTTGTACCGGCCTGCACGGCGCGAACCGCCTCGGCTCGAATTCCCTGCTCGAGGGGCTCGTCTTCGCTCATCGGGCCGCGCAAGCCCTGGCCACGACCCTCGCCCGCGAGACGCGGTGGCCCGACGTGCCCGAATGGGAAGTGGGGAGCGCGGAACCAAGCGCCGAGGCGGTCGTCATCACGCAGAACTGGGACGAGCTACGCAGACTCATGTGGAACTACGTCGGCATCGTCCGGTCGGACTCGCGCCTGCGGCGCGCCGCACGCCGCATCGCGCTCCTCCAGGAAGAGATCGCCGAGTATTACTGGAAGTACCACGTGACCCGCGATCTGCTCGAGCTGAGGAACATCGCCACCGTCGCCCAGCTGGCCGTCGAATGTGCGTCGAGCCGCCGCGAGAGCCGCGGCCTGCACTTCACGACGGACTATCCGGACGTCGACGCGAAGTTCGCGCGCGACACGGTCACCAAGCGTGGCGTGCCTGCGCACCTGCGCGGCAGGTGACTCGCGAAGCGTTCATGAGCCGCCCGCCGAGCTGAAGAGCGGCTCGACCAGAGCGAACTTCACGTTGGGCGCCAGCCTGTAGCGCGTCCGGCCGTACTCGCCGGCGTCGCGGAGGCGCTCGATCGCGGAGGGATCGCCGAGTAGGTCGCGCACGCGCGAGATGAGCACGCGCACCCGGTGCTCGGCGTCCGCGCTCTCCGGGCCCGGGCCACCGGCGGCCCGGAGGATTTCGTCGGCGCTCAGCCCCTCCCGGGCGCGCCGGAGCAGCTGCACGACGAGCGGCTCGAGGGCGCGCCGGCGTTCGAGGGAAACCTCGCGGTCGTTCACCCGCAGGGCATGCGCGAGGGTGTCGACGACGAGCGCCGCGCCCTCGGTCGCTCTTGCGATTTCCGCGAGCGGGACTCGCGTCACTCCCTGGGGCGTCGTGACGTAGATGAGGGTCTCGCCCTCCATCGGCTCGGCGGTGGTGTCCAGCTCCTGCGAGGACGGCGGCGCCATCGAGGGGACCGATGGCCGGACCGACTGCGGCGGGGCGATCGAGCCGCCCGTGGCGGGCGCGTTGACCAGGTCGAGGGTCCGTTCCGCGTACCGCACCACGCGGCTGTCGCCGCTCTTCAGCGCGAGCTGCCACAGGGCGAGCGACGATTGTCGGTCAGGGAACACCCACCCGTGCTTCTCGCCGGACAGGGCGGCGCGCTCGACGGCCATCCGCGCCGTGGCCTCGTCTCCGAGAGCGAGGGCGCAGCGGCCGAGCACGAGGTTGAGCGAGCCCGTGACGAACGCGTCCGGCAAAGTCTCGGAGTGCTGGAGCGCGAGCTCGATGGCCTCACGCACCAGCCCGCACGCCTCGAGGGTTCGCGCTCGAGTCGACTCCAGATCCTGCTCGTCCGCCGGGTCGAGCGGCAGATCGGCGCGCGCCTTCTCCGCCTTGCTCAGCCATTGCTTTGCCGCCGGGCCACGGCCTAGCATCGCCAGCCCCCACGCGCGATGAGCGGCGAGCTGATAGCGCAGCATCGGGTGGTCCGTCTCACCGAGCACGACGAGCGCCTCGTCGATCGCCTGCAGCGCATCGGACGGGCGGTCCGCGGCGATCTCGACGATCGCCAGGACGTCGTACGCGTCGGCGTGCCTCCAGCCCGCCGCGAGGTCGCGCGCGACGGCGATCGCCTGTACCCCGTGCTGGCGGCCCTCGTCGAACCGTCCGATGCTGCTCAGCGCGATCGCCAGATTGCCGTGGGCAGCCATCGCCGCGGCGCTGCGCGCAGGCGCCCGTCCCAGGGCCGCGGCGTAGTGCTTCGCGGCGGTCCTCGGGTCGGAGAGGCGCATCGAGAGGTGGCCCAGCGTCATCGCGGCAGGAGCGTGCCATGCCCCGTCCTCGAGGCGCTCAGCGACGTGCTCGGCCAGTCGCAACGCCTGCGCAGCGTTCGGGAGGCGTACGAGCCTCAGCTCGAGCTGCGCCTGCGTCAGGTGCAAGTCGAGCTGCTCACGCAGCCCGGTGCCCCTCGGCGCCGCTCCGAGCGCGCGCGAGGCGTTGCGCAGCTCGGCCTCCGCGTGGTCGGCGCGTCCGTCGAGCGTGGCGAGGATGGCTCGCTCGACGGCGAGTCGAGCCGTGTCGAGAGCGTTCCAGGAGCTCGGCGCGCTCGGCAGCGAAGCCGCCAGGTCGCGCGCCCGGTCGATGCGGCCGGCCTCCCTGTACGCGCGCAGAAGCCGAACCGCGAGCGTGGGATCCGTGCGGGTCCTCGAGGAGAGAACGCCCTCGATCCAGCCTGCGATGAAGGGGCCGTCGTCCGCGGCGGCCAGGCGATCGAGGAGCTGAGCGCAAGCGGCGACCGACACCCCCTCCGCTCCGGAGTGCGACGGGGGAGGCACCGATCGGCGTGCGTCGGGGAGAGTCCCCGAGCCCGGAGGCGGAGGCGTGGAGGGGCGCGGCGGCGGAATGACCGACGGCGGAGGCGTGCTCGCGCGTAGGCCCACGGGAGACGGGGGTCTCATCGAAGCCGGCGCGCCGCCGACACGCAAGCCGTCACGGGGCGCCGGATCCTGTCCAAAGGTGGGGGGCGGTACGAACGCGCGCCGCGCCATCGATTCGGATGGTAGCGCGAAAACCGCGGCGCGTCTTCGGTCAAGACGGGGAGCCCTGTCTCGCTCGTGGCCTTTCGGCTAGGCTCCAGGCCACCGCGCCCATGCAAGCGACCGTCTCGGAGCCGATGCCGCCCGTCGGCGCCCTCCGCGACGACGGCACGGCGGATCCGGCGCATGCCGGGAGCCTCTCCGACGATCTGGCCGTCGCCCTTTACGAGCAGATGGTGCTCGCCCGTGAGCTCGACGAGCGGCTCGTGGCTCTGCAGCGCGAGGGGCGCATCACGCAGCACGCGAGCGGGGCGGGAGAGGAGGCCGCCATCGTCGGCGCCGCGGCGGGGATGCTCGACGACGACTGGCTTTTCCTCGGGCCGCGTGAGAGCGCTGCGGCGCTGTGGCGGGGGGTGCCCGTCGCCTCCATCGCGCACCAGGTGTTTGGCTCAGCGGTCGACGCCGCCAAGGGGCGGGGCACGCCGGGCTCGCTCACCCGCCGCTCCTCCGGGATCGTCAGCACCAGCCCTCTCGTGGGTACTCAGATCCCCCATGCGGTGGGCGTCGCATGGGCAGCTCGCCTGCGGCAGGAAGACGTGGCAGCGCTCGTGTTCTTCGGCGATGGTGCGACGAGCAGCGGTGACTTTCACGCGGGGCTGAACTTCGCCGGCGTGACGAGGGCGCCGGTCGTCGCGTTCTGTCGGAACAACGGGCAAGCGACCAGCATGCCGGCCTCCCGCCAGAGCGCGAGCGCAGGGTTCGCCGTCAAGGCGCTCGCCTATGGGCTGCATGGCGTCCGGGTCGACGGCAACGACGTCGTTGCGGTGCTGAGCGTCGTCCGGGAGGCCCGCGCGCGCGCGGCCTCGGGCCTGGGAGGGACCCTGATCGAAGCGGTGACGGATCCGCTCGTGGCGCCCCCTCCCGCCAGCGGCGGCAAGGGCATCTCGTCGCGAGATCCCATCACCCGCATGCGCCGGTACCTCGATGCGCGTGAGCTATGGGACGACCCGCGCGAGCAGCGGCTCCGGGACGAGGTCCGCGGTGACGTCGATCGCGCCGTCCACGAGGCAGAGGCGGCGGGCCGCCCGCTCGCGCAGTCGCTTTTCGACGACGTCTACGAGCAGCTGCCGTGGCACCTTCGCGCGCAGCGCGACGCGCTCGGATCGGGCACCGTCTCGTGAGCCAGTGCAACATGGTCCAGGCGATCAACGACGCGCTCCGGTGCGAGATGCGCCGCGACGAGCGCGTGGTGATCCTCGGAGAAGACGTCGGGAGGGTTGGCGGTGTCTTCAGGGTCACCCAGGGGCTCTGGGACGAGTTCGGCGACGCGCGCGTCATCGACACACCCCTCTCGGAGAGCGGGATCGTGGGCACAGCGATCGGCATGGCGCTCTACGGTCTTCTTCCCGTCCCGGAGATCCAGTTCGCCGACTTCATCTACCCCGCCTTCGACCAGATCGTCAGCGAGCTCGCGAAGCTTCGCTGGCGCTCCGGGGGCGAGTACCCCGCGAAGGTCGTCGTGCGCACCCCGGTCGGGGGCGGCATCCGCGGCGGCATCTACCACTCTCAGTCGCCCGAGGCCCTCTTCATTCACACCGCGGGCCTGAAGGTCGTCTGTCCTTCCAATCCGTACGATGCGAAGGGCCTTCTTCTCGCGTCCCTTCGCGACCCGGACCCGGTCCTGTTTCTGGAGCCGAAGCGCATCTATCGGGCCGCGAAGGGCGAGGTTCCCGAGGGGGACTACACCGTGCCGCTGGGCAGCGCGTCGGTCGTTCGAGAGGGAAGGGACGTAACCATCCTGGCCTGGGGAGCAATGCTCTACGAGGCGATCCTCGCCGCGGACCAGGCGACGCGGGTGGGGATTGACTGCGAGGTGGTCGACCTGCGAACGCTCTGGCCCGTGGACATCGATTCGATCGCGGCCAGCGTGCGAAAGACCGGACGCGTGGTCGTGGTCCACGAGGCTCCAAAGACCTGCGGTTTCGGGGCCGAGCTCGTCAGTCTCGTCAACGAGAAGGCATTCGTCCATCTCGAGGCGCCACCGGCGCGCGTCTGTGGATTCGACACCCCCTTCCCCTACAGTCTGGAGATGGATTACCTCCCCCTCGCGAAGCGGATCCTGCCGGCGGTCGAACGGGTCGTGAGGTTCTGAGGAGGCGAGCGCGAAGATGGCACGCTGGGAATTCACGCTGCCGGACATCGGCGAGGGCGTCGCCGAGGGCGAGATCGTGAGCTGGCTGGTCCAGCCGGGCGACCGTGTGGCCGAGGACCAGCCGGTCGTCGAGATCATGACGGACAAGGCGACCGTGACCATCACGGCCCCCAAGGCCGGGGTGGTGATGGAGACGCGAGGAAGGGTCGGGCAGACCGTCCCGGTCCACGCCGTCCTCGTGGTCTTCGAGCTCGACGGCGTTCCGGCTTCCCCGTGGCCGGGTCACCACACGAATGGCCACCCGCCTACGGACGACGGGCCCGCCGCGACCGCGGTGGGGGACATCAGGGAGAGGCTTCCGGGTGTGGCGCGCGCTGGCTCTACGGCCGCGCGGTCCGAGGGGCAGACCGGGGGAGGTGCCTTGCACGGGTACTTCAACGAGAAGCCGCTCGCTACCCCCGCCACGCGCAAGTTCGCGCGCGACATGCACGTCGACCTGCGCAAGGTACCCCCCCGCGGTCCCCAGGGCCGCGTCAGCAGAGAAGACGTGGAGGATTTTCTACGCACCGGGGCGCCGGTGGAGGGTGACACCCCGGCGGCGCACCACGCCACCCCGCACGTGGCACCTCGAGTCGCCGACGTCACGCGGGAGGAGCGCCTGCCGTTCGCCGGGCTGCGTCGCAAGATCGCGCAGAAGATGTCTCAGTCGAAGGGCACGGCGGCGCACTTCACGTTCGTAGAGGAGTGCAACGTCACCGATCTCAAGGCCATTCGCGAGCGCCTCCAGGCTCCCGCGGAGGCCGCCGGGGTCAAGCTGAGTTTTCTGCCGTTCATCGTGAAGGCCGTCGTCGCGGCGCTGAAGAAGCACCCGATGCTCAACGCGACGCTCGACGAAGCAAGAGGCGAGATCGTCCTTCGCAGGTACTACAACATCGGCATCGCCACGGCGACCCCGGCAGGGCTCGTAGTCCCCGTGGTCAAGGAGGCCGACCGGAAAGGGCTGCTCGACATCGCCCGGGATCTCGAGCGGCTGGCGAACGACGCGCGGGCGGGGAAGGCGAAGCTCGACGATCTGCATGGTTCCACGTTCACGATCACCTCGCTCGGTGCGCAGGCGGGTCTCCTGGCGACGCCCATCATCAATTTCCCCGAGGTCGCCATACTCGGCGTTCATCAGATGAAGAAGAAGCCCATCGTCAAGGAAGGACAGGTGGCCATCGGGGACGTGATGTTGATCTCCCTGTCGTTCGATCACCGGGTCGTCGACGGCCATGTTGGTGCGGCGTTCGCGTACGAGGTCATCCAAATCCTCGAGCGGCCCGAGATGCTGCTCCTGGAGACGGCCTGATCGCCATGCGTCGCGCGGCGGTGGCGGTGCTCTCGCTGGTCAGTGTCCTCTATCCGATCGGCTCGCGCGCGGCCGACAGCTCGCCTTCACCTCCCTTGGGGGCCGACCAGATCCAGTTTGCGGCGCACGAGCATGACCTCGGCTATCGCGCTTACCTCGGCAAGATGTACGACGATGCGGCGACGCATTTCGAGAACGCATTCTTCGCCGCGCCCAACCCGGCGGAGCTGCGCTACGCCATCCGCGCCCGGCGCGACGCGGCGGAGCAGGCCCGGGCGGCGACCCTCGCCGCGATCGGACAGCGCAAGTTCCCTGCGGACGCAAGCACCTCGAAGCTGGCCGACGAGGTCATCGCCGAAGCGCGGGCGGTTGTCGGCGAGATCCGCATCGTCTCGGAGACCGATTGCAGCGTGGCGGTCGACGAGAGGATCGTGGCGATCGAGAAGGTCAGGACGTTCCGATTCTTCGTGATGCCCGGCAAGCACGAGCTACGGATCAGTTGGTCGGACGAGCGGACGAAGACTGTGCCCATCGAGGCAAAGGCCGGCGGCAGTCAGACCCTCGAAGTGGAGCCTCCCGCCCCCCCCGCCCCGCCTCCGACCGCTGAACCCCCGCTCTTGCCTGCGCCCCCGGTCGCGATCTTGCCCATCCAGCCCCCGGCGCCGCCCGAGGCACCGCCGAAGGCCGCCCCTTCGAAGCCCCTGGGTCCTGCCGTGTTCGTCGCGGGGGCGGCGCTTACGGCGGTGGGGGTGGGATTGACGGTGTGGTCCGGGATCGACGCAGAGAACAACCCGGGACAAGGTGCCGTAAAGCTTGAATGCGTTGGCCTTGGTGAAGGGTGTCCGGAGTACCAGAAAGGGCTCGCAGCCCAACGGCGGACGAACATCTTCCTGGCTGGCACGGGCGGAGTAGCCGCCGTGACGGCCATCGTCGGCGTGTTCTTCACGCAGTGGTCCGACCGGGACCGGGCGGCGCCGCGCGCGGGCCGCGCGGGCAGAGGGATCGAGGTCGAGCCGGCCCTCGGGGTCGGCGAGGCGGGTTTGCTCGGGACGTTTTGACCCTTCCGGGTATCATACGGGGGTCATGAGAAGCTTGCCGGAGGCGGGCGCCTGAGCAGGCTCGTCGCCATCGAGAGCGAGTCGCGCCAGCTCGACCGCTTCGAGCTCGTCGCGGAGCTCGCGACGGGGGGGATGGCCACGGTGTACCTCGCCCGCGTCTCCGGGGCGGGGGGGTTCCAGCGCTTCGTCGCGATCAAGCGTCTCCACCCTCACCTCGCGCGTGAGGACGAGTTCATCGAGATGTTCCTGGACGAGGCCCGTCTCGCCGCGAGGATCCACCACCCCAACGTCGTCTCCATCCTGGAGATTGGAGCGAGCGAGCAGGGCTACTACATCGTGATGGAGTACGTGGAGGGCGACACGCTCGCGCACCTCCTCGCACACAGCTCGAAGCGTGGGCAGCGCTTGCCCATGAACGTGGCGCTGCGGGTGGTCCTCGACATGCTCGCCGGGCTCGACGCGGCGCACGAGCTGACGGACGACGACGGAAAGTCGCTCGAGATCATCCATCGCGACGTGTCGCCGCAGAACGTGCTGGTCGGCGTGGACGGCAGCGCGAGGCTCAGCGACTTCGGTGTGGCCAGGGCGACGAGCAGACTCAGTGTCACGCGGACGGGGCAGCTCAAGGGCAAGGTCGCGTACATGGCCCCCGAGCAGGCGCGGGGCGAGAAGGACATCGATGGCCGCGCGGACGTGTTCGCGGCCGGGATCGTGCTCTGGGAGGTTCTCACTTGCCGCCGCCTCTTCAAGGGCGAAGGCGACGCTCATGCCCTCCACAGGGTGTTGACCGATCCCATCCCGCCCGTGAGCAGCATCGTCCCGGATCTGCCGAAGGGGCTCGAGGCGGTGGTGAGCAAGGCGCTCGAGCGAGACCGCGATGTGCGCTACACGACCGCCGCAGCGTTTGCCGACGCCCTGGAGACGGCGGCGCGCGCGGCAGGCGTGCTGGGGACGAACAAGGAGGTCGCGGCGTACATCGAGGAGATGATCGGGCCGGAGATCAGTGAGCAGCGCGAGGCGGTGCGCGCGTGGGTGGTCCGCAGCGAGCCCGGTCGGCGCAGCCTGTCGCAGCAACCCCCCCCCGTGCGGCCCAGCGAGCCACCGATGACGCGCCTCGAGCGCAAGGACGTCGCGGCTTCGGGCTCGGTCCCGCGTCCGCTGGCCAGCCTGGGCAGCCTCGCCAGCCTTCCGAACCTCCAGACACCGCCGAGGAGCGCGTCCGCCTTGGCGGCGGGGCGCCCGCCCGAGTCCTCGCCGGACGCGACGCAGCCTCGCGCCGCCTCGAGGTCGACCGCGAGCGCTCCCGTGTGGCCCTGGCTGTTGCTCGTGGCGGCCGCGCTGGCGGCGGGGCTCGCGTGGATGGTCCGCGCACGATCGGACGCCTCCCCGTCACGTCCGGTGTCGGTCGTGAATCCGCCCGGCCCCGTCACGCAGGCCACGGCGGCTCCATCGGCTCGGCCCATCGATGTGCCACGGGTGGTCTCGAGCGTTGTCGCGCCCGCCTCCGCCGTGGCGTCGGGCTCTGCCGAACCGGCCGTCGTCGGGCTTCCGCGTCAGGGCCTGCGTGTCCAGCGGGGGCAGGAGACCACCGTGCCGGGCGTCGTGCCCGCCCCCTCGGCAAGCGCGGCCTCCCCAAAGCTGCCGGCCGCCGACGACATATCGCGAAACCCGTATCGTTAGGCCGATGCGCCGCGCCCGTCATCGCCTGGGAGCCGCGGTTTGCACGGGCCTCCTGGCCGTGGCCGCGTGCACGTCGACGCGGGGCACGGGAGGCCTCGTTGCGCTCGACCCGCGGTTCGTCGCCGTGCACAACACGCTGGCCGCGATGGGGCTCGTGGAGCTGGGACCGATCCACGAGGGGGCGCTCGCCGAGGCGCGCGAGGCCAGGGTCGCACTGGAGCTGCCGGCGGGCTGCGTCACCATCGTCGCCATCGGCGGCGAGGGCGTTCGGGACATCGACGCCACGCTGCTCGATCCACGCGGGTCGCCCGTCGCCCACGACACGACGGCCGAGCCGCAGGCGGTCCTCAGGTCCTGCCTGGAATCGGCCGACACGTACGCCCTCGTCGTCCGGGTCGCCGCGGGAGCGGGATCGTGGGCCGTCGCCACATGGGTAGGCGGCGCGACGAACGGGGCTCCGGCGGCGGCCACGGCAGGTCCTCTTGCGTCGGCCGAAGCGAGCGGAACATGCGAATCGCCGATCGCTCTCTCCCCTGGGACTGTGAACGGCTCGACGCGACACGGGGAGCACAACAACGCGGGATCGTGCAGCCCGAGCGATTCACGCGAGCTGGTGTACGAGCTCGACGTGACGGCGCGTCAGCGCGTAGCCATCGAGGTCGAGGCGCACTTCGACTCGGTGCTCTACGTCCGCAAGGACGACTGCAACGACACGAACGCGGAGGTCGACTGCAACGACGACGCGCCCGACAGATCCCGGTCGCGAATCGAACGCGTGCTCGATCCCGGCAGGTATTTCGTGTTCGTCGATGGCTACGACGACGAATCGGGCCCCTTCAAGATGACCGTGACGACGACGGACGTCCTCGCGCTCGCCGAAGTGTGCCGTCGCGCGTCGGTGCTCCCCTCCGGGACGACGCAGGTTGCCAGCACCGAGGGGTTGGCCGACAACGCTCGCGCGACTTGCGGGGGAGGCGCCGAAGGAGCCGATGCGGCGTGGCGAGTGGACCTCGCGGTCAGGTCGCGGGTGCGGATCGCAGAGCACTCCGACGACCTGACCCCCGTCCTGCACGCGAGGCGCGCGTGCGTCGACGAGCAGAGCGAAACAGCGTGCGCGGAGTCGGGCTCGACGGCAGGTGATGCCACGATCACGGGCGTGTGGGACGCCGGGGTGTACACAGTCTTCGCGGACGGGCACGACCGGGATTCGACCGGGCGGTACACGCTTCGGCTCGACACGTCTTCGCCCGCCGGATCCGGAACGAAGGGTGACGGCTGTGGGGACGCCGTCGCCCTCGGCGCCGGGACCGCGGGCTCGGTGCCGGGCGACACGTTCGAGGCCCGCGACGACCTCGCGGGTAGCTGCGGCGGGGCTGGGGCGCCGGACGTGGTTTACAGGCTCGACGTCGCACGGCGTTCGCGCTTCGTGGCCTCGTTCGAGGAGGAGGAGGCGCTGCACCTGATCGTCCTCTCTCGGCGGTGCGCGGACCGCTCGGCCGAGGTCGGATGCGGCAGGACGGTCGACGAGATCCTCGCGCCCGGGACGTATTCCCTGGCAGTGGACGGAGCCTCGCCCGACGCGCTGGGACGGTTCACGCTGAAGTGGGCGCTCCGGGACCTCACTGGCCAGGTCGCGGCTTGTAACGCCCCCACCACGCTTACCAGCGGACGCGCCGTCGACGGGAGCACGATGGGAGCTGGTGACAGGTTCGCGCCCTCCTGCGCCGCTACCGACACCGGCGCGAGCGGGCCCGACCGCGTCTTCAGGTTCGTCCTCCCGGTGCGCGAGCAGATCCGTCTCGTGGTCACGGCGGCGACGTTCGACGCGGTGGTCGCCCTGAGGCGGGCGTGCGGCGACGGGTCGGGCGGGCCGGCGCCGCCGGAGCTCGGCTGCGAGGCCGAGACCGACGGGAGTCACAGGGTCACGCTCGGGCGCTGGCTCGAGGCAGGCACCTACTGGGTCGTCGTCGATGGACGCTCTCCGAACGACCAGGGTCCCTTCACGATCGAGTATCGCACCCTTCGGTGAAGCCCGCGTCCCGCCACGCGCTCACCGGCAGGAAACGAGCCCCTCGTGGGCGAGCTGCTGGATGGCGGTAATCCCGTCGTCGACGCGGTCGCCCGTCTTCGAGCAGATCTCGCCTACTCGCGCGCACCCGTCGACATGGCGGAGCACGCGGCGGGCAAGGGGAGGTAGATCGAACCACTCGAGATCATCCCGCGCCACCGTGAGCACCGGGACGGTTGTCTCGTCGACGACCGCGAAGACGTCCCTCATGCCGCTCGACGTCTCCGGCGCGTACGACGGCAGCCCGGGGGGCGGAGGCACGGTCTGCCGCTCGCTCTGGCGCGCGAAGTCCTGAGGGTCGAACGGAGGCCGCACCGTGATGGGCTCGGGGCTGGCTTCTCGCGACGCCGGGGCGCTGAGATTGACCTTCATCGGAGGTCCGCGGAGGGGGTACCGTGGGACACGGAACGCGTGGCCGGCAAGTATAGCGCATCCTCGCGTCTAGAGCGCGCAACAAGCGGAGCCTCCTCCGCTGGCTCCGCCGGCTCCGCCGCGCTTGCCCGGAAGGGCCGGGCCCTCCGGGCGAAGCTCCTCGCATGGTACGGGAGCGCGCGCCGCGACCTGCCGTGGCGAAGGACGCGCGACCCGTACGCCGTGTGGCTCAGCGAGACCATGCTCCAGCAGACCCGCGTCGAGACCGTGATCCCCTACTACGAGCGTTTTCTCCGGGCGCTCCCCACCATTGGCGAGCTCGCCGAGGCGCCCGAAGAGCGCGTACTCGGGCTCTGGAGCGGACTCGGGTACTACCGGCGTGCGCGCCTGCTCCATGCAGCGGCAAGGCGCGTCACCCGCTCCGGCGGCGGCTGCCTGCCGAGTGATCCTGCGGAGCTGCGGCGGCTCGAGGGGGTTGGCCGGTACACTGCAGGGGCGGTCGCGAGCATCGCGTTCGGGAAACGCGCGGCCGTGGTCGACGGGAACGTGGCCCGCGTCCTCGCGCGCCTGTTTGCCCTCGACGACGACGTCAAGAGCACTCGCGGCGGCGCACGGTTGTGGCGTCTCGCCGAGGCGCTCGTCCCCGACGGCGACGGCAGCCCGGGGGACTGGAACCAGGCGCTGATGGAGCTCGGCGCGACGGTGTGCGCGCCGCGCGAGCCGCGGTGCGGCGAGTGTCCCGTGCACGGCCTTTGCGTGGCGCGAGCCGAGGGCCGCGCTCACGACCTGCCTCGCATCGGCGGGAAGAGGGCACCCCTGACCGTGCGCCTGGTCGCCGTGGTGCTGGCGTCACCACGCGCGGTGCTCCTCGCGCGTAGGCGCTCGGATCTCCTCCTCGGCGGCCTGTGGGAGCCCCCGAGCACCGCCGGCAATTTGCCGGCGCTCGCCAAAGCGCTCGGCATCGAACGAGACGCGCTCGAGCGTGTGGGTGAAGTGGTCCACGTCCTGTCGCACCGCCGGCTACGCGTCGAGGTGGTGCGCGGTGTCCTCCCACGTCATCGCCGCTGGGAGCTTCCCGGCCCGGAGTACGAGGCCATCGAGGCCGTGGCTATGGGCGATATCCGTCGACGGGCGCACGGCGCGCTGACGCTGAAACTCCTCGCGGTGGCCAACGTGGCGGCGCGCGATCTACCCTCGAGGAGCAAGTGACCGCCCCGGGACCCGTTGCCCCCGCCCTCAGCGCCGCTCCTCCGGCGGTCACGCCGGAGTCCAGCGCGGTCCACGTCCTCGTCGTCGACGACGAGGCCGGGCTCCGCCGGAGCCTGACTCGCGTCCTCGAGACGCGCGGGATGATTGTAGGCTCGGCCGAGGATGGCGCTCAGGCGCTGGAGTACATCGCGCGGACGCCCCCGGACGTGGCGCTCGTCGACATCATGATGCCCCGCATCGGCGGCCTCGAGCTGCTGAGCCGCGTCAAGGCGAGCGGGACGGTCATGGAAGTCATCCTCATGACCGCGTTCGCGGACGTCGAGTCGGCGGTCATGGCGATGAAGGCGGGGGCGTACCACTTTCTCACCAAGCCGTTTCATTCGAACGACGCCGTCGCGCATGCAGTGCTCAAGGCGGCCGAGCACCGTCGTCTCGTCGATCGGGCGCGGCAGCTCGAGCAGGTGCTCCTCTCGAAGGAGCGGTTCGGCGAGATCATCGGAGACTCGCGGGGGATGCTCGACGTCTACCGGCGCATCGAGGGGGTGGCCCCGACGTCGTCGACCGTCCTCATTCTGGGCGAGAGCGGCACGGGCAAGGAGCTCGCCGCCCGGGCGGTGCACCAGCACAGCCCCCGCGCGAAGAAGCCGTTCGTCGCCGTCAACTGCGGCGCGATCCCGAAGGAGCTTGTCGAGTCGGAGCTCTTCGGCCACGTGCGCGGCGCGTTCACCGGCGCCCAGACGTCCCGCGCAGGGCTCTTCGAGACGGCGGACGGCGGGACGATCCTCCTCGACGAGGTCGGCGACCTTCCGCTCGCGGCGCAGGTGAAATTGCTCCGAGTCCTTCAGGAGGGAGAGATCAAGCGCGTAGGCGCCGACGAGTCGCGCGCCGTCGACGTGCGGGTGCTCGCGGCGACGAACGTCGACCTCATGAGCAAGATCCAGGCAGGCCAGTTCCGGCGAGACCTTTACTATCGTCTGAACGTCATCGCCGTCGAGCTGCCACCCCTCCGCGAGCGCGGCGACGACGTCCTCCTCCTCGCGAACCATTACCTGCAGAAGTTCTCGCGCAGCATGCAGCGGGAGCTCAAGAGGCTCGGGCCGGATGCCATCGTCGCGCTCCGCGAGTACGACTGGCCAGGGAACGTCCGCGAGCTCGAGCATGCGATCGAGCACGCGGTGGTGCTCGCGCAGCGCGACGTCGTGACGGCTTCGGATCTGCCGTTCGGCCGCCCATCGGCATCGCTCCGCGAAGCGCCGGCGAAGCCTGCGTCCAGGGCGTCGCACGCCGACGTCCCCGACCTGACCGACCTGACCGGCCTGACCGGCCTGAGCGGGCTGACCGGCCTGCCGTACGCCGAGGCGAAGCGGCGCCTCGTGGCGACGTTCGACGAGGCTTACACGACCGAGCTCCTCCGGCGCGCGAACGGGAACATGTCGGAGGCATCGCGCCTCGCAGGGCTGGATCGCTCGAATTTCCGGCGCCTCCTCAGGAAGCAAAGGGACGAGAAGGACGAACCCTGACGTTGGCAGTCCGGCGCGGCACGTTATAAGGTCGGCCGGACGCGATGCCTCGGAAGTCGAGCTCCGGCTTTCTCGCCGCCGCCGTGATCGCGTCGGTCCATTCGGTCGCGCGTGCCGGTGCCGACTCTCCTCCCAGCGCGTGGGACGCGACGGACATCGACACGACCGCCCCGGCGACGCTCCGACCGCACGCATACACGCTGACCGAGTGCCTCGCGCTCGCCGATCGCAACTTCCCGAATCTCTGGGCGGCACGAGCCCGCCTGGCGCTCGCGCACGCGCAGCTCGAGGAAGCGAAGTGGACGCCCTGGTTCCAGTGGAACGCGCAGAGCACGTTCGGGGTGATGCCGCCGCTGCAGGGCACGGTGGTCTACCCGCAGAGCAACCTCGAGTCGCGGAACATCAGCTCGATCACCAACCTGCAACCATTCTTCGGCTTCGGCATCACCGGCGTCGTTCCGCTCTACACGTTCGGGAAAATCGAGACGGCGCGCGAAGCCGCCGAGGCGAACGTCCGTGTCTCGGAGTGGGACATGGAGAAGTGGCGCCAGGCCATGCGGATGGACGTCCGGCGGGCATTTTTCGGCCTCGAGCTCGCGCGCGACGCGAGGTACGTGATCTCCGACGCGATCGAGCGCCTCGACCGCGGCATCGAGGGCGTGAAAGGCAAGATCGCGAAGGGGGACGCGAGCGTGAGCGACGTCGATCGCCTGCGTCTCGAGGCGTACAAGCAGGACGTCGTCGCGCAGTCGCTCCAGGCGCCGAAGGGGGAAGCATACGCGCTCGGCGCCCTGCGCTTCATCACCGGCGTGCAGACGGCCTTCGACGTCGTCGACGAGCCGCTCAAGAGACCGAACCGCCCACTCGTGGCGATCGCGCAGTACCTCGAGGCTGCGCGCGTCCTGCGCCCCGACGTGAACATGGCCAGGGCCGGCGCCGCCGCGCGCAAGGCGATGGTCGGATACAGCCGCGCGAAGCTCTTCCCCGACTTCGGGCTTGCGCTCGGGGCGGACTACATGTCGACGCCGGGCGCGATCCAGCAGCAGAACGCGTGGGCGGCCGACCCGTGGAATCACTTCTATTACTATGGCGCGCTCGGTCTGAAGTGGAGCCTGGACCTCCTGCCGCAGGCCGCGCGCGAGCGAGAGGCCGAGTCGCAACTCGAGGAGACGCGCGCTCTCGAACGCCTGGCGCTCGGCAACGCGATGTACGAGGTGGAGAAGGCGTACGCCGACGCCCTCGAGGCGAAGGCGCGCGAGGAGACGTGGGACAAGGCCGAGCACATCGCGAAGGAGTGGATCTCGCTCGTGCAGGACAGAATCGATCTGGGAACGTCCGACGAGCGCGCGCTCCTCGAGCCGCTCCGCTCCTACGGCACGGCGCGCGTCCAGCACCTGACGGCGCTCATGGACTACAACATCGCGATGAGCGGCCTCGCGCTCGCGAGCGGCTGGGACAGCGCAGGGCCTTAGGAGACCGGTGTCTTTCGGTCGATCCCTTCGCGATCCCGCCGTCGGGGGTCGTCGCCGTACGTGAGTACGGCTCCTCGCCCCGCCGACGGCCTCGCTCGGTTTCG
>Ga0209415_10001169_pt1 | contig 49845 bp, 49 predicted proteins | sample PeaSoiSIISIP2007_FD_187696 | JGI IMG/M metagenome (GOLD analysis project Ga0209415, IMG submission 187696) | Peat soil microbial communities from Weissenstadt, Germany - SII-SIP-2007 (SPAdes) (version 2) | ecosystem: Environmental > Terrestrial > Soil > Wetlands > Peat | place: Germany... | reverse complement strand
CTAGCGGGCGCGCTCAGTGCGGCCGCGCCGGCGCACGCCGCGGTACCTGCGGGACATGGCCACGTACCTCGGGCACGTCGCCGCGCAGTTCATGAACACGCCGACGGCGGCCGCCCGCGCCCACTTCGGGCTTCCCTTCACGATGCTTCCCTGAACCCGCCAGCCGGGGCACACCCGGGAGCGGCGTCAGGAGCCGACGCGCTCGAAGTAGCGCCGCGGCGTGTCGACCAGCATGGTGGTGATCTGCTCCTCGGTGACGCCCCGCTGGCGCAGGGCCGGGAGCACGTCGTCGTGGATGTGGCGGTAGTTCCAGGTGGGCAACACCGTGGGCAGGATCTTGTTGTCGAGCCAGTCGATGTAGCACGAGGCGTCGTGCGACAGCACCATGCTTTCGGCATAGCCGCGGCGGCACATCTCGGCGACGATCCCCACCCGCTGGTCGAGCGTGAACGCGAAGTTGAGGCCGAAGCGGTCCATTCCGAGGAGGTATCCGGCGTCCGCCAGCTGCGCCAGGTAGTCGGCGTCGTCCGTGTCGCCGCTGTGCCCCAAAACGACCGCCTTGGGGTCAACCCCTTCCTCGGAGACGACCCGTGCCACCTCGAGGCCCGTCTTGCTCCCCGGGTGCGTGTGGACCGTGATCGGCGCGCCGGTCTCCTTGTGGGCAGCGCACACGGCTCGCAGGACGCGTTCGACACCCTCGGTCATCCCGGGCGCGTCGATCGCACACTTGAGGATCCCGGCCCGCACGCCGGTCTCTGCGATGCCCTGGGTGATGTCGGTGATGAAGTAGCTCGCCAGCAGGTCCGAGCCGTCTGGCGCCCGACGGCCGGGGTTGCGGAAGTAGAAGGGCAGCGCGTCGTAGGTGTACAGGCCGGTGGCCACCACGATGTTGATGTCCACCTGTTCGTTCACGCGCTGGATGCGGGGGATGTAGCGGCCGAGTCCGACCACGGTCAGATCGACGATGGTGCTGACACCCACCTCGCGGAGCGCGCGCAGCTTGGCCACGGCATCGGCCACCCGCTCCTCCTCGTCCCACTCGGCGGGGTAGTTCTGCTGGACCTCGGGCGTGAGCACGAACACGTGCTCGTGCATGAGGGTCTCCCCTAGCTCGGCCGTGTCCAGTGGTCCGCGAACGGTGGCGATCTGGCTCATTGTCCTCTCCCAGGGGCTCGAAAGGGTCGACGTGCGCGGTTCTTCGTAGCACGTCACAATTCCCGTCGCCCGGGAAAGCTCGCACGAGGTGCCGCCATGGTGAATGACTGGAACGCTCAGATGATCGTCGAGTTCCGCGAAAACGACGGCAAGCTGGGAGGGCCCTTCGCCGGCGCCCCCGTCTTGCTCCTGACCACGACGGGGGCCAAAAGCGGGCAGCAGCGGGTCAACCCGATGATGTACCTGGCCGAGGCTGGTCTACCTGTTTCCGAAAACCAGCAATCTTCCAGTGGCCTTCGGGTGTCATCCGGCGGGGGCGACCGGATCTACGTGTTCGCCTCCAAGGCCGGGGCGCCCACCAACCCGGACTGGTACCACAACCTGGTGGCGAACCCACAGGTCACCGTCGAGCGGGGCACCGAGAAGTACGAGGCGGTGGCGACACCACTCGCCGGCGCCGAACGCGACCGCATCTACGCGATCCAGGCCGAGCTCTACCCGGGCTTCGCCGAGTACCAGGAGAAGACGACGCGCACCATCCCGGTCGTTGCCCTGGACCGAGTCGGCTGACCCTTCGAGCTACACCCGAGCGCGGCGGGCGAGGACGTCGGCAAATCGGATCCGGCCTACTGCGGCCGAGTTTTCCCCGATCGGTGTCGAACGGCCTCAGTCGTCGAGGCCTTTGAAGCGGCGGGCGATCCGTTGCCGATCCTCTGCGGTCGAAGCGGGGAATATTGACTCCGGCCACCAGGACCGCGTCGCCACCCGAAGCCTCCTGCGGACTCCACCGAGAATCTCTTGGAATGTCGGCCGCCTCGTCGCGGCGAGCAGTGTCGCCTCTAGGTCGTCATTCTCGCGAATGCAGCGGAGCCAATAGGCCTGCTCGTGGCTGGGGCGGTCGCGGTACACGCCGGGGCGTCCGGCGGCCGTCAACTTGACGCACGTCAGGCGGCGAACCCACCGGGGCGCTCCGGCGACTGCTGTCATCAGCCGTAGTAGGTCGGCCTCGGGATCAAGGAGGCCAGTATCGGATGGCGACCGCCATCCGCCGACCAGCTCGGCGACCTCTCGGCTGTGCACCAAGCTCGTCGGGGGGATCCACTCTCCTGGGCGGTAGGCCCAACGGGCCGTCGGCGACCGGTACGGACGGCCACTGCCAGGGAGGGTGAACACCGTGCTGTGTGCAATGCGAGCGCCGTCGCCGAGCGCTTCTAACAGCACGGCCAGGTGATGTGGGAGCCACAGGTCGTCGTGGCCGAGGTAGGCGATGATGTCGCCCTTCGCTCGGCGGATCCCCTCGTTGTTCGCGGCGCTCTGGTGGCCGGCGTGCTTCGGCAAGTTGTGCCAGTGCACCCGTCGATCCCCGAGGGCATCGACGACGTCTCCCGACTCATCGGTGCACCCATCGCCGATCACGAGCAGCTCGAAGTCCGTGAACGTCTGATCGAGGATGCTGCCTAACGAGTAGGGGAGGACCGGGGCCCAGTTGTACGTCGCTGTGATGACGGTTACCCGTGGCATGTCGATCTCGTGCCACCCGTCACCACCAGCGGAACGGGACGATCTCCTCGGCTCTTGGAGACTCATACGGCAGGTCGAGCGCATCGGGCCCGTCGTGCTCGTACTGGCTCGACGGCAGGTTGATGATGAACGCTTCGTCGACCCCGATGTTCTTCCAGCCGTGGTACAGGTTCGGCGGGATCACCACGAGCGCCGGGTTGCGATCGCTCACGCGGAACTCGTTGAGCATTCCGTGGGTGATGGAACCCTCTCGACCGTCGTAGATGACGATCGACACCAACCCGTGCACGACAAACAATCGATCGGTCGAGAGCTCGTGCAAACCCCATGCCCGAACCCGTCCCGGGAGTGTGCTGGTCGTGTGCACCTGGACGATCGGCAGGTTGATCTCTGGCCAGCTGACGCGCGCGACTTCGGCAACCGTGCCGTCCTCGTGGGGAACCGGGCGCACCGGCCGAAACTTCAGCCCATCGATAAGTTCCTGATTGAGTGCCCCCGTGGCGTCCACCGCCGAGTGCTTCCGGACGAGCGCGCGTAGCCAGTGACGCGAGGCCGCTCCATTGCGGCGATTATAGGATCAGGTCCTGTTTGCTCGCCCTGGGTTGTCGGGGCATCACGTTCCCAGGACGAGTACGAAACGGTGTCTCCAGCCCTGGAGGCCGGCGGCTCACGCGCACTGAGCACCCGGCCCGAGTCACCGCACTTCACGCGAGAGGAGCTACCAAATGGACGAACCGCAGGTCTTCGTCTTGGCCGACAGAGCGCTCGAGGAGGTCGTTCGCCGGATCCCGCCAGGCGGGTGGGACACGGTGCTGCCTCCCACCTTCAACACGCGCCGGACCGACCACGATCCGACGTTGCGGGAGATCGTCAACTACCACGCCTACGACGACAGCTGGGTACCCGACATGCTGGCCGGGCGCACCATGCAGGAAGCAGGCACAGAGAAGTTCGACGGCGACCTGCTCGGCGGCGACCCGGTGGGGAGCTTCTCGCGCATCGTCGACGCGGCGTGTGCGGCCGCCGGACGGGTGACCAACCTCGACGCCACCGTTCACTGCTCCTTCGGGGACTACCCGGTCCGCGCGTACTTCTGGCAGATCAGCAGTTTCCGAGCGCTGCGCGCCTACGACATCGCCCGCGTCGTCGGCGTCGAGGCAGAACTGTCCGACGAGCTGATCCGGGGGGTCTACGACGAGATCGCCCCCCACGCCGAGGAGTGGCGCACGATCGGGGTGTTCCCGGCCGCCGTCCCCGTCGCCGACGACGCCCCGCTCCTCGACCGGCTCCTCGGGATGACCGGCCGCGAGCCCGGCCGCCCGTAGGCGGGACCCTCAGGTATCCCTGGCCAGCGCCCGCAGGAAGTCGGGGGTCCCGAGCGCCACGAGCACGTCGCCGGCGCAGATGCTCCCATCGACGTCGTGCCAGCGGTGCAGCTGCTGATCACGCCGGAGCCCGACGACGTGCACCCCTCGCGCCATGTCGCCCAATTCGCTCAGCCGCCGGCCGACCAGCGGCGAGCCTTCCCGGACGGCGATCTCCTCGGTGCCCAGGCCCAGCAGGGGGAGCGAGTGCACGTCGAGGACGTCCGGGCGGACCGCGGAGTTGGCCAGGGACACCCCGTAGGAGGGGTAGGGGGACTGGGCCACGTCGGCGCCGGCACGCACGATGCGGTCCTTCCACCCGGCCTCGTTCACCCGCGAGACGATCCGCAGGTCGGCCCGCAGCGCTCGGGCGGTGAGCGTGATCACCAGGTTGATGTCGTCCTGTTCGGCCGAGGCCACGAGGGCGCTCGCCCGGTGGATGCCCGCCTCGATGAGGTCGGCCTCGTCGGTGGCGTCACCCACCATCGCCACGCACCCGGCGCCCCGGATGGCGGGCTCGTGCTTTGCGCTTCGGTCGATGACGAGGCACGGCACTCCGAGGTCGCAAACTCCCTTCGCAACCGCCTGGCCGACCCGGCCGAATCCGACGACGATGACGTGGTCCTCCAGCGCGTGACGCATGCGTCTTCCCCTCGCTTGGTTGAGGTGCTCGATGGCACGACCCGACGTGAAAAGTTCGGCAACCATCGTCGCGGCGTAGACGAGCGTGCCGAAGCTGGTGATGATCACGCCCATGGTGAACAGACGGCCCGCCGAGTCAAGGCGGTGCACCTCGCTGTAGCCGACGGTGCTCAGGGTGATCACCGTCATGTAGGCGGCGTCGAGCCAGCCAAACCCACTGATGACGACATAGCCGACGGTCGCCACGACGAACAGCCCGACGAGTGCGGCCAGCGCCCATCGCAGCCGATAGAGGACGAAGCCGCCGAGTGAGCGATCGCTGAGCGGCCGCCGCAGCCACCTGCCCACCGAACCCTCCATGCGATCTCCCCAGGCGACGGCGCGTCCAGCGCGTAGAGCTCCATTGAAGCGCAACCGGGTGAGCCGCTGGTTGCCGAACGGTGAAAAGACCGGGTCGACGGTTGCCCCGCCGCGGCCGGCACCGACCAGCCACGGGGCGGGCTGAGCCGATGGCTGCTGCCGGCGCTACGGTCGTGACACCGGGGACCGTCCGCAGGGAGTGCCATGGCTGAGCTCGACCTCATCGTCCGCGCCGGGACCGTCCTTGACGGGACGGGCGGCGCCGCTCGGACCGCCGACGTCGGCGTCCGCGACGGGACCGTCGTCGAGATCGGCCGAATCGAGGGAGCCGCCCAGCGCGAGATCGACGCCGACGGCCTGCTCGTCACGCCGGGCTTCGTGGACATCCATGCGCACTACGACGGGCAGGCCACCTGGGACGACCGGCTGGCCCCCTCGTCGTGGCAGGGAGTGACCACCATCGTGGCCGGCAACTGCGGGGTGGGGTTCGCGCCGGTGCGCCCGAGCGACCACCAACGCCTCATCGAGCTGATGGAAGGGGTGGAGGACATCCCGGGGTCCGCCCTCCACGAGGGGCTCCCGTGGACCTGGGAGAGCTTCCCCGAGTTCCTGGACACCCTGGAAACCCGGCGCTACGACGCCGACCTCGCCGTCCACGTCCCCCACGCCGCGCTCCGGCTGCATGTCATGGGGGACCGCGGCGCCGACGGGGAGCCGGCGACGCCCGAGGACATAGCCCAGATGGCCGGGTTGGCCAAAGGGGCGGTCGAGGCCGGCGCGATCGGGTTCAGCACCTCGCGCACCATCAACCACCGAACGAGCACGGGCCGGCCGACGCCGACGCTCCGCGCGGAGGCCGACGAACTGGTGGGGATCGCCCGCGCACTCGGGGAGGCGGGCCGCGGCGTGCTCCAGGTGGTGAGCGACTTCTTCGAGGTCGACGACGAGTTCTCGCTCTTCCGCAGGATGGCGGAAGAGTCGGGAAGACCGCTCTCGTTCTCGCTCGCCTGGGGCAGCGGCGACGGCTGGCGACGGCCCCTCGAGCTGCTCTCAGCGGCCCGGGCCGACGGCGTTTCGATGTCGGCGCAGGTCCCCGCACGTGCCGTGGGGTTGCTCCTCGGGCTCCAGTGCACGCTGCACCCGCTCATGACCAACCCGGTCTTCCGGCGGATCTCTCACCTGCCCTTGGCGTCCCAGGTGCGCGCGCTGGGCGACCCGGGCCTGAAGCAGGAGATGCTGGCGGCCCACGCCAAGCGGCTCGCCGAGTCGGGTCCGAGCCACAGCCCCATCGCACGCTTCGACCGCATGTTCGAGCTCGCCGATCCCCCCGACTATGAGCCCCCTCCCTCGACCAGCGTCGCGGCCCGGGCTGCGCGCGAGGGTCGGACACCCATCGACCTTGCCTACGACCTCCTTGTCGCCGACGGCGGTCGCGCGTTCCTCTACCTACCGATCTTGAGCTGGGGAGACGGGAACCTCGACGCCGTGGGCGAGATGCTGGGCCATCCGTACACGATCCCGGGGCTCGGCGACGGCGGGGCCCACGTCGGCACCATCTGCGACGCCAGCTTCCCCACGACCCTCCTCGCCCTCTGGGGCCGCGACCGGGCGCACGGGCGCTTCGACCCGTCCTTCCTCGTGCAGCGCCAGACCCGCGACACGGCACGGGCGGTCGGTCTCCTCGACCGCGGGGTCTTGGCCCCCGGTTACCGGGCCGATCTCAACCTGATCGACTTCGAGACCCTGCAGGTTCGCCGACCCGAGATCCGCCACGACCTGCCCGCCGGCGGACGGCGGCTGGTCCAGGCGGCGGACGGCTACGTGGCGACGATCGTGGCCGGCCAGGTCACGTACGAAGGCGGGGAACCGACGGGTCCGCTGCCCGGCCGGCTCATCCGGGGCGCCCGCCGCCCGCCCGGCGCGGCCCTCGCCAGTTAGCCGCACCGCCCAGCCGTCCCTGGCACCGGTCGATCGATGGCCAGGGACACAGGATGTGACCTGCGTTCCCGACAGTGACCTGCTAGCGGAGCCCGACCAGGACTGAGCACCCGGTGGCGGCCGCCCCGGTGGTGCTAGCACCAGGCGTCGAACCCGGCTGGTCACCTTGTCGGCGGCCCTCACCTAGAGGACACTCCGAGGGGGGGTCGGTACCTCCGCTCGGAGGACGATGACACGGTGATCCAGGTCGGCGACACCCCCGGTTCGAGGTGAGGACACCGGCCGTCGCGGTCGCCCGCTACCGCTTCCGGGCGACCTTCGCCCGACGCTGGGCGGGCTACCTCGCCGTGGTCCTGTTGCTCGGGCTCTTGGGCGGTCTGTCGATGGCCGCCGTGGCCGGGGCGCGGGCGACCGAGTCCTCCTTTGCTCGCTTCTACGCCAGCACCGATCCATCCCAGTTGGCCGGAGGGATCGCCGTCTTGAACCCGTCCGCCGGCTTCGACTCGGGATACAGCGCGGCGAGGATCGCCACGCTCTCCCGTCTCCCCCACGTGCAGCACGTCGGCGTGCTGGTCGGTCTCAACATCGGCCCCCTCGCGCCCAACGGCCAGCCCCTCGCCTCCTCGGTCGGCATCGAACCGGACGGCGCGTTCAACGGGGAGGGCTTCACCCACGATCGGGTGATCATCCAAGAGGGCCGGCTGCCCGATCCAGCTCGCCGCGACGAGTTCGCCATGGACTCGAGGACGGCCGCGCTCGAGGGTCTGCACCTGGGCCAGCTGGTCCAGATGGGCGTCGACACCGACCGAGAGCTGGCCAACTTCAACGGGAGCGGGCCGGCACCCAAGCCGTTCGAAACAGTGCGGCTCCGACTGGTGGGGCTCGGGGCAATCCGGGCCTCCTCGGCCGTGGAGGATGATGTCGACGCGCAGAGCGGTTCGCTCGTCCTCCTCACGCCCGCGCTCACCCGATCGCTCAGGACCTGCTGCAGCAACGACACGACGGCGGTGCTCCAACTGGCCGGTGGCGATCGGTTCGACGCGGTGGTCCAGGCCGAGATCACCAAGGCGTTCCCGAACTTCCCGGTCACCTTCTCCCGGCTGTCGGGGGCGGTGACCAAGGGCCAGCGGGCGATCACCCCCGAGGCCGTGGCGCTCGGGGCCTTCGGCGCCCTCGCCGCGCTCGCCGTCCTCGTGATCGCCGCCCAGGTGATCTCGCGCCAGTTGCGCCTGAACGCCGACGACTTGCACGTCCTGCGGGCCATCGGGGCCGGCCCGCCGACAACCTTGACCGACGGCCTGGCCGGGGCGTGGGTGGCGATCGTGGCCGGTGCCGTGCTGGCCGGCCTGGTCGCCATCGGCCTGTCCCCGCTCGCGCCCATCGGACCGGTGCGGCGCTACCTCCCGATCGGGATCCACCCCGATTGGACCGTGGTCCTGGGCGGCCTGGCCCTCCTGATCGTGGTCCTGGCCTCCGCCGCGCTGGCGATCGCGGCGCGCGAGGCGCCCCATCGCACGGCCGGCCGGGACGACCGGCCCTCGCGCGGCACCGGCGCCGCCACCGCCCTGGCCGCGGCGGGGCTGCCGACCCCGGCCGTGGCGGGCGTCCGCTTCGCGCTGGAACCGGGCTCGGGCCGTCGGTCGGTGCCGGTGCGGGCGGCCATCCTCGGCGCGCTCGTGGCCGTCCTCGTCGTGAGCGCCACCACCGTCTTCGGCGCGAGCCTCAATTCCCTCGTCTCCCATCCGGCCCTCTACGGCTGGAACTGGAGCTACGAGATCAACGGGGGTGACGGCCTGGGCGACATCCCCAACGACCACGGGCAGGCGGACGCGCTCTTGCGCCGGGACCCCCTCGTCGCGGCCTGGAGCGGCGTCTACTTCTCCAACCTGCGCATCGACGGCGTCGAGGTGCCGGTCATGGGCGGGACGCCGGACGCGCCGGTGGGGCCGGCGCTGCTCTCGGGCCACGGCCTCCAGGCGGCGGATCAGGTGGTGCTCGGGAGCGCCACCCTGGCGCAGCTGCGCCAGCACCTGGGCGGGGTCGTGCGCGTCCACGCCGGCGGCGGGCCGACCACCCGCCTGCGGATCGTCGGGACGGCCACCCTGCCGGCCATCGGCGTGGGCGGCGCGCCGCACCTCGAGATCGGCACGGGGGCGTTCCTCTCCTACCGGCTGATCCCGCCCCTCGACCGCAACCTGTTCGACGGCACCCCCGGACCCAACGCCATCTTGGTGCGCGATCGGCACGGCGCCGATCCCGCGGCGGCGCGTCGGTCGCTGGAGAAGATCGGGCGCACCCTGCACATCGCCGGGAACGGGGGTGCCGTCGACGGGGTGGAGCGGCCGGCCGAGATCATCAACTACCGGTCGCTCGGGTCCACGCCGGCCCTCCTCGGGACCCTGCTCGCCGGCGGCGCCGTGCTCGCCCTCGGGCTGACCCTCCTCACCTCGGTCCGCCGGCGCCGGCGCGACCTCGCCCTGTTGAAGACGCTCGGCTTCACCCAACGCCAACTGGCGGGCACCATCGCGTGCCAGTCCCTCGTCGCCGTGGGGTTGGGCACGATCGTCGGACTCCCCCTCGGCGTCGCGTTCGGGCGCTTCATCTGGACCCTGTTCGCCGACCAGGTCCACTTCGTGCCGCACCCGGTCGTCGCCGCGTGGTCCGTCGCCCTCGTCGCGGGCGGCGCACTGGTGCTGGCCTTGCTGGTGGCCGCCCTCCCGGCCCGCCTCGCCGCCCGCACGCCGACCGCCGTGCTGCTGCGCGCCGAGTAGGTCCCGTTGCCCGGCACCGCCGGAAGGGGCCCAGACCGAAGAGCGGCGAGGCCGGCGAGCCGGGACGTTGCTAGCTTCCTCCGATCGAACCACGTCACCCACAGCGAAGGGGATCGCCATGATCTGCGTCTACATGAGCCCCGAGTCGATGACGCTCGAGCAGTACCACAAGGTCCACGCAAGGCTCGAGGCCGCCGGGGTACCGCACAAGGGCCGCAAGCACCACTCCTGCTTCGGCGAGGACGGCCACCTCATGGTGTTCGACATCTGGGAGTCCAAGGAGGACTGGGAGGCCTTCGCCGCCCAATTGATGCCAATCCTGGAGGACGAGGGACTCAGCGCCGGCCGGCCCCCCGACGTCCTGCCGGTCGTCGCCTTCGCCCAGTAGGGCGCCGGCGGTCGAGCCGCTCAGGCGATGATGAGGGCGGCCGCGTCGAGGTCGAGGGCGTGCCGGGCGTGGCGGGTCGCCATGGCCAGGAAGAGCTGGTCCCCGCGTTCGGTGCGCCGGGCCAGGGTCGACGCCGCCACCGCGATGATGAGCCCGGACCACGTGCCACGCCGGTAGTCCGTCCAGCAGCGCTCCCAGCCGTAGCCGGCCACCCCGAAGGCGACGAGATCGTCGAAGTAGGCCCGGACGAGGTCGCCCTCGACGCCGCGGCGAACCTCGGTCGGCAGGCCGGCGCCGATGAAGTAGGCCACGTCCTGGAGCGCCGGACCGTGCGCGCACATCTGCCAGTCGACGACTGCCACGGCCTCCTTCCCCTCGGGGTCGAAGAGGAGGTTGTCGAGGCGGTAGTCGCCGTGGACGATCGTCCAGGGCCGCGTGTCGGCCAGGTAGAACCCCGCCAGATGGGAGAAGAGGGTGTCCCCCGCCCGGCGCACGTCGGATTCGAGTTGGTCCCCGTAGCGCACGACGAACGCCTCCCACAGCGGCGGCAGGAAACCCACCATGGAGGACTCGCGCGCGCTCGCGTCCTTGTGCAGCCACTCGATCGCGCTCAGCTGTTCGTCCCCCCACCGGGGCGCGTGGAGCCGCACGAGCTCCGCCAGGGCGGCCGTGGCCTCCTTCGGCGTGCAGCCGGTCAGCTGATCGCCGGGCTGTGCCGGGGCGAGGTCCTCCATCAAGAGCACGAAGCTGGTGGCCTCGATGTCCTGGTCGACGTAGAAGACCCGCGGCGTCCGGACCGGCAGGTGCGGGGCCAGCTGCTGGTAGAAGTCGACCTCGCTCTCGTACAGGCGCAGCGCGCCGGCCGTCGAGCGAGTGGTCGCGTCGGCGGCGGGCAGCTTGGCCACCAGGCTCGTCGGCGCGGCGACCGGCCCGTCGTAGCGCAGCGTCAGCCGGTAGCAGTCGCACATCTGCCCGGTGCCGATCGAGGCCCAGGTCGCCTCGCTCACCCGGCGGCCGTCCAGGTGCCCGGCCGCGCCGAGCGCCTCGGTCAGCCACTCGGCGGTCAAGGCCTCGGGCGTGTCCGCGATCGGGAGGGCGGTCGTCGTCATGAGGGGAGGATGCCGTCGACCACGGTGTCGGGGAAGTACCGGTGGTGCCGGGCACCGGTGACCTCGTAGATGGCCGTGCCCTGGCGACCGTCGTCGGCCCGCACCCGCATCTGGCTCAGGCCCCCCCGCTGGAAGGGCTCATAGGGTCGGTCGAAGGTGCCGGTGCCCTCGACCTCGATCCGCCGGCCGCCCTCCAGCGTGAACACGCAGGACCCGGCGAGGCCGGCGACCGCCTCGCCGTGCTCGCCGTAGGGCGCGGGCTGTCCGTCCGGGCCCGTCCAGTGCACGTCGTGGAGGAAGTCGACGATCGGGACGGGGTCGCCGCCGTCGGCGCCCGCCCAGCAGCCGTCCGTGTAGACCCGGGCGCCGTTGGCGAGCTCCCAGTGCCAGACCCCGAGGAACCCGTCTTCGAACTGGAGCTGGAACCACAGCCACAAGGGGCAGCGGGCGTGGTCCCGGATGCCCCAGGAGTGGTCGCGCTGGCCGAGCCAGCCGTCCACCGGGTGCCGCACCCCGCCCACCGTGTAGCTCCCGGTGTAGGTGCCGGACTGCAGGATGTGGCACTGATCCCAGATCACGTCGTCCCCCGCCCGCATGGTCCCCCGGCGAAGCCCGTAGGGCTGGGTCCGGGCGCGGAAGGTCAGGTCGATGCCGATGGCGGCGACGTCGGGGTCCGCCCAGAGCCGCAGCTCCTCGAACGCGGTCACGACCTCGACGCGGGCGCCGGGCAGGCTCGTCGTGTGGGGGTCGTCGCCCAGGGGGCGCGTCAGCACCCCGAGCCGGGGCTCGCCCGCGACCTTCCCCATCTGGAGCGAGTCCATGAGGTCCCGCGCGGGATAGCGGGCCATCGTGAGGAACACCACGTCACCCTGCGCATCGGGGCGGTGCACCTCGAAGAAGTAGCTCTCGCGCCAGTGGGCGTTCCTCGCCACCACCTGGGGGAGGAGCTCGGGGATCTGGTGGACGAAGCGCTCGTCCAGGGCGCTCGGCCGGGCCACGTCAGGCGGGGCGGCTGCGCGCGGTGGGCGTGAAGCGGACCGGCAGATGCTTCACGCCGCCGACCAACGGGATGCCGAGGGCCTGGAGCAGCACGGGGTCGCCGGCCACCTCGATGTCGGGCAGCCGGGTGAACAGCTGACGGAACAGGACCGCCAGCTCGCGCCGCGCCAGGTGGGCGCCGAGGCAGAAGTGGGGGCCGGGGCCGCCGAACCCGACGTGCGGGTTGGGATCGCGACGGACGTCGAAGCTTTCGGGGTCGGCGAACACCCGCGGATCGCGGTTGGCGGCGCCGTAGAACATGATGATCTTGTCCCCGTCGCTGAACTCCTGACCCGAGAGCGTGAGGTCGCGGGTGACGGTGCGCCGCATGAAGACCACGGGCGAGGCGGCCCGCACGATCTCCTCCACCGCGCTCTGGGTGACCCCTTCGATGTCGGACTGCCAGATGGCCCGCTGGTCCGGGTTCTCCGAGAGGAGCTGCATCCCCAGGCTGATGGCGGTGCGGGTGGTGTCGTTGCCGGCGACCGCCAGCAGGATGAAGAACGCGGCGAGCTCATTGGGCGAGAGCATGTCCTCGCCCACCGTGTTGTTGACCAAGGCCGAGGTGAGGTCGTTCCTCGGGTGCTGGCGCCGGGCCTCGGCCAGGTCGTTCATGAGCGTCAAGAGTTGTATCCCGGCGCCGATGAGCGCGGCGCCGACGTCCTCTTGGCCGTGGAGCATCTCGGGGTCCCCGGCGCCCAGTATCACGTTGGTGGCGTCTAGGACCGTGTCGAACTCACTGCGCGGAATGCCCATCATGTCGCAGATGATGAGGAGCGGGAACGGCCGGGAGATGGCCTCGACGAGGTCGACCTCCCCCTTTTCGCACATGTCGTCGATCACCTCGGTGCACACCGTTTCGACCGAGTCGAGGACGGCCTGCAGTTCGCGCGGGGCGAAGGAGCGGCCGACGATGCCGCGCTGGCGGGCGTGGCGGGGGTTGTCCATGGCGATGAAGGACCCGAAGAACTCCATCGACTCGGCCGGCATGTCGAAGATGCTGACGGAGCCCCTTCCAGAGCAGAAGTCCTGCGGTCTCTTGCTGATCTCGAGGACGTCGGCGTAGCGGGTCGCGGCGTAGAACTCGAGGGGTTCGTCGGTCATCGGGTTGTACACCGACGACTTGATGAACGGCGACTCCTCGCGCAGCTCGGCGAACGCCGCCATCCGGGCCCCGAGCGGCAGTTGCCAGAACTCGGCATCGATGAACGACATTCGGCCCGGGCTCATAGCGTCTCCCCTCGCGCGACCGTCCCTGGACACTACCGGGGAAGGCCCGCGCGCTCCCTCTCGGCGGCGGGCGACCTCACCGGGGGTCCGCCCGGTCGCCTCTCGCCGACCGGGCTCAGGCGGCCTTGCCCCCGGGAGCCGACACGATGAGCTCGATGAGCCTCTCGGTGATCCGGGGCTCGAGGCCCTCGGTGTGGCCCTTGTCGAGCCGCACCACGTCGGCGATGACCCGGCCGTCCCGGGCATTGGGGAAGATGTACACCTGCGCCGTTCCCGGACGGGGCAGCAGGCCCCAGCTCGGGGTCGAGCTGTCCGTTCGCCGCGTGTCGTAGATCTTGCCCGGCTGGTCGTCGACGACGTCGGCCAGCCGGACCCGCGGGCCGGCACCGTACTTCTCGGCCCAGGGCGAGCTCTCGGGAAGGGCGACGATCTCGTGCTCGCCGGTCGCGTAGATGAACGAGAGGTCGGCGGCCGGTAGGGGCGGTGGGTCGAACATCCGGCGGCGGGCGAAGAACTCCGCCATGGCCGCCTGCTCGGCCTCCGTTCTCGGTGGCCCGAAGCCTGGTGCCCGCTCCGCGGGGCCGAGGCGACCCCCCGACAGGCTGAGCCAACCGTCGACGCGGTCGGCGAAGTAGTCCGTGGCGAGGAGGCGGTTCGACGTCATCCCGCCCTGGGAGTGACCGACGAGCCAGAACGCCCGGATCCGTGACCGGCCGAATCGCGAGTACACGAGCTCCACCAGGTTCTGGAGATGCGCATCATCGGCCTCCGCCTCCCAGCGGCGCATCGGCTCTGACGTGGCCGCCGACGGGGTCGCCACCACCAAGCGGTGCGCGTCGACATAGTCGTAGGCGGGAAAGTACTCCCGCTGCCAGGCCCCGACCGAGCCCCCGCCGTGCAGGCTGAGGATGAAGGTGAGCCGATCATCGTCTCGAAGCTCACTCGGGTGGTCGAGGTAGCACTTCCGACCTGTCTGCTCGTCGACTGCGGACTCGTGGACCATCGCTCCCCCAGGCCAGATCGTCTGACCGGCAGCCACTGCCGGCCCGTGGCCGCTGAAGCCTAGGCCGGTCGGTGCAACGGCACCGAGCCCGCTCCCGCGACCACTAGTGGCCGGGAACGGGCTCGGCGCCGGGCGGAGGCCCCATGGGGCTCTGCCGCCGCGCGGGGGGTGACTCGGGTCGCTCTAGAGCACCCGCACGTTCTGCGCCTCGAGGCCTTTGCGCCCCTCGGCGACGTCGTACTCGACCTGCTGACCCTCGTCGAGGCTCTTGTAGCCGCCACCCTGGATGTTCGAGTAGTGGACAAAGACATCCTTGTCCCCACCCGCCGGGGTGATGAAGCCAAAACCCTTTTCGCTGTTGAAAAACTTGACTGTTCCGGTTGCCATGATGTGAAAACTCTTCTCTCTCTATCGTGTGTCTGTCTTTGCTCTTTGCAGAGGTTTCTTTGAAGTAAACGTCTAGCGCTTGAGCCTTCTGTACGGTTCGCCACAGGGTGACGCTTCGCCGCTCTCGCCGTAGGAGCGGCACCGCTCGTCGTCGCACCAGCCGATGGTCAGGCGACGGGAGAAATCCTCGGCGTGCTCCTCGCAGAGCAGCACGTCGGGCAGAACGGCGATGACCGAAAACGACGAGTCGCTCGGGTCCGCCCCGCGGGCGATGGTCCGCCGGGGAGGGTCCACCCGCACCGTGCCCGCCTCGCCGCAGATGGCGCAGCTCGGACTCTCCAGATCCGGGGTCACGGCAGGGCCGCTCGCAGGTTCCCGACGGCCTGCAGCCGCCGGGCCAGCGTGTCGGGATCTTCCGCGTGACGCTCGCGCACCCGCGCCTCGAGCTGGTCGAGTCGGGCTCCCTCGGTCGTCACGAGGTGTTGGCGCGCCTCGCCCTCGCGGGCACGCACCGCTCGGATGAACGCGTGGTGGGCGTCGGTCGCCCGATCCAGCTTGAGACGGCGCGCGATGGCCGAGTACGAGGCGCCGCCCTCTCGGAGTTTCAGGGCCTGGTCATCGATATGTCTCGTGGGCGGCTGGCGGCCGGCCCCGCTGGGGCGTTTGGGTCGTGCTGGCGCCCGTTCTTTGGAGAGGTTGTCCGGTCCGCCTCTAGGCATGGTTCACCGATCCCGGTTCGTGGTGGGTATTCGTGGTGTCGTCGTTCATTGCTGGATCCGTTCAAGCTGGGCTCGGATATGGTCCCGGCGCTCTTCGAAGTCGTCGAGCGCCACGTCGCCGGCCTCGTAGGCGCCGTGGAGGCCGGCCAGTTCCTCGATGAGCTCGGACTCGCTCGCCTCGACCGGGTCGTCGCCCTGCTCGGGATCGAGCGTCTGGCGGGCGACCTTTCGTTCGACCTTGGCCTGGGCCTTCTCGCGCTTCTCCTGCTCCCGCTGGCGCTTCCCGTAGGTGCTGCGCGGCCGACTCACTCGGGTGCCGCGCCGATCGGAACCGATCGCACCTTCGCCGGCTGCGGGAGGGCCCGGCCCGCGATGAGCTGGTCGGCCCTCGGCCAACGGGCGTGGGAGGCCCACCCGAGACGCTCGAAGACGTGCAGGAGGCCCGCGGTCGCGTCGAGTTGGCCGCGATCAACGCCGTGCCGAGCGAGGGCCGGGAACGCGTGGTGTGCGTTGTGCCAGGACTCGCCGAGGCTGAGCACCGCCAGCAGCGAGACGTTGCCGCTGCGGTCGGTGGTCTCGTAGGGGTGCTTTCCGTACTGGTGGCAGAGCGAGTTGATGCTCCACGTCACGTGGTGCAACAGCGCGATGCGCACGCCGCCCGCCCACAAGAGAGCCAGGAGCGCGCCGGCGATCGATCCGGTCACCGCCCACCCGATCCCGAACGGCAGCACTAGCGACAGGACCATCCAGAGCGGCGTCAGCCTCGAGACGACGACTACGTCGTGGTCGGCCAACAGGTCACGGCTGAAGCGCTGCGGGTTCGACTGGATCCCCGAGAACAACCATCCGATGTGAGCGTGCCAGAGCCCTCGCACCTGCGGGATGAACCCGCTCTCGTCGGTGTACGGCGAGTGCGGATCCCCCGCCTTGTCCGAGTAGAGGTGATGTCGGCGATGGTGGGACACCCAACTGATGAGGGAGCCCTCGACGGCCATCGACCCGGCGATGGCGAGGGCGATCCTGAGCCCCCGACGAGCCCGGAAGCTGCGGTGCGTGAAGAGGCGATGGAAGCCGAGCGTCATGCCGAACCCGGTCACGGCGTAGAGGCCGGCCGCTAGTGCGAGATCGAACCAGCCGATGCCATGGTGCCAGAAGCGTTCAGCGGCCCAGATGAGGGCGACGAACGGGAAGATCACGACGACCAGCGTCAGCAGGCGGTCTCTCCAACCCGGCGGCACGAACAGGTCGCGCTGCTCGACCGGGGGGGACGCCTGCTCCAAGGGGACCAACGTGCTGACCATCAATTCCTTCCTTGCCTGGCCGCGGCAGTGACGTTCCGGGCCTCGTGCCCGCGACGGCCCACGGCAAGCTCGAATTGCACCCGGTCTCCTGTTCGGAGCACTCGCCTGTTCGCTCCCTGGACCTTCGAGTGGTGCACGAAGACCTCTGAACCATCCGGTTGTTCCAAGAAGCCGAAGCCGCGGGAGGTGTCGTAGAACTTGACCGTGCCGGTCAGCCGGCCGGTTGCCGGACGGCGAGGTTGACCGGTCCGCTTGGCGCTCGGCCGCGGCGCCGGGGTGGGGGCTCTCTCGTGTCGCGACGTGGCGCTCGACGCTCGCGTCGGGGGTGGCGCGTTCGGCCTCGCCGGGGCAACCCGCCCGGCGAAGGGCAGGGTGAGCTCGCCCGGAAAGCCGAGCGCCCGCTGCAGCGTCCGCACCTCGTCGTGGAGCTCGGTCGGGACGAGGGAGACGACGGTGCCGCGCTGACCGAGGCGACCCGTTCGACCCGATCGGTGCACGTAGCTCGTGGCATCTGCGGCCGGGTCGAAATGCACCACACAGGGGACGTCGTCGATGTGAATCCCTCTGGCGACGACGTCGGTCGCGACCAACGCGTGGGTCTTGCCGGCGGCGAACGAGGCCAGTGCGCGAGCACGCTGGGGTTGGGACCGGTCGCCGTGGATCGGTGCCGCCTCCACGCCGGCCGCGCGCAGCTGGTGCGCGACCCGATCGGCACCATGCTTGGTCCGGCAGAAGACGAATGCCTGGCCGTGCTGGGCGATCAGCCGAGCGGTGATGCCCACCCGGTCCGGACGAGGCGACCGCCAGAACTCGTGCGTGACGGCGTCGGTGGCCGCGGTCTCGGGGTGCACCTGGTGGCGGGCCGGCTGGTGCTGGTACTGCCGGCTGATCGACGCCACCTCTCCGTCGAGGGTGGCCGAGAAGAGGAGCACCTGGCGGTCCTTAGCCGTCTGATCGACCAGCCGGCACACCGGACGGAGGAATCCCATGTCGACCATCCGGTCCGCTTCGTCGAGCACCACGGTCGAGACGGCGTCCAGCCGGAGGTCGCCCCTCGCCACCAGGTCTTCGAGCCGGCCGGGGCAGGCGACGACGATGTCGACGCCGCGGCGCAGCGCCCGACGCTGGGTGACGTAGCCGGTGCCGCCGTAGAGCGCCACCACGCGATCTGGCCCGGCACCGAGGAGCGAGGCCAAGACGGCCCGCACCTGGTCCGCCAATTCCCGGGTTGGGACGAGCACGAGGCCGCGGGGGGCGCCTGGCTTGGAGTCGACCGCGGCCGCGACGAGCGGGATACCGAACGCCAGGGTCTTCCCCGAACCGGTCGGTGCCTGGCCGCAGATGTCGCGTCCGGCGAGCGCGTCCGGAATGGTCGCGATCTGGATCGGTAGCGGATTGGTGAGTCCGAGGGAATGGAGTCGGTGGGCCACAGACGCGCGGACACCGAGATCCGAGAAGGATGGGATTTCTAAACTCCGTTCGAGTTGGACCACCTGGCCAACTCGGTTATTTTCCAACTCGAACGGGCCGTGCTGGCTTCGTGCCAGCGATGGCGGCATTTTACCACGTTGCTGCCGAGAAGCCGCCGCACCCGTGCGCGGTTGGTCAGGCGGCAGCGTTCAGCTGTCGAGCGCCTCTCTGGCTTGCGCCCCTCGGCGGGCATGGGCCTGGGCGTCGAGCCAGCGGCTCACCCGCGCCACTTGTATCTCCACCGGAGCGTGACTGTCGCCCGTTTCTCCATTGGTTCGAAAGCCACACCGGCGACAGATCGCCATCCGGCCGTTGGTCTCGGGAAAGTGGTCCTCGTCGAGCCGGGTGGCCAGCGTCACTGCTTCGGAGGTCGTCATCTGGGTCCCGTCAGTCACGGAGCACGCGAACGTGCGACGGGTGGCGGGTCGAGCTCAGGTTCTCGTCGGCCCGGCGGGGGGCCGCGACGATGTGGGGCATGCCGAGCAGGGTGGTCGGGCGGCTCGACGCCAGGTAAGCACGGACCCGGGCGGCGAGTTCCGAGAACCGGACGGCGTCAGCCGGGTCGTCGCAGGCCTTCGCCACGGCCTCGAAGGTCCCGGCACTTTCGATCAGCAGCTGCAACCCGCTGCCCGGCGCGTCCGGTGTCGCGGCCCCGGCGGGCGAAGCGACCCGGTACCCCTCCACGGGGCGGCGTGGCCGCCCGGTGAGACTGCGTCCCATTGGTGGGACCCTCGATCTTGTCCCCGTCAGCGGGGACGCTCGGGCTCTCGATGAGCCACACCGCACCGTACACCCCGCCCTCGACGCGGTCTGACCGTCCGGATGCGCCGGGTGCGGACCGCCCGCGAGCTAGGCGCAGCGTGCGCACACGCCATGCGGCCCGAAGCACGCGCCAACACCGGTGCTGTCCGGTCAACGGTGGACAGATCGCTACCCTGAAATGGTGCTCCTGCGCGAAGACCTCCGGAATGTGGCGATTGTGGCCCACGTCGACCACGGCAAGACCACCTTGGTCGACGCCATGCTCCGGCAGACGGGCGCCTTCCGGAGCAACGAGGTCGTCGCCGATCGTGTCCTCGACTCGGGAGACCTGGAACGGGAGAAGGGCATCACCATCCTGGCCAAGCACACGGCCGTCCAGTGGGGGGCCGTCAAGATCACGATCGTCGACACCCCCGGCCACGCCGATTTCGGCGGGGAGGTGGAACGGGGCCTCTCCATGGTCGACGGTGTGCTGCTCCTGGTCGACGCATCGGAGGGCCCGCTGCCCCAGACGCGCTTTGTGCTCCGAAAGACGCTCGAGGCCAGACTGCCGGTCGTCGTCGTCGTGAACAAGGTGGACCGCAGCGACGCTCGTATCAGCGAGGTCGTCCACGAGATCGAGGAGCTGTTCTTGGACCTCGACGCCGACGAGGAGCAGGTCGGGTTCCCGGTGCTCTACGCCAATGCCCGCGCCGGCTGGGCCAGCACCGATCCGGACCGCCAGGGCACCGATCTCGCGCCGCTGTTCGAGGCCATCGTGCAGAACGTGCCGGCCCCGTCCTATGAGCCCGACCATCCCCTGCAGGCACTGGTGACGAACCTCGACGCGTCCCCCTACGTCGGACGCCTGGCGATCTGTCGGGTCCACAACGGCACCTTGCGTCGGGGAGACACGGTGGCGTGGTGCCGCGTCGACGGTTCGGTGGAAAGGGCCAAGGTGACCGAGCTCTACGCCTCGAAGGCACTCCAGCGTGTCGAGATCGACGAGGCCGGGCCCGGTGAGATCGTGGTGGTCGCCGGCTTCGCCGATGTGGGCATCGGCGAGACCCTGGCGGACGCCGACGACCCCCGGCCGCTGCCCGCGATCCTGGTGGACGAGCCCAGCTTGGCGGTCACCATCGGCATCAACTCGTCGGTGTTGTCCGGTACCGAGGGCACCAAGGTGACGGCCCGCCTCCTCAAGAACCGGCTGGACGCCGAGTTGGTGGGCAACGTCTCGATCGCCGTCCTGCCGACGGATCGGCCCGACACCTTGGAGGTCCGAGGCCGGGGCGAACTGCAGCTGGCGGTGCTCGTCGAGACGATGCGACGCGAGGGCTTCGAACTGACCGTGGGCAAGCCCCAGGTGGTCACGCGATTGATCGACGGAAAGCTCCACGAGCCGGTCGAACGCCTGACGGTCGACGCGCCCGACGACTACATGGGCGTCGTCACCCAGCTGCTGGCCCTCCGCCACGGCCGCTTGGTCGAGATGGTCAACCACGGCACCGGATGGGTGCGGCTCGACTACCGGATCCCGGCGCGCGGCCTCGTCGGCTTCCGCAGCGAGTTCCTCATCGAGACGCGGGGCACCGGAGTGCTGCACTCCGTCTTCGACAGCTGGGAGCCCTGGCACGGGGACCTACGCGTGAAACGGAACGGGTCGATGGTGGCGGACCGGCGGGGGCTGACAACGACCCATGCCCTGATGTCGCTCGAACAGCGCGGCGTGCTGTTCGTCGGACCGGGGACCGAGGTCTACGAAGGCATGATCGTCGGCGAGAACGCCCGGTCCGAGGAGATGAACGTCAATCCGACCAAGGAGAAGAAGCTCACCAATGTCCGCTCCTCCACGGCGGATGAGCTCGAGCGCCTGAGCCCCCACCTGCAGCTCTCCTTGGAACAGGCCCTCGAGTTCATCAGCGAGGACGAGTGCGTCGAGGTCACTCCCCGAACGGTGCGACTCCGCAAGGTCGTTCTCGACCAGGCCACCCGTGGTCGCCAGCGCAGCAAGGAACGCCGCGACTCGCGCGTCTGAGGACCGGGTCGGGAAGCCGGCCGGCTCGGCCGGCTACTCCGGCACGCCTCTGGCCAAGAAGCTCGGCATCAGGGAAGGGCACAAGCTCCTCCTCCTGGGTGCGCCGGCGGGCTGGCATGTCCCGGGCCTGCCCGACGGGGTCGAGGTTCGCAATCGGGTCGGCACGCCCCGATCGGGCGATCTGACGGCCGACGTCGCCATCGCCTTCTTCACGGCCGCCGCGGGTCTGGTAGGTCGCGGCCCCGGCATCGCCCGGCAACTGAGCCCTGCCTCGGCGCTCTGGGTCGCGTGGCCGCGCCGTGCCGGCGGTCACCAGAGCGACGTGACCGAACAACTGATCCGGGACCTGCTCCTTCCCCTCGGTGTGGTCGACATGAAGGTGGCAGCGCTGGACGCAGATTGGTCGGGGCTGAAGTTCGTCTGGCGGCGCGAGAACCGACCCGTGCGCTCACGCCAATAGGCGATGCGGAATCGGGCAAAACTCCTGCGTGACGGACCCGACGACCGCCGATGGCCTCAACGCCACGGCCGGCGACCGGCAACTGGACAGCCTGCCGAAGGGGTCTGCGGGGGCCGCTGCCACATCTTCAGCTAGGCACACCCCAGCTCGACGATCGACCGAAGACCGACGAACCTCAGGACGGCGCCGTTGTGCCTTGGGCCTCGGGTATCGCGTCCCACCACTGACACCACCAGTTGTCGCCCACCAGAATTCGGATCTTGGGGTGCCAGCAGTACGACAAGTCGGCGGTTTCGTCGAGGTAATAGCGACAGTTGGCGCACCGCTCTTCTCCAGAAGGGTGTCCACGCAGCACCGCGTTGGACGCCAGGATCTGGAGCTCCATGGACAGCGTCTCGTCGACCGGCTTCGGCTCTGGTTCAGGGATGACGTAGTCGGACATGGGCCAGAGGGTATCCGCCCGACCGGTTCGACTGGCTCGAGCCGCAACCACACGACGGGCGGTCTGAGCCTGTCCACGGCGACCGGTCGTGGGGAGGCGGTCGCCCCACCGCGCTCCTATCTTCGGCGGCCGCGTCGCGTGAATTGTGGAAATTCATTGGCCAACGCCGCTCGGGGTGGGGGGGTCGGCGGGTAAGCTGAGCCCGACTTGAGCAGAGCCAGTGCGCCTCCGCCTCACCGGAGGCAGGCGGGTGTCCGTGCGCAGCCCGTTCTTCGGCCCCGTGTGCGGCCTTGCACCCGAGCACAAGGGTTCCCTGCATTGCTCCAGACGACCGCGGCGACACGAGCACCGCTTCGCAGACATTGCTCCCGACTAGGAAAGAGAGGGCCTCCGTGCGCATCGCCATAGTTTCACCGCCTTGGCTTCCGGTTCCTCCCCCTGCCTACGGCGGGACGGAGAACACGCTCGACACGCTCGCCCGCGGCCTGCAGAAGGCGGGCCACGAGGTTTTGCTCTGCACGACTGGGGATAGCACCTGCCCGGTCGACAAGACCTTCGTCTTCGAGAAAGCCGTGGGGGTCGGCGCGGGGAACAGCGTCGACGAGATCCGCCACGTCACCCACGCCTACGGCAACCTGAAGGGCGTCGACGTCGTGCACGATCACACCCTCGTCGGCCCCCTCTACTCGGCTGCGTTCCCCCGTCTCCCCGTCGTCACGACCAATCACGGGCCGTTCAACGCCGACCTCATTGACGTCTACCGTGCGGTGGCCGGCCGGGTCCCGGTCATCGCGATCTCCCACGACCAGGCATCGACCTCCCAGGATGTCCCCATTGCGGCCGTGATCCACCACGGCGTCGACCTGGGTGACTACCCGGTCGGGAACGGAGGGGGTGGATACGCCCTGTTCCTCGGGCGGATGCATCCGGGAAAGGCCCCCCACGTGGCGGCGCGGATCGCCCGAGAGGCCGGCTATCCGCTCAGGATCGCGGCCAAGATGCGCGAGCCGGAGGAGCACGCCTACTTCGATGCGATGGTGCGACCCCTCCTCGGGGGCGACGTTACCTATGTCGGCGAAGTGGACCGGGCCGACAAGATCGAACTCCTCGCCAACGCCGACTGTCTCTTGAATCCGATCGCCTGGCCCGAGCCCTTCGGCATGGTGATGGTCGAGGCGCTGGCCTGCGGCACGCCGGTGCTCACGACCAAGTTCGGCGCGGCGCCCGAGATTGTCCAGGACGGGGTCGTCGGCTTCGTCCGCACCGATGAGACCGGCCTCGTCCACGCGCTCAGCCGCATCGATGAGATCGATCGAAGGGCCTGCCGCCGGCACGTCGAACAGCACTTTTCGGCGGAGCGCATGGTGGCCAGGCACGTCTCTGTCTATGAGGCCGCCGCCGCTCGATCGGCGCCGGCGCTCGCCGAGCTGCTCGTCCCCGGCGCGGCCTGAACCGCTTCGATGACCGGATTGGCGTGAACGACCCCTGGACCTTCGCGGGCGAGCCGAGGGTCAAGAACCTGGCGGGCGGGTCGATCACCCTGGTCGAGGGCGCCTCCTTCTCCATCTCGTCTTCGAGCGGGGACATCGAACCGACCGGCGCCCATGGGGTCTTCTACCAGGACACCCGCTTCGTCTCCATGTGGCGGGTCCGCCTCGACGGGGAAGAGCCGCAGAACCTGGCCGTCATTGCCCGGCATCCGTTCGCCGCAACGTTTGTCTCGAGGAGCCAGCCGCGCCCGGGCCAACCCGACAGCACCCTGCTCGTCGAACGCAGCCGTTACGTCGGCAACGGGATGCGCGAGGACATCCTCATTCACAACCTCAGCCGCGATCCCAGCACCTGCGCGATCGCGTTCGAGCTCGACGCCGACTTCGCCCACCTCTTCGAGGTCAAGGAGAACCGAGTCCGGGCCCGCGGCCACTCCTCGGTCGAGGTGACCGACTCGATGATGAGCTTCTCCTACGAGAACGGTGACGTGACGAGGCGCCTCGACGTGGCCTTCCCCGAGACGGCCCACGTCGCGCCCAACCTCGCCACGATGGACCTGGTCATCCCGAAGGGCGGGGTGTGGCGCATCAGCCTCGAGTTCTCCCTCACCCTGGATGGAGAGGCAGTCGAGCTCCGCTACAGCGGACAGGACCCGGTCGGGACCTCGGTCCCGGTGGCCCGGCTGCGCGCCTGGGAGGAGACCACTCCTCGGATCCGCACAGAGCACACCAGTCTCGACGCGACATTCCTCCAGAGCCAACAGGACATCGCCGCCCTGCAGATCTCGGATCCCGAGCACCCGGAGCGCACGGTGATCGCAGCCGGTGCCCCCTGGTTCATGACCCTGTTCGGGCGGGACTCGCTCATCACCTCGCTCATGACGCTCGGTGTCGACCCCAGCCTGGCGACCAGCACGCTGCTCACGCTTGCCCGCCTGCAAGGCGATCGGATCGACCGGGCCACCGAAGAGCAGCCCGGCAAGATCCTGCACGAGATGCGCCGAGGGCTGACGACCGTGGCCGAGACGCCGGCGGGTTCGATCTACTACGGGTCGATCGACGCCACCCCGCTGTTCGTCGTCCTGCTCGGCGACCTCTTCCGCTGGGGAGCGCCCGAGGACGTGGTAACAGAGCTCCTGCCCCACGCCGACCGCGCGCTCGCCTGGGTCGAGGAGTTCGGCGACCGCGACGGCGACGGGTTCGTCGAGTACCAGCGGGCGACCGAACGAGGCTTGGCCAACCAGGGCTGGAAGGACTCCTTCGACGGAGTGAGCTTCGCCGACGGAACCCTGGCCGAGCCGCCGATCGCGCTCTGCGAGGTCCAGGGGTACGTCTACGCCGCCTACCTGGCGCGAGCCGAGATCGCCCGGCACCGCAAGGACGAGCAGACGGCTCTCGATTACGAAGCCCGGGCGGCGCGCCTCAAGACCGCGTTCAACGAGCAATTCTGGCTGGAGAAGCGGGGCTACTACGCCATGGGCCTCGACAAAGAGAAACGCCCGATCGACTCGTTGACGTCCAACATCGGACACTGCCTGTGGACGGGCATCGTCGACCGAGAGAAGGCACCCCGTGTGGTGGAGCATCTCTGCGGGCCCGCCATGCTGACCGGGTGGGGCGTCAGGACGCTCGCCAGCTCCATGGCCAGGTACAACCCGGTGAGCTACCACAACGGGTCGGTCTGGCCACACGACAGCGCGATCTGCGCGGCGGGGCTCGCGCGCTACGGCTTTCTCCAGGAAGCCGAGGCGGTGACGACCGGGTTGTTCGACGCCGCCGCGGCGTTCGGGGGCCGCCTGCCAGAGCTGTTCTGCGGCTTCGACCGCCAGGCGTTCCCGATCCCGGTTCCCTACCCCGCTTCGTGCTCGCCGCAGGCCTGGGCGTCCGCGTCGCCCTTCTGGTTGCTCCGGACCACGCTGCTGCGCCTGGAGCCGTCCATCCCGGACCGGCTGGTCCACTTAGCCCCCTCCATACCGGAGGCGTTCGGCAGCCTGTCCGTCGAGAACCTCTACCTGGCCGGTGCCCGTCTGGCGATCCAAGCGTCCGGGACCGTGGCGACGGTCCGGGGCCTCGCCGACGGGTGGCGGCTCGCCACCGAGACGCAGGACGCGCCGACCGCCGCCCAGGCCACTCCGCTGCCCGCGTGATCGAAAAGTCGCCGGGCGAAGCCCTCCGCCGAGGTCCGAGCGGCGCGGGGCTGGGGTGTAGGGTCGAACACACCTTCGATGACGAGGGTTTGAAGAGGGTCGGCCAGCGCCGCCCATTGCGCCTCAGAGGCCGTGACCCCGTGTCGATCTCCTCGTCGTTGGTACAAAGCGACGTTCCGCCCGCCTACCCGCCGGCGCGTCTGATCCCGGTCGACCAGTTGGCCATCGTCGACGAGACGGCCGCCCCAGAGCTGGCCAATTCGACGGCCGATCCGACCGTCGGAGTCACCCGATGGTCACGCACCGTCCGCCACGGCCGTTCGTTCCAGGGGCGCTGCGTCGACGCGGTCGGGCCTCGCCACCTGGCGCCGCTCGCGCTCTCCTCGCGCGAGGAGGGATCCGATGGCCAACACCTCGAGCTGCCGTCGCCTCGCTCGGTGCTCCGCCACGCGCTCCCGATCGTCCTCGAAGGGTTCCTCGTCCCGCTCGGACTGTTCTATGTGGTCCTCGTCACGGCCGGCTTCCGGGGGGCCCTGATCGCAGCGCTCGCCTGGTCCTACGTCGCCTTTGTGAGAAGGCTCAAGCGGGGCGAGCGGGTGTCGACGATGCTCTTGCTCGGGGTGGTGCTGCTCACCGCTCGTACCGCGGTGTCCTTCGCCACGGGGAGTGCCTTCGTGTACTTCGCCCAGCCGACGGCGACCATGGTGGCGGCCTCCCTGGTCCTGGTCGCATCGGCCGTGATCGGGCGCCCGTTCACGCAGCGGTTCGCCCTCGACTTCTGTCCGATGGGGGCGGAGCTGCTCGCCCGACCACGGGTTCGCCGGTTCTTCATCCGGATCTCACTGCTCTGGGCGACCGTCCTCATGCTCAACGCCGGCATCGTGCTCTGGCTCCTCGTGTCGTCGTCGCTCCGGGCGTTCGTGCTGGAACGGACCGCGGTCACCTGGAGCCTCACCGCCCTGGCGATCTTCTTCTCCATCACCCGCTTCATGTCCACCATGCGCCGGGATGGGATCACGGTCGAGTGGGGCCGGTATCGCAAGCGCCGGCTGGTGCCCGTCACCTGAGCGCTGACGCGGTCCGCGCTCAGGTGCGCACGTGCCGCACCTCCTGAACGAGCCACCCGTTGCCATCGGGGTCGGCGAAGCTGAGGAACGAGTTGTAGTCGCTGCGTTGCGGATCGGGTCCGGCAACCTGGCCGCCTGACTCGAAGTGGAAGATCTCGCTCACCTCTGCCCCGCGGCCGACGAGCTCCGCCCGCGCGGCATTGAGGTCCGAGACGATCAGATGCAGTCCCTGGACCGAACCTGCTCCCTCGGGGTTCTTCATGATGGCGATCGAGCATCCCGATCCGGGCGGGGTCACCTGGACGACCCGAAAGTCGCCGGCGCGATGGTCGACATTCAGCTCGAAGCCGGCCCGGTCGAGATAGAAGGCCTTGGCCTCGTCCACGTCCGACACCGGAACCACCACGAGTTCGAGCTTCCAATCCATGGCGCTGCCTCCTCGTCGCTCCGCAGGGTGCGGATGTCTCCCAGTGCGACGGCCCCACTCCCCCGAGAGTCATCGGTCGTCGGGCACCGCCGAACCGATCGTATGGACTGGTGGCGCGTCCGACCGCGCCGATCGAGGGGGGAGGCCAGGCCCCGAACGCGCGGCGAACCTCTATCGACTACCGACCGCGGTCTCAAGCTCGGGGAGGTGCGGAGCGGGCGATAGTGATGTACCAGTAGCCACCCGCCAGGTTTAACGCCCCCAGCACCAGGAACAGGGCTGCCCATCCGTACGACTCGTACGAGACAAGCAACACGCCGCCGACGGCCAGGACGCTGCCACCGGCAATGCGCGTGACCCCAGAGGCGCGGAGGTGGCGGTACTCCCATGGCACGATCAGGCGCCGCATGCCGGTACGCGGGGGAGCGGTGTTGGCACTGTGTGCGTACATGGGATGTCTCCTGTCGGATGTGATCGGGCACTCGACTTGGCCAGGGGCGGCTAACCACCCGAGATTGTCAACGACCTAGCTTCCAAGGAGCCACTCACCTTCAGCGATTAGGGCTCACGGTCCCCTCTCCTCGCTCCCCGCCGGTCGCCGGTCGCGTCTCTTCTCTGCCCATGTCCGCCTTTCGGCAATCCGGCCCTCTCCCGGCTTCCGCTGTGTCCACGCTGGATCACCGCGCCGCTGACCGGCGCCGAGCGCCCTCAGTGCGATCGCAACAGGCACCCTGTCCGCGCGAACTGCGGCCTCGGGCTGCGTGCGACCCTTGGCCCACGGTCCCCCGGTCCGGCCGGTCCCCACGACGGTCACCCGTACCGGACGGGGGGAAGGGCTGGGCAGGTCCGGGTGTTGCACCCAGCATGGTGCCGCTGTCGGTGCTCGAACTCGCCACGGTGGCGACCGGCTCGACCCCGGCGCAAGCGCTCGCCGAGACGACGAAGCTGGCCGTCGCCGCGGAGGAGCTGGGCTACAGGCGGCTGTGGGTGGCCGAGCATCACGGCATGCCGGCGGTGGCCAGCTCGGCGCCGGCCGTGCTCATCGCCCACCTGGCGAGCGCCACCTCGCGTCTCCGGGTTGGTGCGGGCGGCGTGATGCTCCCCAACCACGCACCGCTCGTGGTGGCCGAGCAATTCGGCACGCTCGAGGCCCTGCATCCCGGCCGGATCGACCTCGGACTGGGCCGCGCGCCCGGCACCGATCGGATCACCGCACGGGCGCTTCGCCGTACCCGAGACGAGGGGGCGGACGGCTTTCCCGAAGATGTGGTGGAGCTGATCAGCTACCTCGCACCGAGCGACGGTCCGCCCGCGCACCCATCGGCCAACCCGGGGGTCGGCTACCTCCCGGAGGTGTGGCTGCTCGGCTCCTCGGTCTACAGCGCGCAGCTGGCCGGTCTGCTCGGCCTGCCCTTCTCCTTCGCCTACCACTTCAGCCCGGGGCCGCTCGACGCGGCGCTCGACGCCTACCGCTCGATGTTCCGCCCGTCCTTTCTGCTCAGCCAGCCCAGGGCGATGGTCGCCGTCTCGGTGATCTGCGCCCCGAGCGATGTCGAAGCCCACTGGCTGGCCGGGTCCTCGGCGCTCAGCATCCTGCAACGGCGGACCGGCCGACTCGGTCTGCTGCCCTCGCCCGAGGAGGCAGCCGCCTACCAGTTTTCGCCCGAGGAGTCGGCCGTGGTCGACGAGGTCCAGTCCACCCACGTGATCGGCGACCCCGCAACCGTCGGCGAGGGACTGGCCCGGCTCCACCGTCGCACCGACGCCGATGAGCTCATGATCTCGACCCGGGTCCACTCCTACGAGGCCAGGGTCCGGTCGCTCTCCTTGGTGGCGGGCCTCGGTCCCCGCGACTGAGGCGGCCCGGGCAGCTCTCGGCCCCGGCTGGCCGCGGGGGCCGCTGGTACGCTCCATCGACTCACAAATCCCTGGTGGGACGTGCCGAAGGGACCGCTCATGCCGCGACTGCGCACCCTCCTCCCCCGATCCCGGGGCCTCCGGCTCCTCGACGCGCTCGAGCTGGCGTCCCACCCGTTGCCGCTTGACGTCTTGAAGGAGGCCGCCTCTGACTGGGAGCTCGTCGAGGACGGCGACAACACGAAGGACGGGTACCAGTGGGCCGAACCGAACAAGTGCGTGTGCGGTCTCTCCTGGGACGTCAATACGGCCAGCGCGTTCTTCAACGTGAAGCCGACGCCGAAGGACATCGCCGCGCTCTACGCCACCATCAAGTTCCCCGACACGCCGTCGGAGACCTGCGACTCACCGTGCGGCTCGGTGATTCAGGGGAGCTACCAGCGGTTCCGAATCTTCAAGAACGTGAAGACCGGCCAATTCTGGCTGTTCTGTTCCAAGCGAGTGCAGTGGCACTGCGAGGTGATCGAGCGCTGACGATGACGGCCGTGAGCCTGGATCACGGGTAGCCAGCCCATCGGCCTCCTGCGGAACCCAGGGTTTCCGATCCGTCCACCTCCCAGTAGCCTGCCCAAGACCCGATGGTCGAGGAGCCCCGATGTCGACCGGCACGTCCAACCAGGAACAAGACGCGACACCGGGCGCCCGGGCGGGCCGCGGCCAAGGGGCATCGGGCTCGGCGACACCTCACCAGCCGGCCGCCTGATGTCGACGCCCGACGAGCCCGTCGATCGGCGGCCGAGCGCAGCGGCGGCTGGTGCCGACGCTACCGGGGCGCGGGTCGCCGTCATCGGGGCCGGCCACGTGGGCCTGCCAACCGCGGTGGTGCTCGCCCACTTCGGCCACCAGGTCGTCCTCGCCGAGTCCGACCCGGCCCGCCGCCAGATGCTTGTGCAGGGTGAGTCGCCCATCCTGGAGAACGGCGTCCAGGACCTCCTACGTGAGGGCCTCGAGCTCGGGGCGCTGCGGATCACAGCCAGCGCGGCCGAGGCGGTCCGCGAGGCGGAGTTCGTCTTCCTCTGCGTGCCCACCCCACAAGGAGAAGACGGCTCTGCGGACCTCTCCTTCATGGAGGCCGTCACCGAGGAGATCCGTTCGTCGCTCCGTTCGGGGACGATCGTGGTCAACAAGTCGACCGTTCCCGTCGGCACGGCGGGCCTGGTCGAACAGATGACCCAGCAGGCCGGCATCAGAGTCGTCTCCAATCCCGAATTCCTCCGCGAGGGCTCGGCGGTCGCCGACAGCCTCCACCCAGACCGAATCGTGGTGGGCGCCGACGATCCGGCCGATGCCCACCGCGTCGGACAGCTCTTCGCCGCCACGCACGCGCCGGTCATCGTGACCGACACCACGACGGCCGAGGCCATCAAGTACGCCGCGAACGCGTACCTGGCGATGAAGCTCAGCTTCGTCAACGCACTGGCCGATCTCTGCGAGGCGGTGGGCGCGGACGTGGAGGACCTGATCGCCGGCCTGGGCCACGACACACGGATCGGCTTCGAGTACCTGCACCCGGGGCCGGGATGGGGTGGCTCCTGCCTGCCGAAGGATACGGCTGCCTTGCTGCGCACGGCCGAGACGGTCGGGCACGACTTCGCGCTGCTCCGCGGCGCCATCACCCAGAACGAAAACCACCTGGACCGCATCGTCGAGAAGGTCATCCAGCTGAGCGGCGGTGAGCTCGACGGAGTCCGGGTGGCGGTCTGGGGGCTCACCTTCAAGGCCGGCACCGACGACCGGCGGTCGTCTCCGGCGGCCGAGATCGCGCGGCGCCTCGTCCGGGCCGGCGCCCTGGTGTCCGCCTACGACCCGACCGTTCCGCCGAACGCGGCCGAACCAGACCTGACCGGGATCACGATCGTGGCCAGCCCCTACGAGGCGTGCCGGGGCGCCCGGGTCGCCGCTCTCCTGACCGAATGGGACGAGCTCGGCTCGCTCGACTTCGCCAAGGTCGCCGCATTGATGGACGCACCGGCCGTGGTCGATGCACGCAACCTCTTGGACCCGACCGCGCTGCGCCGAATCGGGTTCACATACACGGGCGTCGGGCGACCGTGAGGGTCGTCGTGGCGGGCGGGGCGGGGTTCCTCGGCTCGCACCTCTGCGACCGGCTGCTCGGACGGGGCGACCAGGTGATCGCCTTGGACGACCTGTCGACCGGGAGCCGCCGCAATCTGTCGCATCTCGAGGCCGATCCTCGGTTCTCCCTCGCGGTGACCGATGTGAGCACCTACGCCGACCTCGGCGGCCCGGTCGACGCGGTCCTGCACCTGGCGTCACCGGCCTCGCCACCGGCGTACCTGGCCCGGCCGCTCGCCACCCTGGCCGCGGGGAGCGAGGGGACGCGGCGGCTCTTGGAGCTGGCCCGGGCCAAGAACGCCCGCTTCCTCCTCGCCTCGACCAGCGAGGTCTACGGCGACCCGACCGTGCACCCGCAGTCGGAGGCCTACCGGGGCAACGTCGACTCGACCGGACCCCGCAGCGTCTACGACGAAGCGAAGCGCTTCGCGGAGGCGCTCACGATGGCGCATCACCGGGCGTGCGGCACCGACGTCGTGATCGCTCGCATCTTCAACACCTACGGGCCCCGCCTCGAGCCCCGTGACGGGCGGGTGGTCTCGAACTTCATCACCCAGGCGCTGGCCGACCGACCCCTCACCATCTACGGCGACGGCTCGCAGACGAGGGCGCTCTGCTACGTCGACGACCAGGTCGACGGCCTGATGGCGTTGCTCGACAGCCGGCTGATCGGTCCGGTCAATCTCGGGAACCCAGAAGAGCGCACCGTGCTCCAAATTGCAGCCGCCGTGCTCGAGGTCACCGGTTCGAGCTCCGAGATCGCCTTCGGCCCGCCCCAACCCGACGACCCGATGCGTCGCTGCCCCGACATCACGGTCGCCCGCCAGCGGCTGGGTTGGACTCCCAAGATCGCGCTCGAGGTCGGCCTGGCCCGCACCGCAGAGCACTTCGCCCTGCTGGCGCAATGCAACGGAGGCACCGGCCATGGCTGAGCGGCATCTGGAGGCCGTCGAGTACCGGTCTCTCTCGGTCATCATTCCCGTGTACAACGAGCGCCCGACGGTGGCCGAGATCGTGCGGCGGGTCCGAGCCGTCGAGGTGCCACTCGACGTCGAGGTGATCGCCGTCGACGACGGTTCGAGCGACGGCACCGCCAAGGTGCTCTCCGACCTCGGTGACTCGATCGTCAGGGTCGTGACGCACCGCCAGAACCAGGGAAAAGGTGCGGCGATCCGCAGCGGGTTGGCCGTGGCCAAGGGCGACCTGGTGGTGATCCAGGACGCCGATCTCGAGTACGACCCCGCCGACTGGGCGACGCTGCTCGATCCGGTGCTGGAGCACCGAGCCGTCGTCGTCTACGGCAGCCGATTCACGGTGGAACGCCAGAACATGCCGGCGGTGCGCTGGTTGGGGAACCGATGCCTGACGCTGGCCACCAACATCCTCTACGGTTCGGCGCTCTCCGACATGGAGACCTGTTACAAGCTCTTTGACCGGCGCGTCCTCGAGGGCATCGTCACGAAGTCGAACCGGTTCGACTTCGAGCCCGAGATCACGGCCAAGGTGCTCCGTCGTGGCCACCGGATCTGCGAGGTGCCGATCTCCTACGACGGCCGCCGACCCGACCAGGGCAAGAAGATCACCTGGCGCGACGGGATCTGGGCGATCTGGGCGCTGGTCAAGTTCCGGTTCGCCCGGATGGAGGACCCGCGCTGACCCCCGGCGCGCCGGTGGCCGACCGGCTGGCACCCACTAACTTCTGATCGACGCGCCACGTGCGACCAGCGCTGCGTGGCGGTGGGGAGGCGTCGGGCGGAGCACAGATGGCAGATTCGCCCTTGACCCGGACGGCCACGATCGCGCCCGAAGAAGACCCCCCGGAGCGACCCGAGACCGCGTCCGCTCCACGCCTGCCCCGTCGGGCGAGGCCGCTGCTCCTGGCCGCCGGTTCCTACCTGGCGCTGTCCCTGGTGCTGTGGTGGCACGTCTGGTCGAGCCATCCGACATCGACCACCACGTGCGGCTGCGGCGACAACTCCCTCTTCACCTGGTTCCTCGAGTGGCCGGCGTACGCCATCTCCCACGGCCTCAATCCCCTGTATTCGACGGACATGTTCCACCCGACCGGGATCAACCTGCTGGCCAACACCGGCGAGGTCGGCGTCGGCGTGCTGCTGGCCCCGGTCACCTGGATCTTCGGGCCGATCGCCACCCTGAACGTGGCGCTGACCCTGGCGCCCGTGCTGTCGGCCCTGGCCATGTTCGTGCTGCTGCGCCGGTGGGTCTCCTGGACGCCGGCCGCCTTCGTGGGTGGCCTCTTCTACGGCTTCTCCCCGTTCATCCTGACCAGCCTGACCGAGTCGCACCTCATGCTCGGGTTGGCGCCGATCCCTCCCTTGATCGTCGCCTGTCTCGACGAGTTGTTGTTCCGCCAGCGGCGCCGTCCGGTGGCCACCGGGGTGGTCCTCGGGCTCCTGGTGGTGGTGCAGTTCTTCCTCGGCACAGAACTCTTGGCCATCATGGCGATCTGCGCCGCCATCGGCCTGGTGATCGTCGTCGCCTACGGGGCCAGCCAGCCAGGCGCCCTCCGACGGCGCTGGCGGCACGCCTGTGTCGGACTGGCCGCCGGCGCGATCACGGCGGGCGGGCTCCTGGCCTATCCGGCGTGGTTCGCGCTGGCCGGTCCCGCCCACTTCTCGGGGCTGCTCTGGCCCAAGGGCGGAGCGTCGCCCCTCTTCGGCGCCGCGACGGCCACCTTCAAGAACCTGGTGCTCCCGGCGGCGTCCACTCCCACCGACTGGGCCCAGCTGACCCGGATCATCGGCCAGTACCAGGGGCCCAGCCTCTCCAACCAGTACTTCGGCATCGGTGCGGTCCTCGTCGTCGGGGCCGGGATCGTCGCCTGGCGCCGGGACCGTCGCCTGTGGCTCTTCGGTGCGATCGCGGGGATATCGGTCCTCTTGGCACTGGGGTCGCGGGGGAACCCCCTCCTGCCGTGGCGCCTGGCGGCCCACCGCCCGCTGCTCGAGAACATCATCCCGGACCGCTTCGTCGTCGTCACCTACCTGGCGGTCGCCGTCATCGTGGGGGTGGTGGTCGACCGCACCTACCTCGCGGTCAACCGGCGACGCACGGCCCCGCGCGACGGTCCGCGCCGGCGATCGGCCGTCGGAACGGGGCGACACCCGAGCTGGCGCGGCGCGGCGGCGGGCGTCGTCGTGGCCGCGGTCGCCCTGGTGCCGATCGCCTCTTACCTCGCCTCGACGACCCCGATCACCACTCGGCCGGTGGTGCTCCCCGACTGGTTCGAGACGGTCGCGCCACACCTGGCTGGACACCAGGTGCTGCTGGTCCTGCCCCTGCCCTTCGTCCTCGAGAGCCCCTTGACCTGGCAGGCCGTCGACCGGATGCACTACGCGGCGGTCGGGGGCGGCGGCCCCGAGTCGGACTCCAGCCGGGCCGGCCCGGAGGCCAAAGGGCAGGCCGTCCTCTACGAGGCGTCGTTCAGCTACCAGGGTCAGGCCATCCACCCGGGGGACATTCGGGCCGTCCGGCAGGCGTTGGCCGAGTGGGGGGTGACCATGGTCGTGATCCCCGACCAGCCAAACCTACCGAGCTTCGACCGGGTCAACTCGATGCTGTGGGCCGTCGGCCTGATCACTGCGGCCACCGGCCAGCGACCGGCCCACCGGGCGTCCGCCTGGCAGTGGAGCGCCGTGAACAAGGCCGGCCCCCCGGCGGTCCCAACCGACGCCGCCTTCACGGGCTGCACCTTGGGCCTGGCCACCGGCGGTGCCGCCATCGACCGCATGAACTCGTGTGTGCTGGCCGCCGCGGCCCGGCGCTGACGGCTGGGTCGGCGCCCGGCGGTCGAACAGGGCCGAATGGCCCTTGCGACCCCTACGCTCCGGGTTGAAGCTTCAGGGTGAGTGAGAGGTAGCCGACCATGCCCATGAACGTAAAGCCCATTCCCACGCTCGACGAGCGGCTGAACGATATCCGCATGCGAACGGCGGAGATCGTGAACGACTACATCCTGCCCAATGAGGCGAAGTTGTGGGCGTTTCGCCGCGACGGCGCAGTTTCCCAACAAGAACGCCGCGAGTCCCACCAGCTGCGCGAGGAGATCAAGCAGCGGGTGTGGGAGGCGGGACTGTGGGCCCCCCACCTGCCCCAGGAGTACGGCGGGATGGGCCTCGACTTCCTGGCTCACGCCTACATGAACGAGGTGCTCGCCTACGCCGTCGGAGCGGCCTCGCTGTTCGGTGTGGTGGCACCGAATTCGGGGAACGAGACGATCCTGCTCAAGTACGGCACCGATGAGCAGAAGGAGAAGTGGTTGCTCCCGCTCATCGACGGGTCCATGGAGTCGGGCTTCTCGATGACCGAGCCCCACAACCCGGGATCCGACCCGCGATCGCTCGACACGCGGGCCGTGCTCGATGGCGACACCTGGGTCATCAACGGCCACAAGTGGTTCACGTCGAACGGGATCGCGGCCGACTTCTTCATCGTCATGTGCCGGGTCAGCGAGCCCGGGGCCGAGCACGACACCGGCCAGATGGTCCAGATCATCGTCCCGACGAGCACCAAGGGGGTCAACATCGTTCGGGGCATCGGGATCTGGGGGCGCCACAGCTCGGACCACTGCGAGGTCATCTACGAGGACGTCCGGGTGCCCGTCGACAACGCCCTCGGAGCGGTCGGCCAAGGCCACCAGGCCGCCCAGGATCGCCTGGGGGCGGGCCGCATCTTCCACTGCATGAACTCCATCGGGCAGATGTGGCGCGCCTTTGACCTCATGGTCGATCGCGCCTGCCAGCGCAAGGTTCACGGCGGGCTGCTGAAGGAGAAGCAGTTCATCCAGGGCTTCATCGCCGACAGCTACATCGATATCCAGGCCGCTCGCCTCATGACCATCCACGCCGCCGAGAAGATCGACCAGGACGACGGCTCGGCCCGCACCGACATCTCGGCCATCAAGATCTTCGTGCCCGCCGCCTACAGCCGGGTGGTGGACCGGGCCATCCAGGTGTGGGGCGCGGCGGGGGTGTCCAACGACCTGCCATTGGCCGGGATGTACCTCGGGGCGCGCACCCTTCGGCTGGCCGACGGGCCCGACGAGGTCCACAAGATCCTCATCGCCAAGAACGTCGTCCACCGCTACGAGGTCGGTGAGAGCTGGGACTTCGGGAACTGAGGACGGTCGCGCCCGATCGGGGAGCCGCGACCCGCAGGCAACTCAAGCGCCAGCCATGATACAATCGTGTCGTGATCCAATCGTATGATATGCCCTCGCCGGCGGCGGGACTGCTGCAGCTGGCTCGGCTCAAGGCCGGACTGAGCCAGGGGCAGTTGGCCGAACGGGCAGGAGTCCCCGCGACCATGATTTCCGCCTACGAACGGGACAAGCGTCAGCCAACGTTGGCCACCCTCTTGCGCTTGCTCAAGGCTGCCGGCTTCGAGCTCCGCTTGAGTCTCGCCCCGCTCGACCCGCACGACGACCTGCTCGCACAGCTCGAGGCTCGTCGGAGTCCCACCGAACGCGGCCGACGAGATCAGGAGATCGCGGCGTGGCGGCGAGCCGAAGCCGTCGCCGAATCGTGAGTCCTCGCCACCAGACCTCCCTCGACGCAACGGCCATCGTCGAGGTATTGAACCGTCACGATGTCCGCTTCGTCATCATCGGCGCGTTCGCAGCCATCGCCCAACGAGCCCCCATTCCGGCTACTCGCGACATCGACCTCACGCCCGACACCGAGGCCGAGAACCTCGATCGCTTGTCGGCCGCACTCAAAGAACTCGGGGCTCGAATCCGAACCGGTGAGGACGAGCAGGGAATCCCGTTCGATCACGATGGCAGCTCGCTCGGAAGGTCCGCTATCTGGAACCTGGTCTGTCCCCACGGAGAGTTCGACCTCTCGTTCCGACCGAGCGGATTCGACGGCGGATTCAGCGAGCTCTTGGTGCGGGCTCGGAGACTGAGTGTTGGCGGAATACCGGTCATGGTCGCCGACCTGGGCGACGTCATCCGCTCCAAAGAGGCCGCCGGGCGGCCGAAGGACCTCCAGGTACTCCCCACCCTGTACCGCCATCGGGCGAGATCCGGCGAGTCAGCTCAGGACGAACCGTGACGACCGCGGAGCGCGCTGACGCTTCCGGTGGCCGGCGCTCTCGGACTACCCGTCATCTTGGGTGGCCGTGGCGGCGGCGGGAAGTTGTGACGGCTTCGGCGTGCCGGTAAGCGTGGTCTTGGGGTGGACCGGCAGCATCACCGGCGATCGAGGGGACTGACTGAAGCTGAAGTCCGCAATCAGATTTCCGAGGATCTTGGCGTCTTCGCGCACATCTGGTCTCGGGTCAGGTCGGCCGTCCGTCGCTGGGTTGAGGCGCTGCCCGCCGAGGAAATCGTCCTCGATGAATTTGTCATACGCGTCAAAGCTCAGGGTTTGGTGGTCGACATACCCGCGCTTGGCATACGGACTGATCACGATGCCCGGGACCCGGAGCCCATAGCCGTTCTGGTCGACGACCGGCGGCACCACCTGGTCGTAGAACCCACCCCAGTCGTCCCAGGTTAGAAAGATCGCGCTCGAGTCCCAGTCCGGGCTCTTCATCACCGCATTGATCAGGCTGGTCACATAGCTCTGGCCGTAGCTCACGGGAGCGGGGGGGTGCTCGCTCACCGCCCCCGACGGCACGACCCACGACACGGCCGGCAGCTTGCCGCGCTTGGCAGCGGCGTAGAAGCGGTCGACCGACTCGATGTTTCCCAGCTGATGGTCTGCCTTGACCGTGTCGAAGAACGGCAGGGGGTTCCAGATCCCCGGGGTGCTGGCGGTCTGTCGGATCGGCGCACAGGTCTCGGCCGCCGGGTTCTCGCAGTCCGGTTCGGTCCCGGTCACCACGTAGTAGCCCCAACTCACGTGCGACTTATAGAGAAGGTAGGTCAGATCCGTCCACGCGTAGATCGGCTGGTCGAGGGTCGCGCCCCCGTAGATGGCCGGTCGGGCGGGCGGGCGGTCACGAGGCTTGGTCTGCAGTGAATTCACGCAGCTCGAGGGGTTGTTGTGCTGGGTGCAGTCCGCCGACCACTCCGATACCAAGAACAGATGCGCCGGGAGGCTCCAGGAGGCGTTCGGTTCGAACATGTGGTCCTGCAGGACGAAGTCCTTGGCATAGGTCCAGTAGTTCGGGATGTCGCTGGCCGTGTGATACCCCATCACGTCGGGCATGGGGGAATTGGTGCACGCCGGGTCCGTCGGCACCAGGCATCCTCGCCGACCCGACTCGGCCTGTCCGATGAAGCCATCCATCTTGCCGCCGTTGATGTCGGCCGTCGCGTTGACCTGCGAGTGGGGTCCACCGCCGTTCACGTCGGCGTGGTCGACGTAGGGGGCCACGCAGGTCCCGGTCGCCGGGTTTGGCACGCACACGCTGGGTTGGCCGTTCGTCATCGGTATGCCGTCTGCCCCGGGAAACGTGCCGAAGTAGGAGTCGAAGGACCGGTTCTCCTGCATGATCACGATCACGTGCTTGATCTTGTGGATACCGGGTGGCACGACGTAGGTGCCGGTGGGGCCGCCGCTCACGCGCTCCACCCGCGGTGCCGAGGCCGCCCATGAGCTTCCGTAGGAGCCGGCGGCGAGCGTCAACGCGACGACAACCGCGGCGATGAGCAACGGCCGGGGAGAGATCGGCGGGATCCTTCGGGGTCGACGCAAAGTGTTAGCCCACCGCCTTCTCACGGCCGGGAACGGAGCGGGCCAAGCGTAGAGGTCGAGAGCCCCGCCGTTCGGTCTGGCCAGCCGCATCCGTTCGGGGGCGTTGACATATATGTCGATATCGGCATATGATGTCCCATGGCCCGGGCCGCGACCACTGCCGATGCCTTCAACGCGGTGGCCGAACCTCGGCGGCGGCAGATCCTGGACGCTCTTTCGGCCGGGGAACGACCCGTGAACGATCTCGTCGCGTTCTTGGATCTCCCCCAGCCCCTGGTGTCCAAGCACCTCCGCGTGTTGCGAGAGGTCGGTCTGGTGGACGTGCGCGACGAGGGGCGGCGCCGGATGTACCGGATCAACGCCCGCCCGCTCAAGCCCATCCACGACTGGGTCAGGGCCTATGAGGGGTCGTGGTCGGCGCGCTTCGATCGGTTGGACAGCGTTCTGGACGAGCTCAAGGAGACGGAGGATCAGAGATGACCGGCATTGGGACGGCAGTCGTCACGCTCCCTACCGAGACGCAGATACTCATCACACGGGAGTTCGATGCGCCCAAGCACCTCGTCTACCAGGCATGGACCACTCCTGAACTCATAAAGCGCTGGTGGGGGGGAGATCGGGGCGAGGTGACGATCGCCGAAGTGGATCTGCGGGTCGGTGAAACATGGCGGTATGTGCTGATGGCGAACGGCGGTTTCGAGGTCGCCTTCCACGGCGAGTATCGGGAGATCGTTCCGAACGAACGAATCGTCTCGACCGAAGTCTTCGAGGGGATGCCGGGAGCTGAAGCGGTGGGCACGAACACGTTCAGAGAAGCGGATGGGCGTACGACCCTCACGATCCTCGTGGAACATCCGAGCCAAGAGTTCCGCGACGCTCACATCAACTCCGGCATGGAGGGTGGCATGCAGGAGGCGATGAACCACCTCGAGGACGTTGCGGCTTCGCTGGCCGGGCACTGACCGGGGGCGGTTGAGGGATCCACCGGACGCGGCACCGCACGTCGTCGTCTGACCCAGATGGACATCGTCACCCGGCCGGGTGAGCGCCCGCACTAAGCCCTTCTCGCCCAGCTCAGCCCTCGTCGCGATCGGGAACTGACATCTCAGCCAGCAAGGACCACTCGGTTCCCGGTATCTCGGCGTAGATGATCTGAGGCGTGTCTACCAACATCGACGGTGCTCGTCTGATGGCCTCCTTGAAGTGTTCGGAGTTGACATGAGCGGCACCGGCGTCTGGATCGCGAAATCCTTCGAGCAGGACGAATTGACTCGGGTTGTCCACGCTCCGCGACCACTCGAACCACAGGTTCCCCGGCTCCTGGCGTGTGCCCTGGGTGAACTCGCGGAGGCCTTCGAGCCACTCGTCCGTGCGATCGGGACGCACATTGAACCGGACGATGATCGAGACCATGAGGAAGGCTTTCTCTCGGAGATTGCAGGGCGAGTGTCCGAGAGCCCGTCTCGGTACGCCGGCCGACCAGGGTACCGCCTCAGGTACCGACCAATTCGGGCCGACCCGGACGAGCGCCCGTCGTGCCTGAGCTCGCCGGCTTCCGTACTGGCCAGCCGCGCGCCGGACGCTCCACCGGATTCGGCCCGATAGCCCAACCAGCCTGCCTGTCGGCCGGGTGGCGTGCCTACACTTGGCCGCGTCGGGGGCCTCCGGTCGAAGAACACCTGGGTGGACACCCGTGCGCGAACAGGATCGGAGAGTCAATGCGGTCGGATCAGGCCCTGCTGGACGAGGAGGTCGTGGGTCCGCCGCCGCGCTGGCTCTACCTGTCCGAGCCCGCCCGCGGCGCGCTGAGGTTCAACGCGCTGCCGATCGTGCTGCTCTCCCTGGCGCTGGCTCCGCGCGGGGACGGGCACGGGGTGCTCGTACTTCCGGGATTGCTCGCCTCGGACATGAGCACCACGCCGCTACGTCGGTTTCTCGGGGGTCTCGGCTACGACGTACGGGGATGGAGCCTCGGTCGCAATCTGGGCCCAACGGACGACGTCCTCGACGGCCTGCGCCGCGCGGTGCCTCAGCTCGCCGACTCCACCGGGGGAGCTGTGTCCCTGGTGGGTTGGAGTCTGGGTGGCATCTACGCGCGGGAGCTGGCGAGAGAATTTCCCTCGTTGGTTCGCCGCGTCGTTACCCTCGGCAGTCCGTTCGCCCTGACCGACGACCAGCAGAGCCACGCGTACGGCGCCTATCAACGTCAGGCGCACCTGCACGCCCAAGGCCGCGTGCCGTCTCGCCAGGAGATCGCGCGCCCCATTCCGGTCCCGTCTACCGCTGTGTACTCGCGACGCGACGGGATCGTGGCCTGGCAGGCATGCATCGCCGAGCCCTCTGTGCTCCACGAGAATGTCGAGGTCCGTTGCGCCCACCTCGGGTTGGGCATCGACCCGGCGACGCTCTGGGTCGTCGCCGACCGGTTGGCGCAGCCCGGCGACTCCCACCGGCCCTTCCGGTCCACGGGCGCGTTCCGCCTGCTCTATCCGGAGGAGCGGTGACGGCGCGCAGCGCCGGGCTGCCCAGGACGCAGCCAGCGCCCTGGACGTTCGCCGAGCCGTGGGGCGCGCACGGCTGGATCGCCGATGTCGGCGGCCCCGTCCACTGGATCGAGTTCGGAGAGGCGACCGACCCTCAGGCACCGCCGGTGGTGTTCGTCCACGGGCTCGGTGGATCGCACCTCAACTGGGTACTCGTGGGTCCGGCGCTGGCCGAGGGACGCCGAGCGGTGGCGCTGGATCTGGCCGGATTCGGGCTGTCACCGGGCGCCGGCCGCGACTGCTCCGTGCAGGCCAACGCTCGGCTGCTGCACCGCTTCCTCGCCGAGGTGGTCGGGGCCCCGGCGGTGCTCGTCGGCAACTCGATGGGCGGTGCTGTGTCGGTGCTCGCGGCGGCCGCGCACCCCGAGGCGGTCGCCGGACTCGTCCTCGTGGACCCGGCGCTGCCGGCCGCGATCCAGCTGCCCGACGCCGCTATGGCCGGAGTGGTCCTGCTCTCGACACCCCTGGTCGGCGGACGTTTCATGAAGCTGGCGGAATCGCGCCTCTCATCGCGACAGCTGGCCGACCGAGTGATGCGCGTGTGCTTCGCCGATCCGGCGAGGGCCTCCGAGCCGGTCATGGCGGCCACCGCCGCACTCGCCGAACACCGGCGATCGACGGCGTGGAAGGAGCACTCGTTCCTCCAAGCGGCCCGCTCATTGATGCGCCTCCTCTCCCGGCCGGCCCACTACCGCGCGATGATGCGTGCCCTGGCGCCGCCGACGCTGCTCATCCACGGGGCGGCCGACCGGCTGGTCCGGATCAAGGCGGCCCGGGTCGTGGCAACCGACAATCCCGGCTGGGACACCTGCTTTCTCCCCGACGTCGGGCACACACCCCAACTCGAGCGTCCGGATCAGGTCCTAGGAGCAATCGACGGCTGGTTTGCGCAGCACCCTGGTCTCACCGGCCAGCATTAAGGGGGCGACATGCAACAGCTCACGGGCCTCGATGCCGCGTTTCTGGCCCTCGAGACACCCAACTCGACCGGCCACGTTGGCGGCGTCTGCATCCTCGATCCACCCGACAGTGCCCGCCCGCTCGATCTGGGGACCCTCACGGGGCTGCTGGCGGCCCGGCTACCGCTCGTTCCGGTCCTGCGCCGTCGATTGCTCCCCGTGCCGTTCGGTCTCGACCAGCCCTACTGGATCGACGACGCCAATTTCGACATCGAGTACCACGTTCGGGAGGTCGCGCTCCCCAGCCCCGGCTCGGACATTCAGCTCGCCGAGCAGGTTTCCCGCCTGCACGCGCGGCCACTTGACCGCAGTCGCCCGCTCTGGGAGATCTACCTCATCACCGGGTTGGCCGAGGGTCGCGTCGGCGTCTATACGAAGTTGCACCACGCCGCGATTGACGGCGTGTCAGGCACCGAGCTGCTCACACTCTTGCTCGATCTCTCCCCCGATGGGCGTGAACTTCCCCCGAAGGAGGAGTTCACGCCGGTCCCGCCGCCGCCCCGAGTAGTTCTCACTGCGCTGGCAGCCGTTCGCCTGCTGCAGCGGCCGGTCCAGACCGTTCGGATCGCCAACGGCGTGGTCCGGATGCTGCCCACGCTGGCACCGGCCGTCGGTTCCCTCGTCGGAGGACTCCTCGGGCTGAACCGGGGCGACGGCGCCGTCATCTCGACGTCTCCGGGGCGGGCGCCGAGCACGCCGTTCAACAAGTCGATCACGCCCCATCGGCGCTTTGCGTTCTGCAGCGTGGACCTCGGCACCGTGAAGACGGTGAAGACCGCCTATAAAGTGTCCGTCAACGACGTCGTCATGGCGATGTGCGCCGGCGCACTGCGCCGCTGGCTCACGGATCACGACGCGCTGCCCGAGCCACCACTCATCGCGATGATCCCGGTATCGGTCCGCGACGAAGCGAGCAAGGGGGCCATGGGGAATCGGGTCTCGGCGATGCTTGCCCGGTTGCCGACCAACGTCGACGATCCGGAGGAACGCCTCACGATCGTGCACGAAGCGACCATGGTCGCGAAGTCCCAACAGGCGGCGATCCCCCAGGGCCTGGTCGATCACATCTCCGACTTCGCCCCGCCGGCCCTCACCGCTCGCGCGGCGCGGGTGGTGTTTGCAACCGGCATCTTGCACCGGCTACCGCCGTTCAACCTGTGCATCTCGAATGTCCCGGGTCCGAATGTGCCCGTCTACCTCGGCGGCGCCAAACTGCTCGCCCACTATCCCGTCTCGGTGATCACGGACGGCCAGGGACTCAACATCACGGTCATCGGGTACCTGGGCCAGCTGCACTTCGGTCTCGTCTCCTGCCGAGAGCTCGTGCCCGATATCGAAAACCTGACCGGCTATCTCGCAGACGAGTTGGAGTTGCTCGCCAAGGCTGCTGCTAGCCATCAGCAGGGGTCCTTGCCCTAGGAGTCGGAGCGACGCCTAGCATGCGGCCGATGAGTACCGACGCCGCCGAGGTGAGCCTGGGTGGGCTCTACCTCGACACGCACGACCGGCTGGTCGCCCTGCTCGGTGAGCTCGATTCGGCCGAGCTCGACCGACCGGTGCCCGCCTGCCCAGGTTGGTCGGTATTCGACGTGGTGGCGCATCTCACCGCGGTGGCCCAGGACATCCTCGCCGGCCGGCTGACGAGTCCGCCCACCGACCAAGAGACCGCGGCTCAGGTGGCCCGCTTCCGGGGTCGTCCGTTCGACCAGGTGCTCGCCGAGTGGGACACCAAGGCGGGGCCGCTGGCAGAAATGGTCTCGGCCGCCCGCGCCTGGCCGGCTGTGTCTGACATCGCCGCCCACGAACAGGACATCCGGGCGGCCACCGACCGGCCCGGCGCCCGCGACAGCGACGTCGTGCGACTGTGCGGCGCTCGGTTGGTCACGGGCCTTCGCCCGCCGGTGCCGGTGCGGGTGACGGTCGAGGACGCCGAGTTCTTCGCGGGCCCGGACGGCCCCCTGGACGGCGCCGACACCGAGGTGCTGGCGCTCAGGACCACCCGCTTCGAAGCCTTTCGCTGGCGTCTTGGGCGGCGCAGCCGCGGCCAGCTGGTCGCACTCGACTGGTCGAGCGACCCGGCGGCGGTCATCGACCACCTGGCCATTTTCGGGCCTTCTCCAACCGACATAATCGAGTAGCCGCCGGGGCGCTCCCCACCGGGACCGTCCACCGAGCCTTGACACTGGCGAGTGGCCGACCATACGTTGACAATGCCTCGGCCGTCGGTCGAGGTGGTGCAGAAGTAGCGAAGCCCGGTGAGAATCCGGCGCTGTCCCGCAACGGTGAAGCCCTCTCGAGGGGACGAGTCCGGTCGCCTGCCCTGTGCCGCGAAGCCAGTCCTCGGAGGAGGGGCGGTTCGTGCGAGGGCCCTGGCGTCGGATCCTCGCCGGAGCTCTTCGTCCTCCGAGTGCGAGGAGGACGGTCAATGAACAGGGCGGCCAACCGGATTCGCTCCGTGCGTGCCTCGCTCTCGCCGCGCGAGTGGGGGCGGCTCAGCGCCATGGGCCTGGCAGTCCTGGCGCTCAACGTCCTCGGCTGGGCGATCTTCCTCTTCGCCATCGCCCCGCACCACTTCCGGTTCAAGGGGCTTGGGCTCGGACTCGGGGTTGCCCTAACCGCCTGGACCCTCGGTGCCAGGCATGCCTTCGACGCCGATCACATCTCGGCCATCGACAACACCACCCGCAAACTCATGGCCGACGGCCGCCGTCCGCTTGGCACCGGGTTCTTCTTTGCTCTGGGACACTCCTCGATCATCATGGCCGTTGGGGCCGGACTGGCCATCGCCGCCCGAGCGGTCTTTGGTGCGGTCGTCGATCCGACTTCCGGGTACGAGAGGCTGGGTGGGGTTGTCGGCACCTCTCTCGCCGCCACCTTTTTGTACCTCATCGCGGCGCTCAACCTCGTGGTACTCGCCGGGATCTTCAAGGTCTTCCGAGGCATGCGCCAAGGGCTGTACGACGAAGACGAGCTCGAACGCCAACTCCAAGCCCGCGGACTGATGTGGCGGTTCTTCGGACGGTTCATGCGCTCGATCACCAAGACCTGGCACATGTACTTCGTCGGGATCGTCTTCGGCATCGGGTTCGACACCGCCACCGAGGTGCTCCTCCTGGCCGCGACCGCCACCGCGGCAACCCAGGGCCTCCCCTGGTACGCCGTGCTGTCGCTACCCCTGCTGTTCGCCGGGGGGATGACCCTGTTCGACACCATCGACGGGTGCTTCATGAACTTCGCCTACGGATGGGCATTCGCCCGTCCGATGCGCAAGATCTATTACAACCTGGTCATCACCGGACTCTCGATTGCCGTGGCATTCCTCATCGGCACCATCGAGATCTTCGGCCTGCTGTCCACCGAGCTGCACATCCATGGCAGCTTCTGGGAATTCATGGCCAACTTCAATATCAACCATGCGGGGTTCGCAATCGCCGGGCTGTTCGTCGTCGTCTGGGCCGTGGCCATCGCCTACTGGAGATTCGGCAAAGTCGAGGCCAGGTGGGTCCCCGAAACTGGAGCTGGTCGCCAGAGCCAGCACGCGCCGGTGCCAGCCACCATCGAGAACTCAACGCTCGATTCGGTCTGAGAAACCTCGGTGCGAACCGCATCGGTCGCCGGGCGCCAACAAGCCTCGCTCCTCAGCTATGACCTCGACTTCGAGCACATCGCGGGTGTCGTGGGGATCGAACTTGATGAGGCTTCCCCGAAGACGCAGCGCCGTCCGCCGAGCCGAGCCCACTTGCCCCGGTGGCCAAACCCGGTCCAGCGACCGAGCCGCAGGCCGCACGCCCTCCGTCGGAAGTCGTCGAGGCGAGAGGCCTCCTATCCTGTCTGTCATGACCGTGCCGACCGACCCCTTCTCTCTCGTGCGCCCGGTTTGGCCGCTCTCTGACCGAGGTCTCGGACAGCGACTGATCGACCTGGCCCTCCTCCCGTTCATCGCCGGGCAGCAACCCTTTGCCCGCCAGGTGTCCTTCGCCGACTTCGATGCGATCGATCCGTTCGTTCCCAAGGACGCGCTGGTCGACTGGGAGTACGAGCAGGAAGGTGGGGAACACCACCAGCTGGTCCACGGGGAAGGCTGGCGAGTCCACCTGCTGCTCATCCGGCGCAAGCCGGAGGTCCAAGTGCTGATCACCGCCGAGTCACCCGAGCTGGCCGAAAAGGTGCTCGCGGAGATCCGCGGCTGTTTGCCCAGCCCGAGCGAGCCGGGAGAGCAGGCGCGGGTGAGCTTGTGGAGCGCCGGCACCGGGGGATCACCGACCCGGTACCGACGCTGGATGGAGGCACCCCGCTGGTCGACCATCGCCCAGAACTATCCGCCCGAGGTTGGCCGCGCGCTGACCCAGGTCATGTCGATGGACCAAGCCGCTGAGCGGGGCGGCAGGCTCATCCTGTGGTACGGGGAACCCGGGACGGGCAAGACGACTGCTGTTCGCGCCCTGGCGCGGGAATGGATCCGGTGGGCCGACTTCCACTTCGTGCTCGATCCCGAGGAATTCTTCGCCGGGCCGGACTACCTGATGCACGTGGTGACAGCGGAGGATCAGTGGTGGGAGCGGAGCACCACCTCCGATCCCGACCGCTGGAAGGTCCTCGTGGTGGAGGACGCCGACGAGTTGATTCGAGCCGATGCCCGCCGGTCGGCGGGAGCTTCGCTCGGGCGCCTGCTCAACCTGACCGACGGCATTCTGGGCCACGGCATGCGCGTGCTCCTGCTCCTCACCTCTAACGAGCCGGTGCACGGGCTGCACCCGGCGGTCGTGCGGCCTGGCCGGTGCCTGGCCGACGTGCAGTTCTCCCTGTTCACGCGGGCACAGGCCGCCGGGTGGTTGGCCGGCGGCGGCAAGCCACCGTCAGGGGACTGCACGCTGGCCGAGTTGTACCGCCTGCGCGGCGACGTGAACACCATCGCGACCCCCCGATCCACTCCCGGCGGGTCGGCCTATCTGTGAGGTGACTGAACAGTGACAATCCGCGCTCAGAGATTCTCATTCCGCCCTTCAGAGTGACGCCCAAGAAGCCGCCGCGTAGGTGCAGATTCGATCATGGACTGCGCCGGACGACGAAGCCAGACACTGAGGACGTGGAGCTGCCGACGTTGCAGAAGCTGGTCTGGCACCAGAAGTCGCCGAGAACGTTTCGGGGAATCCTTCCTCGAGGTTCCATTCGCCTCGGTCTCCTTTCGGCTCTGGCGATCGTCGCGACCGCGCTTGGGGGTTGCACCAGCGGCTCGGCCGAGACTGCACCGAGCCTCGCGTCTCCGATCCAGTACCCGTCGAACATCGCCGGAGCAGCCGGAGTCCAGGGGCCGATCAGCTCGCCAGGGGGGCCCTTTCTCCACGATCAGCTGGGCCGGGTCGTGTTCTTGCACGGTGTGAACGCGGTGTACAAGCGACCCCCCTACGAGCTCTACCCGGCTCCGGGCAAGCCCTGGAACTTCACTGCTGCCGACGCCTCACTCATGGCCAGGCTGGGGTTCAACGTCGTCCGACTGGGGATTACCTGGAAGGGTCTCGAACCAGGAACCGCCCCCGCCAACGACCCCGCGATCTGCACGCGCGGCACGCCGCACGATCCGGGACAGTTCAACCCGGCGCTCCTCACTCGCTATCTGAAGAAGCTCCGCCAAACCGTCGACCTGCTGGGTCGCTTCCACATCTACACGCTGCTCGACATGCACCAAGACGTCTACAACGAGCTGTTCGACGGGGAGGGAGCTCCGAACTGGGCGGTGTGCACCGACGGCGTTCCCAACACCGATCCCCCGGGACGGTGGTCTCGCAACTACGGGACCGGCGCGGCCGAGGTCGCCTACCGGCATTTCTGGACCAACGACGTGGTCGGGGATCTCCAGGGCGAGTATGACCGGGTCTGGGCGGCGGTTGCCAGCTATTTTCGGACTAACCCCTGGGTCGTCGGGTACGACCCGTTCAACGAGCCGTTCTCGACGTCGCTCATCACGAGCGGCAACGAGCAGTTCGACGGGCAGCTGGAGTGCTTCTACACGGGCGCCGCCTTTGTCGGCCGGGCCACTCACGGTGCTCCGACAATTGTGTGTCCGCCGGACGATCCAGCGGTGGGCGTCATTCCTCGCATCCTCGGTGCCGATCCGCGTCACTTGGTGTTCTACGAGCCCGACATATTCGGCAATCGCGGGTACAGCAACTTTGTCGGACCGATGAACTTCTCGAACCTGGTGTTCAACGTGCACGTCTATTGCGGCCAGCGCAGCGGGAAGACGGGGAACCCGACCGACGTGGCGGCCTGTGCAAACCACGAGCAGCGTTCGCTGAAGACGCGCTCGGAGGACCGCGGCGACCTTGGCTCTCCGTCCCAACCGCGTGGTCCCGCGTGGTTCGTGAGCGAGTTCGGTGCCACGTCGAGCACGAGGTTGCTGGGCCGTCTCACGGCGGAGGCCGATCGCGCTCTGGTCGGCTGGACCTACTGGTCGTGGAAGTACTACCAGGACCCGACAGGGAGCTCCGCCGAGGCATTGGTCGCCTTCGACGGCCGGCTTCGGTCCACCGCTCGAGTGCTGGCCCGCACCTACCCGGAGGCGATCGCCGGACGGCCAACGTCGCTGTCGTTCAATCCGACCAGCGGGGCATTCCACCTCATCTATGCCCCAGATCGGGCGATTCACGTGCCGACGCTGATCTTCGTTCCGACTCAGATCCACTATCCCGACGGCTACTGCGCTCGGGCCTCTGGAGGCTCGGTCGTATCCAGTCCCGAGAGCCAGCTCCTCGAAGTGGAGAATGCACCCACCGGACGCTCGGTGAGCGTCACCGTAACTCGGGGAGCCTGCCCATTTGGATGAAGACGGGTCCCTTTCACAACAATCGCCAGCGCTCCCGACCGTTGATCGATCTCCACTGGCGCGGGACAAAGTCGACATGGTCGGAGAACCAGACGCAACGTGAAACGGTCCTCGTCTCGTAGTGGCGATCGTCGACAAGTGGAATCGACGTTGTCGGTAGACTGGAATGGCATGCGCCATTCGGTCGCGCTGAGGCCACCACACCTGACCACCCGGTCCGGTGCGGATCACGTTGGCCCTTCGAAGGAGTCGAAGGCGGAAGGAACCAGTTGGTCGACCTAGACCGACCAGCCCAACGTATTGGCGATCAGGCCAAGCAACATCGACGCCAGTTGATGGAGACTGAGTTCGAACGAATCGCCCTTGAGCTCTTCGCTGCGAACGGATTTAGCAAGGTATCGGTTGAAGAGATCGCCGATCGGGCGGGCGTCACCGTCCGCACCTTCTATCGATACTTCTCGTCGAAGGAGGATGTCCTTACGCTCTTCCCGCGACGGCTCAACCGGTTCGTGCACGACGTGTTGGAGGCACAACCGAACGACCTGGGCCCATTCGAGGCACTCTCTTCATCTCTTGTCGAACTGGCAGCCTCTATCGATCTCGATCAACTCCGCGACTGGACCGCTGCGGTGAGTGCTGAACCGCGCCCGCCGGA
>Ga0209415_10001168_pt1 | contig 49869 bp, 47 predicted proteins | sample PeaSoiSIISIP2007_FD_187696 | JGI IMG/M metagenome (GOLD analysis project Ga0209415, IMG submission 187696) | Peat soil microbial communities from Weissenstadt, Germany - SII-SIP-2007 (SPAdes) (version 2) | ecosystem: Environmental > Terrestrial > Soil > Wetlands > Peat | place: Germany... | reverse complement strand
CGTTTTCGAGCCGGGAAATGGCCACCGGCTGCGGGCGGCGCGCCGTGCGCCATTCCTCGAGCGCGCTTTCAAACGCGGCGCGCGCGCCGCGCAACGGCACGCGGTCCTGCGGCCGGCGCGGTCCGGCGAGGTTCGGTTCGACCGTGGCCAGATCGAGCTCGAGCGTGTCGGTGAAACGCGGGTCGGGCGAGGCATCGGTGCGGAACATGCCCTGCGCCTTCGCGTACGCTTCGACCAGCGCGATCTGCTGCTCGTTACGGCCGGTGAGTCGCAGATAGGTCAGCGTTTGCGCGTCGATCGGAAAGATCGAAATCGTCGAACCGTATTCGGGCGACATGTTCCCGATCGTCGTGCGCACGGCGACCGGCAGATTCGAGAGACCTTGGCCGTAGAACTCAACGAACTTGCCGACCACGCCCTTGCGGCGCAGCAGCTGCGTGATCTGCAAGACGAGGTCGGTCGCGGTGACGCCTTCGCGCAATTTCCCGTTCAGCCGGAAGCCGATCACTTCGGGAATCAGCATCGTGACCGGTTGACCGAGCATCGCGGCCTCAGCTTCGATGCCTCCGACGCCCCACGCGAGCACGCCCAACCCGTTGGCCATCGGGGTGTGCGAGTCGGTTCCGACGACCGAGTCCGGATAGGCCAGCGGCGATGCTTCGGCGGGATGACCTTCGCCGGCACCGCCGGCACCGAAGACGATGCGCGCGAGGTACTCGATGTTCACCTGGTGGACGATTCCCGTGTCGGGCGGGACCGCTCGATAGCCGTCCAGCGCGCCTTGCCCCCACTTGAGGAAGCCGTAGCGCTCGACGTTGCGCTCGAACTCGAGTTTGGCGTTGCGTTCGAACGCGTCGGGCGTGCCGAACGCGTCGACCTGGACCGAGTGGTCGATGACCAGCTCGACCGGCTGCAACGGGTTGATCTTTTCGGGCTTCCCGCCCATCTCGGCGATCGCGTCGCGCATCGCGGCCAAGTCGACGACGCACGGAACGCCGGTGAAGTCCTGGAGCAGCACGCGGGCCGGCCGGTAGGCGATTTCCTTGTCTTCCTTCGAGCCGGGCTTCCAGGCGGCGAGGGCCTCGATGTCGGCCGCGACGACCGACCGGCCGTCCTCGAACCGGAGCAGATTCTCGAGCAGAACCTTGAGCGAAAAGGGCAAGGTCGCGAGGTCGTGGCCCTTCGCGGCGAGGGCGTCGAGCCGGAAGTACGTGTAGCTGCGGCTACCGACGCGTAAGGTCTCCCGAGCGCCGAACGAATTGGGGTGGGCCAGCGTGTTCACATTGACCGCCCTTCGCCGCGCGCGGTGGTGCCTACTCCGACGCGAGGCTCTCCTCGAGCATCGTCTCCCAGGTCGTCCGCGGCAGCCCGTCGCGATACCCGCCGATCCGCAGGGCCCGCTCGCCGCTCAGGAACTGCCATAGCGGCGCGACGACGAGGTCGCACCGCCACGGCGTGAGGTCCAGCACTGCGGCCAGTTCTTCCGGCGATTGGGGCAGATCGCGCGCGATTCGCTCGATTTCCGTGCGCGAAACGAGCAGTGCCGCGGGCAAGTCGTTGGCCGCAGCGACCGCGTTGATCAAGAGCGCGATCGCAGCCACCAGCGCGTCGCGCTGTGCGCCCAGCGGACGCGGCGCCCGCGGCGGCAGCGCCTCTTCGGGGAGCGCTTCGCCGGCCGCCACCGCCGCGATGATGCGCGCCCCGATGTGCTTGCGCATGCCGCTGTCCAGCCGCCGCAACTGGCTCAACTCCTCGACCGACTTCGGTCGCAGTCCAACCAGGCCCACCAGCACGTCGTCGGGCAGCACGTATTTCAACGGAACGTTGCGTTCGCGCGCGACGGTCTCGCGCAACAGCGCCAACTCGTTGAGCAGGCCGAGTTCGCGGCGGTTCATCCGGGCGTTGCCCGCGACGCGCAGATAGAGCCGGCGTTTGTCCGAACGGTACGTCCGCGGGTCGACCAGCGTGCGCATTTCTTCCCAGGCCCAGACGCGGCGGCCGCGCGCGGTCAGCTTCTCCTCCAGCCGGTCGGCAATTGCAAACAGATAACGCACGTCGTCGACGAGGTAGTCGACCTGACGGGATGTGAAGGGGCGCGTGCTCCAATCGCTGACGGTCTGCGATTTGAGCAGCGTGACCCCGGCCACCTCGCGCACCAGATCGAGCAGCGAAATCGACATGCCGTAGCCGCAGAACGCGGCCGCGACCTGCGTGTCGTACGCATCTCGCGGCAGCACGCCGAAAGCATCCTCGAGAATACGCAAGTCGCTCGAAAGCGCGTGACCGATCACAGTTGCGTCGCGCAGCGCTTCGGCCAACGGGCGCAAATCGGGCAGCGCCAGCGGATCGACGATCGCGACCGCGTCGTCGAAGGCCACCTGAACGACCATCAGTTTCGGCGTGAAGTGTTTCTCGGTGTGAAATTCGGTGTCGAGCCCGATGCGCGGAACACTCGCGATACGCGCGCACAGCGCTGCCAGCGCCGGCAGGTCGGCGACGACCTCGACGTTCACCGCGTCACGACCGGTACCGGGCTCGGAGTGTGATGCTGGCGATGCGGAAAGTGCACGTTATGCCGTTCTGCATAGGCGCTCGCCCGGTCCCCCAAATCGTCGATGTAGTTCGATAGAACATCGCCGCCGACGGCGAGTGCGGTGCAAATCGGGATCGCGATGGCCGACATCGTGTAGATCTGACGCCAGATCGGCACGCGCAGTGCGGCCGCGGTCTGCGTCGCGATCGTTCCGCCCAGTCCCGGGATGATGCGCACGACGATCAAGAACATCGGCGAGCCGATCTTGAAGTGCCGCACCCAGTGCGGGAGCCGCTGGACCGTCCGCTCGATGTCGAGCAGCCTCGACGTGCGCAGCGCGATGACGTAGCCGATGATCGCCGCGACGACGATTCCGGCTGCATTGACCAGCGAACCGAGCCACGGGCCGAAAATGGCGCCGTTCATGATCGCGAGAGCGTCGGTGACGGAGAACGGCGCCGAGGCGACCACCGCAAAGATCAGCACCGCGAGCGGGTAGCGGCTGATCCCGAGCACGCCGAGGAGATGCTCGACCTCCGTCTTTTTGGCGACAACGATTGCCGCCAACATGAAGGAAGCGGCGAAAATCAGCGCCGCCTCCAGGTGGCGGAGAAACATCGCGAAACCGGGCCTCACGAGCGGCTTCTTTGCGGGCACGCCCCCGAGGCCTCTGCAACGAACGCTTGCTCGGTGGAAAAAATAGGTGCGATTATGCCCTATTGCAGCGCCAGCGACGTGGGTGTACGATGACTGCACCTCGAGGTAAAACACACCGAATTTTCGACCCAAGGAGGGCGGCTTGACGTCGCAAGATCCACCTGGGTACTGAGCACCGAGACGGCTGATTTGCTCGCCGTTTTGGTGAGGTCCGACGCCTCTACACTCATAAACAGCGGAAGGAGGGCGGATCCAACGTTGGAACCGCAAGATCCCCCGAAGGTTGTCGCCTCGTAGCCCCGAGGCTGCGAGTTGGCACCGACCACCCAAGCTTTGAGAATGGGCCCCGCTCCACGGGGTCCATTCCGCTTTTTCCAGAATGACGCAACGTGGCTGTTCCGCGTCTGCGCGATGCCTCCACCGTCGTGGTGACCCGCGACTCGGAGGCCGGCATTGAAGTCTACCTGCTGAGGCGCGGCTCCAATTCACCGGGGTTTCCCGACGCCTACGTGTTTCCCGGGGGAACGCTCGACAAGACCGATTACTCGCCGCAAGCGCGCATGCGCCTCGTCGGCCAGTGGCGGCCGGACGAACCGGCGTTCACGTACGCCGCGATCCGCGAAACGTTCGAAGAGTGCGGGCTGCTGTTTTCGGTCGAACCGGTGCCGCACGAAGCCTTGCGCGCGGCTCGAACGCGGATGCTCAAATACGAACGCTCGTTCGGCGAGACGCTGATCGACTTGGAGGTGCGGCTGGACGCACGCGCGGTGCGCTACTTCTCGCGCTGGATCACGCCCACCGTGAACCCGCACCGCTTCGATGCTCGGTTCTTCGTCGCGCGCGCGCCGGACGGCCAAATCGCCGAAGCCGACGAGCTGGAAACCTACGACGGCCGCTGGGTGCGCCCAGCCGACATTCTCGGCGAGGCCGAGCGCAACGAGATCCAGATGGTCTTTCCCACGATCAAGCATCTCGAGCGCCTCAGCTCGTTCGCCACGGTCGACGAGTTGCTGGCATTTGCCGAAACGAAGAAGACGATTCCGGTCACGCCGGAAGTGCGCCCCGGACCGACGTTCCTCTTGCCGCCGCAATTCGAGAATACGTGGTAGCGCTCGGCCCGCGCGTGTCCCGGTTACGCTCGAACAACCCGTCGGCGATGACGCTCGACGGCACCAACGGCTACGTCGTCGACGGCGGCGGCGGCGCGTGGATTGCGATCGATCCCGGGCCCGACGACCCCGCGCAGGTCGCGGCGTTCGTCGACGCCGCGCGTGCCGGGGGCGCACACTACGAAGCGATCCTCGTCACGCACGGACATCCCGACCACTACCCCGCGGCCGCGCCGCTCGCGCGCGCGACCGGCGCGCCGGTTTACGCGCACCCGGCGGCAACCTTTCCGCACGACCGAACGCTGGCCGACGGCGAACGCGTGACGGCCGGCAGCGCAGCGCTCGTTGCGCTCGATGCGCCGGGCCACGCCCGCGATCACCTGGTATACGTTCTCGACCACGAACGCGCGCTCTTCACCGGCGACGTGATCCTGGGCACCGGCACCGTCGTGGTCGCCCCGCCCAACGGCGACATGCGCGCCTATCAGCGCACGCTGCACCGGTTGCGAGCGGACTATGCCGATGCCTCGGCGATCTACGGCGGACACGGTCCGGAAGTCCGCGACGCGCGCGCGAAGATCGACGAGTACATCGCGCATCGCGAACGCCGCGAAGCGGAAATCCTGGCGATCCTCGCGCGCGGTCCCGCCACGATTCCCACGTTGGTCGAAACGATCTATCGCGACGTCGACCGGCGCTTGTGGCCGGCGGCGGGCCGGCAGGTGCTCGCCTACCTGATCGCGCTCGAGCGCGAAGGCCGCATCAGCGCGACGCCGCGCAACGATCCGCTGACGCCGCTAGAGCGCGCGCTGCTCGCTCCCGACTGGCGCGCGGGCATCAGCGCACGCCACGCCGAGGTCGCGCAAGCCGAACTGGGTTACGGCAACGAGCCGCCGCGGCTTGTGGACTACGCGCTCGTCTAAGGAATTTTCACGACGACTTTGCCGAACTGGTTGCCGTCCAGCACGCGCTGCGCTGCGGCGGGAACGCCGGCGAGCGGCACGACCTCGTCGATGACCGGTTCGAGCGCAGTCTCGGCGAACAGGCGCAGCATCGCGCTGAAGTCGGCCGGGCTGCCCATCGAGGTACCGAGGATGTCGAGGTGTTTCCAGAAGACCGAGAACATGCGGATCTTCGCATCGCCGTTGGTACCGCCGTAGGCCACGACGCGCGCGCCGGGCCGCGCGATGTCGAGCGCCTTGGCGAACGTTTCGCCGCCCGACGCATCGATGACGAGCGTCGGCCCACCGCCGCTCTGCGCGCGCACCTCCTTCGCCCAGTTTTCACTCGTCTTGTAATTGATCGCGACGTCGGCGCCGAGCGCCGTCGCCCGGGCCAGCTTCGCGTCGCTCGACGAGGTGACGATGGTGCGCGCGCCGATCGACTTCGCAAACAGCAGCACGAACGTCTGCACGCCGCCGCCGATGCCGGGGATCAGCACGACATCGTCCTTCGTCGCGCGCCCGCGCGTGAACACCGCGCGGTAGGCGGTCAAGCCGGCCAGCGGAATCGCGGCCGCGCGATCGTCGCTCAAACGCGCCGGCTTGGGATGCACGTTTTCGCCCGGCACCGTCACGTATTCGGCGAAGGTTCCGTGGCGCGGCATGCCCAGCAGCGTGCTGTCGCTGCGCCACAAGCGGGGGTCGTCGCCCCAGCCGAGCATCGGGTTGATCACCACGGTCGCGCCGACGGCCGGACCGCTCGCGCCCGGACCGTGCGCGGCGACGACGCCGCAGCCATCGGAGCCGGGGATCACCGGAAAGGCGATCCCCGGATACAACCCCTGCGTGATGAACACGTCGCGCCGGTTGAGCGCGGCGTAGCGCACGCGGACGAGGATCTCACCCGGCGCGGGCACCGGCGTTTCGAATTCTTCGACATGCAGGTTCTGCGGGCCGCCGATCTCGCGCAACACGATCGCTTGCATCGCCGTCAGACGAATCCGCTCGCGGCCGTGGCGCCCTTCTTGAGCAGCTCCGCCTGCCGCAGTTCGACGCGCCGTATTTTCCCCGAGCGCGTCTTCGGCAATTCGGCGATGAACTCGATCTCGCGCGGATACTTGTACGGCGCGGTCACCCGCTTGCAGTGTTCTTGCAGCTCGCGCACCAGCGCGTCGTCACCGGCGTGACCGGGCCGCAGCACGACGAACGCTTTGACGATATTGCCGCGGTCGGCGTCGGGTGAACCGACGACGGCCGACTCCTGCACCGCCGGATGCTCGAGCAGCGCGCTCTCCACTTCGAACGGGCCGATGCGGTAGGCGCCCGACGAGATCACGTCGTCGGAACGCCCGACGAACCAGAAGTAGCCGTCGTCGTCGAGTTGCGCCCGATCGCCGGTCAAGTACCACTCGCCGCGGCGCGACGCGTTGGTCTCGTCTTCGTTCTTGTAGTAGCCCGCAAACAGCGTCGGCGGCGTGCCGCGCAGCGCGATGTCGCCGACCGTTCCGGGCTCGCACACGTTCCCGCCCGCGTCGACGACGGCGACGTCGTGACCGGGCGTCGGTTTGCCCATCGAGCCCGGACGAACGTCCACGCCGCGGACGTTGGCGACCAACAGCGAGTTCTCGGTTTGTCCGTAGCCGTCCAGGATCGTCAGGCCGAACGCCTCGCGCCAGCGCGCCAATACTTCGGGATTGAGCGGCTCCCCGGCCGACACGCAATGCCGCAGGTTCGGCAGCGGCCAGCGCGTCGCGAGTTCCGGAAGTTTGGCCTCGAGACGATACTCGGTCGGGGCCTGGCAGAGCACGGTGACGCCGAGATCGCGGAGCAGATCCAGGCGCTCCTCGGCCGCGAAGGCGCCCTCGTGCACGACGATGGACGAACCGCACGACCACGGTCCGAGCAAGACGTTCCACAGCGACTTCGCCCAGCCGGTTCCGGCCGTGCACCACACGAGGTCCGCCGGCCCGCAATCGAACCAGACCGCCGCTTGCGCGCGCTTCGCGTGCGTGTAGCCGACGCGGTGCACGACGCCCTTGGGATCTTTCGTCGTCCCGCTCGTATAGACGATGAACGCGTTGTCGGCGGCCGCCGTCGGAAAGCCGTCGAACGGCGCGGCGCGCGCGACGAGCGGATGCATCGTGGTCCAGCCCTCGCGCTCACCCCCCACGAGCAGGTAGCGCGCGACGCCGGGCGCTGCGGCCCGGATGGCATCGACTTCGGCCGCGTTCGCGAGATGCGCGATGACCGTCGTCGCATCGCCGTGAACGGCGCGGTAGAGCAGATCCTTCGCTCGCAGCTGTTCGGCGCCCGGGATCGCGACCGCACCCAAACGCAGCAGCGCGGTCATCGCGAAGAGCCATTGCGGCGTCTTCGGCAGCACGACGATGACGTGGTCGCCGTGACGGACACCGAGGTCGCGCAGCGCGCTCGCCCAGCGCCGCGATTGCTCGGCTATCTGGGCGAAGGTGTACTCGCGCCGCCCTCCGGCCGCATCGACGAAGAGCAGGCCGCGCCGGTCGCTCTTGCCCAGCTCGTCGAGCACGTCGCGCGCGAAATTAAATGCCGCCGGAACGTCCCATCGGAAAGGCGCCGTTTTCGTCATGCGCGAGGATTCGCAAGCCGTCCCGACGCACCCGCCGCTATGGAATTCGATGCGGCGCGCGTCCTGCGAGCTTCCCGTTTTCGCCTCGGTGCCGTTCGCGCGATGGGCCTCCCGGCGATTCTGATCGGCGTCGCCGGCGTGATCCTAGCCGCCGGCGTGTCGCGCTCGTTCCGAACGATCGCCCCCATGCTGCCGGAGACGCTGCGCGAGCTGAAGAGCCTGGTGGACGCCGGACGCGACGCCCGGACGCTGAAGCCGTAAGGCAACCCCGGCGATGATCGACGAAGCGACGATGGTCGCGATGATCCGGGAGGCCCTGCCGGACGCGCAGGTCCAAGTCTGGGACCGGACCGGCACCCGGGACCACTTCGACGTGTTGATACGCTCGAACGCGTTCGCGGGGAAATCGCTCCTCGACCGGCACCGGCTGGTCGAAAAGACGCTCAAACCGGCGCGCGACGACGGGCGCATCCACGCCCTGGCCATTCGCACCGAACTTCTGGAGACCTAAATGTCCGACCCGATGCGCAGCGAGATCGAACGTGAGATCGCCGAAAACACCATTCTCGTGTACGGCAAGGGCACCAAAGACGCGCCCCAATGCGGCTTTACGCTGGAAACGATCCAGTTCTTCAACCATTTCGGCTACCCGTTCGAAGTGGTGAACGTCCTCGAGAACATGCCCAAGCGCGCCGCGCTGGCCGAGATGACCGACTGGCCGACGCTGCCGAAGGTCTTCATCAAAGGTCAGTTCTTCGGCGACACCGACATCCTCGGCCCGATGGCGCAGAACGGCGAACTCCAAGCCGTGCTCGAAGAAGCGTTCGTCGGCACGAACGTCAAGCCGACCATTCAACTACGCTAAGCGTAGTTGAATGGTCATCCCGAGCTTGTCGAGGGACAGCCGCAATCGTTATTTGAAGTTGTGGGCTAGCTCGAGATGGATGTTCCGCGGGCCGTAGCCCTTGAGATTCGTCGTGATGAACTGACCGCCGACCGCCGGGGCGGTGAGGCCTGAACCGGCAATGTCGAAGATCTCCGGATTGATGTTGAAGAGGTTGTCGACCGCGAGCTGCACGTAGGTGTTCTGGTCGTGGATCGGCACGCGCGCGGTCGCGCGGGTGATCTCGAAGGCCGGCTCGTTGAACGTGTTGTTCGGCCCGTAATAGATCATCCCGATGTTGCCGTACCAGCCGCCGTGCGCGTGGTAGTTGAGTTCCGCGTAGCCTTGGGAGTAAGGAATCGCCGAGCCGCCCGATGAGAGCAGCGAGGTCGGGCCGAAGTTCGCGCCGGTCACGACCCCCGCGTTCGACGTGGCGAGACCGGCAGCGTTGAACTGGTAGATGTTCGCCGGCACGTTGTACGGGTACCCGCGCAGCAGCGCGCCCTGCAGCGCGTAGCCGAAACCGGCCGCCGGGGCATGCTCGAGCTTCAGCTCGATGCCTTCGTAGCGCGCATCGGAGAGGTTGCTGTAGGCCGTGGTATAGAGCGGCACGATGCCGGTGGGTGCCGCGGCGGTAACCGGCACGGCAGCCAAACCGTTCAAGTAGATCGTCTTGAGGAACTGGTTGTGCAGGTTGGTGAGGTAGACGTCGCCGCTGAGCACCGTATCCGGCATGTGCGGCCCCAAGCGTAAGTCCGCCCCGAGGTCGTAGCCGAAGGATGTCTCCGGCTGCACGTTGACGCCGTTGACGCTATCGACGGCAGCGGTGCCGGGCTGAATTCCGGCCGGACAATTCGACGCCGTGCAGGGTGCCGGCACGCCGGCCGCACCGGCCAGGATGCCGAGGAACGGCGGCACCAGCGCCGAGCCGGCCGAGAAGCGCAGGCTCGTGTCGTGGTCGAGGCGATAAGCCAGACCTAGCCGCTCGTCATCGTGCCAGTAGATGTTGTCGTTGAACGAGATCGAGTTTCCGGGACCGCTGAAGATCGGATAGTGCGTATCGAAGCGCGTCAGGTAGTAGGTGGCGGTGGCGTTGAGCTTCGAGCCGATCTGGAAATCGCCGTGCACCGAGTACGTGCCCGTGTTCAGGGCCGAGCCGGCCGGGATGTTGCTCGTGCTCGACGTGTCGGGCGACCCCGGGGTGTACACGTGCGTCCACGAGTAGTTCTCGTCGACCGTAAACGCGACGATGTTCCCGCTATTGCCGAGCGAGTGGTCGTACTCGAAGGTGTAACCTTCCAGAACGTCCTGTTCGTCGGTAGTGAACAGCGGGCTCGTGATCGTCGCAGTGTAGGGGTTGCCGAACGCGTCGACGCCGTTCAGCGGCGCGCCGGAGGCCGTCGTCCCGTAGAGGTACACCGGCACCGTGTACGGCGTGTTGGTCGGATCGCCGTTGGTCTGAAGCCGGTTGATCGATGCGCTGTAAAAACGCGCCAGGACGTTGTCGTTCTTGAGTTGCGTGTGAAGCTCGCCCTCGAAGATCGGTTCGGTGTTGATCTCGTAATCTTGGGAAAAGTTATCGTTGAACGGGAAGAACGCGTACTGGTGACCGCTCGTGATGGTCGTGTTCGGGATGACCGGGTTGAAGTTGATGTTGTCGAGGTTCTGGACGTTGCCGTTCTGCGAGGCCGTCGTCCAGCTGGTCAGCAGCGTCGCCGTGAACGACGTCACGTCGGAGAAGTTGAAGCGCAGCTTTCCAAGCCCGGCTCGGTTGTCGTAAAACGTCGGCATCGAGATGCAGCAGCCGAGCGTTGAGGTGGTCTCGAGCGTCGCGTTCGTGTTGTTGGAACCGGGCGGATGCGAGCCTGTGGCCGATCCCGGCACGACGGGAACGCCCGCCGAATCGGTGTAGGTGACGTTGCTGAGCGCCGCGATGAACGTGCTCGGATTGTTGACGCCGGCGGCACCCGGCGTGCCTTCGGTAGCGAAGTCGAAAACGAAGCCGAGTTTACCGTTCAATATCGTATCCGCGACGCGGATGTTCGAAAACTTTCCGCCGAACCCGTCGACGCCGAACACGGCGTCGCCGGTCAACGTCGCGGTCGGATCCCACGTTTTGAAGTTGACGGTTCCGTTGACCGAGCGGCTGATCTGGTTGGGCATCGAGCCCGGACCTTTCTGGACCTCGATCGCGTCAAACATGTACTCGTTGAGGAAGGTCGTGACGTAGTCGCCGAACTTCCCGACCGAAACGGGATGACCGTCGATCAGCGACGCGGTTTCGTACGAAAGACCGCCGCGGATTGTCGGATAGGTGATCGAACCGCGAACGCCGCCGTTCGCCGAGCCGTTGGACGAGGAGTCGACGATGCCGGGCGTTTCGTCGAGAATATCCCGGACGCCGATGTCGCCTTGGTTCGCGAACGTCAGTGCGCCGATGTTCGTCTGGGCGGCGGCCGTCGTATTGAACTGCAGCGCACCCCCGGTACCGGTGGTGCGCACGGTACCGATCGTTTGCAAGCTCGAGAGCGTGGGGCGCGCGAGCCGAACGTCGAGCGCAACGGCGGCGTCCCCCAGTACGATGTTGTCGTCGGTTGAGTCGGAGAAGCCGGCGGCACGCACGAGGATCCGGTAGAGGCCTTCCGGCGCGCTCAGCGTGTAGTGCCCGTCCGCGTCAGACTTGGCCGTGACCGTCGCCGGGCCCGTCAGCACGATCGTCGCACCCGCGACCGGCGTGCTCGCCGGGTCGAGGACGACACCCGAGAGGCTGCCGGTGGTCTGTGCAACGGCCGGGATTGCGCCGAACAGTACGGCGAGCATCACGATGCCTAGAATGCGAGACACTGTTTGCACGAGCTTTCCTTGGAGACAAAGTGGGAGGCGATTCACTACGGCACCCCGTTCAAGAAGAAGCTGTCGATGAAGTAGTAGCCGCTGAATTTCAGCGAGTTCGAGCCGCTACCCGACTTCGTCCAGATCCCGACGAACACTTGGACGGCTTTGCCGGCGAACGGCTGCAGCGCGCTGTTCGCAACCGTCACCTGACGGTACGCCGTGTCACCGGGACTCGTCGCCGTCACGACTTGTTCGTCGTACAGGTCGGTGAGATACCCGCCGCTCGTGTCGAGCAGGATGACGTCGAAGTCGACGAAGGCCGCAGCTTCGTTGCCGTTACCAAATATCTGCATCACCATGTTGGCCTGCTGCCGCGGGATCGTCACCGCCTGACAGAGTCCGTCGTAGGCAAAGTTGGCCTGGTTGAAGGTCGAGAACACGCCGCCGAGCACGGCCGCATGCGTTCCATCCACACCGTCGAGCGGAACGGTGCTCTGCGTCGGGACCGGCGTCGCCGTCCCTTGCAGGATCGAACTGCCGCCCAGGGCGATGACCGCGCCGGGCGTCGTGGCCGGTGTCGGCGTGAACGTCGAGAGCGGATGGATGGGCGACGTGCCCGCCGGCGCCGACGGCGAGAGGGCCGAGATCGAGCACTGCGTCCAACCAGTGCTCCCTATGGCCGCACCGTAGGCTGCCGCCGTGCCGCTTTCGAAGCTCGGGTCGGCGAGGACCTGGGTCGGCGTGGCCACCGGCGTCGGGGTCGGTTGCGGGAAATTGCCTTGATAGAACGCGAGGTACAGCGCGCCGCCGGCAGCGATGGTCACCGGCGACTTGCCGGCCGGAAAATCGACCACGGTCATGGCGCTGTTGACGATTGACGTTGCGCCCGAAACGTTGGCCCAGGTCGTTCCCGTCCATTGCGCTTCCTGATAGGTTCCGATCGGTGGGGTGGTGAGGACCAGCGAAACCGCCGGGAGCCCACTGAGCAGGGCGCCGGCCGTGCTGGAGATGCTCACGTAGTACACGTTGGGGCTGGTCGGGCTGGAAGACGCTTCGACGCGAACGCGGTCCGCTGGCGTCACGGTCGTAGTTCCGGCCGGCGCCGTGGCGCTCGAACTTGCGGTCACGGCACCGGTGCCGCCCACATACGTGAGCGTCCCCGTCATGCCGCTGGCCGTGCCGATGCTTTGCGTCTGGGACGCGCCAGTCAGAACGAGGGCGCCGGCCGCGGCGACGGTGCCGGTGGGCGGACTAACGTAGGTCGACGGCTGACTGCCGGAACAAGCGGCAATGGCGATCGCCACGATCGCTGCAGCTGATAGCGCCAAAGGAAAACGCATCGGGGATCCTCGGAAAAAGTATTGCAACGTGCCGATGTCAGTCGGGACATTGGACATGCTGCTGAAGAAAAATGAAGGATCGCTTAAGGCCGGCCGCGGTGCCGTAACTGCAGGTCCACCAGCGGAATGCCCCCTCGCTTACCCGGGGCGACCGTACGAGCCTGCCGACATCCGGCCGACTTCTGCAAAGAGTCTCTGAGAAAGAAAAAAGCAGAAGCCCGCCGTCGCGATGATGGCGGGCTTCCCCATGGTTGACGATTGGTCTAGAACTGCTTCGTGAGGGTGATCCGGACCGTCGTGGGCCCGGGGGAGACGAGCGCCGTGTTGTACGTGCCGATCCCATACGTGTACCCACCCGGGGCAGCCACAGCCGTCACCGGTTCGAGTCCGGCGTATTCAACGCCGCGTGCGAGTTGGGCGCCCCAGGTCTGGCCGAAGAGATTCTCGACCGTTGCGCCGAGCATGACGTCGTGCCATCCGGTGTTGATGCGCGCGCCGGCGTCAAAGATCCAGAAGGCCGGAGCATTGTATTCGTTGTTGTTGCCTTCGTAGTCGGCGCCGAAACGGAACAGCGACTTATTCGGACCGGCATATTGGACTTCAAGGTAACCCTTCGCATACGGAACCGAGGTATTCCCCGAGCCCGTGCTCTGGAATTGATCGCCGTTGAAGTAGACCTGCGGCGTCGCGAGGTCGGCGGCCGGCATGTCGAGGTAGTACAGCCGCTCGAACGCCGTGTTCACGCGATAGCCGAAGCCGACCGCGGGTTCGTTGGCGACCGAGAACTCGATACCTTGATCGTACTGCTGCGGGCCGTTGATCGTGAGGGAGGTATAGCCGCCGTTCGTCGGCTCGAGTCCGGGCAGCGCGATCGCGCACGTCGCCACGCTGCTGCAGATCTGCACCTTGGGGTTGATCCACGGGTTGTGGACGACGATGTTGTAGATGTCGCCGGAAAAAACGGTGCCGTCCGGCGTGCGGAAGTCGGACCCGAGATCGAGCGTGACCAGCTCTTCGGGCCGGAGCGCCGCGTTGGGCGTCGTGATCGTCGTGCTCGTCGAACCTTGGGCGTACGTCGTGAAACCCGACACCAGCGAGGCATACGGAATACTCATCGACGAACCAGCCGTGAAACGCACGGCCCAGTCACGCGTCGGGCGGAAGACGAAACCGGTGTGCGGATCGAAGTGTGCGGCAAAGTTTTGCACGCCGCTGAGGACGACCGGAATCGCGCCGGTGCGACCGGCGGGTCCGTACGTCGGCGTCAGCGCCGCGAGAACCGCCGGGCTCTCCTGCTGCGCGTTGATCAGATAGTACGTGAAGTAGCCGCCGAGGTCGAGTTCGAACTTTGGCGTGAGCGCGAGCTGGGCCGTGAGTGCGAGCGAACTCACCGAAGCGAACGTTTCCGGAACGGCGATCGGCGAAGCTCGCAGCGACGTGAGCGGGCACGTTGCCTGATAACCGGGCAATGCCGGGTTGGTGTTGCTCTGGCCGGTTTGGAGGACGAACGTGCATCCCGCCGCCAGCGGCGATGCGTCGTTGGTGAAATCGGTCGTGTCGTCGTAATAGTGGTCGAAACTGACGTTATACGTGTTCGCTCCGACCGGATGGATATAACTGAACGTGTAACCGGAGACATGGTCGAGCTCGAGGGTGGTGAACAGCTGGCCGTACCCGACTTGACCCGCGTTGTTGATACCCGTTGAGGTCGTAAAGCAGGGCGTGGTGACCGTGCAAACGAGCGGCGTGCTCGTCGTCACGTACACGGTCGCGGGCTGGGGCAGGCCGCTGCCGCCGATGTAGGCCGCGGTCGGCGGGGTGTTGGCCGCATAACATGGGCCGGAGGCCCCACCGTTGGCGACTGAGGCCGCAACGAAGGTTGCTTGGCAATTCGCCGAGTTCGTGACCTCTTGCCAGCCGCCGCCGCCCTGACCCGGCACTGTGTTCTCTTGCGTACCGTCGATCAGACGGTTGATGGCGGCCGAATACGGGCGGAAAAGGATCGTGTCGTTCTTGAACGTCGTCTTGAAGTCGGCGTTCCAATTCGGCTGGTTTTGCCGAACGTCCGAGCTGGGGAAGAACGCATACATCGGGACCGACGCTCCGACCAGTCCCTGTGCCGCCGGGCTGTTGTATGACGACGTCACCGTACAGGTGGCCGCGGTTCCGGGCACGGCGCCATTGAGGCACAGCGGAATCGTCCCCATACCCACGTACTGGCCGTAGGCGCCGCCCTGCGGATCGAACCGGCCTTGCAAACCGAGAAACTCGAACGACAGCGACGTTGCGTCGGAGAACGTGTAACGCATCTTCGCGAGTTCGGCATTGAGGCTGTACGTGTCGCTGAAATCCGTGTTGAGCTGTACGAGCCCGTTGGTGAGATTCTGTACTGGGGCTCCCGTACCGAAAGCCGGAGTCGAACCGAGGCTCACTTGGTTCTCGTTCAAACCGTACGTGGGTCCGCGATATCCGCTGAAGGTCCGTCCGAGAATGAACGACAGCTTGCTGCCGACGTTGACGTCGACGAGCGCGGTATAGATCGTGCCGCCGTAGTTGTCGGTGCCCGCCTGCAAGAACGCCTTGTTCGTCGGCGAGAAGTCCGGAGTGCGCAAGTTGACGATGCCGGCGCCGGCTTCGCCCGACGTCGGACCGTTCAGACCGGCCCCTTTGAGCACGTCGACGTCGCCGAAAATCGGGCCGGCCGTGTAGTTCGTCAGGAACGTTCCGCCGGTTCCGGAGGAGACCGGATGACCGTCGACCTCGACCTTGGTTTCATAGCGCAGGCCGCGAATGATGAAGCTTTGGTTGGGGTTCGAGGTCGCGCGCGGAATCGTCAGGCCCGGCAGCTCCTGGAGCACCGAGGTCAAATCGGGCGTATTGCGCGCAACGAGCTGCGCCTGCGAGAGCGACTGCGTCGGGGTCGACGAGATGTTGAACTTCGCCGCGTTGCCGCTGGTGGTCGAACTGGTCCGGCCGATGACCGTGAGGTTGCTGAGGGTCGCGGCCGTCAAGGCGACGTTGACGTTGACGGAGGTTCCCGGGGCGACCGTTACCTGCGTCGAGCCGGTTTGGTAGCCGCCCCGATTGACGGTGACGGTGTAGACGCCGGGCGGCACGGAGAGCGAGAAGTTTCCCGAGTCGTCGGTGGTCGCGGTTTGGCGCTGGCCTGCGCCCTCGATCAAGACGGAAGCGCCGGACAAGCCGCCGCCGCCCTCGACGACGACTTGACCGTCGATGGTTCCCGTTTGGCTTGCCTGCGCGACCGTCACGGCTTGATTCGTCGCCGCGCTAACGGGTCCGACGAGGAAGGCCAGTGAGATCACCGAGGCAAGCACCGCACGTAAGAATGTGCGCACGTTGTTGCTCCTACAAGATGTGGCGAAGCTTGGGTAGCCATACAGCCATCCAAGGTCGTCTCGAAATGACGAGACGCGCGAACGGCTTTATTAGAAAATAGGGAGAGCGCCTGCCCGCGGCTTATGAACTTTTGTTAAGACGACGGGGGCGCGATTGGACAGAATGTCGGAGTTAATAAAACGTTAAACTTCAGCGGGCGGCGGCGGCTCACGTTAACGAAGGAACGTCCATGCGGTACTGGCTTTTCAAGAGCGAACCCGATGCGTACGGTATCGAACGGCTCGAGCGCGAAGGGCGCACGGAGTGGTCGGGCGTGCGCAACTTCCAGGCGCGCAATAATATGGTTGCAATGCACGCCGGCGATCGTGGATTTTTCTACCATAGCAGCACGAAGCCGGCGGGCATTGTCGGCATCTGCGAAGTGCTGCGCGAGGCCTATCCCGACTTCACCCAATTCGATCCCCAGAGCGACTACTACGATCCGGCGTCCAATCCGGAGCGGCCGAAGTGGCAGATGGTCGACGTCGGCTTCGTCGAGAAGTTCCCCCGCATCATCACGCTCGACGAGCTCAAAACGCGGCCCGAGCTCGAAGGCATGACGCTGTTACGCCGTGGCCGCCTGAGCGTCCAGCCGGTCGAAGAGCGCTACTGGAACGCGATCCTCTCCTCTACACCGCGCGGTAGCGGCTGAGGAAGATCTGCTGGGCGTCGATGCGCGGCTCGCCGCCGCGCGGCACGCGCCGCTCGTAGGTCCCGTCGGCGTGGAGGACGCGGGCTTTGACGTTGTCGCGCACGTAGACGTCGAGGATGTCGTCGCAGATCACGTCCTGCAGCACCGGATCGAGTACCGGCACGACCGTCTCCACGCGGCGGTCGAGGTTGCGACCCATCCAATCCGCACTGCCGATGTACACCTCCCGCTCGCCGGCGTTGGCGAACACGAAAATCCGCGAGTGCTCGAGGAAGCTGCTCACGATGCTGCTGACCCGTATCGTTTCGCTCACGCCGGGCAGCCCCGGGCGCAACACGCACATCCCGCGCACGATCAGCTCGATCGGAACGCCGGCTTGCGATGCCGCATAGAGCGCCGCCGCGATCTTCTGATCGTTGACCGCGTTCAGTTTCGCCGTGATGCCGCTCGGCCGCCCGGCGCGCGCGTGTTCGGTCTCGCGCTCGATCAGGTTCATGAACCCGATGCGCAGACCCGTCGGCGCGACCAGCAGCCGTTCGTAGACCTCGGCTTTGGAGAAACCGGTCAACGAGTTGAACAACTGCGTCACGTCGGCCCCGAGTTCGGCGCGGCACGTGAACAGGCTCAGGTCGGTGTAAAGCTTGGCCGTCTTGTCATTGTAGTTGCCGGTACCGAAGTGCATGTAGCGCCGGATGCCTTCGGGCTCGTTGCGCACGACCAACGTCACCTTGGCGTGCGTCTTGAGGCCGGCCAGTCCGTACACGACGTGCGCGCCGACGCGCTCCAGATTGCGCGCCCACAGGATGTTGTTCTCTTCGTCGAAACGCGCTTTGAGTTCGATCAGCGTGGCAACCTGTTTGCCGGCTTCGGCCGCGTCGATCAGCGCGTGAACCACCGGCGAGTCGCCCGACGTGCGGTAGAGCGTTTGCTTGATGGCCAGCACGTCGGGATCGACTGCAGCTTGGCGGACGAATTGCACCACCGGGTCGAACGATTGGTAGGGATGGTGCAGCATCAGGTCGCCTTCGCGGATCACCGCGAAGAGGTCGCTCGCGCCGCGCAGGCGCTTGGGGATCGACGGCGTGAACGGCGGATCGTGCAGCGCCGGCTCGTCGATGCCGAGCAGGGCCCACAATGCCGACGTCGCCATCATGCCGTCGATATCGTACACGTCGAAGTCGGTCAGGCTCAGCGCGTCGCGCAGCATCGCTCGCAAGCCGGACGGAATCCCGCTCTCGCACTCCAGGCGCACCGGTTCGCCGAAGCGCCGCTTGCGCAACTCCGACTCGATCGCGCGCAGCAGATCGTCGGCTTCATCTTCCTGCAGGTCGAGATCGGCGTCGCGCGTCACGCGGAACGCGTACGAGCCGACGACCGTCATGCCCGGAAAGAGTGATTGCAGGTTGTGCGCGATCAGATCTTCGACCAGCACGAACCAGCGCTGCCCCGCCGGCGCGTCGATCGGAACGAAGCGCGGCAAACTCGGCGGAACCTTCACCCGCGCGACGTACTCGACGTTGCCGCCGGCGCGGGCTTCGCGCAACTCGACCGCCAGCGAGAGCGACAGCGTCGAGATGTACGGGAACGGATGGCCGGCATCGATCGCGAGCGGCGTCAGGACGGGAAAGACGCGCTCGTGGAAGTACTGCTTCATCGCGTCGCGCGTGCCGGCTTCGAGGCGTTCGTACTCGACGATCTTGATCCCGTAGCGGGCCAGCGCCGGCAGTAGCTCGTCGTCGAGACAACTCGTCATCACGTCGAGCGACGGCCGCAGCCGGGCGGCGACGGCCGCCAGCTGCTCCTCGGGAAGCAGCCCGTCGTCCGAGCGCATGTGAACCTCAGCCTCGATCTGCTGCTTGAGGCCCGCGACCCGGATCATGAAGAACTCGTCGAGGTTCGTTCCGTAGATCGCGATGAATTTCAACCGCTCGAGCAGCGGGTTGCGCGCGTCGAGGGCTTCTTCGAGCACCCGGTCGTTGAAGGCGAGCCACGAAAGCTCGCGGTTGATGTAGAGCTGGGGGTCGTCCAGCGGCGGCGGCGCTTCGGGGCGGACCTGTTCGGCGGCCTCCGAATCGGTGATCATCGTGCCTGAGTTCGGCGGATGACCCCAACCTTCTTCGCTCATCTCGGTACGCACATCGGCCTCTCGCTGGCGGCGATCGTGGCGGCGGTGGCCATCGGCGTGCCGGTGGCGGGTTTCGCCGCCGGACGGCCGCTCGCGCGCGCACTGACCCTCTTCGGAGCCGGTGCGCTCCGCGTCGTCCCGAGTATAGCCGTGCTCACCTTAACGTTACCGTATCTCGGGTTGGGCTTCCGGCCGGCGCTGCTGGCGCTGATTGCGCTGGGACTGCCGCCGATCGTGATCAACACGGAACTGGGCCTGCGGGCAGCCGCGCCGGCCGCGCTCGACGCAGCCCGCGGAATGGGCATGACCGCGCGCGAGATCCGCCGCCGCGTCGAGTGGCCGCTTGCGGTGCCGCTGGTCTTCGCCGGGTTCCGCACCGCGTCGATCGAGGTGATCGCGAGCGCGACGCTGGCCGCGTTCATCGGCGGCGGCGGCCTCGGCGACTTCATCGTCGATGGTTTGGCAACCGACGACCTGGGCGAACTCTTCCTCGGAGCGTGCTCGGTCGCGGTCCTCGCACTTGCCGTCGATGCCGCGCTCGGCAGACTCGGCCATCGCATCCGCCCGCGGGGACTCGTTTAAGTGTCGACTCGCGCCCAGGTGCTCGGTCTGCTCGGTACCGGCCTCGCGCTGCCGGCCTGCAGCTCGCGCGGCGATGCCACCGCGATCGGCTCGAAAGATTTCACCGAAAGCCTGTTGCTCGGGGAGCTTTACGCGCAACTCATCGAGGACGCCGGTCGCGCCGTGCGGCGACGGCTCGATCTCGGCGGGACCGACATCGCGATGGCGGCGCTGCGCCGCGGCGAGATCGACCTCTATCCCGAGTACACCGGCACGGCGCTCCTGGTCGTGCTCAAGGCCCAGCCGCACGGCGATGCGGTGCAGACCTTCGACTTCGTCAAGCGCGAGTACGAGCGGCGTTTCGGTTGTACGTGGCTCGATCCGGCGCCGATGAACAACACGCAGGCGCTGGCAACGACGCGCGAGTTGGCCGCTCGTTTCGGGTTGCGCACGCTGAGCGACGTGGCCGTAAAGGCACCGCAGCTGCGTCTGGGTGCGGTACCGGAGTTCGTCAAGCGCGCCGACGGCTTGCCCGGACTGCAGCGGGTCTACGGCGGCTTCAATTTCAAGACGATCCGGTTAATCGATTTCGGATTGAAGTACCAGGCGTTGCTCGGCGGCGACGTCGACATCGTCGTCGCCTTCGGCACGGACGGTGCGATCGTTGCCGACAACCTCGTCGTCATGCAGGACGACCGGCATCTCTTTCCGCCCTACCAGGTTGCGCCGGTCATCCGGCTCGACGCGCTCAAAGCGCGGCCGGAGCTGGCCCAAATCCTCGATCGCGTTGCCCCGCTGCTGACGGACACGACGATGCGCACGCTCAACAACGACATCGACGGCGTGCAAAAGCGCGAACCGGCCGACGTCGCGCGCGACTTCATCAAGGCGCATGGCCTCGTCAGCCGCTAGCGGCTCGCGCGTCGAATTACGCGGCGTCGGCGTCACCTATCCCGGCGGGTCGGATGCCGTGCGCAACGTCGATCTGACCGTTGGCGCCGGCGAGTTCACGGTCTTCCTTGGCCCGTCGGGGTCGGGCAAGAGCACGCTCTTGCGGACCATCAACCGGCTGATCGAACCGACCAGCGGCGCAGTGTTCATCGACGGCGTCGACGTGCGCACGCTCGATCCGGTCGTGCTGCGGCGCGGGATCGGATACGTGATCCAAGCCGTCGGCCTGTTCCCGCACCTCACGATCGGCGCCAACGTCGGCGTCGTGCCGACGTTGTTGGGTTGGGATCGCGCGCGCATCGCGCGGCGGGTCGACGATTTGCTGGCGCTGGTGCGCCTCGAGCCCGCGACCTATCGCGACCGCTACCCGCGCCAGCTTTCGGGCGGCGAACAACAGCGGACCGGCGTTGCGCGGGCGCTGGCCGCCGAACCGCACCTGCTCCTCATGGACGAACCGTTCGGTGCGGTCGATGCGATCGTCCGCTCCTCATTGCAGGACGAGATCCGGCGCATCCACCGCGAACTCGGTACGACGATCGTCTTCGTCACGCACGACGTCGATGAAGCGCTGCGGCTCGCCGATCGCATCGTCGTCATCGCCGGCGGCGCGATCGCGCAGGCCGATACGCCGCAACGCGTGCTGGCAGCGCCGGCCGACGACGTCGTCCGTTCGCTCGTCGGCATCGATGCTCAGAGCCGCGAGTTCGCCGAAGCGCGCCCGCTGCGCTCGCACGAGATGCGATGAACTACATCCTCGCTCATCCCGATATCGTGGCGGAGCGGCTGGGCGAGCATCTGGTGCTTACCTTCGTGTCGCTGGCGATCGCGCTCGCGATCGCCTTTCCGCTCGGCGTGCTGGTCGCGCGCCGCCCGCGGGCCGGTGCGGTGACGCTCGCCGTCTTGAACGTGATCTACACGATCCCGAGCCTCGCGCTGCTGGCGATTCTGGTGGCGATCTTCGGCCTCGGCACACCGACCGCCGTCGTCGCGCTCGTTGCATACGCGCAGATGATCCTCGTGCGCAACGTCGCCGAAGGGCTGCGCGGCGTGTCGCCCGCGGCGCTCGACGCCGCCGACGGGCTCGGGTTCACGCCGTTCGCCCGGCTCGTGCGCATCGAGATTCCGCTCGCGCTGCCGGCGATCGTCGGCGGCATCCGCATCGCGACCGTCGCGCTGATCGGGATCGCGACCGTGGCGGCCTGGATCGATGCCGGGGGCCTCGGGGCGCTGGTGTTCGAGGGGTTGCACCAAGACGATCCCAACAAGATCGTCGCCGGCAGCTTGGCGGCGATCGTCCTGGCGCTCGCCGCCGACGGGCTCTTGCGCCTGGCCGAAAAGCGCCTGCAGTGAACGCCCTCGAGGGACCCTGCCCTGAGCGGAGTCGAAGGGAGCTCTTCGTCTACGGGACGCTGCGCGATGCGAAGTATCAGGCCGCGCTGTTCGGCCGCGCGCTGCCGATGCGTTCCGCGATGCTGCCGGACTGGCTCGCGGTCGTCGCCGAACGCGGGTACCTCACGCTGGTGCGCGCTCCGGGCGAAGCCGTCAACGGCGATCTGCTCGCGGTCGACGACGCCGCGCTGGCGCTCGCCGATGCGTGGGAAGAGGTGCCGCGCTACGAGCGCCTGCGCGTCGAGGCGCGGGATGCGAGCGGGCAGGCGGTGCCGGCGTTCGTCTACGTCTGCCCGACCGCGTCGCGCGACCGCGCTCCGGCCGGTTTGCTGGCCCGGCACGGCCGCGCCGACGTGCTCGCGCAGATCCGCCGTTGCCGGCGGGACTACCTGCGCAAGAGCAGCGAGAGCGCGTAACGTCCGGCGGCATCGCTGAACGTACGGTGTTCGACGAAACCGAACGGCATCACCAGCGCGATCATCTCTTCGCGCTGGAACTTGTACGACGACTCGGTGTGGATCGTCTCACCGGTTTCGAATGCGACCTCGATCCCGGCCCCGGGGATGCTCACGCGGACGGGCCGTTTGGCGCGCAGGTACGAACGCACGACGCCGTCGCGTTCGTCGTAACGCGCGGAGAAGGAGAACGCGCGCAGGTCGAAATCACCGCCGAGCTCGCGGTTGATCCGCGCCAGCAGGTTCTTGTTGAAAGCGGCGGTCACGCCGGTCGGATCGTTGTACGCCAGCTCGAGCACCGAGGCGTCCTTCTTCAAATCGTAACCGATGAGCAGTCCGTCGCCGGGTTTGAGCGTCTCGCCGAGCAGTCCGAACAGCTCGCGGGCCTGCAGCGGTTCGAAGTTGCCGACGTTGGATCCGAGGTAGAGCGCCAGGACGCGATCGCGCGCGACGATGCGCTTCGCGCGCAGCATTGCGAAGTAGTCGCCCGCATAGGCTTGCACGTGCAACTCGTCGAGCGCCGCGACGAGCGCGGTCGACGATTCGATCAGCGCGTCGGGCGAGATGTCGATCGGATGAAAGGTCAGCGCATCTTGGCGCTCGAGAATCGCGTCGATGATGAGGCGCGTCTTCGATGCGCTGCCGCTGCCGAGCTCGACTAATTCGAGCGGTTCGTCGAATGTGGCGACGATCTGTGAGCCGTACGTTGCCAGCAAGTCGCGCTCGACGCGCGTCAGGTAGTACTCCGGCAAATGCGTGATCGCTTCGAAGAGCGCCGAACCCAAATCATCGTAAAAATATTTGGGCATGAGCGAGTACGGGCGCATGCCCAGACCCCGCCCCACGTCTTCCGCAAACGTCGCCACCCGGGCCGGATGCGGATCGCGGAAGAGCGCAAACCTCCCCGCGCCGGCAACGGGGTTCGTGGGACCCATTATGCGGCCTCGAACCGTGCCCGGGTACGAAATGTTTCGCCGGGCCGGGGGCAGGTGCGACTTTAGCGGGAGATCAGCGGTCGCGAACGATTCTCGACCAGCGCTCCCGGATGTCGGCGATGTATTCGATCGTCTCCGCGTAGGGCGGCACCCCGTCGTATTTCGCCACGGCGGCCGGGCCGGCGTTGTAGGCTGCCAGCGCCAGCGCGAAGGGATCGGGGGCACCCTGCAAGCGATACCGGGCGACGTACTCGCCGAGCAGGCGCGCCGTGGCATCGATCGCCGGGCCGGGATCGAACGGGTCGATGCCGTAGCCGTCGGCGGTCCCGACCATGAACTGCCCGATCCCGGCCGCGCCCGCCCACGAGAGGGCGTTCGGGTCATAGGCCGACTCCTGGAGCAGCGTAGCTGCGAGGAAGCCGGGATCGAGGCCGTGCTCGCGCGCTGCGCTCAGGGTACGGGCGGCGAGCTCCAGCGCGTCGATGGCCGACAGGCGGGGGTTCGTGCGCATGATACTGCGAACGGTTGCTGAGAGCTGCCCGCTCCGGCGAGGTGCGTCCATGTACATCCGGGCGCCCCGGGTCAGCGGCGCGGCGATGGGTATATGCCACGACAGCGCGGCGTCGCGCAGGACATCGATCCGGACCCAGGCTGGGTTGAACACGATAGAGGCGGCCAGCCAGGTCGCTCGGAGAGGTTTTCGTGCGCGCAAACCCAACGCTCCGTTAGCCGTACGTCATTAACGAAGGAAACACGTGAATACGATCGTGCTGGGCTCGCCGCTGTTTTCAGGTATCGTGGCGACGCTCATCGTCCTCGTGGTTGGAGATTTCGCCTCCACCTTCTTCTATCACGTTCCGCAGCATATGTGGGGCAAGCTGCATCTGCGGACGCACCACGATCGCAAACGGTCGTACTGGGATCACGCCGTGCTCTCGCGCAACCCGCTGGTGCTGCTCGACGGCCTCCTCGGCGCGTTGCCGTATATTGCGATCGCCGCCGCCTGCGCGACGTTTTCGGTCAGCGGCGCGATCCTCGGTTTGGTGCTGGGCCAGCTGCACGTTTGGTGGCGCCACACCGTGGAACTGGGCTGGAAAACCCCGGCCTGGCTCGTCCGCGTGGCGCGCGTGACCGGGCTCGTGTTGCCGGAAGACCACAACGGGCATCACATCAATCCCGAGGTCGAGTTCGGCGACATCTTCCGCTTTTACGACGCTCCGGCGCGCAACACACTGGCTTGGATGCGCTCGTTCTCGCCTCGGCACCGTCGCGCCGTAGCCCTCCGCCTGATGCGTGCCCGCAATCGGCGTAGCGCCACGGCCCTGCGCGCCCTGAAGCAACGAAAGTCCCCCACCGGATGAGCAAACGCGTCCTCTTCCTCATCTCCGATACCGGCGGCGGGCATCGCGCCGGAGCGATGGCCATCGGCGCCGCGCTCGACGAGATCGATGAGGGGACGCGGCTCGAGTGGCGCATCGACGACATCGCCGCACACTGCACGTTCCCGCTTTCCAAACTGGGGCCGGCCTACAGCGCGGCCCTAAGATTTGCGCCGCCGATCTACGGCGCACTCTACCACGCGACCAACGGGCGCCGCCGCTATCGCACGATCGTGCGCTTCTGCGAACCGCTCTACCGCGAGCGGCTCAAGGACGTCTTCACGCAGTACAACCCGGACGTGATCGTCTCGGTGCACCCGCTGCTCAACCACGCAGCGCTGCGCGCCCGGGCCGATGCCGGGATGGATCACGTGCCGATCGTCACCGTGATCACCGACCTCGGCCGCGTCCACGAAGGCTGGCTCCTACCCGAAGCGGATCTCACGATCGTGCCGGCCCGCGAGGTCTACAACCGCGCCATCGAACGCGGCGTGCCGCCCAGCCGCTTGCGCCTGATCGGCCATCCGATCCACCCGAAGTTCGAAGACGTCTCGGCGACCAAGAGCGAGATTCGTCACAAGCTCGGCCTGCCGCAAGAGCAGACCATCGCGCTGTTGATGGCCGGCGGCGAGGGCGGCGGAAAACTGCTGCCGACGACCCTGGCGCTGGCCAAAACGCACTTGCCGTTCCACCTCGTCGTCATCACCGGCCGCAACGCGGCGCTGAAAGCGAAGCTCGAAGAACTGGCCCCGTCGTTGCCGACGCCGATGACCGTGCTCGGGTTCCGTAACGACGTGCCCGAACTGATGCGCGCGGCCGACCTGCTCGTCACCAAAGCCGGACCCGGAACGCTCGCCGAAGCCAGCGTCGCCGAAGTGCCGGTCGTCGTCTACGACTACGTGCCGGGCCAAGAAAGCGGCAACCTCGATTGGGTGCGCACCAGCGGCATCGGCGTCGTTGCGCTGACGACGGCCGAAGTCGTGCAATCGGTCAAACGCATCGTGGAGAACAGCGAACGCCTGGCCACGATGCGCGCGCAACTCACCGGCATCGCACCGCGCGGTTCGTCGCGCCGCATCGCCGAACTGATCGCGCAAATCGCGCAAGCCGGCCGCAAGCCGACACCGCGCGTCCCGGTTTCCGCCGCCGCCGGTTGACCGTTCTCGCTCCGGATGACGTCGTCGCCGACGTCATCGCGATCCGCCGGGATCTGCACGCGCATCCCGAGCTCGGTTTCGAGGAACGGCGCACCGCCGCGCTCGTGGCGGCGCGCTTGCGCGACCTCGGCTACGAGGTAACGACCGGCATCGGCGTCACCGGCGTCGTCGGCGTCCTGCGCGGCGGCCGCCCCGGCAAGACGATCATGCTGCGCGCCGACATGGATGCGCTGCCGATCGAGGAAGAGAACGACGTCGGCTACGCTTCGCAAACGCGCGGCACGATGCATGCCTGCGGGCACGACGGTCACGTCGCGATGCTGCTCGGCGCAGCAACGCTGATCGCCCGCCGGCGCGACGAGCTGGCGGGCTCGATCGTGCTGTGCTTCCAGCCGGCCGAAGAAGGCCGCGGCGGCGCCAAGGCGATGGTCGAGGACGGCGTGCTCGAGCGGTTCGGCGTCGAACGCGCCTACGGTCTCCACCTCGCCTCGGCCTTTCCGACCGGCATCGTCGGATTGCGCGAAGGCCCGTTCTACGCTTCGAGCGACTCGATCGAGATCACGATCGAAGGCGCGGGCGGACACGGTGCGGCGCCGCATCTCTCGATCGATCCAATCTACGTCGCCGGCGCGTTCATCGTCGCCGTGCAAGCGATCGTCGCGCGGCAGATCGATCCGGTCCAGCCGGCCGTCGTCACGATCGGCGCCGTGCACGCCGGCACGACGCACAACGTGATCCCCTCGCGCGCCACGCTGCTAGGCACCGTGCGCGCCTTCGATGCCGGCGTGCGCGCGGCGCTGGCCGAGCGCATCGAGCGCGTGTTGCGCGGCGTGTGCGAGAGCTCCGGCGCGACCTACGTTTTCGAGTACCTGCGGCGATACCCGGTCACGTCCAACGACGCCGAGCAAACGCGCTACGTGCGCGCGCTCGCCGAACGGGAGCTCGGCGCGGCGCGCGTAATCGAGGCGCCGAAATTGATGGGCGCGGAGGACTTCTCGTTCTTCGCCGAACGCGTGCCGGCGTGTTTCTATTCGGTCGGCTGCAACGGCGGCCCGGCGTCGGCCCATCCCCACCATCACGCCAAGTTCGACATCGACGAACGCGCGCTCGAGACCGGCGTTCGCATGCTGACGGCGCTGGCGCTCGATGCGCCTGAAAACGCGCCATGATCTTTCCGGCTGACGCGGCGCAGTGGGTGGGGACGTTCGTCGTCCTCGATTGGAACGCCGTGCTGATTCCGGGCCGTCCGAAAGAACCGACCAACAGCGGCGGCCGCGTGCTACACGTCGACGACACCTATCTGTATTTACAGCCGTTCGGCCTGTCGCCGAAGTTCACGCCCTCCAAACCGGGCACGCCGGTAACGCGCCTTGGCCTCAAGACGGAACAAGAGCGCATTCCGCTCGTCGACATCGAGACGATCTACCCGGCACCCCTGGACGGCATGCCCGTCGACGAATAACCCTAAAGTCATCCCGAGCTTGTCGAGGGACCGCCACCATCGTGCCCTGCTAGGCGGTCAAGCCGCCTTTTAGCGCCATCGTGGCGGCGCCGATCGCACCCGCGTCGTTGCCCAGCGCGGCGCTGACGATCGTCGTCGAACCGGGCGGAACCATCGTCGAGCGCGCTTCGACCAGCGGACCGACCTGATCGGTGATGAACGTCCCGGCGCTGGCCACGCCGCCGCCGAGTGCGATCATGCTCGGGTTCAGGAACGCCACGACGTTGGCGAGGCCGTAGCCCAAATCGTCGATCCAGTTGCGCCAGGCGGCGAGGCCGTGACCGTCGCCGGATTGGGCCGCGCGGCGGATCGCCTTCGAGCCGAGTTTGTCCTTCGGGACATCGAGTAACGTGCTGCGCGGAAACGACGCAGCGAGCGCCAGCGCGTGGCGGATCAGACCCGTCCCCGAACACTGGGCTTCGAAGCAGCCGATCTTCCCGCAGCCGCAGACGAAGCCGTCGTGGGGGCGAATTTGGTGGTGGCCGATCTCGCCGGCGCTGGCTCGGCCGCCGACCAGCAGGCGGCCGCCCGAGACGATCCCAGCGCCGATTCCCGTGCCCAGCGTGAGCAGCACGAAATCCGGCACGCCTTTGCCGGCTCCGAAGGTGTGCTCGCCCAGCGTCGCGCAGCGCGCGTCGTTGGCGACGAACACCGGAAACTTGAACGCGGCGCGGATGTGGTCGCCGAGCGCGACGTCCTTCCAGCCGAAGTTGGGCGAGTAACGGATCGTGCCGGTTTCGAGGTCGATGTTCCCCGGCGCGCCGATGCCGATCCCCGCAACCTGTTTGTCCTTGACGTCGTCCAGTGCTTCGCCGACGACTTTTTCGACGCTCGCGAAGACCGCCGCGGGCGAGTGATCGAGGATGTCGCGCTCGTGCTTGACCCGGGTTGTGCCGGTCTCGTCGACGACGGTCGCCATCACGTGCGAGCCGCCCAGGTCCACGCCGATTGCTTGCATAGCTAAGGATGTTCGCGAAGCGGCCGGGTCGATCCGCCGTATTCCGCGAAAGGAACGTCCATGCAAGAGACGATCGATCTGATCGCCCACCGCGAACTCCGCAACCTGCGGAAGTTCACGCGCGATACCGGGCAACCGACTACCATCGAGCAACTCGATCTCGAACCGATGACCAACGTCCAGAACATCGAGATCGACGAAGAACATATCACGATCAAGTACAACGAAAAGATCGACCGCAAGTACAATGCCAACGCGATCACGCATCGCGAATGGGTGTTCAAGTACAACGACGATCCCGAGATGGTCGCCGCCGTGCGGGTGGTGATCGAACTCGCGCGCAAGCATCTCTACGATCTTCCCGACAACGTCGCGTGCCCACCGGGCTGCGCGGAATGCTGCGGCGGCTACGAGCCCTTCGTCAACCGGGCCGACGTGCAGCGCATCGCCGATCACTTCGGCTGGACGTACGACGACGTAATGAAGGAGTACGTGGTCGCGCGCGAATCCGCCGACGGCTACAACGTCGGCTGGCTGCGCAAAGTGAGCGATGACGTGGCCGACAAGTGCGTCTTTCTCAAGGGCGGGAAGTCGGGCCACTACTACTGCGGCATCTACGAGGCGCGCCCTCACGATTGCGGCGCGTTCACGCCGATCGGCTGCGATGACGTCGACACCAGCCTGGCCCGGCGCGGCAAGTACAACCCGGGTGACCCGTTCAAACCGAAGCGGAGAGGGAAGCGATAGAAGCCGACGTTGCGATCGTCGGCGGCGGCCATAACGGGCTGATCGCCGCCGCGTACTGCGCGCGCGCCGGTCTGCGGACGATCGTGCTGGAGCGGCGCAACGTGCTGGGCGGCGCGGCCGTCACGGAACCGGTTTGGCCGGGCTACCGCGTCTCGCTCGCGTCGTACGTGTGCAGTTTGCTCGATCCGCAGGTCGTCGCCGACCTGGACCTCGCGACACACGGATACCACGCCTACCGCAAGGAGCCGGCCTCGTTCACGCCGCTCGCCGACGGGCGCTCGCTGCTGCTCGGCTCGGACGACGCCGCGAACGCAAGCGAGATCGCGCGGTTCGACGAACGTGACGTCGCCGGCCTACGGGCCTTTGAAACGGAGGCGCAACGGCTGGGGGCGGCGCTCTTCGACTCGTTCGCCGACGAGCAACCGTCGTTCGCGCGCTTCGACGCCGCGACGCGCGCAACGCTCGAGGGCTCGGTTTGGGATCTCGTCGCGCGCTACGTGCGCACGCCGGTACTGCAAGCCACGCTCGCGACCGACGGATTGATCGGGACGGGCGCCGGGCCGCGCGATGCGGGGACGGCCTACGTTCTCGCGCACCACTACGCCGGCCGCGCCCTCGGCGCGCAAGGCGCGTGGGGCTTCGTGCGCGGCGGCATGGGCGCCGTTTCGTCCGCCGCGGCATCTGCCGCGCGCGCCGCCGGAGCCACGCTGCGCACCGCCAGCGAGGTCGAACGCATCGGGCTGCGCGACGGCCGTGCCGCGCGCCTCGAACTGCGCGACGGCGCGACGATCGATGCGGGGGCGATCCTCGTGAACGCCGATCCGAAGACGCTCTTCCTACAGCTGCTGGCAGCGGCCGACGTGCCGCCCGAACTGCACGCCCGCGCCGCGGCTTGGCGCTCGGCGGGGGTCTCGGTGAAGATCAACCTCGGGTTGGGGGAACTGCCCGATTTTCGCGCGCGTCCCGGAACGCGCGAACAACCGCACCATCGCGCCACGATTCACGTCGCGCCGTCGCTCGAGTTCTTGCAGCAAGCCTACGACGATGCACGGCAGTTCGGCACCTCGCGCGAGCCGATGCTCGAGTGTTTCATGCAAACGCCGACCGAACCGTCGCTGGCACCGCCGGGGAAGCACATCCTCTCGATCTTCGCGCAGTACTTCCCCTACGACCGGACGGACCGTCCGTGGGAAGCGGGCGACGGCGACGCAATCGCCGACCGCGTCGTCGCGCAGCTCGCGCCGTACGCGCCGAACCTTGCCGGCGCGATCGAGCACCGTCAGGTGCTCACACCGCCGAATCTCGAGGCGCTGCTCGGTCTCGCCGGCGGCCACATCTTCCACGGCGAGCTGCTGCCGGGACAGATCTACGAAGATCGCTTCGGCGTGCGGACCGGCATCGCAGGTCTGTATCTGTGCGGTGCCGGGACGCATCCCGGTGGTTGCGTGAGCGGATTCCCCGGCCGCCGCGCGGCCCAAGCCGCAATCGCCGACGCGCGCCGCACGCTCACCAGCCGCTGACATGGGGATTCTTCAGATTTAGCGGGTATCGTTTCCCCATCGTGTCATCCCGAGCTTGTCGAGGGACAGCCTTAATCGCGCCATTTGGTGGCTGTCCCTCGACAAAGCCTGTCCTGAGCTTGTCGAAGGGCTCGGGATGACATAAAGGTCCTCTCCTGTAATGGCCACTTCCTTACTCGTTTCGGAGGTAGCTCTATGTCTCTTCGCATCGCGGCCGTGACGGCCGCGCTCGTCCTCGCGACCTCGACGTTCGCCCTCGCCGCGGCCATGGGGCCGGTGAAGTTCACCCTCCATCCGCAGAACCACTCCGGCGAGACCGGCTACGTGACGATGACCCAAGACGGCGCCAACGTCGTCGTCGACGTGACCACCGAGCGCGCACCCGCCGACACGGCGCAGCCGATCCACATCCACAAGGGCACGTGCGACACGCTGGACCCGAAGCCCACCTATCCGCTGAGCACGCTGCAGGGCGGCAAATCGACGACGACGCTCAAGAACATGACGCTCGATCAGTTGGAGACCGGCGGCTTCGCGGTCAACATCCACCATTCGACGTCGGACGTGCCGACCTACTACGCCTGCGGCAACATTCCCAAGATGAAGATGTAGGTCATTCGCCCGGGTTCACGATCAGCCGCGCGAATGTTGCCGCATCGACGTTCCCGCCGCTGATCGTGAGCCCGACGCGTTTCCCGCGCATGTCGACCCGCCCGGTCAACGCGGCGGCCAGCGCCGCGGCGCCGCTGGGCTCGATCACGAGCTTGAGCCGCTCGAACGCGAAGCGCATCGCGGCGCGCAGTTCCTCGTCGGTCACCGTCACGACCCCGGCACACAGCGCCCGCACGATCGGAAAGGTCAGCTCACCGGGCGCTTGGGTTTGCATCCCGTCGGCAATCGTATCCGGCACCGGAATCGTCACCCGCTCGTTGCGCGCGAGCGATTGGACCCAATCGTCGCCGGCCGCCGGCTCGACGCCGTAGATCGCGATGCCCGGTGCGAGCGCCGTTGCGGCCAGCGCGCAACCGGCGAGCAAGCCGCCGCCGCCGAGGCACACCAGCAACACGTCGAGCGGGCCTACATCCTCGATCAACTCGAGCGCGGTCGTGCCCTGCCCGGCGATGATCGCCGGATCGTCGTAGGGCGGAACCAGCGTCGCTCCGCGCTCGGCGGCGATGGCCTGCGCGATCTCCGCGCGGTTCATCGTGCGCCGATCGTACAGCACGACTTCGGCGCCGTAGCCGCGCGTCGCGGCGAGCTTCGCGGCCGGCGCATCGGTCGGCATCACGATCGCCGCCGGAATGCCGAGCAGTTTCGCCGCCAGCGCAACGCCCTGCGCGTGGTTGCCGCTCGAGAACGCGACCACGCCGCCCGCCCGCCCGGCCGCGTCGAGCTGGGCCAGCCGGTTGTAGGCGCCGCGAAACTTGAACGCTCCCATGCGCTGCAGGTTCTCGGCTTTGGCGAACACGCGCGCACCGGTCCGCTCGTCGAGCGTCGCCGAGGTGATCGCGGGGGTGCGGTGGGCGACGCCGCGCAAGCGCGCGGCCGCCCGGACGACGTCGTCGAACGTCACCGCGAACGGTTGCATCTACTGCCCGGCCGGCAACTCGTACTTGAAGCCGACGACCTTGTTATCGGGGTCGAAGCGGATCGTCTCGTGCACGACCCCCTTCGCGAAGGTCACGTCGAATTGATGGATGCGCCGGTCCGCTTCGACCGATGTCTCACGCACGCGTTCCAGCTTGCCCAGCGGTGCGAGCACATCCGCATCGCGCCCGACGATCGCGTGCGTCACTTGCGTCGCGGTCTCCGCGTTCTGAAATTTCTCGACGCCGGCCAGATCGTTGTTCTGCAAGGCGGCGGTCATTTGGCCCGCGATCTGCTCGTAGGGCGTATCGTGATGGACGAAGATCCCGCGCACGAGCCCGTAGACGATGACCAGCATCAGCGCGATCAGCAACAGGCGCAGCGTGCCCGCGTTGGACGGCCGCGCCGCGACCTTGCCCGGGATCACGATGCAACCGCCGCCGCCAGGCCGCGCGCGCCGAACGGCTCGAAGGTCAGCCGCGGATTCCATTCAGCCGCGAGACGCATGCTCCACTCGCTCTCGAACAGCGCGAGCGGTGCGCCGTCCCAATCCTCCACCAGGCGCGCGTTCGAGGGCAACTGCGCCGCCGCGATTGCCTCGGGGTCGCCGCCGACGTTGCGGGCCAGCGTGAACGGCAACACCGTCAGCGCGGTCTTGACGTTGTACTCCGACTCGAGCCGAAACTTCACCACTTCGAATTGCAGTGCGCCGACGGCCGCGAGGATCGGTTCGATCCGCGTCTGGCCGAACGGGTAGAGCACCTGAATCGCACCCTCTTCGCGCAACTGAGCGATCCCCTTCTGAAACGACTTGTAGCTCGCGGTATCGGTACTGCGCACGGCCGCGAAATGTTCCGGCTCGAAGGCCGGGATCGGATCGAAGCGCACGTCGGGCGTATCGGCGAGCGTGTCGCCGATCGCGAACGTGCCCGGATTTGCCAGCCCAACGACGTCGCCCGCGTAGGCGACGTCGATCGATTCGCGCTCGTTGGCAAAGAGCTTCATCGCCCGCGTCAGCCGAACGTCCTTGCCGGTGCGCACGTTGCGCACGGTCATGTCGCGCTCGAACTTCCCCGAGCAGATGCGCGCGAACGCGACGCGATCGCGGTGCCGCGGATCCATGTTGGCCTGAATCTTGAACACGAAAGCCGAGAACCGGTCGTCGGCCGGCTCGATCGGCGTGCGGTTCGCGTCGAGCCGAACGCCGGGCGAGGGGCTCATCGCGACGAAGCGGTCGAGAAAGAGTTCGACGCCGAAGTTCGTCATCGCGCTGCCGAAGAACACCGGGGTGACGTCGCCGCGCAGCATCGCGGCGCGGTCGAAGGGGGCGCCCGCGCCTTCGAGCAACTCGATGCCGTCAAGGAATTCGCGATACGTGCCCTCGTCGACCAGCGCGCGAATGCGCTCGTCGTGCACGCCGGCCACCGAAACCGGCGCGCGCTTCGCCCCGTGCTCGGTGCGCTCGAACGTGTGCAACTCGTGCGTCTCGCGATCGTACACGCCGCGGAACGTCTCGCCGCCGCCCAGCGGCCAGTTGACGGGATAGGCGCCGATGCCGAGCACGTTCTCGACTTCGTCGAGCAGCTCGAGCGGATCGCGCGTCGGCCGGTCCATCTTGTTGACGAAGGTGAACAGCGGAATGCGCCGCGCGCGGCAGATCGCAAACAACTTGCGGGTCTGCGGTTCTACGCCCTTGGCCGCGTCGATCAGCATGACCGCGCTATCGGCCGCCAGCAGCGTGCGGTACGTGTCCTCGCCGAAATCTTGGTGGCCCGGCGTATCGAGGAGATTGATCGTCCGGCCGTGATAAGGGAACTGCAGGACCGTTGACGTGATCGAAATGCCCCGTTCCCGCTCCAGCTCCATCCAATCCGAGGTCGCCGACCGGGCCCGCCGGCGCGCCGCGACTTGACCGGCCGTCACGATCGCTCCGCCGTACAGCAAGAGCTTCTCGGTGAGCGTCGTCTTGCCGGCGTCGGGGTGCGAGATGATCGCGAACGTCCGGCGATTCTCGACTTCGGCGCGTAAATCCATGACCGTGCGAAATTCGACGGCGCTGCGCTCGACCTTTGCCGTTCTTGCGATCTTCTCGGCGGCGGTGTTTTGGGGCGGCAACGCGATCGCTTCGAAAATCCTCTACGAACCCGGCGGCGCACACTTCGATGCGCCCGGACTCGTCGTCGCGCGCGCGGCCTGGTCGCTGCCGCTCTATCTGCTGATGGCCGTCCTCGCCCGACCCAAGCGTATGCCGAGCCGGCCGGAGTGGCTCTACCTGGCCGGCATCGGCATCGCGTTCGGGCCGGGTGCATGCGGCTTCCTCGCGCTCGCGGCCCAATACACGAGCGGTGCGCACGTCGTCCTCCTGATGAGCCTCGTCCCTCCGATGACCGCGGTGATCGCCGGGCTCATGCTGCGCGAACGCGTCGACGCGATTCGCATCGCCGCGCTCGCAATCGGCATCGGGGGGGCCGTGCTGCTCACGCTCACACGCTCGGCCAGCGGATCGACGGTCTTCGGCGACGTGCTCGAACTGGTGCAAGCCGCATCGACCGCCGCGATGTTCGTGCTCACGCGGGCGCTGGGAAAGCGTTTGTCGGCGGTCTTCGTCAGCGGAACCTACGGCGCGATCGGGATGAGCATCCTCGTGCTCTTGGGCCTCGCATCGGGCCGGCTCGGTCCCTCGATCGCGCAGACCCTCGTCCCGAACTTCACCACGCTGTGGTTATTCTTCGGCGAGATCGTGATCGGGCTGTCGATCTACGGTCAAATCGCGCAGGCGTTCGCCTTGCGCCATCTCGACGCGGGAACGACCAGCGTCATCAGTTCGTACGGCACGTTGGCCGTCGGGGTCGCGGGCGCGATCCTGCTGCTGCACGAGTCGATCGCGCCGACCGGATTCGTTGCGGGCGTCATGCTCGCGCTGGCGCTCGCGCTGGCCCTCGTGCCGGTGCGCGAGGAGTCCGCAGCGGCGGTCAGTCGCTCGGCTCGAGTTTGATCACGGAAGCGCCGTGGTTGCTGCCGGTCCAGAACGTCACCGGGTCGGTCGTGTTGTCGACGAAGACGCGGCGGACGTTCGTTTCGCGCGGCAACAGGTACTCAACGGCACTGTCGGTCTTTGGATCCAAACGCGTGATCAGATCGGTCGACATGTTGCCCGTCCAAACCTCGCCGCGTTTGTCGAGGACGGCATCGTAGGGGTCGCTCCACGGCGTCGGCAGTTTGTACTCCGTCATCTTGCCGGTGTTGGCGTCGTACATCCCGAGCTGGTTGCCGGCGAACTCCGCGAACCACAGCCGGTTTTGCGAGTCGAAGTGGCCGCGGCGGAGCCGGACGTTCTTGGTCGGCGTCGGGATCATCGAGAGTTGGTGCGTCGCGTAATCGACCTTCCCGAGGTAGTTGCCGTCGGTTCCGCTGAAGTCCAACGCGTAGGCGTTGTTGTGTGAGTCGGTGAGCACGCCGTAGAGGGTTTCCGAGTGCAGCCCGGTCTCATCGGTCGTCTTGAACGGTCCGAACGTCTGCCACTGGTTCGTCGCCGGATCCAGGAGGTGGACCGTGTTCTTGTCGACGTCGTTCGTGATCACTTGGCCGTTCGGCAGCGGATCGACCATTGCGATTTGGGCCGCGTTGTCGTTGATCTCCGGCGGCAGCGGGTAGGTCGTGAACGTCTTGGTCTTGGTATCGAACTTGGCGATGCCGCCTTGCAGCAGCATCCCGATCCAGATGTTTCCGTCCTTGTCCAGTTCGAGGTCCAGCGAACCGGCCGGGTAACCGGCCTTGAGCACCGGCACCGGGTATTCCGTGACCGCGCCGGTGCGCGGATCGACCTCGCCGATCGCTTGCGCGCCGAAATCGGAGTACCAGGCATTGCCCTGCTTGTCGAGGATCACGTCGTGCGGTGCGGCGAGGGCTCGCGGCAGGTCGTATTCGGTGATGATGACGTGGGTTGCACGGCCGGTCGGACGAGGATGCGTCTTCAGCGGATACTTCCACGAGCCGGTGCTCAAGTTGATGCTCGCGATGTATTCCGCCAACGACCGCAGCTGCGCCGGATCCTGCCGGCGCGGCGGCGAGAGACGGCGCATCGGATTCAGCGGAACGCCGCCGGGCGCAAATCCGGACATCATCGGAATGATCTGCATCAGCTGATCGGCGCTGTAGTGCGTCGTAAGGACCCGGAAAAGCGTGTGGCAGCCCGTGCAGTCGATGAGCCGGAGTTTCTCGGCCGGGGTTCCGGGAACGCTGCTTATCCAGTCGCCGTTGGTGAGCTGCTCGGCGAGGTGTGCGGTTTTCTTCAAATGAAGGTCGGCCGTCGTCGTACCTGCGCCGAGGCCGATCGAGTTGGAGCCGTCGAGATCGTAGCCGGCCGCCCGAATCGACAGCCCATAGGTACCGGCGCCGAGCTTCGCCGCCGGAAACGCGTAGCGACCCTGAGCGTTGCTCACGACCGTCACCGTGACGTTGGAATTCGCTGGCTTGGCGTTCACGAGGACCCCCTCCATCGGGCCCTCTTCCACCGAGCTCACGATGCCGGTGAGCGCCGCGCGCGTCTGCGCGTGAAGCCCGCTCACCGTCGTGACCGCGCACAGCATCGCGCCCAGCGTGGCCAGGAGAAGCACTGGTTTCGACATGATGGACCTCCTCGTTAGACCGGCGTGCCGAGCCACTCGGGATGCTGGAACGTGCCGTCGAGCTCGTCGCTCGTCTTGTAGCGTTCGAGCGCACCGTCGACGGACAACGGCGCGCTGCGCGCGAGGATCGATGCGACCTGCGCCTCGGAGAGCGGCCGGAACGAGACGGCCGCGGTCACGGCCTCGTCGAGCGAGGCGACCGAATCGATGCCGGTCACCACGCTCGCGACCGGCAAGTTCATGCTGTAGTACAGCATCTGCAGCGGTGCGACGACGCGCGCGTCGAGAATCTGACGATCGCCGAAGACCTTCATCGCGATGACGGCGGTATCGGTGCGATGCGCGACCGGGATCACGTTGCGCTCGAAGCTCTGGAAGTGCGCGTCCATGACGTTCAACGGCATCTGTACGGCGTCGAAGACGAACGCGTTCTGGGCCGCGACCTCGAACATGCGCAGGAGATGGGCCGGGTTCTTGTGACCGGTGAAGCCGAGAAAACGGACTTTGCCGGCCGCTTGTGCGGCGAGCATGGCTTCGATCGCGCCGCCGGGTGCGAAGACCTGCTCGGCATCGACGTGCCGGTTGACGTGGTGGATTTGCCAGAGGTCCACGTGATCGGTCTGCAAGCGGCGCAGCGACTGCTCGAGTTGTGCGGCCGCCGTCTTGCGGTCGCGGCCGTCGAACTTCGTCATCAGGAAAACGCGTTTGCGATAGCCGCCGCGTCCCAGCGCTTGACCCATCCGCTCCTCGCTGCGCCCGTCGTGGTAGTCCCAGCAGTTGTCGAGGAACGTTACCCCTTGATCGATGCCGCGGTGGATGAGATGCAGGGCCTCGACCTCGCTAAGCGTGGCCGCGCCGAGGTGCGCGCCGCCCATCGCGACCATCGAGACCTCTTCGTTCGTCCGGCCGAGCCGGCGCGTGGGAACCGCAGATTGCATGGGCGCCATCTACCCCGGTTGTACGCACATGCCGTCGCCGCAACCCTTGCGTCAGTAGCGCCGGATCTCAAGCTCACCGCCCGAACGCACCGCCAGGATCAAATGCCCGGCGACGCGGTAGAGCGCCGCATCGGGCGGCACGCGCAGCCGGTCGGGACCGCGATCGACCCAAATGTCCCGGGTACGCACGATCAGGGTGCAGGCCCCAACGCTCAAGGTCGTCCCAGGCGCGATGCGATCCTGCGCCGGCGGCAGTTTCGCGGCCAGGACCGCAAACGGTCCGCTGGCGCGCGACTGTTCGTCGAAGCAGTCCGGCAGCGCGGAGAGCACCCACGGGCCCTGGCCGCTGAACGGCCGCTGCGCGCCGGGCGCCCCGGCAGCGCGCGTTTCGACGGTCGGCGTGCCGCTGGGTTGGGCCGAGATCCGCAGGTTGGGCGGCGCGAGCCGATGCGCGAACACGATGCTGCCGACGACGATGACGATCAATGTCGCAATGAGGTAGTAGCGGATCACTGCCGTTTTTGTCGCCGCCGTAGGTTCTCGGGCCTGTAACGACCGAAAGCGCCTCTTTCGCTAGGAGAATCCAAGATGAGCACCACCCCCGACGCGCCCAAGCCCGGGCTCGATACCATTGCCCTGCACGGCGGCCAGACCGTCGATCCGGGGACCAAAGCGCGCGCAGTCCCGATCTTTCAGACGACCTCGTACGTGTTTGACGACACCGGCCATGCCGCACGCCTCTTCGCGCTCGAGGAGTTCGGCAACATCTATACGCGGATCGGGAACCCGACGACCGACGTGCTCGAGCAGCGCATCGCGGCGCTCGAAGGCGGCGCGGGCGCACTTGCCGTCGCCAGCGGCCAGGCAGCGGTCGTGTACTCGATCCTCAACGTCGCGCACGCCGGCGATCACATCGTCAGTTCCGGTTCGCTCTACGGCGGAACCTACAACGCGTTCTTCCACACGCTGCCGAAGTACGGCATCACGACGACGTTCGTCGACCCCGACGACATCGCCGGCTGGAAAGCCGCCGTGAAACCCAACACCAAAGCGTTCTTCGCCGAAACGTTGGGGAATCCCAAGGTCGACGTGCTCGACGTGAAGGCCGTGGCCGACGCCGCGCACGCATCCGGCGTGCCGCTGGTCGTCGACAACACGCTGCCCACGCCGATGCTGCTGCGCCCGATCGAATACGGCGCCGACGTCGTCGTTCATTCGGCGACCAAGTTCATCGGCGGCCACGGAACATCGATCGGCGGACTGATCGTCGACGCCGGGAAATTCGACTGGACCAACGGCAAGTTTCCCGGACTGACCGAACCCGACCCGTCCTACCACGGCGCGCAGTACGTGGCGTCATTCGGGCCGCTGGCCTACATCCTCAAGATGCGCGTGCAATTGCTGCGCGACGTCGGCGCCGCGCTCTCGCCGTTCAACGCGTGGCTCTTGCTGCAGGGAATCGAGACGCTCGGCCTGCGCATCGAGCGGCACTGCACGAACGCGCAGACGGCCGCCGAGTTCCTCGAGAAGCACCCCAAGGTCACCTCGGTGCGCTACCCGGGACTGCGCGAGGATCCGGCCTACGATCGCGCGCGCAAATATTTGCCCAAGGGCGCCGGCGCCATCGTGACGTTCGAAATTCCGAACGCCCGGGCGTTTATCGACAAGCTGAAGCTCTTCTCGCTCTTGGCGAACGTCGGCGACTCGAAGTCGCTCGTGATCCATCCGGCGTCGACGACGCATTCGCAGCTCTCGCCGGCTGAACAAGCCCTCAGCGGCATTACCGAAAATACCGTGCGGCTGTCGGTCGGCATCGAATCGATCGAGGACATTATCGGCGATCTCGAACGCGGGCTCGCCGCGGTTTGATGCTCGAACCGGTCGTCGACCACGACGTACGGATCGGCGACGTTACGCTCGCGGGCGGAACGGCGCTGCCCGACGTGGTGGCGCGGGTGACGATCTACGGACAACCGCGCGACGGCGGCGCGAACGTCGTCTTTGCGCCGCACGCGCTGACCGGTTCGTCGCGCATCGCGGAATGGTGGGGCGGGCTCATCGCTCCGGGCGCCCTCTTCGACACCGCACGCTGGTGCGTCGTCGGGATCAACACCCTGGGCGGGTGTTACGGTTCGACCGGGCCCCCGACGCGCGCACCCGACGGTCGCCGCTGGGGACCGCGTTTCCCGATCGTCACCGTCGAAGACATGGTGGACGTCCAGCGCCGGGCGCTATCGGCGCTGGGCATCGAACGGCTGGCGGTCGTGATCGGCGGTTCGCTCGGCGGGTTTCAAGCGCTCTCGTGGGCGCGCCGCTACGGCCCGGCGGTCGACCACGCGATCGTCGTCGGGGCGAACGATCACCTGCGCGCGCAAGCGATCGCCCAGAACGGCTTGGCGCGCGAGGCGATCCGGCTCGATCCGAATTTTCGCGACGGCTGGTACGACGAACAGCCGGTCGCCGGGTTGAAACTGGCGCGCGCGATCGCGACGCTCACCTACAAGAGCGAAGAGCTCTTCGAGCGCCGCTTCGCCAACCGCCCCGATCGCGCCGGCGGCAACCCGAAGCTGGTGCTCGACGACCGCTTCGACGTCGACGGGTACCTCGCGTACCAGGGCGTGCGGTTCGCCGCGCGCATGGACGCGAACACCTATCGCATCCTCACCCGGTCGATGGATTTGTTCGATCTGCGCGGCGCCGAGGGGCCACCGGAGCGGACGCGGCTGACGTTCGTCGGCATAACCGGCGATCAGCTCTTCTACGCCGAGCACATTCGCGCGGTGTGCGAACGCTGGTCCGCTGCGGGCTGGAACGCCGCCTTCCGGCTGCTGCACAGCGATCACGGCCACGACGCCTTCCTAGCCGAACCCCAAGCCCTCGGCGCACTCCTAGCTGATAGGGTTGGCTAACGAGGGCGGCTCGGGTACCTGGCAACACTCCGCTGCGATAACCGTGAGGACCCGAACGCGAAGCATTCGCTTGAAGCGAATGCTCTAAGCTGCGGCCGTCGTGTCCGCGGCGATTGCCGGTGGAAGCGATACGGAGGCGCGGCCGATGCGCGCGTCGGCCATGCCGTAGTAGATGTCGAAGTCGCGCTCGCCTTTGACGTCGATGCCGGTCGGAAACACCACGTTGTTGACGACCCCGTGCATTTCGTCGGGATGCTCCGGCGTCATGACCGGCACGAGCGAACGGTAGCGCAGGATGTGCGGTTGGTCGATGTCGTGGATGACGATTCCGGCGCTGTACGTCATGGCGTAGCGACCGTCGACATCGACGGCGTCCACGGCGTGATAGAGCGAGAACCAGCCTTCGGTGATGCGCACCGGCGGCGTGCCGCCCCCAGTCTTGAGCCGCCCCCACGGACCATCCGGCGCGATCGCGATCACGCTCTCGGTCGGCTGCAGCAGACGCTTGGGGTCGGCGCGCACGGCGTCGAGCGGCACGTAGGCGATGCACGTCGCTTCGCGCTCGGCCGGCGGCAACGCGAGCAACGCGGGGATCGCCGCGTGCCCGTCCAGCGTCGAGAGCTTCTTCATCGGCCGGTGGTAGAACGCGAGCGAGAGCACGCCTGCCGGCGAGCGCACCGGTTCCGGAAAGAACGCTCCGTCCTTATCATCGCCGCTGGTCAATCCGTGCGCGGCAAAGTCGACCAAGCCCAAGCGGGCCCAGCGATAGGCGTCTTTCGAGAGCGCGAAGGCGACGCGCGGGCCCGCCGTGCCGAAGGCGGTATACACCATCACGTAGCACTCGAGCGCCGGCACGAACGTGACGCGCGGATCCTCGCAGCCCATCCCGCCGCTGCCGGGCGGCCGTAGCTCGTACGGCGCCCGCGGCTCGAGCGCAAAGCCAAGCCGCTCGAAACGCACCGCGTCGCCGGCGGCCACGTTGCGCGCCAGGCCGACGCGCGAGACGTTCCCGGCCGCAACCGAGCGCGGATAGAGCAGCAACTCGCCCCCGGGCGCGCGCGCGCACGCCGGGTTGAGCACGCCTTCGGCTTCGCTAGGATCGCCGTCCGGTTCCAGCACCGTGCCCAAACGGTGCACGGTGGCATCGAATCGCGCGAGCGCGTTCGTCATTGCCGGGCCTGTTCTACCTGCAGCCCTCACGCGCATGCCGCCACTGCAAAGGTGTCGGTGAAGTCACGGGATACTTTAGCCCTAGGGATGCTAGCGCAGCGTGGTGGCTGCGATCGGATCGCCCGACGGGGTCACCACGTCGACGTGCGAGCCGGGCCGGTAAACGATGTTGGGCACAAACCACATCGTGTAGGTCCGGTAGGGTGCGGTCGGCTCGCCGCCGTCGATCGGCGCACGCTCGAAGGCCACGATGCGCACGCGGTCGGCGTTGGCGCGGATCGACTCGATGATCTGGTCGTAGCCGGTTTCGCGATGCGGACCCATCAGCAAGATGACGGCGAACTCCCTGCGGAAGTTGACCGTGCCCGCGACGCCCAGGCCTTCGAGGACGCGCTTGTCGCGCACGACCACCACTTGGGTCGGTCCGGCGACGATCGTGGTGCCGCTGAGGACCTGGTTGACGCGCACCTCACGGCAACCGGCGAGCGCGACCATTGCCACTAGAACCAGCACCACGCGCCGCATCGGATGCGACTCTTCGAGATAACCCGGCGATTCCCCGAGGTGGGGCCGGACCGGGGTCTAAAATCACCGCGAATGGGCATGACGCAGGCACAAACGCTCGCCAAAGCGCTCAACGCGCTCGCAAAGTCGCCGCAGTTCAACTACTCGAAGGCGCGCGCGACCGCGCGCCAGGACGGCAACGTCAACGGGGCGGCAACCAAGGCCCGCAACGAGGATTTTAACGCCGACGTCGACGGCTGCGAGACGTTCGTCATGAATGACGGCAGCGCGTGCGAGTGGTCGTCGGTGTCGTTCAGCTATATCCCGAAAGCGCGGGTAGGCGCCGGGTCATAAATCTCGAAGATAATGCATTCTATACTGCGTTATCTCGGCGCCGGCGGATGGTCAAGCCCATTGTGCCAGCTCCTGCTCCAGGCGAGCGGCGACGGCTAGGGCGGCGCGCACGTTCTCTCCGACACCGAGCCCGCGATACGCATTGCCCGCCAAACCGAACATCGGGTAGGTGGCCGAGATCGCCGCAATCTTCCGGACCGTCTCCTGATGGCGGAGCGTATACTGCGGGATTGCCTGCGGCCAGACGATCTCGTGGTAGGCGATCGGCGCCGCCGTGATGCCGAGCGTTTGCGCGAGATCTGCCCGTACGATCGCCTGCACCGCCCCAGCGTCGAGCGTGCCGGCCTCGGGATCGGTCGCGCCGCCCATGAAGACGCGCAGGTACACGGTCCCCGCGGGCGCCTGGTCCGGGTAGATCGTCGAGGTGTACACCGCGCCCAAGATGCGCACGCCCTGGCCTCGCCCGGCCAAAAAACCGAACCCGTCGAGCGGCGTTGCGACGTCTTGGGTGCGGAACGCGACGCCGATCGCGCGCATCGCCGCGTACGGGATGCGCCGTAGCAAGCCGGCGAGCGGCTCATCGAAACCTTCGACCTGCGTGGCCGCAACGTCGGCGGGCGTTGCGAGGATCACGGCATCGGCTTGCGCCTCGCCGCGGTCGTGAACGATGCGCCAGCCCCGTTGCTGCGGCTCGATCCGGCGCACGGCCGTGCCGAGGTGCAAGCGGCTGCCCTGCAGCTCCGCGAGCCGATCGGTTAGCCGCTGCATCCCAGCGGCGCCGAAGCTGCTCAAGCGCGCTCCCCGGCCGCCGCCGCGCAACAGGCCGCGCAGCACCGATCCGTGCTCCCGCTCCAGTTCGCGCAGGCGCGGGAAGAGGGCCGCAACGCTCGTCTGCGCCGCGTCGCCGCCACTGATCCCGAGCACGGCCGGGGAGACGAGCCGCTCGGCGACTTCGGGGCCGAAGCGCCGCGCCATGAAGGCGTGCACGCTCTCTTCATCCGGTCCGAAGTCGCCGGATGCCGCGCGGATGAAGAACTCTCCGAGTGCGCGCGCCTTCCCGCGCGTTGAGAGCAGCGACATCCGCACGACATCCGGCGGCTTTGCCGGCACCTTGTGGAGCCGGCCGTCCCAGTAGATGAAGCGATTCTTGGCGGCGCGGCTCGCTGCGGTCAACGCGCTGTCAAGCCCGACATCGTGGACCAGCGCGCGCAGCTCGCTCGCGCTCGAGAGAAAGCCGTTCGGTCCCCAATCGAAGACAAAGCCGTCGATGTGCTGCGAGCGAATCTTTCCGCCGGCGGCTGCTTCGCGTTCGAAGACAACGACCTCGTGCTTCGCGCTCAGCCGAAAGGCAACCGTCAACCCGGCGATCCCGGCGCCGACGACGGCGACGGCGCTCATGCCGGAACGGCTGGAGGCTGCCCGCAGAGCGCGGCCAACGCATCGATCCAACGCGCATCGTCGTTGAGGCACGGGAGATAAGCGAACGACTCGCCGCCCGCGGCCAGGAAAATCTCCCGGCCCCGCATCTCCATTTCTTCGAGCGTTTCGAGGCAGTCGGCGACGAACGACGGGCAGACGACCGCGACGCGCGTCAAGCCGCGCTTCGGCAGCGCAACAAGCTCCCGGTCCGTGAACGGTTCGAGCCACCCGCCGCCGAGCCGGGACTGGAAGGCGAACCCATACGCTCCGCCCTCCAGACCCAAACGTTGCGCCACCCCTTCGGTCGTGGCGATGATCTGATGACGGTAACAGGTCGCGTGGGCCGGCGACGGGGTCGCGCAGCACGTCTGCGAACGCAGACAGTGGCCGCGCGTCGGGTCGATCTTCCGCAGGTGACGCTTCGGTATGCCGTGATAGCTGAAGAGCAGATATTGCACGTCCGCAGGCAGGGCCGGGCGGATGCGCGCGGTCAAGGCGTCGAGATAGCCCGGATCGTCGAAGAACGGACCCACGAAGCGATGCCGCACCTGCTGCCCGCGCAGCGCTTCCTCGACCGCAACCTCGACCGTCTTCGTCGAAGCCATGGCGTAATGCGGATACAGCGGGACGACGACGAGCTGGTCGATCTCACCGGCGCGCGCCAACAGCTCGCGCAGGCCGTGGGAGATCGAAGGTTGACCGTAGCGCATCGCCAGGCCGACCGGCACCCCGGTTCGCGCTTCGAGCGCAGCGCGCGTATGCCGTGAGATTGCGACGAGCGGCGAGCCCTCCGCGGTCCAGATTTTTGCGTACGCCGCGGCCGAGTTGGCCGGCCGCGTATTCAAAATGAATCCCTTGACGATCAGCGCGCGGAGCGGCGCCGGCACATCGATGACGTAGGGATCCATGAGGAACTGATCGAGGTAGGGCTTGACGTCAGCGGGGCTCGGCGAGTCGGGTGAACCCAGGTTGACGAGCAGGATGGCTTGCCGGCTCATTGTTGCAACGGGTTGTCGCTCAGCCAATCGCGCGGGCGTAAATACGCCGCCAGTTGAGCCTCCGCGCTACCCGGCTCCGGTTGCCAGTTGTACTCCCATCGGACGACGGGCGGCAACGACATCAGGATCGACTCGGTTCGCCCGCCGCTCTGCAGTCCGAACAGGGTTCCGCGGTCGTAAATCAGGTTGAATTCCACGTACCGCCCGCGGCGCACGAGCTGAAACGATCGCTCGCGGTCGCCGAATGCGTCCAGCGCGTGACGTTCGACTAACGGCAGATACGCTTCGACGAACGCACCGCCGGCATCCGCCATGAATGCGAGCGTTTCTTCGAACGTGTGCGTTCGGCCGAACGTCGTGCGACGGTCCGACTCGCCGAATCCGTCGGCGTCGAGGTAGTCGTAGAATATGCCGCCCACACCGCGCGTCTCGGCGCGATGTTTCAGAAAAAAGTAGCGGTCGCACCACGCCTTGAAGGCCGGGTAAAACTGCGGGTCATGGCGCTCGCACGCCGACCGCAGGGTAGCGTGGAAATGCCGCACGTCCTCGAGGTGCGGATAGTAGGGCGTGAGATCGGCTCCGCCGCCGAACCACCAAGCGCTGCGCGATCCGTCCGGCGCCGTCGCTTCGAAGTAGCGATAGTTGCAGTGCGCCGTCGGAGCGTTCGGATTGGCGGGGTGCAGCACGACGCTGACGCCGGCGGCGAAGAACCCATGACCTTTGAGTTCGGGTCGCTGCGCAACGACGCTGGGCGGCAAGTTCGTTCCCGACACGATCGACGTGTTGACGCCGCCTTTCTCGAACACCGAACCGCCGGCGATCACCCGCGTCGACCCCGAGCCCCGGATGCTCTCGCTCCCTCCCGCGCTCTCCCACGCGTCGATGACGAATGCGGCCGGTTGCCGGTCACCGGCTCGCGCGGCGATCCTCCGCTCGAGATCGATGACGCCGGTGCATATCCGCTCTTGCAACTCGCCGACCAGGGCCGCGGCCGAACGCCGCACTTCGGAGCTCGCTTCGATCATATTCGTTGGTAGCCGTGAACCGTTTCAACCAAGTGCGCAACGGCATCGAGCGGGGTGTTCGGCCAGATGCCGTGACCGAGATTGAAAATGTGCGCGCCGCCGAGGCCGCTGTGCAGTACGCGTTTCGCCGCCGCCGCGAGCCTTTCGCGATCGGCAAACAACCACGCCGGGTCGAGGTTTCCCTGCAATGCCCGGCCCGGAAGCCGGGTGCGCGCGACCGCCAGATCGTTCCGCCAATCGAGGCTGACGACTTCAGCGGGTACTTCGGAAATAGCATCGATGAGGTGCGCTGCACCGAGCGCGAAGAACATCCGTGCGGCGCCCCCGCCGGCAAGCGCATCCATGATCCGCTTGCAGTACGGGAGCGCGAATTCGCGATACGTTTCCTCGTCGTGCAAGCCGGCTCCGCTATCGAACAGTTGGATCGCGTCCGCGCCGGCCTCGACTTGCATTCGCAAATAGCCGATCGTGAGCTCCGTCAGCTTGTCGAGGAGCAGATGGACGGATGCCGGATCGGTCCGCAAGAATTCACGGAAATGTGCGTACTCCTTGCCGCCGCCGCCTTCGATGAGATAGCCGGCGAGCGTGAGCGGCGTACCGGCGAAACCGATGAGACCGATATCCGGCGCGAGTTCCGCTCGCACGAGGCGCAGCGCCGCGCCGACGAACGGCGCGATCTCGCCGCGCAGGGCCAATCCTTCGATTGCCCGACGCGAGCGCAGCGGCTCGGCAACCGTCGGCCCGGGCGTGAACTCGATCTCGATCCCGAGAGCTTCGAGCGGCGTCATGATGTCGCTAAAGATGATCGCCGCGTCGAACGGGAAACGCCGCAGCGGCTGCAGCGTTATCTCCGCGGCGATCTCTGGGCTGCGCGTCATCTCGAGGAATGATGACCGCGCTTTGATCTTGAGGTATTCCGGCAGGTAGCGTCCCGCCTGGCGCATGAGCCAAATCGGCGCTCGTTCTTCCGAGACGCCGCGGATGGCGCGCAGAAAGCTCATCGATCTCCGAGCGGTTGCGGTGCGTTTTCAAGCATGCGTGTTCTCCCCGCTTGGCGGGCCCGAGAGATGAGCCCTCCCAACGTTTACGGAGCAGTGCGCTTCGCAAATTCTTCACTTGGACTTCACAGCGAGACGCGACGGTACACAAATGAAAGGCACCGGTGTGATGACCTCGGGAACGCGCAAGCAAGCTCTGTTTTTGGCAACCCTCGGCTTTTTCGGCGGCTTCGCCGGCGTTGCGGTTTTCGGCCCGCTCGTGCCGAGTTTCCGGGACCTCCTCGATTTGAGCCCGGTCGCGGCTTCGCTCCTGGCAGCGACGCCGAATCTCACCGGCTCGCTGCTGCGGATCCCGTTCGGCGCCGCCGTCGACCACTTCGGTGGACGGCCTCCGATGCTGATCCTGCTGTCGATCACGATCGCCGGTTTCGCCGGACTCCTCTATTTGCTCGCAACGTCGTATCCGGCACACATGGCGGGAACGTATCCGCTCTTGCTCGGCCTGGCCGTGCTCATCGGGTGCGGCATCGCATCCTTTTCGGTCGGGATCGCGCAGGTCTCGTATTGGTTCCCCAAGCGCGAGCAGGGCGGAGCACTCGGCACATACGGCGGGCTCGGGAACCTGAGTCCCGGTCTCTCGACGATGCTGCTCCCGATTGCGGTCGGCGGATTAGGGATGGTCGCCGGTTACAGCATCTGGCTCGTTATCTTGCTGGCGATCACCCTTGCTTATGCACTCTTCATGCACGATGCGCCGGTCTTTCAGCTGCGCGCACGCGGAATCACGCCCGATCCTGCGACGCTCGTCGAGCTCGGCGGCGGTGAATCGATCCCGTCGGGGACCGCAAAAGCGGGCCTCCTCACGGCGGCGCGCGTTCCGGCGACCTGGGCGCTGGTCGGGTTTTACTTCATCTCGTTCGGCGGGTTTATGGCACTCACGGGCTGGCTGCCGAGCTATTGGCACGCAATGTACGGCGCATCGCTGCGCAATGCCGGCCTGCTCGCTGCGGCGTTCGCGATCCTGGCCGCGCTCGTTCGGGTGGTCGGCGGTGTAGCCTCGGACCGGCTCTCGATACAGTTCGCGCTGGCCGGAAATTTTGCGCTGATCTTCGCCGGCTTGGTCATGGTCGGTCTTTCGCACGACTTCGGCGTCTCGCTTGCGGGTACGCTCGCCGTTGCGATCGGGATGGGCTTGCAGAACGCGATCGTCTTCAAGCTTCTCCCGATCTATGTCCCGAATGCCGTCGGCGGCGCATCCGGCTGGGTCGGCGGGCTCGGCGCACTGGGCGGATTCGTATTTCCGCCGCTCATGGGGCTCACGACCGCACTCGTCGGCGGTGCGGAGGCATATGCGCGCGGGTTTCTTCCGCTGGCCGCACTCGTACTCGTGGCGCTGCCGTTCGTGTTCGTTCTCGATCGCTGGAACAGAGCGCATCACCTGAACCTGGAGTCGACGGCATAAACCGCGAAGCCTCAACTTTCCGTTGCCGCGACGATGCCCGCACCGGGCTTGAGCGGGTCGTGCGTAAGCCACCATCCGAGCGCGAGAGCGGACGCCGCCCATGCGCCGAGGGCGAGCCAGGCGAATACGTCCGCGATCGGAACGATGAACGGCGTCTCAATCGCACGCGCGATGCTACGCGTTGCCACCGCATACATTCCGAGGGGGAACACCGTGCTCCACAGCGTCTGCGCGTAGCGCAGCGGATAGTGCATCCGTACGTGGCGCCAATATCCAAGCACGATCAGAATGGGAATCCACCACGTAGCCGTTGCCCAGAACGCGAGCGTGCCGGCCGCGACGAAGGGAACGAATGCGTGCAGTTGGGGGGAGAGATCGCTCACTTGCAGCAGTGAAGCACCGGCAAGCGTTGCGATCGACACCGCACCCATGTTGATCCAGTACGCCGGCGACAACTCGCCCGCACTCAGCGGGAGGAACACGCTGCGATAGAAGATGAGCGTAATCAACCACAGGTAGAGCATGCCGCCAACGAGCCAGAAGCACAGCGACGTAAAGAGCACGACGGTAGCGTTCGTCGTGCTACCGTCTTTTGCGATCGGTGCGCCGAGCACGGCGACCGCTTCCGTTCCTACGACGATGAGCAACCAGCTGCCGGTGAACCCGTTGCCGATGCCCGGCTTGTTCTTCGAGACCATGAGCCCGGGTAAGATCGTGTAGGTCACCGCGAACCAGAGCACGAGCGTAGCGGCCCAGATTGGGAATGCGGCCGGAGTGCCGAAGATGCTTGCGGCACCCGTCCCGATCACACCCGTCGCAGCCACAATCGCAAAAAAGCCGGGCCCGCGGTCGTACCGCTGCGCTCCCTCGCGTATCAAGTCCGGAAACCTCAGCAGCCGCAGCGCGAAGATCATCCAGAGCACAACATACGCGAGCACCGCAAGCACGAACACGGCTTTCGCAAGCGATTCCAGTCCCAGTTGGTCGACGGCGACGGCGACGATGCCGGTTGCCATCACGATCGCAAACGAGCTCGCCGGCAGGTGGCGCGGCGCCTCCTGGATTAAGCGCAGCATCTTCTTATACCGCTAACGCGCCACGCGTTCACTCGTCGAGCGCGTGGGCTTGCAGGTCGAACAGCTCGTTGAGGAGGTCCGCGTCGGTCAGCGCCTCGGCCCGGTTGACGATCGCCTTGTCGCGAATCTTGGTGATCGCGTTGTGCAAGAGCTTCGAGATGATCGTCAGCGA